>Ga0102943_1000012_pt1 | contig 128838 bp, 98 predicted proteins | sample SalPonC_black_MG_FD_78174 | JGI IMG/M metagenome (GOLD analysis project Ga0102943, IMG submission 78174) | Salt pond soil microbial communities from South San Francisco under conditions of wetland restoration - Salt Pond MetaG... | ecosystem: Environmental > Aquatic > Marine > Intertidal zone >...
CCGGTCTCCCTCCACACGGATACAGGCCCAGGGATGTTCCCCCTGTGACAGGCGCAAGGCATCGATTTCCAGATATAACTCATCGCCGGGAGCAACCAGTACCGGAATAGTTTCCCCCAGGTAGCTGAGACGCACTTCCTGGAAGTAATACAGTGGAAGCTCAACGCAAAAGTCGCCCTTCCCCTGCAGATTAATGTCTTTTCGCAGCGGCCGGAACTGCGTCAGTTGAGCTACCCAGAAGCGGAGCCGCTTGCCCATCGGCAAATTTTCGTATTGCTTAACCTGACCACAGATCTTGACTAGCTTTTCTTCCTGGGCGCTCAGTAAGGGAGAATGGAGAAGGATTCCCAGAATAAGCAAGAATGGGTAGCTTTTCATAGCTAAAGGGTTTTCTTGCTTCTAAATGTAGGGATTTTCCATCAAACCGGCGCAGTAGACAATAGCCGGGCACTATCCTGCCTAAGTCCGGCCAACTGCCGGTCGGAGCGAAGCGTAGATTCCGATAGCGTCGGCGTATCGGAACTGCCTACTGCTCATTCTCCTCTACTGTACCTCGTCCATAATATCCGCCACGACGATAGCCCGTTTGAATTCGGTGCCCTCACCTTTCTGACACAGATGAGAACAACCGATATAAATTTTCTCGCCTGGCTGTATGGTGTACTCCCTGGCGATATAGCCGGGAGAATTCTCCATTTGATAGGGAATGGTAACGACCGTGCGCACCGGATGTTGCTCGTGTGAGTTGAGCAGGTATATCTGCTTACCGCAGTTACCTTCACCGCATTGACTCCCCATAGACATGGAAAGGAAATCCCGGCCTTCTTTTACGGTTTTGCTGTTCCATTCGACCGGCTCGCCCGTTCCGGCAAAAACCTCGTTCTCAATTTGCTCGTAGGTCCAGTCGCCGGCGACTGTATTTTCTTCTATGTATTCGGAAGGTTGCACTTTGGTGTCGCCGCTGATTTCCCCGCCTTCCGTCTTTTCTTCCGCTGCCTCCTGCTGATCACTGCCACAGGCCGCGAGAAACAGGGTGAGTACTAACAGCCAGTTAAATGTCCATTCTTTCATAAGCAATCTTCTCATGGTTTTTCCGCAATATTACGCATTCCGTTTGGAATAACCTGCTCTCTGTGCCGAACTTCATTACTTCTGTATCCGGACTGGCATTCAAAAGTTTTTTTCCTTATTTTTATTAGCCCGGAAAATTCACAAAGACTTTTCCGCCCGAAGGGCTGACAAATTTTAAAATCCTGGTTATCAGTCAATTATAAAGACCCCCGCTTTATGTTAAGCAGGGTGAATACTCAAATTTGGGTATCCGAAATTTTGAAATTATCGGGGTTAACCCTGACACAAATGATTGAAAATCAGATGTTCTCGATCATTTGTCGTCACTATTCAAGGACTTCCCATAAATAATCCGGGTTAGCCACCTTCGGTTAAGCGATGAGCAATCAATAAGTGTCGGAACCAATTTTAAACTTCTTTCAATATCAAACATCCCCCTGGCGACGGTTTGCTCTGCTTAGTCATTGTATTTTTCGTCGCACATGAACACCTAAAAACACCCATACAATGTCAGTCAAGCAGGAGGGCAGTGAAAATCTTTTGTTAATCAATAAACTTATCGAGTCCTTCCGGAACCGGAGTGACCTGTCCGTACTGCTGCGCATCCTGCGGGAAGATATAAGGCTATACACCGATGACGGCCCCGGGCCTTTAACTCCTCCTCGCCTGCTTTTCGGCATTGGTCAGTGCAGTAAATTTCTGGAAGCGATTCATCATGCTATCAAAGGGCCGCATTACTGGAAGCTTTGTCACTTGCAAGGCCGGCCGGCGGCACTTTTCTTCCGGCCTCGGCAGCAACAGCCGCAGGCGCTGCTCATCATCGAAAAACAGGAAGAGAAGATTCAAAAAATAGAATTTCTGCGCCACCCCGACCGGATTTACAAGCGACTAGCGGGGATGAGTTTAGAAGGTTAGGCGTTTTAGAAAGCCTGAAAGTAAGATGTTGCTCTCCAGGTCTTCTAAACAGCCATCAAAAGAAAACGCCCAACAAGCTCTCATTCCAGTTCCACCACCAGATCGTCCTGTTCCACCAGCGTTTTATCCGGCAGGTGTACCTTTTTCACCGTGCCGGCCATCGGCGAGGTGATCGTACTTTCCATCTTCATGGCTTCAATGATGAATAAGGGTGTATTTGTCTCTACCACATCGCCTGCTTTGACGAGCACCTTCGACAGGTTGCCCTGCAAAGGGGAACCGATTTCCTTATCACCGCTTGCTTTCTGGTGCAGGACAACCTCAGTCTTCGCTCCCTGATCGCGCGTCATGATCGAGCGGGTCTGGCCGTTGAGCTGGAAGAGAACAAGTCGAAGCCCCTGCTCATCGGGCTCCGTCATATTCAGGTACTTGATGAGCACATTTTTCCCCCGGGCCAGGGTGACCATGATTTCCTCGTTGTGCTCCAGCCCGTAGAAGAAAGCGGGCGTCGGCAGATTTTCCACCGCACCGTATTCCTCCTGATGCTGGAAGTAATCTTCGTACACTTTGGGATAGAGCCGGTAAGACAGAAAATCGTTGATAGACAGATCTTCGTCGAAGCGCTGCAGAAAGTCCTCGAACTCCCGGTCAAAATCTACCGGTTTGAGGTGGGCGTTGGGCCGTTCGATATAGGGTTTCTCCCCTTTTAACACCAATTGCTGGATTTCAGGCGGAAAGCCGCTGTCAATTTGTCCGAGGTCACCGCGCATGAGCGCTTTGACACTATCGGGGAAGGCCAGCTTGTCGCCGCGTTCGAGAATATCCTCTTTGGTGAGTTGGTTGGAAGTCATAAACAGAGCCATATCCCCCACCACTTTTGAAGAGGGCGTCACCTTGATAAGGTCTCCGAACAGTTGGTTGGCGATGCGGTAATTTTCCTTGACCTTTTCAAACTGCCCTTCCAGCCCCAGGGCGCGAGCCTGCGGTCTTAAGTTGGAGTACTGGCCACCGGGAATTTCGTGCTCATAAACTTCCGCCGTTCCGGAGCGCAGTTCAGTTTCAAAGGGATAATAATAGCGGCGGACGGCTTCCCAGTAAGTCGAAAACTGATTGAGGGAGGGCAGATCTACCGGGTGTTCCCGTTCATGCCCCTTCATCATGGCGACCAGAGAATTGAAGCTGGGCTGGGAGGTCAATCCCGACATGGAAGCGATAGCGACGTCCACCACATCGACCCCGGCCTCAATGGCCTTTAAATACGTGGCGCTTTGCAGGGAAGAGGTGTCGTGGGTGTGCAGGTGTACCGGTGCATCCACCACTTCCTTGAGGCTTTCGATCAATACAGTGGCGGCGTAGGGTTTCAACAGGCCCGCCATATCCTTGATCGCAATGATGTGGGCCCCCTCGTCTTCCAGCCGCCGCGCCAGATCCAGGTAATACTGCAGGTTAAATTTTTCCCGCTTCGGATCGCTGATATCGCCGGTATAGCAGAGGCAGGCCTCCGCCACCGCATCCGTTCGTTCGCGAACCGTACGGATACTCGTTTTCATGGCCTCTACCCAGTTGAGGGAATCGAAGATGCGAAAGATATCGATGCCGGTTTCAGCCGCCTGTTCGATAAACTTTTCGATGAGGTTATCGGGATAAGCCGTATAGCCCACGGCATTGGAGCCCCGCAGCAGCATCTGAAAGCAGATATTGGGAATCGCCTGGCGCAATTTAGCCAGCCGCTCCCAGGGATCTTCCTTGAGGAAGCGAAGGGCTACATCGAAAGTAGCACCGCCCCATACCTCCATAGAGAAGAGGCTGCCGGCGTGATGGCGGGCGTAGCTCTCGGCCACGCGCTGCATATCGTAGGTACGCATACGGGTGGCGAGCAATGACTGGTGGGCGTCGCGGAAAGTCGTATCGGTGTATTGAATCGATTTTTGTTCCTTGAGCCACCGGGCAAAACCCTCAGGCCCCAGGTCCTGGAGTTTCTGGCGGGTACCATCGGGACAAGGCTGCCGGTAATCGAAATCCGGCACGCGGGGCGGCAAAAAGGTCACCTGCTCGTCATGGTGCTTAACATCGGGATGGCCATTGACGATGACCTCCGCCAGATAGCGCAGCATCTTGGTGCCCCGGTCGCGCCAGCCCGGCGGTTCGAGCAATTGGGGATTCTCTTTGATAAAGTTGACAGTCGTTTTCCCTTCCTGAAACTCGGGATGCATCAGCAGGTTGAGCAGGAAGCCTATATTCGTTTTCACGCCCCGGATGCGGAATTCCCGCAAGGCGCGGTGCATGCGCTGCGCCGAACCGGGCAGCGTACGCCCCCAGGCAGTCACTTTCACCAACAGGCTGTCGAAATAGGGTGAAATTTTGGCGCCGGCATAGGCGCTGCCCGCATCGAGGCGAATGCCCATGCCACTGGCTGAACGGTAGGCGATCAGGCGGCCATAATCCGGCTTGAAGTCGTTAATCGGGTCTTCGGTGGTCACCCGGCACTGGATGGCACAGCCGAACATGGAGATATCCGATTGATTGCCGATGCGCAGCTCTTCGTCGTTGAGGCCGTAGCCCATACTGATCAGGATCTGGGAACGCACGATATCGATGCCGGTCACTTCTTCGGTTACGGTATGTTCTACCTGAATGCGGGGATTGACTTCGATGAAGTAGATCCGCTCGTCGTCATCCACCAAGAACTCGACGGTTCCCGCATGGCTGTAATTCACTTCATCAGCTAACCTGAGGGCGTAGTCGTACAGCTTCTCGCGGGTGGCTTGCGAAATGGAAATGCAGGGAGCCACTTCCACCACTTTCTGAAAGCGGCGCTGCACAGAACAATCCCGCTCGTAAAGATGAACGATATTGCCGTACTTATCACCCAGCACCTGCACTTCGATATGCTTGGGGTTTTCGATGTATTTTTCAATAAAGACCGTATCGTCGCCAAAGGCGGTACGGGCCTCTCCCCTCGCCTCTTCGTATTCTACGGCCAGCGATGCTTCGTCGCGCACCACGCGCATGCCGCGTCCGCCTCCTCCGGCAGCCGCCTTGATAATAACCGGAAAGCCGATATTGCGAGCCTCTTCCAGCGCGATGTCCTTACTGATCAGGTCGCGCTTGCTATCCTCAATCAGCGGGACATCTACTCGTCGGGCCAGCTTTTTGGCAGCCACCTTATCGCCGAGTTGCTCCATCACTTCCGGCGCCGGGCCGATAAATTCGATGCCCGCCTCCCGGCAAGCACGCGCGAAGTGCACATTTTCCGAAAGGAAACCGTACCCCGGATGAATGGCATCGACCTCATTGTCTTTGGCCACCCGTATGAGTTCTTCGATATCGATATAGGGTTTGAGCGGTTCGTCCTCAGGACCGATCTGGTAAGCCTCATCGGCTTTGTAACGGTGCAGGGAGTAACGGTCTTCGTAAGTGTACACGGCTACGGTTCGCAGCTGTAATTCGGAGGCGGCGCGCAATACGCGGATGGCAATCTCGCCGCGATTGGCGACCATGATTTTTTTAAAGGGTTTTAAATCTGCTGTCATATATCAGGTGTGTTATAAAATTGGGAGAACCCAGAGACCGGAATTTAAACAGGCGCCTCATCAGGTCCACCGATAAAGGATGCTGGAATATACAAAACGGGTGGATTAAATGCTAAGGAACGCGTTCTAAAGTCCCTTTCAAAACCAGCACGCCGCCTCAACCGGAAAGCTGCTGCCAGGAAAAGTATCAATGATATCTGCTTTCCAGCAAATTAAAAAACTCAAATAATTTTAAAAAAATTGTCTTATTTTATGGAATCGGTATCTATTCGGGATCTTTATAACAACAACTTATCTCCTCTTACTCTCTGATACAAGGCCGTACGCAAGTGCGAACCAGAACAAGGACCTGGTTACCCCCCCCGTACAAGACTTCATAACCTTGCTTTTTACCGAAGCGATGAAGCGATATAGGCTTTCTTCACTTGTGCGCCGGGAATTAAAAGTGGTCATGTCACCGTATTCATTAACCAAAAAAGTTACCATGAGATCAATCTTGTACCTGTTCTCAATTCTCCCCCTGTTGTTACTTTTTAACCAGAACGGCTTCGCCCAGCAGCGCAATTGCGGCACTATGGAAGTACTCGACCGCCTGCTGGAGGAAGATCCGCAAATGCAATTCCGGATGGAGCGCATCGAGCAATTAACCCAGCGTTACCTGGAGCGCGGCATCGATTTCCGGGCGGAAGTAGTGAAAATTCCGGTGGTGGTGCACATCGTCTATGAAAACAGCACAGAAAATATCAGCGATGCCCAGGTTCAATCGCAGATCGACGTGCTGAACGAAGATTTCCGGCGTACCAACCTGGATGCCGATAATACCTGGTCCCAGGCTGCCGACACCCAGGTCGAATTCTGCCTGGCCAGCGTCGATCCCAATGGCAACCCTACTAGCGGGATTACCCGGACCATTACCTCAGTGACTTCTTTCGGTACCAATGATGAAGTTAAATTCAGCAGTTCCGGAGGCAAGGATGCCTGGCCGGCCGGCGATTACCTGAATATCTGGGTCTGTGACATCAGCAGCGGCATCCTGGGTTACGCCCAGTTTCCGGGTGGCGATCCGGCTACCGACGGCGTGGTGAATGATTATCTCTATTTCGGCCGGGGCGGTTCGGCCGAAGCGCCCTTCGACCTGGGACGCACCGCCACCCACGAAGTGGGCCACTGGCTCAACCTGCGCCACATCTGGGGGGATGGCCCTTGCCGCTGGGATGATTATGTTACCGATACACCAGATTCCGATAATCCGAATTACGGTTGCAATGTAGGCCATGTCTCCTGCCGCAGTACCGATATGGTTCAAAACTACATGGACTATTCCGACGACGCTTGTATGAATCTCTTTACCCAAGGCCAGTCCGGCCGGATGAACGCACTGTTCGCCTCCGGCGGCGCCCGCGAAAGCCTATTGTCTTCTCCGGCTGCCTGCGGCGGCTCCCCCGCAGCTGAAATCTGTGACGACGGCATCGATAACGACGGCGACGGACTCACCGATTGCGATGATCCGGATTGTGACAGCGATACCGCTTGCCAACCCGTCGCTGAAGTATGTGACGACGGCATCGATAACGACGGCGACGGACTCACCGATTGCGATGATCCGGATTGTGACAGCGATACCGCTTGCCAGCCTGTCGCTGAAATATGTGACGACGGCATCGATAACGACGGCGACGGGGCAGTCGATTGCGCTGATGCCGATTGCGACAGTGATACAGCCTGCCAGCCTGCCGAAGAATGTACCGCACCAAACGGTCTGGTAGAAAAGATCACGAAAGGTGGACGCCAAGCAGAGCTGACCTGGAATGCCGTAAGCGGTGCAAGTAGCTACACAGTGACCTTCACCGACCTGTCGACCAGTACTTCAACGATCGATACCTATACGGGAACCACGGCCGTGTATCCGGATCTGACCCGCGGCAATTCCTACGAATGGTGCGTAGCGGCCAACTGCAGCACCGGGCAAAGCACCGGAAGTTGTCAGACCTTCATCTCTTCGCCGGGCAACCGCGAGGCTCAGCGAACCAGTACATCCATGAGTGTTTACCCCAATCCAGCCCGCGATATGATCACAGTTGAATTCGATGATCGATCAATTGAAAATACTTCTGCTCTGGACGCATCGTCGACCCCGGACCAGCGTACTTTCCTATATCTGATAGACCTCACGGGTCGCGTGATTGCCCAGCATCAGCTGCTCGCCGGTGAAACGCGGACGGAGCTGTCCGTCGCCGGAATGGCGGAGGGGCTTTACATGATCAAATTAACCGATGCGGAAGGGAAGCTGAAACAAGCCGGAAAGGTCATTATCAGTCACTAAACGTCCGCTACCAACAGGATTGAGTGACGGGGAGGTCGCTTGGGCGACCTCCCCGTTTTCTTTTTCTTTCCTTCGGGCGCCAACTACCAATCACTCAAACAGGTACTCCAGCTCCCCTCTGGAGAAGGAAGCTTTTCCGGCGCTACCGATGATATCCTCAGCCAGTTTTGATTTCTTCTCCTGCAGGCGCAGTATTTTTTCTTCAATGCTGTCTTTGGTGATAAACTTGACGGCCATCACCCGTTTCTCCTGCCCGATGCGGTGCGCCCTCGCGATCGCCTGTTGTTCGGTAAAGGGATTCCACCAGGGATCGAGGATGAAGACGTACTCGGCAGCTGTCAGGTTAAGACCGGTGCCGCCGCTTTTGATGGAGATGAGAAAAGACTGAACCTCCTGTTCTTTTTCGAAGCGTTCGATTTGCTTTTGCCGCTGGGCGGCGCTGAGGTCGCCGGTCAGCATAGTATAAGGAAGGCCGGCAGATTCGAACTCCGCGCGGAACAGCTCGAGGTACTGTACGAAGAAGCTAAAGAAAAGTACTTTGTGGCCGCTGCGGCGGATAGTATCCCAGTGTTCCAGCACATCCTGGAATTTGCCGCTGCCTTTCTCGTACTCCTCTACCGTCAGTTTGGGGTGATTAGCCAGCTGCCGAAGTTTGGTCAGGGATCGCAGCACCATCATTTTGTACTGGGGATCATTGCCATCGTAATTTTCGAGCAGGAAGTTACGGGCGGCCGACTTTTCTTTTTCGTAGAGCCGGCGCTGCTCGCCGGTCATTTCGGAGTAGAACACCTGATTGGTCAGCGGCGGCAGATCGCGAACGACCTCCTCCTTTGTGCGGCGCAACAAGTAGGGGTCCACGAGTTTGCGCAGGCGGTCTTTTTTATCTTCCTGCTGATGCTTTTCTATAGGATTGATGAATTCGCGCCGGAAAAAGCTGAAATTTCCCAACAGGTTGGGATTGATGAACTGCATTTGTGACCAGAGGTCGGACAGGGAGTTCTCAATCGGCGTACCACTAAGCGATACTTTGTGGCGCGCTTCCAGGTTGTTGATTGCTTTGAAGATCTTGCTCTCCCGGTTTTTGATGTAGTGGCTCTCGTCCAGAACAATATATTCGTGTTCGATCTTGCGCAGTAATTCCACATCGCGCAGGGCGGTTTGGTAGGTGGTCAGCACCACATCGTAGCGGGCCAGAATACGGCTGTCTTTGTGTCGCTTGGGTCCGATATGTTTGTAGGTGCTCAGGCTGGGGGCAAACTGCCGGATTTCGCTCTCCCAGTTGTACACCAGGGAAGCCGGAAGGATAATCAGGGCATTGAGGGGTTTGAGCACATCGGCATCGGGAACGGTATCGAAGAGGGAAAGCTGAGGTTTGCCGGCAGGATCGGACTCCATTTTTGCTGCGCGTTGCTCTTTGGCGTACAGCAATACCGCAATGGTTTGCAAAGTTTTTCCCAGACCCATATCATCGGCCAGGCAGCCTCCGAGCTCACTGCGGTACAGCTTCACCAGCCAGCGTACACCTTCCAGTTGATAAGGCCGCAGTTCCGCTTTGAGCTTTTGGGAGGGCGAATAGTCGTCCGCGTCCAGCTTTTCCTCCACCTCCTGTCCTTCCTGCAGTCCCAGCTCCTGTAGCAGTGGATACTGGCTTTTGCTGAGGCGCAGCTCATCGCCGTCTTTACGGCCGAACTGAACCAGGCTGCGGTAGCGGCTCATCCACTCCTGGGGAATGACGAAGTAAGTGCCGTTGGGCAAAGGATAATAGGGGTTATCGTCGCGGATATAAGAAGCCAGACGAAGAAAAGGAAAGCTGAAATCGCCAACATTTACGTTCCCGTAGATATCAAACCAGTCGTTTTTCTGCGAAGCCCCCAGCTGAATATCAGCCGGATACAGGTACAATTTTTTTTCCTCGTATTCAGGCTGGGCCACCTCAAAGCCTGCCTTTTCCAATTCCGGACGATGGCGGGACATCCACTCCAGTAAAAAATTAGGGTGATCGCTTGCTTCACCAGGGAAAAAGTAACTGCCTTCCGCCTGCTCCAGTCCAAAATCGCTCAGCTTGTCTATATAGCTTTTCTCCGTTTCTTCATCGCGGCGCACCTGCAGGATGCGGATATCGTCGGTGTTAAAATCCAGGGTCGTGCGCCGGTCCTTTTTATCGCTCCAGTTGAATTCGGCATTAGGATAAATCATGCGAAGCGCCAGGACCCAGCGGTCGTTAAACAGGTCTTTAACCGGTTCCAGCAGTGCACCGGACAACTTGTCGTAGCAAATCACTTCAAAGCCCTTCGCTTCGATATCGACCTTGGAAACGACCTTGGTGATAAACTTTTCAAAATAAGTTTTCACCGAGGCACGGGGAATGGTCACTTCATCCTTTTGGCGGAAAGGCTTCACCATATGGCCGTTGATATGAGCCACTTTGAATAGCTTGTAATCCAGGATGATCCAGGCGACCGGATGATTGGTGACGGGTAGTACTTCGTATTCGCTGATGCGAAAGGCCCTTCCTTTGTGTCCCAGGCGAAGACGATACTGTATTGCCGAAGCCGTACGTTCGAAAGCGAGCAGCGGTTCCAGCTCCTCCTGCTGCGGGGTGACCAGGAAGTCTTTCACCAATACCTTTCGCTCTACTTCCAGGGTAAGCGGCAAATACCGGCGCAGCACCTGCACGAGCAATATATCCAGCTGCCGGTGTACGTATTTCAGTACCGACTGCTTGATCGCCCGGTCTTCCAATAGCACTTCCAGGGATTTGGGTCGCTTTTTGGAGGTATTGAAACGCTTTTCCAGCGCCTTAGGCTGTAGTGTTTCAATGAGTTCAAATAGTTGGCGGCGGAGTGGATCCAGTTCCAGATCGAAGCTGCCGATGGTTTCCGGCAAGGCCTTTTGCTGTATGTGCGCCAGGTATCCGTCGCGATCGCGGCTGACGATAAATGCCTCTGGCAGATACAGATCAGGGAGCAATTCGGTGAGGTTGTATACGACTTCGTAATCTGTCCGGGTGCTTTTGGAAATTTGATGCTGCATGCTTTCGGAAGAAAATTAAATGCTTCTTTTTTTTAAAACAAAAAAATGCCGAGCAGACAAGTATAGGGAAAATTCACCTGCCAGACAACCTTCGTTGCAAGGACCTGTTCCAGTGGATCTTCTCTCGCAGGATTGAACTTGCGCTGTTCCGGTCATCTTATTGTTGTATAGAGTTTAGCCTGGAGAACACTCCGGGAAACAGCATTTTCGGACGACAAACTTTTCTTATGCCTTCCCTTTATCTCTTATTATTTGCCCTTCTGCTGGCCGTCAGTCCGGCATGCAGTTCCTCCGCCGATCACTCTGCTGCAAAGAGTGAAGTTTCAGCAAAAGGAGATACCCAAACCAGCAACGACGCCCGGGATTGCCGGTTGGTGGAGCGGGGCTTCGGTCCCGAAGGGACTGCAAGCTTTCAGCTCGAAACCGTTGTCTCCGGGCTGGACGTACCCTGGGGCATGGCTTTTCTGCCCAATGGCGACCTGCTGGTCACCGAGCGCCCCGGCAGGCTGCGCCTGGTCCGGGATATCAGCGGAACGGCGCAACTCCACCCCGAGCCCATCGCTACCGTAGAGATCGGCAGAACATCTGAAGGCGGATTGCTGGGTCTGGCCTTACATCCCAAATTTAGCAGCAACCGCCTCTTCTATATGTATGTTACTGCGAACGAAGGCGGTCGGGCCGTCAACCGGATCGAACGCTGGCGCCTGTCGGACAACGGGCTGCAGGCCGAACGGCAGGGCATCATTTTCAACGGTATCGAGGCGCATCTTTATCATGACGGCGGCCGGCTGCGTTTCGGCCCCGACGGCATGCTCTACGTAGGCACCGGCGATGCCCGGGAGCCGCAGTCCAGTCAGGATCCGCAAAGTCCGAACGGCAAACTGCTCCGCCTGACACCCGGGGGCGATATTCCCGCCGATAATCCCATTAAGGGTAGCCCGGCCTTTATTCTGGGTATTCGCAACACGCAGGGCTGGGACTGGCCCGATCCCGAGGATGCCTCTACCGTATGGCTGGTCGACCACGGCCCCAGCGGCGAAATGGGCCGCACTGGCCACGATGAAGTCAACGTGGCGAGCGGCGGCGACAATCTGGGCTGGCCCACGATCTACGGATGCCGGGACCAACAAGGACTGCTTCCGCCGGTGCTCAGCTGGGACGATGCCGTGCCGCCGGGCGGCGCCGCTGTCTACACCGGTACTGCAATTCCCGAATGGCAGGGAAGTCTGATCGTAGGCACGCTCGGCTCGCGGCATCTGCACCGGGTCGCAATCGAGGGGCAGCGCGTCATCCAACACGAAGTGTATTTGCAAAACGATCAGGGTCGGCTGCGCGAGGTGATGATGGGGCCCGACGGCGCGCTGTATCTCACGACCAGCAACTGCGACGGGCGGGGGAACTGTCCGCCGGAGGGGGATAAAATTCTGAGAATTACCGGTCCCTGATCTCAAGGTGACGTAACCGTGTCCATAATTGACGGATTGACTTCGGAAGTCACCCCTTCAATTAACTCTGGCATCTCTCTTGACCTTGAATATGCCGCTCTTTTGCCCTAAAAATTACTACATTTAGGTCATCACATTCCTTCATTGAAGAGATCATGCACTTATGAAAAAATTTCTTTTCCTCGGTGTAACCGTTATTACTTTAGCCTATTGTTCCGGTCCGGAGCCCGGAGCCGTACAACTCTTTAACGGAGCCGACCTGAGCGGCTGGCACGTGGATGTGCCCGAGCTGGACACCACCGCCCAGGCCCGGAATCCTTTCATCGTCCGCGAAGGCATGCTGGTCAGTCTGGGCACCCCTCCCGGTCATCTCATCACCGATTCGGTTTACCAGGACTACCGCCTGGAAGTAGAGTACCGCTTCGCCGGCGAGCCCGGCAATTGCGGCGTGCTGGTGCACGCCTCGGAGCCACGCGCCCTTTACAGCATGTTCCCAAAATCGCTGGAGGTACAGATGATGCACGAAAATGCGGGCGATTTCTGGTGTATCGTCGAGGATATTAAGGTTCCGGATATGGAAGAACGCAGGGGGCCCAAAGAAGAATGGGGCATCACCGAAGGCAAAAAGCGACGTATTGTCAACCTCACCGACGGCTCCGAAAATCCGGTGGGCGAGTGGAATACCATGATTATCGAATGCCTCGATGACGAAATCAAAGTGTGGGTCAACGGCGACCTGGTCAACTACGGATTCGATTGCACGACGACCCAAGGACAAATTGCAGTACAGGCGGAGGGCTCAGAGGTAGAATTCCGAAAACTGGAGCTAACCCCGATAGAACAGCTGAGTGCGGATACCAGCATCTAGCACCCAGCACCCAAATCGAAGTGGGCCATACGGCTCTTCGCTTCGCTCCGAGAAGTCGGAAGGGGCTTAGCTGGGATTATCCAGGGAATATTCCAGGCTAGCGCCAGGCATCAAGCATCAAGCATCAAGCATCCAGCTCACTACCCCCCTCCGAACATCCGTTCAATCTTATCGGCCAACACACGGCCGTGGCCTGCTTTGGATTCCACTGACCAGCCGGCAATATGCGGAGAGAGCACGACATTATCCGCCTGTTGGAGGTAGTGAAAGGGGGCGGGCAGAGAGTCGAAGTCGAGGAAGTTAAAAGAGCCTTCTTCGTATTCCAGCACATCGAGGGCGGCGCCGCGTACGCGGCCGCTTTTGAGCCGGTCCACCAGGTCGGCCGTGTGGAGCACCAACCCGCGGGCGGTATTGACGAGGTAGACCGGCTTGTGGAAACGATCGAGAAAATCGCCGTTGACGAAATGATGATTGGATTCCATGTAGGGAATATGCAAGCTCAGGATGTCGCTTTCCCGCCATAGTGTTTCCGGGTCGACTGCGGCGGCGTACCGGTCACCGTAGTCTTTTTTATATTTATCATAGGCGATGACGCGGCACTGAAAACCGGCAAGGCGTTGCGCCAGGGCGGTGCCCATATTACCGTATCCCAGAATACCCACCGTTTTCCCCTTGACCTCCACGCCGCGGTTTCCTTCGCGGATCCATTCTCCCTTTCGCACCTCCCGGTCGGCCCGGCTGAGGTTATTCATCAGGCTGAGCAGGAGACCCAGGGCGTGTTCGGCCACCGTATCGCGGCTTCCTTCCGGTGAAGTCAAGACCCGAATGCCTTTCGATTCGGCGTAATCCACATCGATGTGTTCCGTGCCCACGCCTTCGCGGGCGATAAAAGCGAGTTTTTCAGCAGCATCGATAAAAGTTCGATCAGCTGGTACACGGCTGCGCATGACCACTCCAAAGTAGTCTGGTAGCCTCTTCTGTAGTTCTTCCTTCGGCGTATCATAATGCGGATCCACCGCAAACCCAAGGTTCTCGAGGCGTTCCCGGAGGATGGGATGGGGAGGGTCGATGAGCAGAATCTTTTCTTTATGGATCATCAAATAAATAATTTTTTGTATATTAAGGAGCCGGCTGAAAATAACTTCCTCCTTTCCAGCCGGCTCCTAATTATTCATCATATCAGCAACCTGAACTTCAAGGCGACTAAATTAGTAAGAGTACTCCATGATATTTTAAACTTCTCCCCATTTTTCCATCTGACTTTCCCGGAAAAGAGAAACACCTGGTTTTTTCTTCCAGAAAGTCCTTTCATTTTATAAACCTAAAACCTGATTCGTATGAGACTAGCGATTTACTTAGCCTCCTTCCTTATGTTTTCGCTACCCTATTCGCTTTCGGCTCAGATCACCCTCACGGCCGATGATGTACCCAATGTCGGAGACGTACTGGAATACGTTTCCGATACAATGCCTATGGGCCTGACTCCCGGCCCTGCCGGGGAAAATCAGACCTGGGATTTCGCCCAGCTGAGCGGCGCCGACACTTTCAGCACAACTTTTGTTAATCCTGCCGAGGCCCCTAATTTTGACCTTTTCCCCAATGCCAATCTCGCCCTGCGCAGTGACACCATCTATTCCTACGCCTTGCTTACCCAGGATGGCCTGTTCAACCTGGGAACGGCCATAGAAACCCCCATCACCGACGACCCCATCGTGGTCCGCTTCGACCCGCCGCAAACCGCTTTTCGTTTTCCGCTTTCTTTTGGCAGCAGCTACGAAGATACCTATACCTTTACGATTGCGCTTCCTGCGGATTCCGTTGATCTGGGGGTTCCCCTGGAATTTGATTCGGTGCGCATCAGTCACACGGAAGACGTAACGATAACCGCCGATGCTTACGGGCAAATCACCACAGATTTCAGCACTTTTGACGTTCTGCGACTGTATTCAGTCTCTGATATATCCGACAGGATAGAGATCCAGGTGAGCGGCGCCTGGACGCCGCTATTCAACGAACAGTCTATGAATGAAACCTACCAATGGGTAGCCAAAGACGGCTTCGGCCCGGTATTCAGCCTGTTTCTGGACGAAACCGGCGTGGTAACGGAGGCACAGTGGCTTTCCGACCGGCAGACCGGCGCGGGGGTCATGGCGCCGGTAGCACAATTTTCCTTTGCCGCCCAGGGAGGAGGGACGGTAGCCTTTACAGATCAGTCGACCAACATGCCTGCTTCCTGGAACTGGGATTTTGACGACGGCAGCAGCAGCAACGAACCGAACCCCACGCATACCTTCGCCGCCTCGGGCACCTACAATGTGTGCCTGACCGTCGAAAACAGTGCCGGCCAGAATACGAGCTGTCAGACGGTCGAGATAATGCTGACTTCTACGGAAAGACTCCGGGCAGAATATGGGTTTCAACTATATCCCAACCCCGCCGCTGAACAGGTCCGCATCGAACTGAAACATGCCGTAAAGGATAATCTGTTTATTTCCATCCGGAACAGCCTCGGCCAAGAGTTGTTTAAAAGCCCGCTTCAGGAGCCGCTAAATCTTAATGTACAGACCTGGCCCGCAGGCAGCTACCCTTTTTTCGTGCAATCCCGAACGGGAGAAACGCTGGGCAGCGGCTGGCTACAGGTAAGCCGGTGATGCTGGAGTATCTGGACAGATTAGTTTCTGATTATATCTTCCAGGCTCCAGGTCTTTTCTCTTCTGACCTCACAAAAAAGAGGGCAGGAAAAGGTTGTCACCATAAACGACAGCCTCTCCAGCCCTCTTTTTTCAGGAAATAATGTCCGGTGTTATTTATTCGGCTGCGGGGTCATGCGCAGGTAGGGCTTTACTTTCTCATAGCCTTTAGGAAATTTCTTATCAGCCTCTTCATCGCTTAAAGAGGGAGAGATGACGACATCCTCTCCTTCTTCCCAGTCGACCGGCGTGGCGACGCTGTAATTGTCCGTCAGTTGCAGCGAATCGATGACGCGCAGGATTTCGTGGAAATTCCGGCCGGTGGAAGGTGGATACGTCAGGGTCAGCCGGATTTTCTTATCCGGATCGATAACGAAAACGGTGCGTACCGTAAACTTTTCGTCCGCTTTGGGGTGGATCATGTCGTAGAGTTCGGCCACCTTGCGGTCCTCATCGGCGATGATGGGGAAATTCATTTTGACGTTTTGAGTCTCTTCGATGTCGCCGAGCCACTTCATATGATCTTCCAGCGGGTCCACACTAAGAGCAATAATCTTGGCGTTACGCTTGGCGAACTCTTCTTTCAGGGCGGCTGTGCGGCCGAGTTCGGTGGTGCAAACGGGCGTAAAATCGGCCGGGTGCGAATACAGTACTCCCCAGCTGTCGCCCAGCCATTCGTAGAAATTAATTTCGCCTTCGGTAGTTTTCGCCGTAAAGTTGGGCGCTTTGTCTCCTAATCTGAGTGACATAGATTTTTGTTTTAGGTATTGAGAGGCTGTTTCACTTAATTCTTCAGTTTTCTTATGTCTCTTTTTCCGTCATGCTTCAGCTTTTTTTAGCTCCATGGCTAAGGCTATGAAGCTCAAAAAGAGCTTCGCCTGACAAAAAAATAGCCTATAATAAATTCTGAACACTTAAATGAAACAGCCTCTGAGTATTAAATGGATTTCAAAAAATAACAAAATGGGAGAAATCGCAGCTTAAGAATAGCTGTTTCATCTCTCTTTGAATTACCGGGATAACTCTATAATGGTAATTCACTGGGGCGAGGAATGTTCGAGGACTGAACTCCAAATTTTCCATAAAAACAAAATATTTCAAAAGCGCTCTGTTCCCGGTAGTGCGGAGCGCTTTTCCACGTGGCGCCGGCCGTTTTCCTGACCGTTGCGGAGCTTGTACCCCGAGGCGCCGGCCTGGAAGCCGGGGTCGTCCATAAAATTGGCCACCAGCCGTCCGATTTTTTCATATTCGATAAGGAACCCGTCGTGTCCGTAGAGGCTGTCGATGACTTCCAGGCGAGCGTGGGGGATATGGTTGGCAATTTCCACCTGTTCTTCCACCGGGAAGAGCACATCTGATTCGACGCTTACGACCAGGGTCGGCGCCTTTACCTGATTCAGGGCGTCTTCCAGGTTTTTTCGGCCGCGGCCTACGTTGTGGCTGTCCATCGTGCGGCTCAGCGTGAGGTAGGCGAACACATCGAAGCGCTTGCGCAACTTGAGTCCCTGGTAGCGCTGATAGGAGCCGGCGCGAAAATCATCGATTTTATCGTTATTGTCCTCCGATTGCGTTTGCAAATAGGTGTGGTAGTTGCGATAGGAAAGCATGGCGATGGCGCGGGCGGCCTCCAGGCCGCGCTGTCCGGCTTCCGGCGAGCCGTCGTGCAAGGTATTGTCCGCTTCGATGGCCATGCGCTGGGCTTCGTTAAAGGCGATGCCCCATGGCGAATGGCGGGCATTGGAGGCCAGCACACAAACGCGATCGAAGAGACCGGGATCCATAATGGACCATTCCAGAGCCTGTTGCCCCCCCATAGATCCGCCGATGATTAGCTTTATCCGTTCTATACCCAGGTGGCGCTGCAGGTGTTGCTGAGCGCGCACCACGTCGCGGATGGTGACCTGTGGAAAGTCGCGGTGATACGGTTTGCCGGTATCCGGATTGACCGATTGCGGACCGGTGCTGCCGTAACAGGAGCCCAGCATGTTGGCGCAGACGATGAAGTGCCGCTCCGGATCGAAGATGCGGCCGGCTCCCACCAGGCCGGGCCACCATTCCATGGGGTCGGCATTGGCGGTGAGGGCGTGACAGACCCAGACGACGTTGTCCTGTTCTTCATTCAATTGACCGTAGGTGGTATAGGCCAGTTCTATCCCGGGCAGGGTTTCTCCGCATTCCAGGTCGAAGGGCTCGCTGATTTTCAAATATTTCACGTGAGGGCGTTTTTGAGTACAGGGTACGAATAAAAACAAGTAAAGACAGGGGAAGTGTTTTGGCGAAAGCCATTTTCCCCTGTCTTTTTTAGTTGGATCAGCTCAGGGCCGGTTCCGGCGAGCCGATTTTGGCGAAAGCCTGTTCGATATCGGCTTTGATATCATCGATGTGCTCAATACCTACGCTGATGCGCAGGGCATTGGGCTCTACCCCGGCGGTTGCCTGTTCGTGCTCTGACAACTGCTGATGTGTCGTCGCTGAGGGCTGGATGATCAGAGTTTTGGCATCACCTACGTTAGCCAGGTGGCTGATCAGCTCCAGGCTGTCGACAAATTTGGTGGCGTTCTCTTTACTTCCCTTGATTTTGAAAGAAAGTACCCCACCGAATCCGTTTCGCAGGTATTTCTTAGCCTGCTCGTGGCTGGGGTGGCTTTCCAGGCCAGGATACAGCGCGCTTTCCACCTTGGGATGAGCTTCCAGCCACTTGGCCAGGGCCAGTGCATTATCGACGTGGCGCTGTACACGCAGGGAGAGCGTTTCCAGTCCCTGCAAGAGCAGGAAGGAGTTGAAAGGGCTGGGCGCCGGGCCGAAGTCGCGCAGTCCTTCCACGCGGGCGCGGATGGCAAAGGCGATATTACCGAAGGGGCCGTCAGTGCCGAACACTTCCCAGAATTTCAGTCCGTGATAGCCCTCGGAGGGTTCGGTAAACTGCGGGAACTTACCGTTGCCCCAGTTGTAATTGCCGCCGTCGACGATGATACCGCCGATGGAGGTGCCGTGACCGCCGATCCACTTGGTAGCCGATTGTACAACGACATTGGCGCCATGGTCCAGCGGACGAAAAAGGTAGCCTCCAGCGCCGAAGGTGTTGTCGACGATGAAAGGCAGGTCGTGCTTTTTGGCGACTGCCGCCAGCCCGTCAAAATCAGGTACATTAAAACGCGGGTTGCTGATCGTTTCGCAGTAGACGGCCTTGGTGTTCTCGTCGATAAGCTTTTCGTAGTCGGCAGGATCTTCCCCTTCCGTAAAACGCACTTCGATACCCAGGCGCTTGAAGGCGACTTTAAACTGATTATAGGTACCCCCGTAGAGGTTGGGGCTAGACACGAAATTGTCACCGGCCTGCAGGATGTTGTTCAGGGCGATAAACTGTGCGGCCTGACCGGAACTTACCGCCAGCGCTGCTACGCCGCCTTCCAGAGCCGCCACCCGGCGCTCGAAAGCGTCGTTAGTGGGGTTCATGATCCGCGTGTAGATATTACCGAATTCTTTCAAAGCGAAGAGATTGGCGCCGTGTTCTGAATCCTTGAAGGTATAGGAAGTCGTTTGGTAAATCGGCACGGCGCGGGAGCGGGTGGTGCTTTCCACTTCTTCCTGTCCGGCGTGCAGCTGTAAAGTTTCAAATCTGAGTTGTGACATGGTTTTAGAAATTTTGATATAGATATGAGCAATTGGGTTTCGATCGAGGGATAAAAAAGAGGCCGCCGCATAGCGTATGCAGGCAAGGGCAGGTGCTCGTACAGAGGAGCACTAGCCTGCAGGCGCTGCGATATGCCCGCGGGCAATCAACAGCAACAACAACAGCACATGCGGCAACGGCCGTTCAGCAGATCGCGATGGTGAAAAATCGGAAAGAAGATGTCGGTACTTTTCGTGTTAAGCATGGTGCGCTTCGATTTTATATTTCCAAATCTCATCCTGAATAGACGGATTGGCGGGATTTGGCACCATTTGTTCTGTTCGCTACCCATTCACCCGGAAGAATGATAAAGTAGTGACAAGGTTGCCAGGGTTTCACAGAGCCCGTTCTCTCCACCCTTCGGTATAAAACCAATTCTGTCAAAGAAGTGATTGTTGTGACAAAAGTATTTTCAATTCCTCAAAAAATCAAATTAATTCCCTACACTTGTCCTTTCCGGCTTAGTAAACGGTCTTTTTGGGTGAGTATTTGCAAAAGATGCTTCATACTTTCATTTTTTGCTCCTTTGGCAAAGCCGCTCTTTCTTGCCCCAAACCTGGAACCTGATTTGGCATTAACCAATTCGAACCAAATAAAATTTTACTAGCCCCTGCCAAACGACCACTCCATTTTAAAATGCTAAATTTTTGTTAAAATCACGCCATGAAAATCACGCTCAGAAGATTGGACGATGCTTATCATATGATTGCCCTGAATGAAACTGGCAATACGGTTGAATCGGACGGTTCTCCCGATATTGGCGGCAGCCATAAGGGGATGCGGCCTATGCAAATGATGCTCAGCGCCCTCGGCAGCTGCAGCGCCATCGATGTCATCCAGTTTTTGAAGAAAATGCGACAGCCTATGCGGGACATTGAAATGGAAGTGACCGCCAAGCGGGAGGCGGATTCCATCCCCTCCTTGTTTACCGATATCCACATTCACTATATCCTATACGGCCCGCTCGATTCGCGGAAAGTAGAGCGGGCGATTACGATGTCGGTCGACAAGTACTGCTCCGTGGCGCGCATTATGGAAAAGACAGCGACGATTACCTGGGATTATGAGATACAGTTTGAAGAGTAGGAGTTTAGGAGTTTAGCGGCCTGGGCGCAAAGCGCCGGGCCTGTTTAGAAGTTCAGGGAAAAGGCGACGCTCCCCTAAACTTCTAAACAGCGAGCCCAGAGGGCGAAGCGCTAAACCTCTAAACTCCTTCCCGCACCCAGCTTACCCCATTTCTTTCCAAAGCACTCACATTATGTCTGACAAGCAAAAATTCGAAACCAGTGCGATACGCGGACAAATGGACCGCACCCAATACGGCGAGCACAGCGCCCCGGTCTTTCTGACTTCCAGCTTCACTTTTTCCTCCGCCGAGGAGATGGCGGCAGCTTTCGCCGGAGAGACCGATGATATCATCTATTCGCGTTACAGCAATCCCAATACCGACGAGTTTATTCGGAAAATCTGTATGCTGGAGGGGGTCGAAGACGGCTTCGCCACTGCCTCGGGCATGTCGGCGGTATTTGCCAGCATGGCGGCGTTTCTGAATACGGGTGATCACGTGCTGGCCGCGCGCGCCGTCTTCGGCTCCACCCATCAGATTCTGACGCAGCTGCTGCCGCGCTGGGGTATCGAACACACCTATGTGGAACCCACCAACATTAATGAGTGGGAGCAGCATATCCGGCCCAATACCAAAATGCTGGTACTGGAAACCCCCTCCAATCCCGGTCTGGCGCTTACCGACCTGGAGCGGGCCGGACAGATCGCCCGCGCCCACAACCTCATTCTCAATGTTGACAACTGCTTCGCTACGCCCTACCTGCAGCAACCGGCGCAGTACGGCGCCGACCTGGTGGTGCACTCCGGTACCAAATGGATCGACGGCCAGGGCCGCGTGCTGGGCGGCATCATCGCCGGACGGGCCGAGCTGATCGAAAAAGTACGCTTTTTCTGTCGACATACCGGCCCCGCCCTCAGCCCTGTCAACGCATGGCTGCTGAGCAAAAGCCTGGAGACGCTGCCCGTGCGCATGGAACGCCATTGCGCCAATGCGTTCGAACTGGCCCAACGGTTAAAAGAGCACCCCGGGATAGAAGCCGTCACCTATCCCTTCCTGGAATCGCACCCCCAGCACGAACTCGCCAAACGGCAGATGCGCCTGGGGGGTGGAATAGTGACCATCGAAGTCAAAGGCGGCCAGGAGCGGGCCATGCGCTTTCTCAACGGGTTAAAAATGTGTTCGCTGTCGGCCAACCTCGGCGATACGCGGACTATCCTCACCCATCCGGTATCTACAACCCACTCCAAGCTGAGCCCGGAGGAGCGGGCGGCGGTGGGCATTACGCCGGGTATGGTACGCATTTCGGTGGGGCTGGAACATGTGGAGGATATTTACGGGGATGTGGCAGGGGCTTTGGGAAGTATTTGAGTTTATCCGGCGAACTCAGTTTATTCCTATTTTTCCCACCAAAAAAACAAGGGTGAACATATAAGCTCCCGGTGGACTTTGCAAGCTTTCTCCTTTTGGCTTATCTTTAAAGACAGCAATAAGCAAAAACATGTCCTCAGCAGCAGATAAAAAAACGAAGCGCAGTGTGATCAGGGAACTGACGGATCTGGGTCCGGTCATTCTGGACCGGTCTTTCAGCAAAGAAGAATTCATGGACCTTGCCGACCGGTATCCGGATTTACAACTGGAGCGGGAGAAAAGCGGAAAAATAATAGTCATGACCCCCGTAAAAGCAGGTTCCGGGCGACGGGAATCGATCGTCTCTTTCCATCTCAACCTTTGGAACTATCAGACCAAGAAAGGAGAAACCTTCAGTGCTTCAACAGGAATAGAGCTCCCTGACGGCTCCATCAAAAGTCCCGACTGCGCCTGGGTATCTGCCGAAAAATTCAACCAACTTTCCCCCCGGGAAATAGAAGAGGAATTTCTGCAGCTCGTTCCGGATTTCGTAACGGAGGTACGCTCCAAATCCGACAGTCTCTCGCGCCTTAAGCGGAAGATGACCGATGCCTGGATCAAAAACGGTGTCCGCCTCGCCTGGCTGATCGATCCATTCCAGGAAAAGGCCTACATCTACCGGGAAGACGGAACGATGGAGCTCGTGGAAGGCTTTTCAGGAAAAAAACTTTCGGGGGAAGAAGTATTGCCTGGTATGGAATTGCCGTTGGAGGAGCTGACGGTGGCGGGTAAGGGGTAACTTATAGTCTGCCAAGTCAGGATTTGTGAAAATATGACGCCGCTATTTTTTTAGCTCGCAAGGCGAAAAATGCAGGCATAGCCGAAGCTACGGCGAGGCTTTTCAACGCAGCGAGATGGAAAAAAAGCAAGTCAGAATTCACAAATCTTGGGTTGGCAGACTATAGTCATTGGACTATAAGGCACTTGAGTACAGCATTCAATCCATTCAAAAGTCCTGGAAGATTTTGTCCTCCTAGCACAGGGCCGTTACCCACTCAGGGGGCGACCTTCGTCACCCCTTGAGTAGCTAAGCCCGGCATTATCTGGCGGTGTGACTAAGGTCGCTCCGTCAGATAATGCCTATGCCAGTAGCTATTACCGGCAATTTATCGGTGCAGCTACATCGCTGATAAGGATCAATGCAGTTCGCCGATCCGGACTTGGAAATAATCAACGGAGCCACTGCAAGGTGAGCAGTATTACGAGTGCAGATACTTCGCCGCCATATGCCAGGGGTTGATGTAGTTCGCCGACCCGGACTTAAAGTTGATCTCCGCCCAGGAGCCGTTGCCGCGGGCATCGGCATCCAGGGTGATGCGGGCCGCGATCCAGCACGGATCAGCGCGCAGATGCTCTATCATCGGGAAGCCGTAGGCATTATCTTCCATACCGTAATTGTTGACATTGCTGCCTCCCTTCTTAAAAATCCGGTAGTTTGCTATTTGGCTGTGCCAGTTGCCGTACTGACGGGCTCGAACGTCTACATCGAGACGAACGGAGGCAGATTTGCAGTTGTAAATCTTGTCGTTGGCATGATACCGGTAAAAACCGGCAAAGTCGATACGCGGCATGACATGCCAGGTGCCGCTCCGGTTCGGGTTGAAGCGGTAAAGGACGAAAGCTCTCGTCGAAGGAAGGCCGCCGTGGGCGCCGCAGCCCCAGCCGGTTCCGGCACCGGAATCCGAATTTGATAAATTCATCCTACTGGGGTTGTGGGGTCTGACCCAGGGATTGCCGCGTTCGCCTTCAATATCTTCAATCACGGATGTATTCGACGCAAGAATCAGTGTGGAATAGGGATAAATGATCTCGCCTCCAGTGTCCGTAATTAATTCAGCCTCCGAAACGGGGGATATCACCTCAGACAGATGTACCTGCTCACGCTCGATCGCTTCTTCCCGGAACTCATCCTGCTCCTTCCGGGCTTTCTCTGAAGCTTTTTCGCTGATGTCTTCCAGTTTGTCTATATCGATATCCGCCTCGCGTAAGACATCACGTACCTGGTTTTCTTCTTCCCGTGCCTGTTGGTCCTGTTTTTCTTTCCGGCCCCGGGCCTCTTCCAGTTCCTTTTCGTAATCCTCAATGAGGGTTTTCTTCAATTCCTGGAATTCGTCTTCGAATTGATCTCTGTAGTACATGTTTTTGCTTGTTTGTTTGTTCTACTTGTTTGTGTTTTGTTATACAAACTTGCCAAGCTGGTATTGTTTATAATTTTGCACACTCATTTTAAATTGAATTTTTATTTCAAAAAAATAAAAACATTAAAATTAAATTTTAAAAATAAAACCTTAACAGTCCTTTGTTTCACCGAATTTTCTAATAGGGTGGTATGCCTCAATTCTTTAAAAACCAATCATGCCCCGGCCACTCCCCCACCCCATTCACTACATCCCACATCATCCCGTCGGCGGCGCCGATCCAGGTGCCGTTCATCAGGAAGGCCCAGCTGAGGCCGTTGCCGGCGTTGACCAGGATGGCGCCGCTGCCGGCCAGCTCGCCGTTGTGCCAGTAATTGCTGCCGGTGATCTTCCAGCCTTTGCCGTAGCTGTCGTTGGCCGAACTGGGCGTGGCCATGGTGCAGAATGTCCTGGCGTCCAGGATATCCGGTTTGCTGGCGAAGCCGTCCACCCGCACGAGGAAACGCATCAGGGCCAGCGGGGAGGCCAGCCAGCCGCCGTGGGCGTCCATGCGTTCCACTTCCAGGCTGTAGGGGTCGTTATTGCTGCTGTAGTAGACCGCTTCGTTGGTGCGGCGCCCGGCTTTAGTGTCTGTGGCGATGTACATGTTGCCGGCGCCGGTGGGTTGCAGGATGTTATCCTTCACATAATCCTCATAGGTTTGCCCCGTCACTTCTTCTATTATGCGCCCGAGTACGCAGTAGCCGAAATTGGAGTAATCGTATTCGGTACCCGGCTCTTTCTCCGGGTTGCGTTCATCCAGCACCCAGCCGATGAGCTCGCTGTGGTTATAGGAGGGCTTGCTGAACATTGGAGCACTGGCGTTGCCGTCGCCTTCATTGTTCCACTGGTCTCCGCCCGCCGTGTGCTCCAGCAGGTGCCGGACGGTGATCTCCTTTTCCCAGTCGCTGTAGGAGTCCGAGCCGGAGGTGGTGCCCAGAATGGCGCCGGAGCCGAATACCTTATCCGACAGGTTCAGTTTCCCCTCCTCGATCAGTTTCATAATAGCCACGCCAGTAATGGGCTTTGACACGCTGGCGATTCGGAATAGGGTATTCGGCCCGGACACCTCTCCGGTGGATTTATCCAGCTGGCCGTATCCCTTAGCAAACACCAGCCGGCCGTCCTTGACGAGCGCTACACTGGCGCCGGGAATGCCGTGCTTGTCCATAAAGCCGGTGATCGTATTGTCGATGTGGCTGAGATCTTCATTGCTCCAGGCGCCGGTACTTTCCCAGATGGCGGCAAAACGGGCTTCACTGTAGCTGGTATCCGCTCACCTGCCGGAGCCGGTAGCCGGAGTAGCGATGGTTATCGAATTGGTTTTGGTAGCCGAGGCTCGTCATCAGGTGCCGTGCCCGCCAGGCGGGGCCGGTGCTTTTCTCCCAGATGGCGGCGTAGTAGTCCTCGCCATTCACGGTATAAGCGCTCACCATTTTCAGCCGGTAGCCGTCCTGGACATAGGAGTCGAACTTGTCTTGATACCCACTGCCCGTCATATTGTGGTGGGCGGCAAAAGCCGGCCCGCGGGCCTTTTCCCAGATGGCGGCAAAGTAGGCCCGGTTGCCGATGCCGTAGCCGTCCACCTGCACTAGACGGTAGCCTTGCTTCAGATACTCATTGAATTTTTGCTGATAGCCGCCGGCATCCATATTGTGATGGGCGATAAAAGCGGGGCCACGGGCCTTCTCCCAGATGGCGGCAAAGTAGGCCCGGCCGTCCACTTCGTAGCCATCCACCTGGACGATGCGGTAGCCTTGATCGGTATACTCGTCGAACTTTTGCTGATATTCCCTGCTGCTCATATTGTGATGGCTGCGGTAGGCTTGGGAAAAGGCGAGTGAGGAACCTAACAGAAGGCAAGTTGCTGCCAAGAGTATTTTGGAAAATATTTCATAAGGTGGTTTTAACTGTATAATGTTCACCTGAAGTACTGCTCCTTTCTTATACCTTCCTATGTTAATATGTTCTTCAATCATCCGATTATTCAAATTTTATACTAAAAAAATCATATTTACAAAATATTACTCCGTCAATCGAAGGTGATTTAAAAATTATGGTATCCGGTGAAGATTATTTTTAGTTTAGGGGACAGGATTTACAGAATGAACCGATAGTGGATGCCGCCAGAAGTTCATTCCGTCTTCTATTCAAATTCAACCTGCTTACTACCTATTTTGAACCAAATCTCTCCGGCCAAGTTAGATTGTCAGCAAAACGCTATGCCGCATGACCATCTTACAAAAATACTTCCGAGCCAACCTCTGTGTAGAGAAAGAACACCAGAATGTTCCATTGGAGATCATCGAGGGCACCCTTCCGCCGGAGTTGCACGGCACCTTCTTCCGCAACGGCAACGGCCGGCTGGAGCACCAGGGCGTCCTGTACAAGCATCTCTTCGACGGCGACGGGATGATCAGCGCTTTTGCCTTCGAAGACGGGGGTATCCGCTATAGCAACCGCTATGTACGGACACGGGAATTCGTAGAAGAAGAGGAAGCCGGCCGCATGCTGTACCGCAGCTTCGGCACCAATATTCCGGGCGGTTTCTGGAAGAATTTTATGAAAATGAATTTTAAAAATGCCGCCAACACCCATGTGATCTACCACGGCGGCAAACTGCTGGCACTCTGGGAAGGGGGCTGGCCGCATGAGATCGACCCGGTTACCCTCGAAACGATTCAGCGCTACGACTACGACGGCGTGCTGCGTAACGAAGGCACCATCGGGCGGCTCATACAGCCCGAGCTGCCCTTCGCTGCCCACCCGCGCCTTCACCCGGATACGGGCGTGCTGCACAACTTCGGTACGACACCCGGCGCCCAGCAGGAACTCCTGCTCTACCAGGTAAGCCCCGAAGGACAGGCGCGCATCAGCCGGCGCATCCCAATGGACAAGTTGTACTTCACCCACGATTACGTCCTCACCGCCGAAGGACAGCATATCTTCTTCCTCATCCCGATAGCCTTTAAGCTGTGGAAAGCCCTGCTGGGACTGCAACCGCCCGTCGAGACGCTGCAACAACAACCCGATCAGCCGATTCGCATCCTGGTGATCGACAAGGAAGAGATCACTGAATACGAGACCGACTACTGCTTCATTTTTCACTTCGCCAACGGCTACCGCCGTAAAGACGGCACCTTCTTAATCGATGCCTTCACCATGCCGGATTTCCCTCTCTCTTTCAACCTGCGTAAGGGCCTGGCCGGAGAAACCGTTGAGGGCGCCGCGGGGGAACTCACCCGCTTTTATCTGGAACCGGGCAAAAAGCAGGCCCGCCGGGAATCGCTCAGTCCCTACCCTTCCGAATTCCCGGCCTACAACCCCCGGCTTACCGGAAAGCCCTACCGCTACGCCTGGGGCATAGGCGATCACCCCGACAAGGATCGAGCCCTGATTCACGGCATCGTCAAGTTCGACCTGGAACAGCGGCAAACGCAGTGGCGGGATTACTATCCCGGGCTGACGGGAGAACCGGTCTTTGTGCCCCAACCCGGCGCCGAGGCGGAGGATGAGGGCTGGCTGCTCTTCCTGTCTTATGATCCGGAGGGCAATAGTACCAGTCTAAACATTTTGGAGGCAACCAACCTGGAGCCGGTGGCCAGGGCGCGGCTGCCGCACAATATCCCCTTAGTGTTTCACGGAACCTGGGCGCCGAAGGTTTGGTAGCCGGGCCTTACGTTTACGAAACCTCTGTGGTGTATCGATTATCTATATCTTTGGTCGGGGCTGAACTTCTGCGGTTTCGCGGTTCTTCTGTTTCCCGCTTTTTCAAAAAAAGCGGAATTCTGCGGTTCCGGCCTGTTTGAAACAGTTTTTCACCTTTTTGGAGACATTCAGAACCGCAGAACAGTAAAACAGATGAATATTGAACCGAAGAAGTAGCCAAAATCCAACTTATGGCTAATCACCCCACCTCCGAGGTATCTTAAACGTATAACCTCCCCAAAACCGGTACCAGAAACAACGACATTCCCCCCTGAATCATCAGCAACAGCAGCACTTCCTGGTCGCCGTAGCCCGACAGGGCCATCAGAAAAGCCATGCCCAGGTTACGGGCGGGGGCAACCATGCCCTGGGTAAGCCGCAAGCGGGCATCGCGGCCACCGAACAGCCAGCCGAACAGCGTCCATCCAACGGTGATCAAAGCCAGAATACCCACATTCTCCCAGCCTATGCTGAAGAGCTGTTCCCGGTAACTAAGGATTACAAAAACGGCAATGATGCCGATCAAAATATTGGAGCTGAGGTGCAGGGGCCTTACCAGGCGATCGCTCAGGCGGGGCCGTTGGCGCCGAAGCCAGATGCCCAAGACGATGGGCAGCAACTGGAAGGCGATAAGAGAAAGGATTAGTCCGGCCGTACCAACGACTTCTACACCGGGTTGTGTCAGCAGCCAACGGACGATGAGGGGACCGCTGACTACCGAGAGCCCGGCCAGCATCAGTACGGCAGCGACGCCGTGCGACAAACTTCCCTTGGTCAACTCTACAATCCGCGGTCCGAAGGGGGCGCCCGGGGCGGCGGCGATCAATACAATGGCGATGCTTAAGGAGGAAGGCAGTTCAAAGAAATAAAGCAACAGTATGACAGAAAAAGGAATCAATATCAGGTTGATCACCAAAGTGCGCAGCAAAAAATTCCGGTCGCGCAGTACACCGGCCATCTCCCGGGGCAACAGCTGCAAACCGATGGCCAGCATGATGCAAACGATAAAGGCCTGCACCAATACACCAAACCATAGTAGATCGTCCATGGAGCTAAACTAGTGAAAAGCCGGGATACTTCCGGAAAACTGGAATTCCTTACTTTTGCAGCAATCGATACCGCATGAAGAAATTTCTCATCATACAAACCGCCTTCCTCGGCGATGTGGTTCTGGCTACCGCGCTGGTAGAGAAGCTGCGCAAATGCTATCCTGAGGCGCAGATCGATTTCCTGCTGCGGAAGGGCAACGAGGGCTTATTGGAAGGACATCCGCACCTGAGAAGTGTTCTCATTTTTAATAAAAAAGAAAAATACCGTAGCCTGCGCCGCCTGATCCGCCGTATCCGAGCCAAACGTTACGACGTAGTGATCAACGCCCACCGCTTTTTTACCAGCGGACTGCTCGCCGTGGCCTCGGGCGCCCGCGAAGTCGCCGGTTTCGATAAGAACCCACTCTCCTTTGCCTTTTCGCGGCGACTGCCGCATCGGATCGGAGAGGGTGATCCGCCCCCGCACGAGGTGGAGCGCAACCTGTCGCTTATCGAGCACCTTACCGGGGAAGGATTTGAAAAGCCTCGCCTCTATCCGCCTAAAGAAGCTTATACCAAGGTCCCTAAAGATACTAACTACATCTGCATTGCTCCGACTTCCGTGTGGTTCACCAAGCAGTGGCCGGCCGAGCGCTGGATCGAGCTGATCGGCAAACTGCCGGTCGGCCATACCGTCTACCTCCTGGGCGGTACGGCCGACCGCGAGGCCTGTGAGGAGATCCGGCGCGCCGTCCGGCATCCGCAGGTCATCAACCGGGCCGGCGAACTGTCGCTGCTCGAATCCGCCGCCCTGATGCAGCACGCCCGGATGAACTACGCCAATGACTCGGCGCCCATTCACCTCGCCTCTGCCGTGGATGCACCCGTTACGGCCGTCTTCTGCTCCACCATTCCCGCCTTCGGCTTCGGGCCGCTCTCAACGGAATCCCGCGTGGTAGAAACCCATCACAAACTCGCCTGCCGCCCCTGCGGCCTGCACGGCTACCGCGCCTGCCCGGAAGGGCATTTTTTGTGTGCAGACATTGAGGTGGAACGGGTGAGGGGCTGACCTGGAAACAAGGGGCCCGGGTTATGGGCAATACACTTCAAAGTTTTGCAGGAATGCCGCCGGCACTCCACTTTAAGTTACCTCTAACCTCCGCGCGCTATTCCTGCAAAACTTTCTGCCTCCCAGGTCAAGAGCATCTCGAAGTAGCCACGAGCCACAATGAACGTTTCCCCCTTCCCTTCCTTTAAACAGAGTAGAAACAAAATGCTAACCCATGAAAACCCCTAAAGTATTCGTCATCGGAGGAACCGGATTTATCGGCGCGGCGGTCACTAAGGAATTGCTGGATGCCGACTGCGAAGTGGCGGTGATGCATCGCGGACGGCGAGCACTCCCCGACAAGGAAGTCCATTCTTATGAGGGAGACCGGAAAAACCTGGACAGCCTCCGGCAAGCCCTGCGCGATTTCCAGCCTTCCATCATAGTAGATATGGCCGCCTATACCGCGGAGGATGCCTGGACCCTGCGGCAGGCCCTCAACGATAAAGTCAGGCACCTCGTAGTGGCCAGCAGCGCCGATGTTTACCACGCCTACGAAGTGTTCCGCAAAGGCGAAGGCGACCTGGCGCAGGTTCCCATCAAAGAAGACGCACAGTTGCGCACCCGCCTCTATCCCTACCGGGGGCCCCTGCTGCCCGACAGCGAGGAGAACAATTTTATGTACAGCTACGAAAAAATTCTGGTAGAGCAAGTGCTGCTCCATGAAAAACGCTTGAGCACCACCATCCTTCGCCTGCCTGCCGTCTACGGTGAAAACGACCGCCAGCATAAACTCGGCGTATACCTGCAGCCTATGCGGCGTGGCGAAAAGGAAATCCTGCTTGACGAGCAGAAGGCCAACTGGCGCTGGACGCGCGGTTACGTGCGCAACATAGCCCACGGCATTGCCCTGGCTACCTTACGCGATACCGGCCATGATAAAATCTATAACATTGGCCAGTTACAGCCGCTTACGGAGCGAGAGCTGATAGAAGAACTGGCCGCTCTGACCGGCTGGCAGGGCACTATCGCCCTGCTTCCCAAAGAGGAATTACCGGAAATGCGCCGGGAGCCTTTCCACTTCGAACAACACCTCGTACTGGACACCCACCGCATCCGGGAGGAGCTGGATTACGAAGAGCCCTTTGAGTGGGAGGCGGGCATGCAGCAGACGCTGGCGTATGAGGAGGGGATGATGTGAGTGCTACTCACTGTTCCGAAAGTCCATAATCCGCCAGAATGATCCGCCAGGTCGTCGTTTCGGTTTCCTGAAGGAGCAGGGGATTGATGTGCCGCAACAGAGGGCTGCCTTTCGGCAAACCGAAGCTGTAGTACTGCGGATTGAAGCGATAGGGCAGCACTTCCAGTTCATTCAGGCTGTCCCGTTCGATCTGGTAGCGCAGAATGGGTTCGTCGTAAACGAAAGCCTCAATGTCGCCTGACGACAATCTCGTCAATCCTTCTTCGACATTCTTGAACCCGCTGCTGTTGATGTAGTTTTCCAACAGGAAGCGCTCGCTGGCCGAAGCCTCAACGGTGCCGACTTTGGCTTGGCGCAGGTCGTTCAGACTGGAGATTTCACTATCCAGGCGGTTGACGGTCAGCGCCGAAGCGATGGCGGCAGTAAACCCCGAAATGATAATAATAGCGGTAAACATCCAGACCAGCGCCACGATGCGGCCGCCGGGAGAGCGGGGCGACTTGTCACCGTAGCCCACCGTGGTCATGGTCACGGCCGACCACCAGACGCCGCTCCACAGGCCTTTCCAGCCTTGCTCGAACTCCTCCGGATTGTACCTGCGCTCAAACAGCCAGGTGACAAAGCCAAAGATAAAAATGACGAGAAACAGCAGCAGGACGGCCTTTAGGAAGTTGAGGGAAAAGAAGTTGGTTAAGAAATCCCGCCACCAGGCGGTATCCTTTACCTGAACGGCTACGGCGGAGTTAGAGGTGAAGTAAGGTTGAGTGAAATCGATTCGCTGAATGCGCTCGCTGGTAACAGTGAGCGGGTTGATGCTCAAATCGATACTGCCGTGATGCAGGCTATCCAGAATTTGCGAAAGCGTTAGCTCCCGGTACTCAAATTGAACGCCCACTTCCTGGGCGATTTGCTCCCAGAGCTGTTTGCTGATGCCTGCCCACCGGCCGCCGCGGTCGCGGAAAATAAAAGGGGGCGCTTCTTTAATACCTATAGTAATTCCCGGCAGGGTATCGACAGGTTCATCCTGCGCGGGCAGCGACTGTCCGGACACTAAAAAAAATAATAGGAAGAGTACATTTCGCCAGTTCATAGGAGAGGTATGTTTTGCAGTGTAACCCTTCACAGAAAGGGAAGTTTTCCAGGTACCGCCTTTATCCCTAACATAAAATTTTATCCTTTCTTTTAAAAAAATGGAGCGGAATATTTAGCTAAGCTGCACCCCAAACTCTCATCGGACAGGAGAAGACGGGCGTAGCTGGGGACGGGGAGGCAGAGAGGCCGGCAGAATCACGGCATCCGGCCTCTCTCTAAACTTTATTGGAACATTTTACGCCTCAGCCCGTTATGCATTTATCTCCCATGTCATACGCCTTGCGCCATATGCAATACCACCTATCACAACTCAGCTTCACCTTCACAAAACAGACAGCCCCGTACCATGAAAGAGCGGATAGACAACCTGCACAATGCAATCTTCAGCATGGAAGTGCGCGAAAGGTTCGAAATAGTGACCCTCTACCTCGGAGTAATCGGGTTCCTCGTTCATTTGCTCCTGATTGCTTTGAAAGACTTAGACATGCTGCCGATACGACCGGCTGATGGTATCCTTGACAGCCCCATCTCGGCGATTTACACTCCTTTCTCCTTCATCCTGTTTTACGAGGTATTTCTACTCTTATACCACCTGCACGAATCTTTTAGCAGAGCGGTGGTCAAGGAGTTCGAAATTATCGCCCTGATTGTGGTTCGACGCTTGTTCAAAGACATTTCCAAACTGGATAATACGGAACAGTGGTTTACTAGTAAATACAACCTGCAGCTGGGTATCGACATGCTTGGTTTTTTGCTGTTATTCCTCCTCATTTATCTCTTTTACCGCCTCCGGCAGCGCAGCCCCGATCCTCCCGACTCTCCGAATGTGCGCAATTTCATTTTGATGAAAAAGGGACTGGCCGTCTTGCTGGTGCCTATTCTGCTAGGCCTCGTCATTTACAGCCTCACCACCTGGGGCATTGAAATATACCAGTTCAATCAGGGTATTCTCAATGAGCTAACCGATATCAACTACGTTTTTTACGATGAGTTTTTCACCACGCTCATCATCGCGGATGTGCTCATTCTCATCATGTCCTTCCACTATACCTACCACTACAGCCAGCTGATCCGGAACTCCGGCTTTATCGTTTCCACGGTGCTGATTCGCCTGTCTTTTACGGCAAGTGGGCTTTTTAACATTATTCTGGTCGTCGGTGGTGTCCTGTTTGGTACGCTTATCCTGTTCATTTATAACCAGATTATCAATACGACTTACAAAATGGAGGAAGAGTACTAGTGCGCCGGGAATATTACCGGGTCATTATTGTCAAATACTCAAATCAAAACACCGCTCAATCATAACGCTTTGCGGTCGCCTTCCTTCTTCTCTACTTTTGAGGCAGAGAAGTGATTTAGCCTTTGCAAGGAAAAAATCACAGAAAAGGTTAGTTGCGAATAGGTGCTTTTTTCAGATAAAAGCATCCAGCATCTGTTCCATATATCCTCAGAACCTCAAACGGAAAGAAAATGTACCCGACACTTGTAGAACAAAGCAACGTGGCGCTGGCCCGGCATCTTGAACTCGCCGAGGCGAGTTACTGGAGCGCCCTTTATCCGCCTTTTTACGATTCGACTTCCTCCTTGCTGGGAGCCTTCCCCCGCTGGTTTGGCGATGCTTTCGCCGGTGCCCTGGCCAATGTGGACATCCTGGCTTTCAACCGGGTTACCGGTCTGGGCATGGAGCAGAGAATCACCCCCGATCAAGTGGATGAAATCACGGCCCATTACCAGACAGCCGGTGTCCGGCGCTTTTTCGTTCAGGTCAGTCCAAATGCCCTGCCTCCGGAAGCTGCAGAAATGATGGAAGAAAAGGGATTTCAACTGTATAACTACTGGGCCAAACTCTACCGTCCTCTCCGGGAACCGGTTCCGGCCTTACGCAGCAACTTGCGCATCTCTCCGGTACAGGGCGACGAAACCGAGGACTACGGCCGGCTTCTCTGCCGGGCTTTTCAATGGCCGGAAGTGCTGAGCCCGCTTTTCGCCCAGACCGTCGGCTGGCCCGGATACCGGCAATACTTTGTACGGGACGGTAAAACCATCATTGCTGCCGGCGCCCTCTATCAGTACCAGGACATTGCCTGCCTGGCCATCGCCGGCACACTGGCCGAACACCGCGGAAAAGGGGCGCAACAATTGCTGCTCAACCATCGCATTCGGGAGGCTTTTCGCTCCGACTGCCGCCACCTCATTGGCGAAACGGCCGAAAACCGGCCCGACCGGCCCGTTACCTCCTACCGGAATATGCTACGCGCCGGTATGCAGCTTGTCTATCTGCGACCGAATTATTTGTACCAGTTCGGGGAGTAAACTAAAGGACTTGGGGAATGGGAGACGGGGATATAGAGGCGCGGACAATGATCCAGATACATTTTCAGAGGACCGAGAACTTTTGAACCTTAAACCCTGAACTTATAACAGTCTCCACTGGAAACCTATCGCCCTCTTGGCTCTCCAGATTTCCATGTCTTTCAACCCCCGTCTCCTTCTCTCCCAGTCTCAATCCTTCCGCCACTCTCCTCCTCACCGACCGGCTCGGCGCTGGTCGTCAGCCAGCGCCGGCCGTTGCTGGCTTCTACGAAGTAGACCGGCTTTTCATTGCGGAGCATGTCGGAGAGAAATACGGCATCCTCCTTAGGTGGGTACCAGTTGATATTCCGCCAGGTACCGCCTTCCTTATAATGAACGATGAACCAGGGACGATCCTCGTCAAGATCGTAGCGGAGTACGTAATTGTGCACTTCGTATACAGGCATAAGGTGTGGGTTTTAGTTGTAAAATACACTGAATTCCTATTACAAAAAAGCTTTCGGTTTTTATCTTACAGAGAAAACGGCAGTCTCGCGCCTGAACTTGTTTTACGGATTTTTTGGGAACAAGTTGCTGAAGAGAGGATTGAAAGATTGAATTACCTCCTGCTGCCTGTGACCGCTTCTATTGAATTGCGAGTAATATCTAAAATTTATTTTTAATATTCAGCACGAGAGCCTCGCGCTCCATCCAGGCTATTTTAGTTCATCCCGGTAAAGTTTATTCAAGCTGAAGCCTGTTTTATGTAAAAATTAGAAAAATATCGAAGCTATGTATCCAAAGATCTTTTACCTCCTTTTTTTCTTCCTGATCTCCGTTGCCCTTTCCGCCCAACACGATGCGGAAGATTACGTACCCGTCGAAGATCCAGCCGTTCAGGCCAAACTACGCCAGTGGCAGGACTATAAATTCGGACTCTTCATGCACTGGGGCACCTACAGCCAGTGGGGTATCGTGGAATCCTGGTCACTGTGCAACGAAGATGTAGGCTGGACCAAACGCACGAAGGGCCGTTACTGGGACTACGATCTTTACAAGCAAGACTACGAGAACCTGCAGACGAGCTTCAACCCTCTGGATTTCGACCCCTCCAAATGGGCCGACGCCGCCAAAGCCGCCGGCATGCGATATGTCATTTTCACCACCAAACACCATGACGGCTTCTGCATGTTCGATACTAAAACCACTGATTACAAGATCACGGATGAGCATACCCCCTACCACGAGCATTCGCGCGCCAATGTGACCAAAGCAATCTTTGATGCCTTCAGGCAGGAGGAAATGATGATTGGCGCTTATTTTTCCAAACCCGACTGGCACACGGAATACTACTGGTGGCCCTACTTCGCAACACCCGACCGGCATGTCAACTACGATCCCGGCAAATACCCCGAGCGCTGGCAACAGTTTCAGGACTTCACCTACCGCCAGGTTGAAGAACTGATGACCAACTACGGCGACGTGGACATTCTCTGGCTCGACGGCGCCTGGGTGCGGCCCTACGACAATATCCCGGAAGAGTACGAATCCTGGGCGCGCAAGGAAGACTGGAATCAGGACGTCGACATTCCCCGTATCGCCAAAATGGCCAGAGAACATCAGCCCGGCCTGCTGGTCGTCGATCGCTGGGTGTCGGGACCCTATGAGAATTACCTGACACCGGAAAACCGGGTGCCGGATGAAGCTCTGCTCGTTCCCTGGGAATCCTGCATCACTATGGGCAACAGTTGGTCGTATGTGCCAAATGATAAGTACAAATCCGTTCATCAGCTGGTGCACCTGCTGGTAGACGTAGTGGCCAAGGGCGGCAACCTGCTGCTCAATATCGGGCCCTCGCCCCGCGGCGACTGGGCGCCCGAAGCATACGAACGCCTGCGCGGCATGGCCGACTGGATGGTGGTCAATCAGGAAGCTATTTATGGAACCCAGCCCATCGCACCTTACAAAGAGGGCAAGGTAGCGCTTACGCGCAAACGGGATAGCGACATTGTTTACGCCGTCTACCTCGCCGATGAGGACGAAACGCAGCCACCGGCGCACATCTGGCTCTCCACCCTGCAACCGGCCGACGGCGCCACCCTCACCCTGCTCGGGGCCAGTGGAAACCTCGACTGGAAGAAGGCCGGTAAGGGCGTGCTTATTGACCTGCCGGAGGAATTTCTGGAAAATCCGCCTTGCCAACACGCCTGGGTCGTCAAAATTTCGGAACTGGATGTAGATTAGATGTTTGAGTTCTCGAGACCTTCCTACGATAATTTCCGGGCAGTAGGATTACTTTTAAAGCGATCCCTATTTGGGTAGAAGGCAATCAGCCCGTGAACTATTATTGCTGCAAAGTTTTATCATAGAGTAAGTGAATTATACTCGACGTAAATTGGTTTGAGAAACTTCTCAAACCAGTTAAGTCGGTATATACTGACTCGAAGATGGTTTGATTTCTCAAACCATTTCGACATCAGTATAATTGTAGCAAAGGAAAAAAAGATATCCCATGGAAGGCATAAAATTTAAAGTAGCTTTAAAAGACATCACTCCCGAAATCTGGCGGGAATTTAAGATCCCTGCCGACCTGAGTTTAGCGGAACTGCACGATGTGCTGCAGGTTGTGATGGGTTGGGAGAATGTCCATTTATACGAATTCCAGTTAGAGGATCAACGCTATGGGCCCGCCGATGAGGAAGCCCCCGATGAGCTACAGGACGCCAACGACACCTACCTGGATGAGCTCAGTTTGGAAAAGGGCACTACCTTTAGTTATATCTATGACTTTGGGGACGGCTGGGAGCATACGATTACGGTTCAGGAACTTCTGGATGAAGAGCCTGAAACTGCCGTTTGTCTCGACGGAGGACGCGAGTGTCCGCCGGAAGACTGTGGAGGGCGCTGGGGCTATTCCGGTCTGCTGGAGGTCATCGCCAATCCCAAACACCCGCAACACGAGGAAATGAAAGAATGGCTGGGCGGCGAATTTGATCCGGAGTTTTTTGATAAAGATGAAGTCAACGAAGAGTTGAAGGAAGTAGCTTGAACGAAACCTGAAAAGGCTTCGTAAAAAGTTTCTTAATTTTCGATCCATCATCATAAAGTTAGTCATCAATGCGATGGATAGTTCCCTGTTTTCTTTTGCTCCTCCTGGCCAGCTGCCGGGAAGAGGTAGAGCCGGTCGTCTCTGACAAAGCCTTCGATGGCTACCTGCAGCGCTTTATTGAGGAAGGCCGGCAGAGAGGCTACCCCCTGGATCTGGATGAGACGGACATCGTTTTTAAATTTGCCACCCTGCCCACCCTGCAAACCGGCATTTGCCGCCCACAAAAACGCCCGCGACACATCTATATCAACTCCAAATACTGGGGGCTGGCCAGCGAATGGGAACGCGAAGCTATCGTCTTTCACGAACTGGGCCACTGCGTACTCGGCAGAGTACACCACAACGAAAAGCTCCCCAATGGGGAATGCGCCAGCCTGATGGACGGAAAGGAAAATGGTTTCTCCTGCGTCAACAACCTGGTCTGCCCCCGCTGGCGAGCCTATTACTACGACGAGCTTTTCGATCCGGAAACGCCACTACCCGACTGGTACCCCTCACCGGAAAATACCAGGCCGATAACCGGGCTGCCCACCAAACCTCTACACTTCTTTCCGGAAAAAAGCATCGCCCACGTGAGCAATTTTCGCCTGAACATCCAAAAAAACTTCCTCCTCTCCGCCGTATATTCCAGTTTTCCGTCCAGACAGGAAAAATTCGGCATCTGGTGGAATGATCTCTATTTTTCCTACCAGGTGGATACCAGCCTCGTCAAAATCCAGCAGTACACCTCTCACTCTCAGCTCAGCTACGCTTTTTATCAAAAAGAACTCGAATCCGCCCCGGGGGAATTACGCCTCAGCCTGCAGGGCGATAAAGAAAATCTCCATTTCTGGCTCAACGATCAGCTCCTGCACACCATTTCCAAAGCTTACATCAAGGATTCGACCTACTGGGAGTGGATCAAGGGACAGCACCTTTCCATCACCTACCAGCCGGAGGTGCAATGCCAGGTCGAGTTTTACACGGAAAAGGCCAAGTAATCTGTTTACGAGACTTCAGGGATGTATCGATTGTAACGCTCTGTTTTTTCATTCTTTTCTACCCAAATAATTAGCTTTGCAATAGTTAGTACACCACTAAAATAAACCGACATGAAATACTGGGAAAAGCGCAGTATTGAGGACATAAAACAGCAGGTATTTGAGGCGCTGGATCAAAACGTCGACTTCGCCAAAGAAAATATTCTGGGCGTTCCGGCCTCCTACCTCGACGATAAGGTCTTTTACCAGGATTTTCCTTTTCTGAAGGATGCTCCTTTCCTTAGCACGCTCATTCACAACCCCAACCATATCGGTTGCCATACCCTCGGCGAGTCGGAGCGTTTTTTTCAGGGGACACAGGAACTCGAACGGGAACTCATCCGTATCTGCGCGGAAGACATCTTCAAAGGCGAGCCGGACGGCCAGGACGGCTACGTGGCCTCCGGCGGAACCGAAGCCAATATTCAGGCGGTGTGGATCTACCGCAATTATTTCGTGCGGGAGCGCAAGGCACAACTGGATGAGATCGCTATTCTCTGCTCGGAAGACAACCACTACTCTATCGTAAAGGCTGCCAACTTGTTACAACTTAAATACGCGGCTATTCCCGTTCATTATCAGGACAGGAAGATTAAAGCCGATGCGCTGCACAGCACTATTAAGGAATTACAAAAAGAAGGTAAGCGCTTTTTTATCATCGTGGCCAATATGATGACCACCATGTTCGGTTCAGTGGATGATCCTGACTTGTATGTCGATGCCCTCGAAGCAGCAGGGGCCGAGGAGTACCGCATCCACATTGACGGCGCCTACGGCGGCTTCGTCTATCCCTTCCATGCCGACAACCACAAACTGAGCTTCCAGAATCCACGTATCAGCTCCATCGCCCTGGATGCGCACAAAATGGTGCAGGCCCCTTACGGCACGGGAATCTTCCTGGTTCGCAAAGGTTTGATGCAGTACGTCTATACCGAGGAGGCCAGCTACGTCAAAGGGCTGGATGCCACGCTGATCGGCAGCCGCTCCGGCGCCAACGCCATCGCCGTATGGATGATCCTGATGGTCTACGGCCCCCACGGCTGGAAGGAAAAGATCCACGTCCTGCACTACCGGACCCAATGGCTCTGTGATCAGCTCGATGAGCTATCCATCCGCTACTACCGTCACCCCAAGGCCAATATCGTCGCCATCGAGGCAGATCAGGTTCCAGGTGAACTGGCAGTAAAATACGGCCTGGTACCCGACAACCACGAGGCGCCCCGCTGGTACAAGATCGTAGTGATGGATCACGTAACGATCGATAAAATGCAGCCTTTTCTGGAACAGTTGGAAGTACAGGAGATGGTGGAGGGGAAATAGGGAAGTCAGGAGCCCTTCAATCCTTTTTCACCCGCCAAAGCCGAAGACGACGGCGGGCAATCCTTCAATCCTTTTACTATTCAGGGTAGTCATGAAAGTCATAACTGGAATACGTCCCGGTTTTGTCCTGGAAAACGAGTCGTTTATCGAAAAAAAACTGGTCCTTTATCACTGGTCAGAATATGAATGAGCAATAATATCTAAATTCGCTTTCCGGAACAAACAAGGACCTATGAAAGTCGTACAGACCTTACTCGCCCTGGTATTATTAGGTGTCTCCGCCCCGGCTGTATCCGCTCAGGAGGCAGAAGTATCCCTTCCTTACGAAATGCACCGCCTGTCAAACGGGCTGACTGTTATTCTGCACGAAGATCACAGTGTACCGATGGTGGCTGTCAACGTGTGGTACCATGTCGGCTCCGGCTACGAGCGGCCGGGCCGGACGGGTTTCGCACACCTGTTTGAGCACATTATGTTCGAGGGTTCGGGAAACGTCAAGGAAGGCGACTTCGACAATCTGCTCGAAGCCGCCGGCGGTAACAACAACGGTTCGACCAATCCCGACCGTACAAACTACTACGAAATCGTTCCCTCCAATGCACTGGATATTGCCCTGTTCCTGGAATCCGACCGCATGGGCTATTTGCTGGATGCCATGTCGCCTGAAAAAGTCGACGGACAGCGGGATGTGGTGAAAAACGAACGGCGCCAGTCTTACGAAAATCGCCCCTACGGCATGGCCTGGCAGACGATCGGCGAGCACCTATATCCCGAAGATCACCCCTACCACTGGCCGACCATCGGCTATATGGAGGACCTCACGGCCGCTTCCTACGAAGATGTCGTCGACTTTTTTAACAATTATTACAGCCCCAACAATGCATCACTCGTCATCGCCGGCGACATCGACCCCGTAGAGACGATGGAGCGCGTCCGCTACTGGTTCGAGGAAATTCCGGCCGGACCGGCGGTAGTACCTCCCGGGGCCCCTTCCTTCCAGCTCGAAAAACCCGAATACCTTGTGCTAGAAGACCAGGTACAATTGCCCAGGATCTATCTGACTTACCAAACGCCCCCCATATTCAGCCCCGGCGACGCAGAGATGGACGTCGTCGGCAGTATCCTTGCCGGCGGTAAAAACTCGCGGCTCTACAAGCGCCTGGTCTTCGAACTGGGTATCGCGCAGGACGTCAGCGCCTTCCAGAATTCTCAGAAACAGGGTTCTTCCTTTATCATCATCGCCACCGCCCGCCCCGGGCATTCCCTCGATGAACTGGTCAATGTCATCGATGAGGAAATTCAAAAGCTGAAAGACGAAGCCCCGCAGGATCGCGAATTACAGCGCTTCGTCAATCAGAACCAGACCGACTTCCTGCGCGGCTCACAGTCGCTGCTGGCGCGCGCCGACGCCCTCAACCGCTATTATTACTACACGGGAAACCCCGACTGGGCCAATGAGGACCTGAACCGCTACCGGGCGCTGTCGACGAAGGACATCAGCGCTGCCACCCGCCGCTTTCTTGATCCGGCCCGGCGCATCGTGCTCAGCATCGTGCCGGAAGGACAGCAGCAACTGGCCGTCACAGAAAAATCAAATTAAATCCGCCGCCCGATAAAACGACATTACCATGCAAAAGCGAATCAACATATACCCGATTGTTCTCCTTCTGATCAGCATGGCCTTCAACCTCAGCGCCCAGCAAAAAGCCGATCGCAGCCAATACCCGACGACCGGTACGCTGAAGGGACTGGACTTACCGGCTATCCAGACTTTCGAACTGGATAATGGCCTGGCGGTCTACCTCGTCGAAAAGCGCGATTTGCCCATTGCCCAGTTCATCCTGTCCTTCAACGCCGGCAGTATTCACGATCCGGCGGATAAAACGGGCTTGGCGCAAATGACCGCCGACATGATGGACGAAGGCGCTGGCGATTACGACGCACTGGCGCTCTCTGAAGAAATCGATTTTCTGGGCATCGACCTCGGCGTCTATGCCGGCCGCGAGCAGCTCAACCTTCGCCTCTTCACTCCCACTGCCACCCTCGACCAGGCACTGCCGCTGTTCGTCGACGTCCTTTTAAAACCCCGCTTCGAGGAGAAAGACCTGGACCGCAAACGCACCGAAACTCTGGTCTCGCTCGCCCAGGCTCACGACGAAGCACGCACCATCGCCTCTACGGCTTTTCAGCAAATGGTTTTTGGCGAAAGCCACCCCTACGGCCGCAGCGCCGAAGGCACGGAGAAAAGCCTGCGGGCCATGCGCACTGGGGATTTAGAAAATTTCCACCGGGAGTACACCACTCCGGCCAACGGCTACCTTATCGTCGTCGGGGATCTGACTAAAACAGAAATTAGAAACCGCTTCAATCCTTTGCTCAAAAACTGGAACGGAGGCACCGTTAAAAGCCTCGAGATCCCTGAACCGAAAAAACGAAGAGGTTTCGATATCTACCTGATCGACAAACCCGGCGCCGCCCAGTCGGAACTGCGCTTCGGACACACCGGCGTATCCCGTCAGACGGAAGATTACTACCCCATCGAGGTCGTCAACACTATCCTCGGCGGCTCCTTCACCTCGCGTTTGAATCAGAACATTCGCGAGGAACACGGCTATGCCTACGGCGCCCGTTCCTATTTCTTCCAGCCCCGGCAAACAGGCTTTTTCCTGGCCTACGCCGCCGTGCAGACCGATGTCACCGACAAGGCCATCCAGGAGTTCATGAAAGAACTGAACGGCATCCACAGCATTCCGGAAGCCGACCTCGAAAAGGCGCGCAACTACGCCGCGCTGAGCTTCCCGGGAGAGTTCCAAAGCGTCCAGCAAATCGCCGGTAATTTATCTGATATCGTTTTCTACGACCTCCCCCAAGACTGGCTCAACCGCCACATGGAACGCCTGCTGAACGTGGACCGGACTGCCGCGGAACGGGCCGCCCGCACCTATGTTACCACTGATAGCATGGTGCTGGTCGTCGTAGGAGATAAAACCAAAATCGCGGATAAAATCGAAGCGCTGAAGTTGGGGGAAATCCATTACCTCTCCAAGGAAGAAGTGCTGGGGGCGGTGCCGAATTGAGTGTTTGGGTGCCCGGGTTCTTGAGTTGTTGCCTACCCTCCTTCGCCGGTACGGGTAAACCCTGTTTAATTCGTAAAACGACTATTCCACAGGGTAAAAGTTCTTAAGTCGTTCTTAAGTCATTATCAGTTCCCGCGGATGCAGTTCCTAAGTTCTTACCATTTTAATCAAAATTCCAACAGTCCATACGGGGAATGAAATCAGGAGGCGCCGGGAAGGCGCCTCCTGATACTTCCGGCAAACTTTTCATTCTTTTCACAGCGGGAAAGAGGAGAATTCCTTATCTTTTTCTTCAAAAAGGATTTTATGAAAACTACCATCTTCTCTTTCTTATTCCTTGCCTTTTTCGCTCTTTCCTGCGGCGGCGGCAGCCAGTCAGAACAGCAGGAAAACCAGGAGACCGAAACGGCCGCTACTGAAGAACCGACAACCGAGAAAGAATCCTGGTCGGGGGATAGCCAAATGGAGGGTATGAGTAGCGCAACCCCCATGGAAGAGGGCGGCCAGACCTGGCACGACGGACTGGCCTACATCGAGGAGTATCTCGGGGAGCGCCCCGCCGCTGTCGACCTGTGGCAAACCCAACCCTTGCAAAGCATGCTGAAAGAGCTGCTCGGCAGTGATTATCAAGCCTATCTCGATATCATGCAGGAGGCTATGCCGCTGACCAAAGACCGCGTGATTTACACTATGGGCGTAGCTCCCGACGATGCCGTACCCGGCATCGGCTATCTGCTGATCGATACGGAAAATGACAAATTGCGCGCCTTTGGCGTATTTGGCGACATGAAAATCAATGCGCAGTCACCCGGAGAAAACCTCTATCTTCCGGATGCTGTAAAAACCAAGGTGGAGCAGGTTCTGGGAGTTGAGGAAGCAGAAGAGTTGGGCGCACTGATGTAAGGAAAATCCGGGTAAAATCAGATAGCCTGTAAGCCTTCATTTTTGTCGCTACCTGTTTATTCCACCATTTTACGTTTAGCCAAAATGCGGCCCTCTTTTCTCGTCCGTTCACCAAAAAACTTTTCTCTTGGAAAACAATAAAAAATCACCAAAAGACCAGAAGGAACATCAGCATTGGGACGTGGGCCCTATCTACGTCAGCAAACCTGAAGATTTACCCGGCGTAAGAGGCATGGAGGGCGAGGTAGATGTCCGCTCTATTTGCGGCGGCATCGATGAATCCCAGCCCGTCGAGCAATACGACAGCAGCCTGGGGGTCTCCCGTGAATTTGTCGATACCCATCAGGGCCCTGTGGGACAGATTCAGTGGAACAGCGACTTATTCCAGAAATACAAAGATCCCGGCAATGTTAACGGCGTCCGATGGGCAAGCGGCACGCTGATCGACCGCGACCTCTTTCTTACCGCCGGGCATTCCTTCGACCGTTTCCCCGGTTCCTGGCGCGTGCCCCGGATCGATGGTACTGATGAGACGATCTCGTCCGAAGAAATCGCCCTCAACATGCATGTCAATTTCAATTACCAGGTCGATCCTTCCGGCCGCCTGCGCCGTGAGGAATCCTTTCCCATTCTCGAATTGCTGGAATACCGCGAGGGCGGGCTGGATTACGCCATTGTACGCCTGGGAGGATATCCCGGCGACAAATACGGCATGGCCCGCGTTTCGCCGCACGACAGTATCATTGGCGATATGCTCTGCATCATCCAGCATCCGGAAGGCGTACCGAAACGCATCGAAGCCGGGCCGCACTACCACACCCACGGCCCGCAAATGGGCTATAACAGCATCGACACCCTCGGCGGCAGCTCCGGCGCCGGCATCCTGCAGGAAAAAACGGGGGCCATCGTCGGCGTACATACCAACGGCGGCTGCCACCTCAGCGTCATCGGCCACAACCACGGTCTGCGCATCGAAGCCATCACGGAAGTATCGGCTATTCTCAAACAACTGCTTTCGCCAGGATGGATTCATCTCAACCTACACCAGCTGACCGATGCGCCCAAGATCAAAAGCGCCCCTTCTTTCCATACCACTACCGGGAGCCGCCACATTGTCTATCGAAGCAGTGGCGGCCAAATTCACGAGTTACGCAAGGAAGGACACTGGCAGCACCATCCCATTACTTCGGGAATGAATATTCCAAAAGCACAGCGCAATCCGACTGCTTATGCGCTCTTTGGCAAGCGTACACGCTATGTCACCTATCTGGGCATCGATCAACATATTCATCACCTCTGGCGAGACCAGGAGTGGCATCACGTCGACGTCAGCGAAGAAGCCGGCGCTCCTGAAGCGGCCAGCGAAGCCGCTCCGCATATCAGCTTCGACGGCAACAGCCAGCAACTGTATTACAGCGGCAAAAACGGGCACCTGTATGTGCTCTGGTGGGCAGGGCGCTGGTACCATGCCGCACTTTCCGCCGCTACTGACGCCGCCCCGGCTGCCGGGCGCCCCGCAGTGTGCAGTACGGCCCGCGATGAACACCTCTACGTCGCCTACTACGGCAACGATGGTCACATCCACCTCCTTCACCGCGAAATGGATACCTGGCGCTATACCGACCTGATGGAAGCCGCTCATGCTCCCTACGCTTCTGGCGACCCCGCCGCTGTTCTTCTGCAGGGCGATGTTCACCCTCGCATCTACTATCGCAACCGGCAGGGGCACATCATTAAAATCCACTGGGTGGGCCGCTGGCTGTATACGGACCTGACCGCCGCCGCCGAGGCGCCGCCCGCCCGCGAAACGCCCTCGGTGGCGGTAGCTCCTAACGCCGCCTTCGCCACTATCCTGTTCCGCTCCCGCCAAAATCACCTGTTCCAGTTGGAATGGCGGGACAACCGCTGGCAGGCCGCTAATCTCAGCCTGGCCGCAAAAGCCCTGGAAGCTCGGGGAATACCAAAGGGACTCATCCTATACCCCGATAGCAACCGCTACGTGGTTTACCGGGGTAAGGATGACCACTTGCATGAGCTGTCCCTGGAAACAGGATGATGAGGCAAACCGGAGTAGTGCTATACCGCTTATTTGGTCCATCTCCGCCTACTGACCTCCAAAGTTGGCCTTTATGTGCTCTCGCACCGCGTAGGCAGCGAGTACGCCTTCTCCCGTAGCTGAGGCCACCTGGGCAATGGCGTCCTTGCGGCAGTCGCCGGCGCCGAAAACGCCGGGAAGGTTCGTCGCCACCTGCCCGGGAGAGGTACGGTGAACTACCCACCTGCTGAAGACAGGTGGGCTTCGGGCTTCCCGGAGAATAGCTCACTGCTCAAAACCTGCCTGAAGACAGGTAGTCGAGTTAGGAGTCTTATGTTCTCTCCACCCGTGTACTCGCTAGTCCCTAACGAGGTTTTTATGTCTTTTACTGACACTACAAATATGCACAAAATGTTGCAAAAATGCAATATTTTAAAACAAAGATTTTCAAAAGACATTCGCTTTCATCCCATTGGCTGAAGACCAATGGGTTTTACGCTCAATTATATAAAGGTAAGCGCTTTGCCAACTACCTGATTGATTACCTGGGGACGCTCATCTTCGGCGTGTTGGTCTTCGGTTTGCTCATTGCGACGGAAGGGATAGATTTGGAGACAGAGAATGGACTGCGGGATCAGCTGATTTTCATCGGGGTATATGTGGCTTACTATATCTTTTTCGAACACTTCCTCGGCGGCAAAACCCTTGGCAAATTCATCACCCGCACCCGTGTGGTATCCAAAGATGGGCAGCGCCCGTCGTTTGAGAACATTATCGGCCGTTCCTTTTCCCGTGTCGTTCCGTTTGAAGCCTTTTCCTTTTTAGGCAGCAAACCCAGCGGCTGGCACGACGACTGGTCGAACACCATCGTCATTGACGAACGCCATTCCTCATTACCGCGACAGACAGATGAATTTGTATAAGCCTTGATGTCTCTCCGACTAATTTCCTCTATGAAATGACCCAAGTAAGGTCCGGTCTTTTCTATCTTAGCCACTTTCTTTTTTAAAGCGAAAAAATACATAAGACCGTGAAAAAACCTCGACTATTTCCCCTGGCAATGCTCTTCGCATTAGCCCTGATGTTTATTGCCCTCCCCCAGCCTGCTCTGGCGCAGGAAGAAACAACGGAGGAGGAAAATACGGAAGACGCCTCCGAAAAGGAGGAAAAGAAAAAGGGTCCGTTTAAAAACTACGACGAGGTGCTGAAAGACGCCCGCAGCGACGACGGCCTGTTCACCGTTCACCTTAAAGAAGACAAGGTGTTTTATGAGATTCCCGACACTTTGCTCGAACGGGAGATGCTCCTCATCAGCCGCATTGCCAAACTGCCGCCGCTGAGTCCCTATATCAACGCCGGTTCCAAAGTGAACGAACAGGTGGTGCGCTGGCACCGGAAAGACAAAAACGTATTGCTGCGCATCGTCTCCTACAACGCCGTCGCCGCTCAGGAACTACCCATTTACCGCTCGGTGCAATACAACAATTTCGAACCCATTTTAGCTTCCTTCAAAATCGAAGCGATGAACGCCGATTCGAATGCCCTGGTAGTGGATGTCACGTCCCTGTTCACCAAAGATGTCACGGCTATCGGCGGGTTGAGCGGCAGCCAGCGCCGGGAGTACAAGGTCAGCCGCCTGGATGCTGCCCGCAGCTTCGTCGATACCGCCCGCAGCTATCCCATCAACGTGGAGGTGCGCCACACCCTCACCTACAACGCCTCCGAGCCGCCCACCAACAGCCGCGCCAACACGATCAGCATGCAGATGGCGCAGTCGATGATCCTGCTACCGGCCGAGCCTATGCAGCCCCGGCTGGCCGACGAGCGCGTAGGCTGGTTCACCGTGAGCCAGGTCGACTATAGTTCCGACGCGCTAAAGGCTGACCAGAAAAACTACCTGCAGCGCTGGCGCCTGGAGCCGAAAGACCCGGAAGCCTACGCCCGTGGCGAACTGGTAGAACCGGTAAAGCCCATCGTCTACTACATCGACCCGGCAACACCTGAACGCTGGCGGCCCTACTTCAAACAAGGGGTGGAAGACTGGAACAAGGCTTTCGAGGCCGCCGGTTTTAAAAACGCCATCATCGCCAAATATCCCCCCAGCCCGGAGGAGGATCCCGACTTCGACCCCGAAGACGCGCGCTATTCCGTGGTGCGCTACGTAGCCAGCACTACCCGTAACGCCATCGGACCACGCGTGGCCGATCCGCGCAGCGGGGAAATCATCGAGAGCGATATCATCTGGTACCACAATCACCTGCGCTCCTACCGCAACCGCTACCTGCTGGAAACGGGCGCCGCCAACCCCAACGCCCGCACCCTGGACACCCCGGAAGAAGATATCGGCGAGATGATGCGTATGGTCATCGCCCATGAGGTGGGCCACGCCCTGGGACTGCCCCACAACATGAAAGCCAGCGCCGCCTATCCGGTCGACTCGCTGCGCTCCGGCGCGTTTACCCAGGAGTATGGCATTGCCGCCACCATTATGGACTACGCCCGTTACAACTACGTAGCTCAGCCTGGCGATGAAAACATCCGTTTCATCCGGCAGATCGGGCCCTACGATCTCTACGCCATCGAATGGGGCTACCGGCTGATTGCCGGCGCCGATAATCCGCAGAAAGAGAGAGCCACTCTTGATGACTGGATTAGGGAACATGAGGGAGATCCTGTATATATGTTCGGCAGCGGTCGCGGCGGTATTGATCCCGATTCACAAACCGAATGCGTAGGTGACGACGCTGTCAAAGCCAGCAGCTACGGCATGGAAAACCTGAAACGGGTAGTGCCGAACCTCGTGGGATGGACGACGACTGATGGTGAATCCTATGACGAGCTGGAAGAACTGTACGGCGAGCTACTAGGCGTTTGGAGCCGCTATGCCGGTCACGTTGTAACCAATGTCGGCGGCGTATATGAAACGCTGAAAGTAGCCGGACAAGAAGGCCCGGTCTACGAGCCGGTGCCCGCCGGTCGCCAGCGCGAAGCATTACGCTGGTTGCTCGATAATGCCTTCGCCTCGCCCACCTGGCTTATGGAGTCCGAAATCCTCAACCGCATCGTACAAAGCGGCGCGGTCGACCAGGCTCGCGCCCTGCAGGTCCGCCACCTCAACAACCTGCTCGATATGGGACGCCTGGCCCGCCTGATTGAGGCGGAAACCTTTCAGGGACCACAGGCTTACGGCCTGCTCGACATGATGAGCGATCTGCGCCGCGGCCTTTGGTTCGAACTCTACGCCGGACAGGCCACCGATGTGTTCCGCCGCAACCTGCAACGCGCTTACCTGGAACGTATGGAACACCTGCTCAGCGAGGAGCAGTCACCGATCCCGGCCCGCTTTCGCCAGTACCTCAACCGCACCAGCGTGGATGTCAGCCAGTCGGATATCCGGCCGGTAGTCCGCGCTGAACTACAGCAACTACGGGAGGATATCGGCCGCCGCCAGCGCAAGATCGACGATCCGATGACCAAGGCGCACCTGCAGGACGCTCTGCACCGGATTGACCGGATACTGGAAGGTGAGAGCGGGGACTGAGCCGGCAACCCCGGCACGAAATCCCCAAATAAGATTCTTTCTGCTACCCCCGAAAAAAGATTAACTTTGCCTGTTACCTGAAACAAGCTATTATTCACCTACAAAAGTTCAGAGGTATGAAAAAAACTCCCCTACTGTTGTTGTTGACACTTCTGTTGTCGCTGCCTGTGCTGGCTCAGGAGATGGTCGACGAAGAAGCAAATACCATCATTCGCAAGCACGGACTGGAGCACAGCCAGGTTATGGAAACCGCCAGCTGGATCTGTGATGTGTACGGACCGCGCCTGACCGGCTCGCCCATGCTCGACAAGGCCAGCGAGTGGGCTGTGGAACAGCTTGAGGAATGGGGCCTGGAAAACGTACGCCTCGAAGAATGGGGTCCTTTCGGTCGCGGATGGGAGATGCAGCACTTCGAAATGCACGCCTCCACTCCCTCTTACTGGCCCATAATTGCCTATCCAAAAGCCTGGTCACCATCGACCGATGGTATGCTTACCGGCGAGGTGATTTATCTGGAGGCCTCTTCGGAGGAAGACCTGGAAAAATACAAGGGCAAGCTCAGCGGCAAATTCGTCCTGCTCGATACCATTCGCAGCGTTAGCGAGCCCTTCGATCCACTCGCCAAACGCTATGACGCCGAAGGCCTGCTGCAAATGGCCAACGCGCCGGCACCCACGCCGCGTCCGCGCCGCAACTACCGCAACCTGGGCGGCTTCTCCTTCAACCGCGCCTTGTGGAAATTCCTAACCGAAGAGCAGCCGCTGGCCGTTCTCGACCGAAGCTATAAAGGCGACCTGGGCACCGTCTTCGTCTCCCGCGCCTGGCCCGGTGAAGGCCGCGCCTGGAACGAGGATGCCGAAGTGATTCCCCAGGCCACCCTCTCCGTCGAACACTACAACCGTCTGCTGCGCATGCTGCATAAAGACGTAACGGCGAAACTGAGCATGGAGCTGAAAGCCCGCTACACCAATCCGGACGGCATGGAGCACAACATCATCGCCGAAATCCCCGGCACGGACCTCAAAGACGAAGTCGTCATGTTCGGCGCACACTTCGACAGCTGGCACGCCGCCACCGGCGCCACCGATAACGGCGCAGGCTCCTCGGTCATGATGGAAGTGGCCCGCATCCTGATGGAGACCATCAAAGAGACGGGCAAGCGCCCCCGCCGCACGCTGCGCATTGCGCTGTGGACGGGCGAAGAACAGGGACTCTACGGCTCGCGGGAGTACGTCGGACAGCAATTTGCCAATTTCGCGCCCGACAGCTACACGCCGCAGTCGCTCAAACCGGCACAGGAAAAGGTTTCGGCATACTACAACCTCGATAACGGCACCGGCAAGATCCGAGGCGTCTACCTGCAGGGAAACGCCGCCGTGCGCCCCATCTTCCGCGCCTGGCTGGAGCCGTTTAAAGACCTGGAAGCTTCCACGCTGACGCTCAATAATACCGGCGGCACCGACCACCTGGCCTTCGACGCCGTCGGCATCCCGGGTTTCCAGTTTATTCAGGACCCGGTGGCCTACTCCACCCGCACCCATCACTCCAATATGGACAACTGGGACCACCTCGTAGCCGAAGACCTGCAACAGGCCGCCACCATCATCGCCAGCTTCGTGTGGCACACCGCCCAACGCGATGAGAAACTGCCGCGCAAGGAACTGAAACTAAATGATGAGGAAGAGGAGGCCAGCGGTCGGGATAAATAAAAAGCTTGAGTTTTTGCCCGCCCATCACTTCGTTCTGGTCGGGTAAAAGTGCTTGAGTTCTCGAGTGTTTGAGTTACCGGAAAACCGCGGGGGTGCAGGTGGGCGCCCGCGGTTTTTTGTTTTTCAGACTTGAAAATGAAGCGCTATCAGGAACTCCTTTTTGAGAAATTGTATTATTTTAGTATCACCAAAATAATATACCAATGACAAAGGCACTATCTTTAAAACTTAAGGAAGAAATATTCAAAGAGACAGAAGAGCTTCTGGAAAAGCTGGATATGAGCCGCAATGCCTATATTAATCAGGCAATTGCCTTTTACAACGAATATAAGAAAAGGCAATTACTTAAAGCTCAACTGGAAGAAGAAAGTCGACTCGTGGCGGAAAACTCTATGGAGGTCCTACGTGAATTAGAAGCATTGGAAGACGGCCCCAGAGAAGACTAAATATGGCACAAAAAAACGAAATTTGGATCGCAGACCTCAATCCGAGGTTTGGCACTGAACCGGGAAAAAAACGTCCAGTAGTCATTGTGCAAACTAATCTTTTAAATGCCGTTCATCCTTCCACGCTGGTTTGTCCCATCACTACGAAAACCATAAAGAAAGTCACTATTCTTAGGGTTCACCTTAAGAAAGGTGAAGGAAATATTAAACAAGCTTCTGATATTCTGGTAGATCAGATTCGAGCCATTGATAACCGGCGTTTCATAAAAAAAGTTGGAAATCTACCTCAAAGCAAGTCACGACAATTAAATGCCAACCTGAGGATTATTCTGGACTTGTAAGAATTTATCCCATTAACCTTTTTCAAAAGTTTATCATATTACATCCAAATAGAATCCAGATAAAATAATGTTCAAAATAGTCACATCATCATTTCCCATCGAGTTTAATGTGGGTTAAATCTTATTAGAAAATGACAAACATCTTTCTCCCCGTCTTGCTTTTAATCTTCCTCACCGCCTGCTCCAATCCCCCCGAATCCGGACCTGACGCCCCCGAAGCCGAGTACGTCCCTGCTGAGCCTGTCGGCGCAGTCCCGGAACCCGATTACACCCTTGACCGGCAGCAGACGCATAACCGCTTCAGCTCGGCCATCGAGCCGGTGCTGCGCGTGCCTTCCGGCTCGGTTATCGAGGCCTTTACCGAGGACGCCAGCGACGAGCAGTTCTCCCTGGAGTCCGACGTGTCAGCAGTGGAAGAACTCAGCTTCGATCCCATCCACCCGCTCACCGGACCGGTTTATGTGGAGGGCGCCGAGCCCGGCGATGTGCTCAAGGTGACGCTACACGAGGTGGAATTAGGCGACTGGGGCTGGACGGCTATCGTGCCTGGCTTCGGCTTTCTGTCGGATGAATTTCAGGATCCCTATCTCAAGACCTTCGAACTGGAACCGGGGCAAGACAAGGTCGCCTTTAACGAGCGCATCAGCGTACCGCTTCGTCCCTTTCCCGGCGTGATGGGCGTCGCTCCCGAAACCGAGGAGATGCTGTCGACCGTTCCGCCCCGCGCCAACGGCGGCAATATGGACAACCCCTACATGACAAAGGGCACCACGGTTTATTTTCCTGTTTTTGTAGAAGGCGCCCTTTTCAGCATCGGCGATGCGCACGCCACCCAGGGCATGGGCGAGGTCTGCGGCACGGCTATCGAAGCGCCGATGCGCATCGTCTACGAAGTCGAAGTGCTCAAAAGCGGGCGCTCCATCCGCGAGCCGGAATACGAAACGGAAGACTATTTCGCCGTCACTGCCTTTGGAACTACGCTGGATGAGGCGGCCAAGAAAGCCGTGCGGTACATGGTTGACTACTTAGTTGCCGAACACGAGCTGAGCCGCAACGACGCCTACGCCCTCTGCTCCCTGGCCGGCGATCTGAAAATCGCCGAGGTGGTGGATGTGCCGCACATGCTGGTGGCGATGCATATTTCTAAGGAAGTCCTAGGACAATGACCAGGAGACAGGGTAAGTTTTTGAGTTTTCACCCGCCCTCGCTTCACTCGATCGGGTGATTTTTGAGAGGTAACTGACGGGGTGACTTTGAGTCGCCCCGTCAGTTGCCCTTCACCCGCTTCAGAAAAGTTCATCAAAGATCAGCTCATGTTCCCTCGCATCTTTCCCCAGATACTCCTATATTTGAAAAAAGGGACGCGATGGATAATTCGACTGCATTCACCAAGAAGATACGGAAAATTGGGGCGTTGATGGCTCTGGTAGGTTTTGCGTTGGGCATCGCCTTCAGCGTGCTGTTCGCTTTACTCATCTTTCAAGGACAAGGCGTCTCTGAGGTGCTGGCCACTATTACTCCAATCGGAGCGATGGGGCTGTTTGCATTGGTGGTAGGCCGGCGTCTGCGCAATTACCGCCGCGTTAAGGAGGAAGATAATTTCCTGCTTGGGCCACCTGAAGAAGAAGAGGAAGAACTGGACCTTCGCGGTCCACGCAAACAACGCGAGCGCGCCGGCGCCCGGCGAGAACGGAAGGACCCGATAGTTTGAACCTGGGCCAATGGTATTTACTTCCCTCTAAGTAGCAAAACGGGAATTCTTTTCCCGGTATATTTTTCCACTTCTCACACAAGTCTGACGCTTACCCCGTCGTTTAAGGAAGACGCAAGGACGGAAATCCAGTGAATCCGTATATTATTTTATTTAACCTGTGTTTTTTTGCTGAAAAACACGCAGTATTGTAGTTTTAATACTTGAAGATGAAACGGATAGGGCTACCAGCACTTCTACTAATGGGGCTAATGCTGTGCCATTGCACCCCACCCTTATCTACTGCGTCCCGCGATTGGAAAATCCACTGGGATAAGGAACAACTACGCGCTAAGGAGAAGCACCTGCTACAGGTCTCTGCTGCTACCGGCGAACGGCCGCCTAACATAGTGCTCATAGTAGTGGATGATCTCGGAAAATATGAGGTATCGGCATATGGTTCCGAAACTATGCAAACACCGCATATCGACCGCCTGGGGACCGAAGGCGTTCGCTTTGCCGATTGCTACGTCACCTCTCCCGTATGCAGCCCTTCGCGGGCGGGCATCCTCACGGGGCGTCACCAGAGCCGCTTCGGCTTTGAGACCCAGCCCATGGAATACTACCCCAATAACCTGGCGGTGTATTGGCTGGGTAAAAACCTGGTGAACACTGATAACTGGGTTATCACCGCTCCACCCAGTTTCCCCTCAGAATGGCAAATTCACAAGCAAGGTTTGCCACCCACTGAAATTACCTTGCCGGAACTGCTGCAACGCCGCGGTTACCGCACAGGGGCTATCGGCAAATGGCATCTCGGACTGTCTGATGAACACCTGCCGCGTAACCGTGGTTTTGAAGACCACTTCGGCTTCTATGGCGCCTTTTCACTATATACCCCTAACCGGAAAGTGGATTCAATAGCGCACTACATCCAGCCCACCTACAGCAGCCGGCACCAGTGGAAAAGCGGACGCAAAGGGGCGGGCGCCATTCGCCGCAACGGCAAGGTGGTCAAGGAAAAACAGTACCTGACTTTTGCGATGCGCGACGAAGCCATCAGTTTTATCGAACAAAACCATCAGGATCCCTTTTTCCTTTACCTGGCATTCAGTGCTCCCCACGTGCCTTTTCAGGCGCCGTGCTCCTACTATGATCGATACGCCCATATCGAAGATGAGAACAAGCGCGTCTACTACGCTATGATCGAAGCATTGGACGACGCAGTGGGCGCCGTCCATCAGCGTATCATCGACCTGGGATTGGAAGAAAACACCATCATCTACTTTCTCAGCGACAACGGCGGCGCCTCTTACACGAAAGCTACCGACAACGGCCCCTACAAGGGCGGCAAGCTCACCATGTTCGAGGGCGGCGTCAACGTCCCCTTTTTCATGAAGTGGAAAGGAAAACTACCCGAAGGAATGGTCTACCCGCATCCGGTCAGCGCACTGGATATCTTTACGACTTCCGCAGCAGCAGCAGCCTGCCCGCTCCCGGCCGGCCGCAGCTATGATGGTGTAAACCTCCTGCCTTTCCTATCCGGAAAACGGAAGGATGAACCACACCGTAGCTTCCACTGGAAAGCCGATCACATCGAGGCGATGCGCTCGGGCGAGTGGAAGTTTCTCCGCAGTACCCGTGACAACTGGCTGGAATTGTACCACATTGGCAGCGACTGTTACGAACAGATCAACCTGGAAACCGAACGACCTGAAAAAGCCGGGGAAATGCTGCAGGAATATAAAGACTGGGAAATGCAGTTACCTGAACCCTTATGGCCCCGGTTGATGGACCACCTGTTTATCATCGACGGTCAGCGTTACCTTTTTCCGGCCTGAGCCTGATGTTCTATTTAGCACAACCCATTCAATCCCGATTCGATGAAATGTTTTTCAAAACTGTGTCTTGCCTTTTTGCTGTTCTTACTAGTGAATAGCCTCCCTGCGCAACCTGTACTCTATATCGGCGCACAGGCCGGGCCGGCCGTGCCTAATATGATTATGCCCGCGACGATATCCGCCCTCAGCCTGCAATCTTCCGGCCGGCAGTTCGGCCTTTTCCTGCGCTACGGCAAACGCCCCTACTACCAGCTCAGCTTCAACTGGGCCAACGCCTCCGAGATGATGCAGTTTGATCAAAAAGATAGGGGACTGGTCCAGGAGCAAATTCCGCTGCGACAGTTCAGTATCTCAGGTATTATGGGCTATAACCTGCTCAATAAGCCCGCCTTTAAATTGCGCAGCAGCATGGGCCCGCAAATCGGCTATACCCACATCGAAGCGCCGGCATTCCTCCCCGGTGGTGGTGACCCGGTACAGCAGGCCCGGCTGAGCTGGCTCCTCGGCGCCGGCATCGACCTCTATCATTTTAACATAGACCTGACTTATCAACTCGGCCTCGATCCCCTCCTGCCCTTCGAAGGCCCCAAAGACCTGCAGGTCCGGATGAATATGCTGGCGCTGGGGATTGGGGTGCACATATGAAGGCGGAAAGCGGAAAGTTTATCCCGTGGAATAGTCGCTTCGCGAATTCCACGGGGTAAACCCGTCCCGGACAGATTGAGGGCGGGCGGAAGGAGAAAAATATTAATTTACAAATTATTGATTTTCATTTTTTTTTGGGGAGTCTTCAATAAACCGAGAACTTTTGAATCTTGAACTTTTTAGTCTGGCATCTGATGTCTGACCTCCAAAGTCCAAACCTTTAAACAGTCCCCTTTTTGGGACAATGATTTCCAAAAAAAGATAAATTTTAATACCTTTTCATGATACACCGCCGTTTTCTGCTTCCTGTTCTCCTCTTCCTGTTCTCCTCGTACGGTACCACCACAAGCCAGGCCCAGGCCTTGCAGCAAGCCCATGGCGCCGTAGTTCGCGGAGATACCGCCCGCCCCATCCTTGCCCTGGTCTTCACGGGCGACCGCTACGCCGACGGGGGGCAACACATTCTGAGTGTCCTGAAGAAACACGGAATCAAAGGCTCCTTCTTTTTCACCGGCCATTTTTACCGGGATACCACCTTTGCTCCGATCATCCAAGGGCTGATACAAGACGGCCACTACCTGGGCGCCCACTCCGATCAGCACCTGCTCTATTGCAGCTGGGAAGACCGTGACAGCCTGTTAATCGACCGGATCACATTTGAAAAGGATCTCCTCGATAACTACCGCGAAATGGCGCACTTCGGAATTAAACGAACCGAGGCCCCCTACTTCCTGCCGCCCTACGAGTGGTACAACGAAAAAATCGCCAGATGGACCGAAGCGCTGGGATTCACTCTGATCAACATGACCTACGGAACCCGCTCCCACGCCGACTATACCGTACCATCGGATCAAAACTACATCGACAGCCAAGCCATTTACCGCAGCCTCCTGGAATACGAAGCGGAGGCGAAGCACGGACTGAACGGCTTCCTCCTCCTCAGTCATATTGGCGTACATCCGGACAGGAAGGATAAGTTTTATCTCCACCTGGATGAACTGATCACCACCCTGAAAAGGCGGGGGTATGAATTTCAGCGGGTGGATGTGTTGCTTGAGTTCTGAGGGGTTAGTGCATTCGGGAATTGAAAGAAAGCATATTAAAATGGTTGGTGGTTGGGATAATCATCTAAAACCAATTCGGAAAGCGGAAGTCGGAAAGCGGAAAATCTAAGAGGATAAGATCCCCTCAAAAAACAAAACTACTACCTTCAAACGCCGGGAGGTGAAGAACTGGCAGTTCTATATCCCCGATATAAATTGATTTTACCTTCCAAGGAACCAGAAACTTCAACACTGCAAATGATTGTCCGCATCGCTCTCAACGCCGACCTGGACCAGATGGTCGATCTCTGGATGGAGCTCATGGAGCACCACGCCCCGCTACACCGGCTATTCGAGCTGCATCCTAATGCCCGCCGCATCGCGCGCCACGAGCTGGCCTATCGCATGCGCGCGCCGGAGGCGCGCTTCTTCGTATGCGAAACCGATTCGGGAAAACTCGCCGGCATGATCGCTACGCATTACTACGCCTCCTCCCCCACGAATGTCTACTACCAGCGTGGCTACATCGCGGAGACGGTCGTCGGCCGGGCCTACCGCGGTCAGGGCATCGGCGAGCGCCTCGTCTCCGTCGCCCGGCAGTGGCTGACCGCGCTGGGGGTCGATTACATCGAACTGCAGGTATCGCCGGCGAATGAACGGGGGCTGGCGTTCTGGAAGGGACAGGGATTTGAGGAGCTGACCTATCATTTGACTTATGATGTCCATTCTGAGGAAGAATGATCGTGATACTGTTTTTGGCTGTTGGCTGTTCGCGGCTTAGCAGGTTTTTTCAGAGGAATAGCCCGGCTAACCCTGACACAGCTGATTGAAAATCAAAAGTTTTCGATTATTTGTCATCGTTATTCATGGACTTGCCATGAGTAATCCGGGCTAAGCTTCACTGCCAGTGGATGCCGAGCTCAGAAAAGCCGGGGGCTACCCCCGGTGGTCACCCGTTTCCAGGCCCTCCTGCCTTTTTCCCACGCCAAACGAAGCTTCGTCATTCAATCCTGATTTACCTTTATCAAAAAGCCACCGTACGGCAGCATCTCCACCATCAGCGGTTGATTCAACGGATGGGTAATTACTGAAATAGCGAATTCCCGCTCCGTTGTGCCGTCTTTGACCATGAGCAGCTCGGCGTTCCCCTCCCCCACGAAAGACAGATCCAGGTCAAAACTCTTGGCTTCGCCCTCCCCGTTCAACCCGGCGATGTACCAGGTATCCATATGGCGGCGGGCGATGAGCACCGACTCGCCCGGCATGCCTTGCAGCAGTTTGGTTTCCTTCCAGGTTACGGGAATGTTTTCGAGGATCTCGCGAACCTGCTCCGGCAGGCCCAGGTAGGCCTCCACGCGGTCGGCGAAATGCAGGATGCCGCTTTCGAAGGCGACGGCCAGGGCCAGCTCGTGAGCGTTAGTAGTGATATGGGGATAAACATTGTCGGAAAAAGCCACCGGTGTATAATCCATCGGGCCGATAACGTTGCGCGTCAAAGCAAAGATGGTATTCTGTGAGGGCGCCATTTCCGGGTAGGATTCATCGAAGCTGTAGGCCTCGGCGCCCTTCACCGACTCCATGGCCAGCAGGTGGGGATAGGTGCGGTCCCAGCCGCGGGGGATGGTGCAGCCGTGAAAGTTGACCAGCAGGTGATGTTCGGCCGCATCTTCAAGGATATCGAGGTATTGCTTGATAATAAGCGGTTTGTCCGACTGAAAAAAATCGACCTTGACGCCGCGCACCCCCCACGCCTCCAGCTTTTGGAACTCCGCCTCGCGCAGTTCCGGATCCCACATGCGATCGCGGGGCTGCTCTTCGACGGTATTGTGGCCCCCGCCGGAATTATACCACATCAGAATACCGATGTCCTTTTCTTTTGCGTAAGCGATCAACTGCTCGATATCGCCGCCCTCCATGGTATTCCAGTTGGCGTCGACCAGGGAGTATTCCCAGCCCATCCCGGCGGCCAGGTCGACAAAAGCTTTCAGCTTCTCAAAGTCGCGGCTGCTGGGGTGGTCCGACCACCAGCTCCAGGAGGCTCTTCCGGGCTCAATCCAGCTGGTATCCTCCAATACATTGGCCGGCGCCAAATCGGTAATCAGGGTGGATTCCACAACGGTCGAAAGTGCTTCACCGATGATGGCTACCCGCCAGGGCGTCTGCCAGGGCAGTGTGGAGGTCGCTTCCCGGGTTCCTCGCCCCATCGCCTCTTCGGGTTCCGGCAGGCGAATGGTGTACAGACCGTTTGGCGCCTCTGGTTGCAGGTGGGCGCCGAAAAAGGAGCCGTCGAGGTCCGATTCGCTGAGCAGTATCCAGTGTTCGTTGACCCTAAACAGGGCCGGGAAGGCCCAGCCTTCCTCCGAGGGCGCCGCCTGTCCGATGGGGATGCCGTTTTCAAAAAAGCGCTCGTAGGCGGGCGTGTACTTCGTCACCTCGTCGTATGGCTGCAGCCAGACTTTACCGCCCACCGGCAGGTTAAAGCCGGTCTGCTCCGCCGTAACCGTGCGGAGCTCATTCGATTCCTCCGGAAAGCGGTAACGGAAAGCTACCCCGTCATCGTAGGCGCGGAAGATCAGCTCCATCTGCGCGCCGCCGGGATGCTGAAATTGCAGGGTAAGTTCTTCGCCACGGCTGGTGATGGCTTCCTGTTTGCCGCGCAGCATGGTGTAGCTGTCCTCAACGCTGCGCCGGGACAGGCTCGCAAATTCCAGATCCTGCCCGAAACTAACGTCTTCCCGCGTGATGCCCAGCGGCGACCAGCCGAGGATTTCGGCCGGCTCCCCCTCCCCCACCCGGTCGACCCGGTACTGCAAGACTTTCGGCATGTCGGTTTCCTCCACCGAGGGCGCCTGATTGCGGACCGTAACCTGCAGGTCGCCGTCGGGAGAGCTCAGGGTCCATTGTGTTTCAGTTTCCACCTGACAGGCGTTGAAAAGGAACAGAACAGCCAATAATAGCACCTTACTCAGATAGATAAAATTGATTTTTCGCATGGACTTAGGTTTTAGTTAACGAGAGACCGTTGAAGAAAGTCAACGCAGCTCTGGGAAGAAGTTTAGCCGACCTGAAAATAAGATTTCCGGTTTCAGATCTAAACTCTTCAACCAGCCGCTCCGACCGGACGGTCCGCAGGAAGGAGCGGTGACTAAACTTCTAAACTCTAGAACTCTATGTCAGCCGACAACTCCTCAACCGGTAATGCTTCTCCAAAAACCCCGCCGGCACATCCTTTCCCCGCACGGCCAGCGCCGCTCCCAGCGCTGACCCCGAAGCCGCCTCCGCGGCGATTACCTGCTGCTCCGGCAGAGCCGCCGCCAGCATTTTCAGGTAGAGTTGGTTTTGGGAAAAGCCGCCGTCGACGAAGATCTTTTGCACCTTTTCTTCACTCTGAACTAAATCCAGGCTATGCCACTGGGCCTCTACCAGCTCATACATCAGTTGGTGATGGGCCATCTCAAAAGAGGACAGGTCCTCCGGATGGCCATCTGCCGGGGAAGGCAGGTATTCCGGAAGATGCTTCCAGGAAAAATAACGTTGATTTCGCTCTGAGGCTTTGCGGTATAAGTCCGGATCGAATCGCAGTGCTCGGTGAGCATCTTCTTGCTTACCGTAGCGTTCGGCCAGCGCCATTGCCTGCCCCTCATATTCCTTGCCCAGAAATAGGCGGGACGCCCTGACGGGCCGGCCGTCGATCTGCATATAGTTCAGACAATCCTGTTCCAGTTCTTCTTTGTTCAGTTCCTTGTGATTAAAGGGATTCATCGCAATGCTCCAGGTGCCGGTGGACAACAGAATAAAGGGCGTTTTTTCCGAAAGGAGATAAGGGAGCAGGGCCGCCGAGCTGTCGTGGATTCCGATACCCACTTGCAGTTCATGCCCCTCAAAGTCAGCAGGAGTAGCGCTCGTCGCCGGCATAAGCGGGGGGAACAGACGCGCCAGACGCTCATCGTACACCCAGGAGTGATAATCCTGCCTTCCGTAGTGCCAGAGATTGGTGTGGCAGCCCAGGCTGGTATATTCGTTTGCAGGCTTGCCGGTGAACAGGTAGTAGAAATACTGGGGAAAGTGCAGGGTATTGTAAATTTTCACGAATTGCCCGGGGCGGCGGTGGCGCAGCCGGTACAGTTGCATTCCTGAGTTGAGCATGCCCAGCTGCGGTGAAGCCGTTTCCCGGGCGATGGTCGCCGGATCGCCGTACTGATCGTAAAACTGCTCCAGCAACTCTTCGGGATAAGGTTTCAGGTAATTGTACACCGGAGTGACCGGTTCTCCGTGTGCGCCCAGGTGTACCAGCGTGGCGCCGTAAGTAGAGAAGTTCAAATGTCCGATATTCGAACCGTGCTTGTCCAGTAAGGACTGCAGCTGCGCCTTCACCCATTTGCTGAGGGCTTCAATATCTTCGGCAGGAAATCCGTCCTCATCCTCCGTCTCCGGCAGGCGGGTCTGGTGTTGCTTTACCACATTCAGGTCCTCGTCGTAGAGGAGGAGCTTTTTGTTGGTTTTTCCGATGTCGAAAATGGCGGTGAAGGGAGCGCTCATGGTTTTATGGTTACATGGTCATTACATCTCGTAAATCCCGTCAGTCCTGTCTATCATTGATCCTTATCATCATGGTTTTTCCGGGCATCCCGGCCATCCTGATTTGAATTCAGGAGGCGTGCTGGAAGGCGCCTGACCTCACTACAGTCCTGTCGCTACGGTCTTCTCTCCCCGTTCATCGATCAGCTGACGGCGCAGTTCCAGATCGCGGTACAGGGCGATGGGGTCGGCTGCTGCTCTCGCCTGCAGGCGCGCCTCGCGCAGCAGGGGGCGCAGGTCGGTGCGGAAGGCATCCTGCAGTAGTTCCTGGGCCATGGTTACATCGTTGGCGTTGCGGGCCTTTTCCAGCGCTTCGCGGTCAATGATGAGTGCGCGGGTGTAAGCCAGACGGATGGCTTCAAGCGATTGCATGAGATCTTCCAGCGGGTCCTTAACATTATGGCTGGCGTCAATCATCCAGGCCAGTTCGGGCGGGTTGCTGCTTTCCAGGCTGTACACCAGCTCGTAAAAGATCAGAAAGAGCTGGTAGGGCTTGATAGCGCCCACTGTCAGGTCGTCGTCGCCGAATTTGGAGTCATTGAAATGGAAACCGCCGAGTTTATTGGTCCAGAGCAGGGTGGCGACGATCTGTTCGATGTTGGTATTGGGCAGGTGATGGCCGAGATCGACCAGCACATAGGCGCGTTCTCCGAGGCGATCGGCCAGCAGTTTGGAAGTCCCCCAATCCTGGATGACCGTCGAATAGAAATTGGGTTCGTAAGGCTTATACTCAATGAACATCCGCCAGTCGGCCGGCAGGTGCTTGTAGATCTGCGCCAGGGAATTGAGGGTGCGCTCCAGGGCGCGGCGGAAGTTCTGCTGCCCGGGGAAGTTGCTGCCGTCCGACAGCCAGACCGTAATGGACTTCGAGCCCAGCGCCTTACCGTGCTCGATCACCTCGATGTTGTGGTCGATGGCCTGGCGGCGAACGGCGGGATCGGTATGGGATAGGGAGCCGTACTTATAACTCCACTCCTGCCCCGGCTGATCCTGAAAGGTATTGGAATTGACGGCATCGAAAACCAGGCCGTACTCCGCGGCCAGCGTCTTGATCCGCGCCGGGTCTTCAGGAATATCCCAGGGGATGTGCAGCGAGATGGCGCCTGCAGCCCGGGTCAGCGCGTGAATCGTACCGACATCGGCAATTTTATCCTCCAGGCTGGCCGGCTCTCCGCCAATGGAGAAGCGGCCGAAGCGGGTGCCGCCGGCGCCAAGCGCCCAACTGGGGATGGCGACCTGGAAGTCCATGACTTTTTCGACCATTCCGTCCGGGTTCAGGTCGCGTTCTTCCAATTGTCCCCGTAGATAGGTCCATTGCCGATTATGGCGGACTTTCCATTGTTCGTTGTGAGATTCAATCTGTTTGGTGGTGACGGGCATAGGCGTATGGTTTCATTGTTTCATGGCTTTACGGTCTCATGGTTGCTTCCGGTTTTGAAACCAGGAGGGCCTGGGAAAGGCCCTCCTGGTGGGTCCGCGCCAGGTTGTGCTTTCCCAGCGCGACCTTGCTTTGTTCTTATACTGAGGTCGAAATGGTTTGAGAAATCAAACCATATTCCAGTCAGCATATACCGACGTAAATTGGTTTGAGAAGTTCTCAAACCAATTTACGTCGAGTATACACGCTAAGCAGCGCTTACCGCTCCATCACAGTCGCAAAATCAGGAGGCGCCCTCAAAGACGCCTGATAAGGCAAAGCTTGCAATTGCCGGGACCGCAGTCACCGGCAATGCAACCTTCCGTAATGTATGAAATTTTCAGGCGTGGGCGCTTAGCGCACGAAAGCCGGAGCGATGCCGCCGTCTACATTCAGGACGTTGCCGGTGCTCTTGTTCAGCAGACCGCCGACAATAGCAAAAACCCCGTTGGCGATATCTTCCGGCAGGATGATCTCCTTTAGGAGGTTGCGCTGCGCGTAGTATTTCGGTAATTCCTCGACGCTGACGCCGTAGACTTCTGCACGCTTCCTGGCCCACTCACCTTCCCATATTTTGGAGCCGACAATGACCGCATCGGGGTTAACGACATTGACCCGAATTTTATCTTTAGCCAACTCGGCGGCCAGCAGGCGAGACATGTGGAGCTGGGCGGCTTTAGCCGTACCATAGCCAACGTTGTTGGGCCCGGCGACCAGGGCGTTTTTACTGACAATATTGACAATGTCACCGCCGGCGCCTTGCTTCCGCATAATTTCCACCCCCTGCTTTGACAGCAGAAACTGTCCCTTGGCAATGACATCGTCAAGCAGGTTCCAGTCGTCCAGGGTAGTATCTTCCAGCGGTTTGGAAACCGCCAGGCCGGCGCTGTGAATGACGATATCGACACCACCGAAGGACAGGCTGGCCGCCTGATAAGCCGATTGAATCGCGTCCTCATCCCGCACATCACAAACCGCGAAGGCAGCTTTATCGGCGCCGTAACGATCATAACTCTGTTTCAGATCAGCTTCACTAACGTCAGTGAGCACCACGCAGGCGCCTTCTGAACTCAATTTTTCGGCGATCGCCGCACCGATTCCTCCGGCCGCACCGGTAATGAAGGCGATCCTGCGCGAAAGCGGCTGCTCGGGCGGCAGGCGCCGGAGCTTGGCTTCTTCCAGCTGCCAGTACTCTATGTTGAAGGCCTCCTTCTGTGGCAGAGCGGTATATTCCGAGATGGCTTCCGCTCCCCGCATTACATTGATGGCGTTAATATAAAATTCAGCTGCCACCCGTGCGGTCTGTTTGTTTTTTGCAAAAGTAAACATGCCTACACCCGGCCAGAGGATGACAACGGGGTTTGGATCACGCATGGGTGGGCTGTCGGGCTCCTTATTTGCTTCGTAATAGGCCTTGTAATCTTCGCGGTAAGCCTCAAAGGCTCCCTCCAGCTGTTTCCGAACCTTTTCTGCCGCCGACAAATCGGCACCGGGCGCCAGATCGAGGACCAGCGGGCGTATTTTAGTGCGCAGGAAGTGGTCCGGGCAACTGGTACCCATCGGCGCCAGACGCGACAGGTCGTGACTACCGATAAACTCCAGTACTTTTCCCGTATCGGTAAAGTGGCCTACCATGAGATTTTCCGAGGAACACAAGCCGCGGAGAACAGGCGCCAGTCCCGCAGCTTGTGCTTTGCGCTGCGAAGCTTCGAGCGGCGCAACTTTCTCACCGCCGAATACCGGCCTTTCTTTCCCTTCCCGCTCACTGATGTACTCGCTGGCGCGCTCGATGACCTCCAGGCTGTTCAGGTAGCATTCATAGGAGGTGTCGCCCCAGGTAAAGACACCGTGGCCACCCAGCATAATGCCACGGATGCCAGGATTTTCCTCCAGGCACTTTTCCAGTTGCAGGCCCAGATCAAAGCCGGGGCGCTGCCAGTCCACCCAGCCTAGTCCGCCCTGAAACAGCTCTTCGGTGATCTGCTTTCCCTCCTTTGCGGCCGCGATGGCGATGACGGCATCCGGGTGCAGGTGATCGATGTGTCTGAAGGGCAGGAAAGCGTGGAGCGGGGTATCGATAGACGGCGCCCGCGAATCCGGATCGTAGATACAGTGCGCTAACAGGCCGACCATTTCATCTTCGTATTCCAGTCCGCGATAACGGTTCTTCAGAGCATGCAGCCGATCCGTATACAAGGCGGCCAAGCCCTCACGTTTCAGCGTACCGAGATCACCCCCCGAGCCTTTCACCCACATGATCTCTTTTTCTTCTCCGGTAAGGGGGTCCGGTTCAATCGTTTTACAACTGGTATTCCCTCCGCCGTAATTGGTGATCCGCAGATCGGCGCCGAGAATATTAGAGCGGTAGATCAACAGCGCTACCTCATCTCCCTCCAGGGAGCGGGCAACTTCGTCGTCCCATAAATAATCCACATGCTTAAATTCTTTGGTAGCGTACATGTTAATATTGACATTTTTGTGGGGAAAGATCAGTTTTGAAAAGGCTTCAGAGGGTTTCTTCCGGCTTTCGCCAAATGAGTCCCGGAGACTCCGGGACCAGGTATATTAAATGTAACCGGATTATCCCTGGAATGTATCCTGCACCATCCTGCCAGGGGGGGTAAAGTCTGAGAAGTCAGGAACAGGTTACCGGATACTTTGGAGGAACATCCGGTCTTTTCAGTTCACCCCGGATTTTGCGGTTCCTCCCAAGTATCCGGCAACTGTACTACGCGCCGTTGACTTTGTTGTATTTGTCTTTCCAATACTGTATTTCGCCGCCGCGCAGCGCATCGATAGCCATGCGTACGCTGATGGCGGTTTTGGCGCCGGTATAGACGTTGGAAACCGGCATTTTCCCGTCGCGTACACTCTCGTAAAACTCGGTGAGGGCGTAGTGAGTACCTTCCCAGTCTTCGTTTTCCTGCTCAACTTCGATGGGATATCCTTTACTCTTGTCAACAGCCATCATGGTGGCGCCGGAGACGCCGTCGACATTGCCCTTCTCTTTCTTATTGAGCTCTTCGTAGTAGACCATACCACCGTTGACGCCCAGTTCAATAGTCCCTTTACTTCCTTTAAACTTGAACAAATACCCCTCGTGGGCATTGGCGGTCAGCGAGATGCAGTTGACCTTCATGCCGTTGGGGTATTCGAGGATAGTATTGACATTGTCGAAAGTTTCGCGTCCGTCTTTCCAGTAGTCGATGCCGCCGAAGCCGGCCACGCGAACGGGATGGCTGTCGAAAACCCAGTTGACGAAGTCGATCTGATGCGAGTGCAGTTCCGCCGTCAGGCCGCCGGAAAACTCTTTGTACATGCGCCAGTTGATGATGCGTTCATACTTGGGATCCGGCATCGGACGCCGCCAGTCGCCGTTGCGGTTCCACTGGATGTAGACGTTGGTGATCTGACCGAGATAGCCCTCTCGGATCACGTCCGCCACTTCGAAATAGAGCGGCAGGTAACGGTATTGATGCCCTACCTGGAATACCTTATCCGTTTTCTTTACGCGATCGACCAGGTCGAGCGCCTCGTCGATCTGATAGGTCATGGTCTTTTCACAGTAGATGTGCTTGTCGGCATCGATGACGTCGACGGCCATATCGTGGTGCATGGACAAGGGGGTAGCGATGACGACGGCGTCGACGTTTTTGTCGTCCAGCAGTTTGCGGTAATCTTTGTAGGTCTTGGCGTTCTTATCCGCATTGGCCATCGCCTTTTCCAGGCGGAAGGGCAGGATGTCGCAGCAGGCAACCACCTTAAGGTGAGGGAATTGCTTCATCAGCCAGGTGAGCCCGCCGCCCCGGTCGCCGGTGCCGATCACGCCGATCTGTAAGACATCATTAGGGCTGACTGGCCGGCCGGCCGCCAGTGCATCGGCCCCGACCAACATGCCGCCGGCGACCGCTGCACTGGCGCCGATAAATTTTCTTCTATCCATAACAGAATTTTATATCGTTATTTTGGATGGTTTAAAAGTTAAGGGTTTAATGGTATTCCCACCAATGAGGATCGTCATGCCCGGATCATTTTTCGGGAAAGCGCACAGTCTGGAAAACAGGAATTTACTTTTGGACGGCGACGAGGCCAGGTTTCCCTGACATGAGGAATTGGGCATCTGGATAGACTTCAAGAGGAGGAAGCATCCAAAGTTCATCAATCCAGCGGCCGAACGATAACCTCCAGGTCCTTTTCCACCGCAATAAAATGATTCTCCGGAATGGGAATCCAGTCATCCTGTTCATTCGTAAGTTTTTCAGATACAACCAGCACAGCTTTTTGGTCTGCATCACCGGCCGGGATCATCCTGCTTACGCCGTCCCTACAGGCATAGTGTGACCCGGTAGCGTAATAGAGCGTTGGGGTTCCCCGTTCGGAATGAGAACTGTAGCGTGTTCCAAAGATGCGTTCGCCGTTGGTGATCATCATATTATAGGCAGAAGGTTCCTCCCCAATGCCGGCCGCCTGTTTTAGTTCGTCTATTACCTGAAATGTCTTGCGGAAGGCGCCGGCCACTTCCTGCCAGGTCAAGTGCCGGTGATGGGCTGTCCGGATTTCCAATAGATGCTGTATGAGCAGGGCAAAGATGTGTTCGGAGTCGGTCTGCCCTTTTATCCACAGAAACAAATCATCTGTAAGCAGCGACAACAAGCGGCGCTTGACCAATGGAAAGTGATCGATGCCGCCGTTGTGCATCATGAGGTATTCCTTGTAGTGAAAAGGATGGCAGTTGTATTCGGTGACCTCGCCCTCCGTGGCAGCCCGAACGTGCGCGAAAAGGCAATCCGTCCTGATCAGAGAGGCGTTGTAGAGCAGATTCTGGTTGTGCCAGGCGGGGGAAATGGACCGGAAAAGCCCCGGATACCTGCGGATATCCCGGGCATACCAGCCCAGGCCGAAGCCGTCGCCGTTGAGTGTCTGCGACATCTCCTCAGCGTCGTAGCTTTGGTTGACCAGCGAGTTTTCGGGTTTGATCAGTAATTCGTCGATGATGATGGGGGCGCCAATATAGGCGACGAAACGGCACATAGATTGAATTTTTGGATTGATTGACGGGGTGACTTTGGAGGAGTACGCTTTTAGAGCTTGTTTAAATTTCAATTTCTGGGCTACAAAAGCGCCTTTTTGCCCTGGATTTCGGCAAATTTTCGCTCCGTAGCCCCACTACGAAGCTCAAATTTCCCTACATCCAGAACAAAAATGCATCTTTTTCGCAGTCAGAATCGAATTTTAAACAAGCTCTAATACTACTTATGGATAAAACCGGCAGAAAAGTATAGAAGTTTAGCCACCGCTCCTTCCTGCGGACCGTCCGGTCGGAGCGGCTGGTTTAGGAGTTTAGCAGATCTAAACCCGGAAATCTCGTTTTCAGATCTGCTAAACTCCTAAACAGCCCGGTCACGAAGTGATCCGGGCGCTAAACTACTAAACTAAAACTACAGCTTAACGGCGATTATCTCAAAAAACCCGAGAGTCCTTATCTTTAAGCATCCTCATTTGAATTGATTGACGGGGTGACTTCGAGTCACCCCGTCAATTGACAACAAATGTCCTCATTGCATGACTTCTCTAAATCAAAAAGCGATGCCGTTAAGTATCAGGTTCTTTTCCTATATCATGATTTCCCTGCTGATCGTCCTGACTACGCTGGAGTACGCCCAGGCCCAGGAAGCCCAGCGGCGCTGGCGAAAGATGAACCGGATCCGCGCCGACAAGTTCGATCTGGTGCTTCCGGAGGTCATGCGGGAGAACGGGATCGACATGTGGATCATCACCAACCGGGAAGGGAACTACGATCCGCTCTACCAGGATATGGGCGGCGGCTACACCTCCACCAACGGCTACTACGTATTCACCGATCGCAGCGGCGACCGCATAGAGCGGGCGGCCCTGGGCATGAGCGGTTACCTGCTGAAGGAAAGCGGCGTGTACGACTATATCGGATCGGCGGATGAGCTGGCGGACTACGTCCGGGAACGCGATCCCCAACGCATCGGACTGAACTATTCCAAAAACTTCGGTGGCGCCGACGGGCTCTCTTATTCCGAATACCTGGAGCTCAGCGAGCTGCTCGGCGAAAAGTATGCCGCCCGTTTTGTGTCAGCAGAAAAACTGACCTCCGATTTCCGCTCGCGCCGGGTGGCCAGTGAGATCGCCGCCTTCGCGGAAGCCGGAGAGCTCTCCTACCAACTGGCGGAAAGAGCACTGTCTAACGAAGTGATCACCCCCGGCGTCACCACGCTGGAGGATGTAGCCTGGTGGATGCTGGAGCAATTGCATAAACACAACCTGGGCAGCTCTTTCGGCATGCCTTCGGTGTACGTCACCGGCCCCGAAGGCATCGAAGCCGTCTCCACCGACCGCATCATCCGGCGCGGCGATATCCTGATGATCGACTGGGGGGTCGGGCTGATGAATTTCTACACCGATATGAAACGCGTAGCTTACGTGCTCCGGGAGGGCGAAACGGAAGTGCCGGAAAGCTTCCGCCATGCCTACGAACAAGGGCTCCGGGCCCGGGAAGTGATCACCAGCACCATTAAGCCCGGCATGACGGCCAAAAATGCGGAAGAGAAAATCTATGCCGCCCTGGAAGCGGCCGGCTTCGCCCGGATGGTCGAGTTCAACAAACCCAGCGAGGAAGACGTTACCGACGTCATCATCGGCTGCCACTCTGTAGGCAACTGGGGGCACGGCATCGGCCCGTCCATCGCCTTTTTCAACCCCGTCCGCCTCGGCTACGAACTCAAACCCACCAATTTGCTGTCCATCGAACTATTTGCCTATACCAAAGTACCCGAATGGAACGGCAAAAAGCTGCGCATCCCGCTAGAGGACGATGCGGTCATCACCACCCGTGGTATCGAATGGCTGTATCCGGTGAACAGGAAGATTTTGGTAGTGAAATAGAGGAAGAGGTATAATTTTTATTTAACCTTTCTTCTGACCTCTGACATCCGGACATTCTGCATCATTTCCTTACCATCAGAGTCTAAAAACCGGACACTTTTCATGTAGAGCATATCATCTTCGATCAGGAACTCCCAGATAGCCGTACCGTTATTACCGGCGGAATGCCAGTAATGGGTTTCGATGTACTGATTGCCTTCTATGCGGTAGGTCCCGGCACTGGCTCCACCGAAGGAATCATCCTCGTTATTCATAACGTAAGAAAAATGTCCGGGAGAAAACACCTTGAGCTGAAAGGGCTTCTCCGGCTGTTTTCTTTCTACAATGAGATTATCCGCTGATTGGTATGTTCCTTCGATGAGCTCCCAGGCACCCACCATTGGATTGGACTGCTGAGCATAGGTAATGCCGAGCGTGCTTAGAAAAATGGCAAAAGAAAAAACGAACGTTTTCATGTTTTTTTGATTTGGTTTACGGATTTTCAAAATTAAAAAATTTGACCCAAAGTCAGGAGGCGAATTTGAACTCGCCTGTTCTTCTGTTCTTCGGTTCTGAATGTCTATAAAAAGGTGAAAACCGCTAAAAACAGGCCGGAACCGCAGAATCCCGCTTTTTTTGAAAAAGCGGGAAACAGAAGAACCGCAAAACCGCAGAAGTTTAGACCCGACCAAAGATATGGGTAATCGATACGCATCCAGCACCTAGTAATACCTCCCAATCATCTCATGCTCTACGATTGTCCGCTTCAGCTCCAGCGGCTTGATAGTCCCCTGGCGCGCATACACGCGCTTGCCGCCCGGCTCTACGAGCAGCGTATAGGGTAATGCCCCGTTCCACTCCGGATCGATGGCTTCGATGAGGGCGTATTTATCGTCTTCGGAGAAGATGTAGTTGGTCACGCCCGACTCCTTTTCCTCCAGGAATTTCAAGGCTTTGTCTCGTTGTTCCAGCTTATCGGCGCTGATGGAGACGAACTCGAAGTCGCGGGCGCCGTACATCCGTTGCATGACCAGGAAGTCGGGATACTCGATGAGGCAGGGACCGCACCAGGTGGCCCAGACATTGATGAGGCGCAGCTTTTCGGAGTCATTATTTTGGATTAAGTTCTTGATGCCCGGCACATCGATCTCCTCCAGGGTTACAGGGCGGTTTTTCCACTGCTCCTCCACTTGTTCTTTCCACTCCGTCTTCCAGGCCCACTTGACAGAGCAGCCGAAGGTTTTAGTTTCGGGCGTGGCTACCTCTTCACCGGCGATCAACGCATCCAGGGCGGCGCGCAGATCTTCGGCATTGGCGGTGCCGGGCTCCTCGGAGCTGTCGAGGCGTCCGCGGTAGCGCAGGCGGCGGTCGGCGTCGAAGACGTAGGCATGAGGGGTGGCAACAGGGCCGTATTTAAGAGAGGGGCCGTGGTCGTCGCCGTCGTAGAGATAGGGGAAGTTGAAATTTTGATCGCGGGCGCGGATCTGCATGTCTTCAAAGTCGTCGTGCAGATCGGAATAGCCACATTCCTCGTGGAGCAGGGAAATGGGGCTGTTCGGGGAGATAGCGACGAGGGCTACCCCCTTATCCTCGTAATCCCGTGCGATGTCCTTGATCCGCTCCTCGTAGGCCTGCGCAGTTGGACAGTGGTTGCAGGTGAAAATGATGGTGAGCACCTCTGCATCGGCGAAATCGGCCAGACTGTAGTACTTGCCGTCCACCCCGGGCAGATTGAAACCGGGGGCTTCGGCGCCGATCGGCAGGGGTATCACTTCCTGCTCGGGGACGGGCTGTGGGTTGGGTTCGAAAGCGGCTTCGACCTCCAGGGGCTCGTGTTCCGTTTCGGTAGCGGTTTCGGAGCCGGACTCCGGCCCGCAGGACCAGGCAAAAACAAGGACGACGAGTAGCAGCTGTATTTGCTGTTTCATTTTATCGAATTTTTATCGTGGGAAGCTTTTCCTAAATATAAACTTTTTAGTGCCTTGGGTATTACTGCTCTGCAGCTTATAATTTTTAGTAAAGCCTCCCCGCGACCGCGATCTGTACCAGGTCTAATGAAATCTTACTTGCCTTGCCCCGCATACTGCTGCCACACCTCCTCGATATCCGCCACCGGTGGCTCCCCGTCGTAGGTCATCAGCCGGTAGCGGGAGACGTAGCGGTCGCCCGGTGCGATGGTAAAGGCGCCGGTTACCATCGGCGCGAAACAGAAATACGGCATCTCCGGGTGCACGCGCACCGGCTGCGGAAAGCGGAAATTCGAAGGATGATCGAGGATGGCCACACCAGCATTTTCTCCATCGACCGGGCCGTAAGCGGCTACCCAGCGCGGCCGCGTGTGATTGGCTTCGGCGCGGCGGATGCCCTCACTGGTCAGTACCTGCATATCAGACCGGTAGGCGGCGGAATCGGCCGCGTTCCACTGTGCGCTCCCGCGGAAGGCCATGCCGCCGTAGTGATATTCGTTGATGAACAGCGTATCTGAGGTGACCGGCTCCTGCACGGAATGGATGTCCATAAGGAATTGACCGTACCAAGGATATACCGTAAAGGTGCGCTCCTCGCTCAGCACCGCACCGTGTTCCAGGCTGACATGCTCCAGCTTCACACGAAAGCGGCCGAAGACCGGTCCGCTGAGCGTATCCAACACTTCGACATGCCGGACGGTGGCCGTTTCATTTTGCTGATTCCAAAAATCTGTAAAGTCCCCCCGGAAAGTGGTATTCACCCAGGTCATAAAGAGGCCGTGCTGATGCGTGTGCCCGACCGGAAAACCGTCGGTCAGCACCCTGCCGGAAGGACTATGCAACGGATGTACATGACCGCTGCGCTGGTAATAATCCGGTGCACCGGGCGGCGGATAGACGGTCTGCCGGTGATAAGTTAGTACCTCCTTGTCTTGTACACGAAGGCGCACGACGGCGGAATCCATCGTTAGTGCCACCAATGATGCCGGCCGTTTCTTCGCAGCGCTCAGCTGAAAGGCGCGCTCCTCCCCTGCGTCCAGCGGCAGTTGAAGGAGGAAGACGGCGCTGTCGGCATTCCATCGCTGAGCGGCTACCCGCTGTAAGGTATCGGCCTGGGTCAACATGAAAAAGCTTTCCTCCTCAAATCCTTCAGGAATTGAAAAGTAAACGGGGGTGCCGGTCTCCACCATCTGGTTCACCTGCACGCGGATGAGGGGACCGTCGCTTTGGGCCTCTCCGGTGCAGGCCGGGAGAATACAGGCGAGGAATGCGATGAAGAGCAAGGTGGATAGGTGATTCACAAGTTGTTTGTTTGTCATGATAAATTAAAGGAATTCTTGCCCCATCCGGGATTAGTCGAGTTTAGAAGTTTAGGCGGCCCGCGGCTTCGCCGGGGCCTGGTTTATAAGTTTAGTCTTAACTCAGGGTTAGTAATGGATACTTCCCGGTTTCTAAGCCTCCGCCACCGGTAGTATTCCAGTCTAAACTTCTAAACTACTATTCCGGCAGAGCGAAGGCCACATACGCATCCCCCGACTTCGTCCCCAGCTTGCCTCCGCCGCAGGCGATTACCACATATTGCTTCCCGTCGACAGCATAAACAGCCGGCGTGGCGTAGCCCGCGGCCGGCAGCGTTGCTTCCCAGAGCAGGCTGCCGTCACGTCGGTCGAAGGCGCGGATCTTTTCATCCATAGTAGCTGCGATGAAGAGTACATTGCCGGCAGTGACGACGGGGCCGCCGTAATTCTCACAGCCTGTCGGCTGATCGTACGCGCCTTCCAGATCCGGATGTTCGCCCAGGGTAACCTTCCACTTGATCTCGCCCGTATTCAGGTCGATGGCATTTAGGGTACCCCAGGGCGGCGTAGTGGCCGGAAAGCCATCCTGGTCCTTGAAGCGCTGGTAGCCGTTCATGACGTAGGGATAGGGCCAGGGGTCGTCCTGGTCGCCGCCGACTTCCTTGGGTAGCGCTTCATCTCCTTCCTCCAGGAGAAAAGCCGTCACCGCTTCCACATCGGGCTCGGAGAGGTGGCTGAAGGAAGGCATCATGCCCTGCCCCTGGCGGACGACCTCGGCGACTTCAGCCGCCGTTTTTCGTTCTTTGAGATCCACCAGGGAGGGAACGGTGTGAATGGAGGCGCCTTTGAGGTCTTTGCCGTGGCAGATCATGCAGGAGCTGTTATAGATGTTTCGCCCACGGGCCGCAAGTGTTTGCTCCGGTTCCTGTTCGTAGGGCAACATCTGGAGTATCCAGGCCATCTCACCGGCATTGACGTAGAGGATTCCGTTGGGATCGGCCGCGGCGCCGCCCCATTCGCCGCCGCCGTCGAAGCCGGGGAAGAGAATGGTGCCCTGCTCGGTCGGCGGAATGAATAAATCTCCTTTCGCAGTATTGGCCCAGATGGATTTAACGTATTCATAGGCCTCCGGCGTCCGCCGGGTAATATCTTCTTCTGCAAAGCGATGGCGGGCGAAGCGCTCTGGCTTGGTGGGCATAGGCTGGGTCGGCCAGGCCGCCTCCCCTTCCAGGTCCGAGGAGGGAGCGGGCACTTCTTCGATGGGGAAAAGCGGCTCGCCCGTCTCCCGGTCGAAGAGGAAGACGAAGGCTGATTTGGTGATCTGCGCCACCGCCTCGATTTTTTCCCCATTATGAGTCACGGTCACCAGATTGGCCGGGGCCGGGAGGTCGCGGTCCCAGAGGTCGTGATGCACCATCTGGTAGTGCCAGATCCGCTCACCGGTATTGGCGTCGAGGGCGATGAGGCTGTTGGCGAAGAGGTTCTCGCCGTGGCGGTCGCCGCCGTAAAAATCGTAGGCCGCAGAACCAGTGGGGATGAAGACGATGCCCCGCTCCGGGTCCAGGCTAAGGCCGGCCCAGGCGTTGGCGCCGCCGGCGCGCTTCCAGGCGTCTTCGGGCCAGGTATCGTAGCCGTACTGACCGGGCTGCGGGATGGTGTGGAATATCCACTCCTGCTCGCCGGTAAGCACGTTATAGGCGCGGATGTGGCCGGGCGCAGCGCCCGTCGATTCAGAGACGCGCATACCCAGTATGAATTTGTCCTGGTAAACAATTCCAGGGGCGTTGGCTGCGATGAAATAATCACTGACATCGCGCCCGAGCCCCTCGTGCAGGTCGATCATGCCTTCCTTGCCGAAGCTGGAAATCGGTTCCCCCGTTGCGGCATCCAGTGCGTATAGCCGGTCGGCTACGGCGTAAAGGATGCGCCGCTCCTCGCCGTCCGTCCACTGTGCCAGCCCTCGGTTGACGCCCATCCCAAACATGTCATAGTCGCCGCCGAAGGGATCAAAGCGCCAGATTTCTTCGCCCGTCGCCGCATTCAATGCAACAGCTTTTAGCGTAGGCGTGGTCCCATATAATATTCCGTCAATCACCAGTGGATTGCACTGGATCTGAGTACGATTCTGCGGATCGGCGTCGTTACTTTCGTAAATCCAGGTCACTTCCAGCTGATCGACATTATCGGTCGTAATCTGATCCAGCGCAGAATACTGATTGACATCGGGCCCGCCCTGGTACCCGGACCAGTCGGCGGGATCGGCGTTCGTTAAATTTTCACTATTGCAGGAAAACAGGAAAGTTGCCAGAAGTATAAAGACTATATTGACGGGGTGACTTTGAGTCACCCCGTCAATTGAACCTAGGGAAAAAACTCGCAAGTGTTTCATCATCGGTTGTTAATGGTTTCGCCCGGCCAGTCGTCGGTCCGGAAGGGATTGGCCGGCAGGCCGGCGCTATTGTACAGATTGGCCTGATCAGGATTATCCGCCCAGGCGTAGCGGACGGCGAGGGGCTCCTCTACTTTATCCGAATATACTTTGACGGTGTGATCGTCCACCAGTTCAGCTTTCGCCCAGTGGAATTGCTGATCCTTGCCGGCGATGGTAAAGCCCTTCAGGTAGCCGTATTTGTCTTTTACCACCAACTCGTCCGCTACTTCCTCAAAAGTAATAAAGGCGGCGCCGTCTTCAAAGCGGACCTCCTCGTAGCGCGGCCCGGTGTGTACCACATTCTTGCCGTAGGCGACATGCTTGGCCTCCAGCGCCAGGCGGCGCCCCACTTCCTGCTTATTGCGGGGATGGATATCGTCGGCCTCACCGATGTCGATCGCGCTGGCCATTCCCGTATTGGGCAATTCCAGTGCCTTATCCTGGGCCTCACGCAATTCGTCCCAGGCGCTGCCCGCAGGCTGAGCTACCGGCGCCATAAAATTGGCGAGCTGAACAAAGAGGAAGGGGAAGTCGTAGCCCCACTTGTCACGCCAGTCGGTGATCAGGTTTTTAAACAGACTTCTATACTGGTAGGCCCGGTTGCCGTTCGATTCGCCCTGGTACCAGATGGCGCCGCGAATGGCGTAGGGAACCAGGGGATGGATCATGCCGTTGTAGAGCAGGGTGGGAAAACTGTTGGGGCCGAAATTGGTTCGGGGCCGGGGGGCGATATCGGCCGTTCCGATGCGGTAGCGCCACTCGCCCGACAACCCGATTCGCTCACTGCCGATTTCCACGTACAACTCTTCCGGCTGTCCGTGGAAGCCGCCACCGCCGCCGTAATCTTCCACCCGTACTACCAGCCTATTGTTGCCTTCTTTGAGGGTCCCCGACGGCAGCGGATATTCCCGCTTTTGGTTGTAAGCATTCCGCATGGCGCCCACCTCCTGGCCGTTGACCCAACTCATGTCGGAATCGTCGATGGGACCGAGTGCCAGGACAGCGGCGCGTCCGGCCAGATCAGACGGAACCTGAAATTCTTGGTAAAGCCAGACGACCCCATCCAAACCGGCCAGGGCTTCCTCACCACTGCTTTCCCACAATCCCGGAACTTTTACCTCCGCCCAGGTCGCGTAAGGGGTGCCGGGGCCGGCCCAGCGGTAAACGCCGTCTTTCATCCCCTTATCTTTGGCGCTGAGCGATTGCTGCCAGTCCTCAAAGCGCTCCTGGGCCTGAGCTTCCTCCTTTTCGATATCAATCGCTTCCACTTCATCCGCCAGTTTCACCAGTCCGGGATCGCTGATGGAAGCGCGGCTCGTCCAGGTTTCCACGTTGGTGCCGCCCCAGTTGGAGCTGAGTAGACCGATGGGGACGTCCAGGCTCTGGTACAGATCGCGACCGAAGAAGTAACCCACGGCCGAAAAGCTCGCCACGGTTTCCGGAGAACAAATCATCCACTCCCCATCGGTCACATCGGACCGGGGTTCCTGAGCGATCGTCCGCGGCACATCGAAAAGGCGAATCTGCGGGTAATCGGCCTGGGCGATCTCCCGCTCAGGGTTTTTCGCCCTTTCGACCGGCCACTCCATATTCGACTGGCCGCCGCAGATCCAGACATCACCGACCAGAACATTTGTATACTTCAGCGATGCGTTTTCGCCTTTTACACTCAGGGTAAAAGGGCCGCCGGCAGATGCTTCCTCCATCTCCAGTTGCCATTCGCCCTCTGCTCCAGCCTCCGCTTCGTAGGTTTCGCCATTGAACATCACCTGAATGGTTTCGCCCGGCGCCGCCCAGCCCCAGACGGGGATGGGGCGCTCGCGCTGCAATACCATGTCGTCGGAGAAGATTTTGGGCAGGCGGAGCTGAGCGAAGAGGGGACTCAGAGAAAGGAAGGAAATGACCAGTGGAAGTAAAAATTTCATGATTACCGGGTTTACGTTTACGAAACCTCGGAGGTTTCGTAAACGTATTCCGAGGCTTCGATCTATATCAACATCTTGGTTTCAAATCGGATATTAAGCCAGGTCGCACTGGGAAAGCGCAACCTGGCGGGGGATCACACCTCACAAATCTTCACCCCTTCGGCCAGGGCCGCCAGCTTATCGTCGTAGGTCGGGATGAACTCCTGGGCGACGTAGCCCTCGAAGCCCGTCTCCACGATGGCTCGCATGATGGCCGGATAGTTCAGCTCCTGTGATTCGTTGATCTCGTTGCGGCCGGGTACGCCGCCGGTGTGATAGTGGGCGATGTAGTCCTTGTAATCCCGAATGGTATGGATGACATCGCCTTCCATGATCTGCATGTGGTAGATGTCGTAGAGCAGTTTGAACTTTGGTGATCCGATGATATCCACCAGGGCGGCGCCCCAGGGGGTATTGTCACACTGGTAATCCGGGTGGTTGATTTTGCTGTTGAGCAGTTCCATAACGACCATCACATCGCGTTTCTCAGCTTCCTTTACCACCTTGTCTAGGCCTTTAGCACAGTTGACCAGGCCTACCTCACTACTTTTATCGCTACGGTTGCCGGAAAAGACGATGACATTAGGGATCCCGTTGTCCGCTGCTTTCCGGATGAGATCGATGTAAATGGGAATGAGCTGCTCGTGGTACTGCGGATCGTTGAAGCCGTTGGTCAGGCTGGCATTGGCGTGCGTAGCCACGGCGCAGGTCAGCCCGTATTTTTGCAGGACGGGCCACTCGTCCGGCACGGTCAGTTCGATCGACTGAATCCCGATATCTTTTGAGCGCTCGCAGAATTCTTCCAGGGGAATGCTGCCGTAGCACCAGCGGCAGACGGAATGATTGATTTTACCTTTCATAGAAAATAGTTTTTCATCGGCGCCGGCTATATTCGGGAAACCCAGGAAAGCGGCGCCGGCACCCAGGGCAGCGCCCTTGAGCAGGTTACGACGGGAGAGGTGTTGTTTGTCCATACTAAATTTCTTTGCGGCAGATATATTTGCCCTTGTTAATCTATGGTTTTGTTGATAAATGACATAGGAACTGTGGATAAAGAGACCGGCAAAAGGCAATACGTTTACGAGACCTCTGAGGTGTATCGATTACCCACAACTTTAGCCGGTACAAAATTCATCTGTTCTTCTGTTTTTCTGTTCCTCTGTTCTGCGGTTCCGGCCTGTTTGAAACAGTTTTTCACCTTTTTGTAGACATTCAGAACCGCAGAACATAAACTGACGAACAGATGAACCGTAGAAGTAGCCAAAACCGGACTTATGGGTAATCAACATACCTTTGAGGTTTCGTAAACGTGTCATTCCACCGGCTTCCCGGTTTTCAATGTCGTCAGGTACTCCACGAGGTCAATCAGCTGCCGTTCCGTAAGCACGGCCTGCAGGTTGGCGGTCATCAGCGACTGGCCCAGCGCATCCATACTCTGCACTTCAGACTTATCATACTCCTGTGTGATACCACTAACCAGTTTCACGCGCAGCCTCTCCTCCGTATCGCTGGTAAGGATACCGCTGACCTGGGCGCCGTCATTCAGCTTGACCAGATAGCCCTCGTAGCCGAAGTTGATGCCGGCGCTGGGATAGAGGATGGAGGTGTACAAAGCTTCCTTAGCTAATTTATCGCCGATAGCGCTGAGATCGGGACCAAATTCCGTTCCCTGTCCGTTCACCTGATGACAGGTAGCGCAGTAAGTAGTAAAGACTTCCTTACCCTGCTCCACATTTCCTTTCTGTTGCACCAATTCGTACACCGGCGGCAGCACCCCTTCCTTACCCTGAGCCGAGCTGAGGTATTGTGGCGCTGCTTCCCGTATCTCGGCATGCCAGCAGTTCATCAGTTTGAGGGCGGCCGTATTCTTCAGGTCGCCCAGCAGTTTGCCGGACTGTAGCATTTCGAAGAGTAGTTCCTGCCCGGTCCAGGTGTTGCCCAACGACTCGACCAGTTGCACCTGCACCGGAAAGGGACGTTCTTCTGCGGACAGTTCTTTTTGCAGCATCTTCGCTGCTTCCGGATGCTGTACGTTCCCCATGCGGGCAAAGAAGGTCTTTTGTTCCATCTCCGGAAGGCTGCGCAGGTGATTGGCGAGCAGTTGTTCGCTGTCGAATTCGAAGAGCAGACTGGCGGCCCGGTTTTGCAGGTCGGGATCGTCGCCGTGGAGGAAATAGTCGAGCAGCTGCGGAGCCTGTTCGTGCAGGCGCATGCCTTCAACGGCGTTGAACCAGGCGCGTGTCCCTTCGAGCTCGGGCAGCAGTTGGCGCAGCTTTTGGCGAAAGCCGGGTTGTTGGCGGACGTATTCCGGGCTGACCATAGCCAGCACATTCTCGCGGATCATTTTGCTGTGCGGATGCTCCACCTCCAGAAGACCGGCCAGGGCTACATCTTTTCCTTCCTGAGGTTTAAAGTGATAAGCCCGCAGGTAGCGCGGCAGCCAGCTCGTATCGACGGCCCGGTCAGCGACCAATTCCGTAAGCAGTTCCATACTTTCCAGCGTGCGCATACGCCAGACGAGCATCCGGCCGGCCGGCGTATTCCAGTCCGCTCCTACCTGCTTGCGCCAGGCGGCGAAGCAGGCTTCCGGCTGGTTCGTGCTGCCGATGCCCAGGGCTTCGAGATACCAGCGATCCTGTCCATCGTATTGAGCAGCCAGTTGCGTCCACAGTGCAGCGGCGCGTTCTCCCGTATGATAATGCAGGGCAACGGCACATTCCCGGCGCACAGCCGGTTCCGGGTCTTTCACCATCTGTTCGATATAATCGAGCAGATGTCCCTGATCCAACTGACGGGCGACGCGCAGGCCGGTAATGCGCAGGTCGGGATTATCCCGGGCCAGTGCTTCCTGAATATATTGTTTTGTTTTGCCCGGCAAGCGCGCCAGTAGCCAGAGGGCCTTAGCAGCTTGTTGCGGTTCGCCGTTATTCCAAAGGTCGACCAGCGCCGCCTCCGCTTCGGAGCCCCAGCCGTGCAGCTTGGTCCAGGCCTGGTAGAAAACATCCATATTCGGGTTCTGCAATGCTTCCACGGCTCCTTCCTGGGTTTCCAAACTGATCTCCGGCATTTCATATTTACTTACATCCGGAGCCAGCCGGTACACGCGGCCGCGTTGGATATCGTCCATCTTGTTGCCTCCGACGCCGGGGTCGTACCAGTCGGCCACCAGGACGGAGCCGTCGGGCGCCGCCGTCACGTCGGAGGGTCGGAACCACTTGTCCTCGCTTTTCAGCAGGTTGACGATTTCGGCGGTATAACCCGCACCGTCGGGCTGCGTGGGATAGGCACGCACCACATTGTGCAGGGCCTCGGCGTGGATCATCGACTGGTGGAAAGCTCCGGGAAGCAAAGTACCGGTGTAATAGGTAATGCCGGCCGGTGATCCGGCGCCCGTTTGTAACAGATTGGGGACCACACCGGGATCATTCAGGTGCCAGTGGCGCTTGGGTATTTCTTCGTGCATACCGGGACGAGGCTCGCGCCAGCCGGCGCCGGTCATTTCATCCTTGTAGCCGTAGTTACCGTATTCCATCACGAAGTTGACGCGGCAGCCGCGATTGCCGTCATCATCGTTGTCCGACTGCCAGACGGTTCCGAAGGGGTCAACCGTCAATTCGTAGTTGTTCCGGAAGTTGTAGCCCAGCACTTCGACGAAACTGCTGTCGGGATCATAGCGAAAGGCCATCCCTTCCCGGTAAGGGTTGCCCGTATTATTTATGGGGCGGCCGAGAGGATCGACGACGGGCCCTCCGGAGGGCTTCATGAGCTGGTGGCCGCCGTTGCCGTAGTTGAAATAGTAACGCCCGTCGGGACCGAAGACGAAGGCATGAGCGCCGTGATCATCGTCGGGACCGTCGATGCCGGTGAACAGGATATCGCGGTGATCGGGCTTATCGTCACCGTCTTCATCGGTGAAGACGTAGATGTTCGGGCTATGCGAAACGATCACGCGATTACCCAGCACGGCAATGCCCAGGGCGGCATTCACCTCCGGTCCCTGGTAGAACACCTTTACGCCGTCGGCCAGGCCGTCACCGTCCGTATCTTCCAGGATCAGGATGCGATCGCCTTTCTCCCGCTCGTCGAAAGAGGGGTTGAAAGGAAGGCGGTAATTGTTGGCTTCACATACCCACACCCGCCCGCGGGCATCGACGGCCATGTTGGTGGGGTTGGTTAAAAGCGGCTCGGCGGCGAACTGAGCGACTTCAACGCCTTGGGCGGTGCTCATCCCCGCCAGCGCGTTTTCCGGTAAGCGCTGCTTCTCTCCGGGCAAGCTGCTGAAATCGACTTCGGGCTCCGCTTCCGGACCGCAGGCGGTCAGGAGGCACATAACAAACAGTAGATATCCAGAAAGAAGACGAATGGATGGCATAGTCTTATCCCTATTGAATGGTAATCGAATTTCGGTTCCCAAAGGCAGACTCCGGAACTGATTAAAAGACGGCAATTTTTAAAAGCACCCTGAATAAGGAAACTAGGCCGGAGGCACTGGTGCGCTGGGAGCCGCCTCCTGACAGGGCTCACATCACGTCCTTCACCCCCAGCCGTTCCAGCCATTCTTCCGGCGGGCCGTTCCACACGGTGGGTTTGTTGCCCATATACTGCAGGTCGTCGATGCCCATCTGGCTGGTCCAGAAGCCGGTAGCGACGAAGTTGCGGAAGCGGTTGAAGAAGGCGACACCCTGGCTGAGTTCCGGCGGCGCCACTTCCGGGAAGGCGATCAGATCGAGCAGCGCCGTCTGTTCCTGCCGGCTGCAATCGGTAAAAACTTTACCGTATCGATGCAGGCACTCCTTGTTGAGCCAGTTCAGTCCGCCACGCATGGGCACCTGATGCACGGGCTGATCGAGCATCATGAACTCGATGAATTCCACACAGCCGGCTTCTTCGGCGTCGCCGCTGCGCTCATCGGCGGGAATGACCAGGTTGGCCAGTACGCGTACCGTTTCGCGCTCGTCGGCGGTGAAGAATTCCTGTTCAAGTAATTTAAGATCTTCCTCCGAAAGGCCGTATAAGCCTTCTGGATTAATGTGTTCGTGCTCTCCGTGGTGGGCTTCACCGCCCTCACCTTCTGGCTGGCAGCGCATCAGCAGTCCGGTGGAAAGGCCGGCCAGGGTGATGTAACGTATGGAGTCGCGTCGGCTTATCTTAGACATGGTATGACAATTTTTGATGAATGTTTGTTCTGGTTGCTGGGTGCTGGCCCAACCAGCAACCAGCATCAAGTATCCAGCATCCAGTTAAATATTCCCCTTTTTCATTTGATCGAGCAGGTACTCGGAGGCCCGCCATGACAAGGCCAGGATCGTCCAGGTTGGGTTTTTGTCCGGCATAGAGACGAAAGAGCCGCCGTCAGCGACGAAAAGGTTAGGCACCTCGTGCGACTGACCGTACTCATTGACCACTGAAGTTTTCGGGTCCTTCCCCATGCGGGTGACGCCCACCTCGTGGATGATACGCCCCGGCGCCAACAGGCCGTATTTTTGTTCCGGTCCCGGAATCCCGCCGATCACCTTACCGCCCATATTGTGTATAATCTCTTCAAAGGTTTCCATCATATGCTTGGCCTGCAGAATCTCGTGTTCGCTCCACTCATAGCGGAAACGGAGCACGGGGATGCCGTATTTATCGACAACGTTCGGGTCGATCTCGCAGTAATTGCTCTCCAAGGCCACCGGTTCACCACGCCCTGAGAAGCCGACTACCGAACCGTAAAGGCGCCGGTAGTCTTCTTTCAGCTGTCGGCCGTAACCACCGCTACCGCGGGGCCGTGGTTGCTGGTCGACATCGCCCAGGATATCGTTGATCATCTGTATATTGCCGCCGAAGCCGTAAGAAGGCATATTGCGGCCGCCCCAGAGTTCGACGTGGTAGCCGCGCGGGAAGGGCAGCTTTTCATCGTTGAGCCACCAGGGGATAAAGAGGTGCATTCCGCCGACTCCATCCTCGTTATGCGGGATGTAATCGATGAGTTTAGGTATCACCCCAGCCAGGGAAGCCCCCGTTGAATCCATCAGGTACTTGCCGACCATATTGCTGGAGTTCCCCAGTCCATTGGGATGTCGGCTCGATTTGGAGTTGAGCATCAGGCGGGCTGTCTCGCAGGCGCTGGCGGCCAGCACGACGGCCTTGGCGCGCACCTGATATTCCTGCCCACTGCGCGTATCCACGTAAGAGATGCCGGTGGCGCGGCCTTCCTCGTCGGTGGTGACTTCGCGGGCCATAGCGTTCAGGACGAGATTGAGTTTGCCGGTAGATTCAGCGGGCTTGATCAATACAGGCGGCGAAGAGAAATTGGAATAAGTACTACAACCCCGACCGCACTGTGAGCAGTAGTGGCAGGCAGCCCGGCCGTTGAGCGGCTCGGTGAGTATTGACAGGCGGGAGGGAATCACGGGGATGCCCATTTTGTCACAGGCCTGCTTAATGAGCAACTCGTAGCCGCGGGGTTTGGGAGGCGGCATAAAGATACCATCCGGTTCGTTGAGTATACCCTCTTTAGTGCCGAAGATACCGACCAGTCGGTCTACTTTATCGTAATAGGGTTTGATATCTTCATAGCCGATGGGCCAGTCGTCTCCAAGTCCATCGATGCTTCGTCGCTTAAAATCCAGCGGACCGAAGCGCAGGGAGATTCGGCCCCAGTGGTTGGTGCGTCCGCCGAGCATACGCGCGCGGAACCAGTCCCACTCGGTGCCCGGCATAACGGTATAAGGCTCGCCCTCGATCTGCCAGCCGCCGAAGCAGGCATCGAACTCGCCAAAGGGGCGGTGGGTATTAGCGCCCCGGCGGGGTGAATTATAGGGCCACTTGAACATGTCACCTTCCGCGGAATCGTAAAAAGGCCCCGCTTCGAGCAGGACGACCTCGGCGCCGCCCTCCGAGAGTATCTTGGCGGCCATGCCGCCGCCGGCGCCGGAGCCGACGATCGCCACGTCGTAGGTCTTAGGATCAGTCTTGATTTGCATGAATATTATTTCGTTTTGAAGTCGCGTTAAATTATCATCTTTTGTACAACCGGCAAAATTCCGGTGATAGTTCTTGCAATAATCCTCCGCTTGTAGACGATCTTCTTTAGTCTGAACCTGACAGGATTACTTCTTATCTTCGCCCAAAACCATTTCCTTTGAAGCAGTCGCTATCCATGCTATTCAGGTACCCCCTGATGCTTTTCCTTCTGTCCTGGGGGCTGGTGCAGCTCTTTTACTGGCCCACCTGGAACGCCGGCTTTGTCACCGACTTTACGGGGCTGCTCGAGCGGCTGCACGGCAGCCCGGCGCGTGACATCCTGGTGAGCTTCGGTTTTCCGGCGCAGCAGCAGTTTCTGAATCTGGTGTTCTACAGTATGTATCATCTTTTCGGCGTCGAACCGCTGGGTTGGTACCTGGTGCAAACGGCGCTGCACGCGCTCAACGGTGTACTGCTTTTTCAGTTGCTGATGGCTTTCGCCAAATGGCAAAACCTCAGGCAACCCTTTATTCCTGCTTTGGCCGCAGCGCTGCTGTTTCTGCTGTGCCCCTATCAGTCGGAGCCCGTCGTCTGGCGGGTTTGTTTTAATTACTTAATCAGCACCGGACTGATCTTCTACGGTTTGCGGCAGGTAATCCAATGGGTGGAAGACGAAAAACCGCAAACCTACTGGCGGGTGCTCGGCGTCTTCACCCTTGCCCTGTTTACCTTTGAGCTGGCCTTCACCTTTCCCTTGTTGTGCGGAGTGTTGCTTTTTGCAAAGGGATGGCAGGACGGAGAATGGGGGGGCATCGGACAACAAACGGGAAAACTAATCTTCCCCCAAATTCTTCTGATTGCATTCTACTTTTTAGTCAACCGGCTTACACTGGGTATCTGGATTGGGCACCACGGGGCTGATACTCACCTGAATTTCGACCCTGCCTTACTGGCCGGTACAGCCTGGAGATACCTCTTCAAAGTGCTCGGTCTGGCACGCTATTATCCACACGATTTAAAATCGACGATCTTTAACTTTGTTACCCAGCCGCTGTTTCTGATTTCCAGTGCTATACTCATCACAGCGGCTGGTTTCTTTTTCTTTCGGCGTTACCGGCGCCTGTCCCCTGCCCTTCGCACCGCCGGTCTTCTTTTCCTTATGGGAATTACCACTATACTCCCGGTACTAAATCTGTATTTTAACTACCTACTATGGGTAGAAAATGATCGCTACAGCTATCTGGCTTCCGCCTTTTGGTTTGCTGCTCTGGGATTTCTACTAAGCAGGCTACCCCGGGCCTGGGGCATATTTCTGTTCGTCGGCTACCTGAGCATTCAGGGCCTGCTGCTTTGGAGAACTAACCAGTTCTGGAAGCAATCTACCTTGGTCTACCGGTCTTTATTGGATGATTTCCGCTGGCAGGAAGAGGATACCCTTTACCTGCTCAACCTGCCCGACAATCTGCGAGGTGTGATGATCTTTCGCGATTACGGCGATGACGCCCAAACCCTGCTCGATGCGCTCGAATATTTGGAAGGACGCCCCTTTCGGGGAAAATTGTACGAAGTGGCTTCGTACAATATGACAAAACCCGGCAATGGGGTCCAAGTCGACATGCAGGCTCCGGATTCACTTCGGGTCACCTTCGAGCATTGGGGCAGTTGGTGGTGGCGCGACGGCCGCGGCGCTACCGACTACGAAAGCGAACACTACCTTTTCCGCAATCGGGGACATCATTACGAGCTCACCTGGAAAAGACCACCCGGAGAAGGAGCCGTTATGCTGTATCAGGACGGGTTGGAGTGGAAGGAGGTGAAAAAGTGAACCATCCCCCTGAGCTTCTATTTTTAACAGAAGCCACCCACATAATGATAAATAATTAATCGGGAAAAAAATTCTCCGGCAATTCAAAACGGTACTTTCCCTTACGCGTGATCCAGGTCCAGGTATCCGTGCGGAAGGGACTTGCCGGGAGGCCCTCCGAATTGAAGAGGCTGATTACCGGGTGGTCGGCCCAGGCGTAGCGGACCGCGACGGGCTGGGGTACGGCCTCGCTGTAAACGGCGATTTCGTTGGCCGAGATCACCTCGGCCTTGGCCCAGTGGAATTGCTGATCTTCGCCGGCCACGGCAAAGCCGGTCATGGAATCACCGTCCAGGTGTAACTCCACTCCCTCCCCGGTATGAGTAAAAGACAAAATGATTCTATTCCCGTAACGGCGCATCCGTTGGAAGAGGGGCCCCGTATCCACCAGATCTTCTCCGTAGGCTGTTTTTTTCGCGACGCGCAGGAGGCGCTGCGCGAAGGAGAATTTACTGCGCGGATGAATATCGCACGGGTCGCCGAGATCTATGGCGACCGCCATTCCGGTAGCCGGCTTGCGTAACGTGTACAGCTGCGCCTCGCGCAGTTCGGCCCAGTTGCTTTCGCCAGGCACTGCCCGGCGTTGCCGGTAATAGGGTAACTGTACGAACAGGAAAGGCAGGTTACCTTGTCGCCAGTGGCGGCGCCAGTCCCGGATCAACAAGGGGAACATCTCCCGGTAGGCATAAGCCCGGTGGGTATTGCTTTCGCCCTGGTACCAGAGAAACCCGCGTAGCCCGACACCTCGCCAGGGCGCAATCATGGCATTGTACATGCCTCCGGGATAGTTTTGGAGCCGGACGATGGAAGGGAAAGGGGGTTCAATGTCACTGTGGTATCGCCAGAGCCCATCCAGTGATAAAGGAGGTTTTTCTTTGGCCGCATCGGAAGCCCATCCGATTTGGATGGGCCCATCATTGATCCCGCCGCCGGACTTACCGGTATGTAATACCCGAATGGACAGGACGTTTTCGCCGGGCCGGAGAAGATTAGCGGGTATGACATAATCTCTTGGCCCTACGAAATGCTGTCGCTCTCCAATTTTACTGCCGTTGAGAAAGGTGACATCCGACCCCTGAATACGCCCGATGTGCAGTCCGGCGGTTTGTCCGGCCTGCTCTTCATTCAGTACGAAAGTGCGGCGAAACCAGATATAGCCCTGATGGCCGCTGCCGGCAATTTTATCAAAGTGCGCCGGCAGCGCAGTTGACGGCCAGGCCGTATCGTCGTAGTCTGGTTTGTGAACATTTAAAGTCAGTCCCTGATCGGTTCCCCTCATTAAGGAGTCCCGGATGGCCGCATTGCGGCGATTTTCTTTGTGAAGGACCTCAAAATCCGGCGGATTTTCGACAAAGGGGGTTACTATTTCGCGCAATGCCGGATGTTTGAGCGCCGCCTCTTTACTCAGCCAGCTCTCGATGGTGGAGCCGCCCCAGGTAGCTTGAATGATACCTACCGGTACGCCCTCCTCCAAATGTAACTCCCTGGCAAAATAATAGGCGACAGCAGAAAAATATCGAACCGTAGTTGGCGTACAGGGGTTCCAGCGGCCGCTTTCCAGGTCATTCTGCGGTGTGGCCGCCAGGTTTCGGGGAACGTGAAAAAGACGCAGTCCGGGATAATCGGCATCCTGAATCGCCTCCGCTCCCTGCTCCGCCCGGTACAGCGGCCATTCCATATTGGACTGCCCTCCGGCCAGCCATACTTCGCCGATGAGTATATCGCCGAATGTTTGGGTTTCTTCTCCACAAACAATATGCATCTGTTGCGGCCCGCCTGCCGCTTGGGCGGGGAAAGTAAGTCGCCAGCGTCCGTCTACCCTCGCTCGGGTTTGGAGGCGCAGCCCGGCAAATTCAACGCTGACAGCAGCACCGGGATCCGCCCAGCCCCAAACGGTAATGGGCTTTTCTCGCTGCAAAACCATGTGGTCACTGAAGATATGCGGAAGGCGCAGGGCGGCGCTTGCGACGACAAGCCCGCAGATCAGCAAAAGAAAAGAAAGCAAAATGCGAAGGTTCATAAAGTGTCTTTATAGTTTAGTGAGGTAAAAACTCTTTACCAAATGGCGCCATACTACCGGTATGATCCCAGACAAGGTTCCTATAATTCAAATGGAAATCGGAAATAATTATTCTAACTGCGGTTGCGGGGGTGGGAGGCAAAGCAGGAACGCAACACAGAACAATTCCTGCATATTTGAGGGGTACAATATACTCGTAATTTAAAAAAATAGCAAGTAATCCCAGGGGCTGAAAGCCTACCGGAGTTCTCAAGGCTACATTTTCTTTTTCCATGGATACGTGAAGCGGTAACGGCCCGATCCGAGATTCAGCAGCAGGTCCGCCCCTTCCGTCCGGCTTTTACCGGTACCGGGGGAGGTTTCCTGCTGTTCCGGATCCGTTTGAACTTCCGCTCCGGCGGCGCCGGGCAAACGGAGGGTAGCCGTGGTGTTCGGTGGAATAGTCACGGATACTTCCAGGCGGTTCTCTGATAATTTCCAGCCGGAAGCAACCTTGCCGTAGGGACTCTCGTGAGATGCGCGGGCATAAGTCAGTTCGCCGCCGGGCAGGGGCCGCAACCAGATGTGTTTGTACCCCGCTTGTTCCTTATCCAGATCGATACCGGCTACACGGCGGTACAGCCAGTCGCCGATAGCGCCATAAGCATAGTGGTTAAAAGAGTTCATGCTCGCTTCCTGAAAGCTACTGTCTGTCCGGATGCCGTCCCAACGCTCCCAGATGGTGGTGGCGCCGCGCGTGACGGGGTAAAGCCAGCTGGGGTACTTGGTGCGTTCCAACAGTTGGAAGGCCAGGTCTTCGTAGCCGTAGTCGGTCAGCACGTGACAGAGATAGGGGGTGCCGAGGAAGCCGGTGGTCAGGTGCCCGTAACTACGCACATTGTCGGCCAGGCGCTGAGCGGCCTGCGGACGCAGGGCTTCGGGAAGCAGGTCGAAGGACAGGGCGAGCACGTAAGCGGTCTGCGTGCCTGAGATCAGGCGACCGTTGGCCGTGACGAATTCGTCCTGAAAGGCGACGCGGGCGCGGCGGGCCAGGCCGCGGTAGTAAGCCGCATCGGTGGCTTTACCCAGCACTTCGGCCGACTGCCGGAGCAGATCGGCGGAATGAACGAAGAAAGCCTGGGCAATGAGGTATTTATCGGTGATGGCCGAGAGGCCGTCGCGATCATCCTTGATGCTGTAGAATAGCCAGTCTCCAAAGTGGAAGCCGGTATTCCAAAGGACCTCTTCTCCGGCGGCTTGCTCCATATGGCCCACCCAGGCTTTCATGCTGTCGTACTGCTTTTTCAGGAAAGCCGTATCGCCGTACACGAGGTACATATTCCAGGGTACGATGGTGACGGCGTCGGCCCAGCCGGCGGAAGCGTAGTGATCTTTGCCGAGCACGTGGGGAATGACGTGGGGCACGGCGCCATCATCGCGCTGGTCGGCTTCCAGGTCGGCGAGCCATTTGCGGAAGAAGCCGGCGACGTGGAAATTGAAGGCGGCCGTCCGGGCAAAGGCCTGGGCGTCACCGGTCCAGCCCATGCGTTCGTCGCGCTGCGGGCAGTCGGTGGGTACGTCCAGGAAGTTGCCGCGCTGTCCCCAGCGAATATTTTGCTGCAGTTGGTTGATTAGCTCGTTGGAGCATTCAAAGGAGCCGGCGGGATCCATATCGGAATGAATGACCACCCCGGTCAGATTGGCGGGCGTCAATTCGCCGGGCCACCCATCCACTTTGACGTAGCGGAAGCCGAAGAAGGTGAAATGAGGTTCGTAAATCTCTTCGCCGCCGCCTTTTAGGGTATAAATTACTTTCTGATCGGCAGAGCGAAGATTCTCGGTATAGAAATTACCTTCCTTATCCAGCACTTCGGCGTGTTGCAGGGTGATGGTGGTACCGGCTTTTCCCTCGACGCGCAGTCGCACCCATCCGACCATATTCTGACCGAAGTCCACCACAGTTTCTCCCGCCGGTGTTTCGAATATCTGTACGGGTTGCAGCTCCTGGGTTTTGCGTACGGGCGGGCCGATAGGCGCCAGTAGGTGGTCTTTCAGGTGATCCGCCACTCGGACGGACGCCCAGTCTTTTCCCTCGAAGCCGGCGGTAGCCCAGCCGGCTTGTTCCAGACGGGCATCGTATTGCTCTCCGTTATAGATATCGGACAGGCGAATGGGACCGGTGGCGACCCGCCACTGATCATCGGAAGTGATGATGGCCCGGCTGCCGTCCCGGTAGGTCACTTCGAGCTGGGCGAGCAGTCCGAGGCGTTTGCCATAGTAATTGCGCTGAAAGCTCCAGCCGATCCAGCCGCGGTACCAGCCGTCGCCCAGTCTTACGCCGATGGCGTTGTCGCCGCGTTGCAGCAGCTCGGTGACGTCGTAGGTTTGATACTGCAGCCTCTTGTTGTAGCTCGTCCAGCCGGGGGTAAACACCTGATCGCCGACGCGCTGTCCGTTCACCTGCGCTTCGTATAGGCCGTGGGAAGTTATGTACAGGCGAGCCGAAATGATAGATTTTGACAGGTTAAATTCCCTGCGCAGCATGGAGCTGGGCGGCGATTCGCTGGTATCGACCTCCCAGTCCGGTTCTATCCACTGCGCCTGCCAGTCGGCGGGCTCCAGCAGGCCCATCTCCCACCAGGCGGGCTCGCTCCAGCCCGAGTCGTTGCCGTGGTTATCCCACACGCGCACCTGCCAGTAAACGCGTTGGCGGGAGCTAAGGGAAAGACCTCCATAGGGGACATAAATCGACTGGCTGGCGTTGATCCTGCCGGAGTCCCAGAGCAGGCGCCGTCCTTTTTCCAGATCTTCCGGGGCTTCCGCCGCACGGATATGATAGGCCATTTGCACGACATCGCGGCCATCGCTTTGCAGCTGCCAACTCAGGCGGGGCTGTAAAACGTCAATGCCGAAGGGGTCGTTATGGTACTCGCAGCGCAACTCGCCTACGGCAAGCGATTGGGCGGAGATAGCTCCGGTTAGCATAAGTAAGAATTGGAGAGTGCTGAGTAATGATTTCATTGTTTTGCTTAGATAGGTATGAGTAGCAAAATAAGAAATAATGAGCGGATATAGAAACTGCGTGCCGGGTCGCTTTGACCTGCCCCGCCGACTGCCGAATGCCTACTCCACCTGGCTACGCCGCAGCTGATACTGGAAGACCTGTTCTCCATCGATATTCCAGATTTCGTAGGTCAGTGTGGGATCGGACTGAGCGGTATCGAAGATCAGTTTGCCGAAGCTGCATTTTTCGTTGTAGCCGAATTCGCTACCCGGCATGATACCGTGGGTATGTGTATTGGTGAGCTTGGAGCTTTCGAATTCATAAAGTGGATAATCGCCGGGGCGTTCAATGCGCCAGAGATCGGATCGGTGACGGTCGGCGGATAAGAGGACGACGCCCTTGATCTCATTTTCCGTAAGGAAGTCAAAAAATTCCTGCCGCTCGGGCGCGTAACCGCGCCAGGTATCGTAGCGGCCCTCCATCACGCCTTTGGCGCCGAAGGACCAGGGAACCGGTGAGGCGATCACTTTGAAAGTGGCGTCAGACTGTAGGAGTTTTTCTTTCAGCCAGGCCAGTTGGGCCGGTCCCAGCATGGAAGGTGGCGGGCCGGTGCTGTCTTTTACAAAGGAAGGTTCACGGTAGTAGCGGCCGTCGAGCAGGAAAAAGTCGACATCGGCAATGCGGAAGTCAGTCCAGACGCCGGGTTGCGTCTTGCCACCGCCATAGTATGGATTCGCCCACTGATTTTTGAAGGTACGCCATACCTCCCGCTTCCAGGCGGGGGTATCCGGATGCGGGCCGCCGTAACTGTCGTTCTTGCCGAAATCGTGGTCATCCCAGATGGCGTAGGTCGGAGTCGTGGCCGTCATTTCGCGAAAGCGAGGCTCTGACTGCCGGCGATAGTAGCAGTACTGCTGTATATAAGTTCGCTCGGGATAATCGATGTACACGTTATCGCCCAGGAAGAGGAAGGCGGAGAGTTCCTGTTCAGCGAGGGTCGACCACATCCTGCGATGCCAGGGAATAAAAGCCACTCCACCACCGAAGGCAATGGAAAAGCGAGCGGGCTCGGCGCTCGGCGGCATTGTCTGGAAGGAATAGGTCTCACTGGCTACCTGGAAGCCGATACGAATGCGGTAGTAGTAGGTCTGGGCAGGCTTGAGGCCTTCCATCCTTAGCCTGGCAGTAAACTCCCGCTCAGGCTGTGTGCGGACTATTGTCGAAGTGCTGCGCTCCCGAAAATCCTCGAAGCGACTGATTTCCAATTGCAGCTGCCGGCTACTATCGGTACGCAGCCAGACTGCTACAGAAGTATCCTGCACATGGCCCAGCCGGGGGCCGTGAACAAGAGGGCCGGCCCCGTATTTGGCAAGCAGTTTACTGAAAGCGGTATGGCTTGTTAGTTTACCCAGCAATTCGGAAGGTCCCGCCTGGTAGCGGCTGACGGGCAGGCCTTTTTCCAGGGCGGCGCGCACAAAGAACAGCGCGCTGTCGATTTGGTCAGTTTGGGCATAGGCTGCGGAGCGTACAAAATCAGCTTCGCGATCGCCTTCCCGCCGGGTCGCCTCCCGGATAGCAAGGACGGGATCCCCCTCTGCTGCAGCGATCAGATATTTGGTGATGCCCCATTCGCGGGCGTACCAGTTTTCATCGTCGCGGCTGAACCTTTCGCCTTCACGGGGATGCAGGTTTTCCTGAGCATACGCATTTACCGAAAGGAAGAGAAAAGCCAGCGAACAACACAGGGGAAAGAAAAGAGCAGCACGCGCTGTCATGACAATTAAAATTAAAAGTTATACTCCTGAATGGCGCATGCTGCTCTGAGGACGATTCTTTTACAAAAATCCTTACATTCCCTTACCGTCTTGCGCTTTCCGTTCGCCTTTAATCCGGTAGCTGTCCATGACCCATCCTTCCAGGGTATCGGTATCCGATTTGTAAGTCACATCCATAAAGATATCGCTGCCTACCGCTTGAGAAAAGAAAGAAGCCGATACTTTTTCTCCTTCCACTTTGACATTGCGCAGTTCCATGCGTTCACCATTGCTTACGACGTAGCCTTTTAAGGCATCTCCTTCCTCCATGAGCACCATTTCGGCATCGACATCCCCCATTGGTGTTCCAACAACGGTAGTGGCCCAGATTCCGGCGGGGCCTGCAGGGTTGGCGGCTTCCGCGGCTTTTTTGGAAGTCGAACAAGCAACTGCCAACAGCGTGACCATCAGCAATACAAACAGATTTTTAATGAGATTCATAGGTTATGTGATTAAGTTATAGTTATCGTAAAGTACGGGGGTAAAGCTAAAAAACAGCGGCCAAACTTGACAGCTGAAGACCTATTAAAGTGCTCCTCTTTTTTGAATACTTGAAAGAGGGCACTCTCCGGAGCTGTGTAAAGGAGAGATGCTTCAGCCCGGAAACAAGGGAGACTTGATGGAACCTGGTTTTGTCCATCTGTTTTCTTAAGGTAAGGGGCTTATCGAGCTATGGGGTAAAGAACAATAAGGAAGGCTTCATCAGTCCGGACGGACAATGGACTCTTCGTAGAGGTAAGCCATTGCTTCTTCCAGCTCTTCCCGTTTTTGAGTTCCCAGCAACAGCCGGCGTCCTTCGGTAAGTTCCAACTGCAGGCCGTCCCGGCCGGCGACGTTAAAGGCTTTTCCTTTTCTGCCCCAGCGGATGCCCCAGCCGCCGTATTCGCGTAAGGGGCTGTAGGTTTTGAGAGCGGCCTTTTCGACCTCTTCCCAGAATATTTCGCGATGCTGCAAGTGAAAAGGATAAAAACGGAAGCGGATGCGTTCGGTAGAAATCCGTACATCCAGCCGGGCGACCGCCATCATCCAGTTTAGGGCGATCATCAGGGCCCAGGTGAGCAACAGCGCCCAGTCGGGCATAGGATTATCGCCCCAGGGGTCACCAAGAATAACCTGCTGTATGACCCCCCAGGTCAACGATCCCAGTGCGCCGAGCAAAAACAGCCACATCCAGGTCTGACGAAAGGCCTGTTGTTCTCTAAAGAGTACATTTTCCATAAGTAGCGCTTTTAGGTGGATAGGCTCTTACCAGGGAAGGTACTAGTACCTTCATCGAAATTTTTTCTTTTTACCTTTTCGTTTATCCACTTATCACTTTTCCTCTTCTTCCCCGGTCCAGCCCAGGGCTTTTCGCATTTTGTGATAGATTTCCGTATTGTCGTAGATCCCGCTGAACAGTTCCGCACCGGGGCCGTAGGCAAAGACGGGCACCATAGTTGGCGTATGTTCATTGGTGATAAAAGCGATATCCAGTTCTCCTTTAACGGAGCCCGGCTGTATTGCCATGCCACCTGTTTCGTGGTCGGCGGTGACGATAACCAGCGTATCACCTTTGCGTTGGGCGTACTTCAGCACCTTTTCTACAGCGCCATCAAAATCCAGTGTTTCCCGGATCATTTGTTCTGCGTCGTTAGAGTGGCCGGCCCAGTCGATCTGAGAACCTTCGATCATCATGAAAAAACCTTCGCGACTGCGATTGTTTAAAAAGTGAAGGCCGAATTCACTGGCGAAGGGCAGATATCTTCTTCCCAATTCTCTACTGATGGGATCTTTATCGCTGGTAAAGTAACCGAAATTCGTGGAACCGTTAAGGATAACAGCTTCCAGTGGCTCTTGTTGAAAATCTGAAATATGATAGCCGTTCTGCTTCAACTCCAGGATGAGATCGCGGTTGTCCTGTCGCTTGTTGAAATAATTTCGACCACCCCCCACGAAATAATCGATCTCAGTGTCCATAAAATCAGCAGCAATAGCTTCGTGGAAAGCGCGCATCGGCTGATGCGCGATAAAGGCGGCCGGCGTAGCATGAACGATGGTTGAGGTCGCTACCAGTCCAGTGGCCATCCCGCGTTCTTCTGCTTCTTCGAGAATAGATTTGCAGGCTACCGTATCGTGATTGACACCAACGGCAAATTTGAATGTTTTTACTCCACAGGCCATAGCGGTCGCCCCGGCGCCGGAGTCGGTGATTAGATCGTCATAACAGTGCGTCTTTTGGAGTCCGGTGACCGGAAAACCTTCCATCGCCAGACTCTTATTATTGGAAAACATCGCGGCGGAAACCTGGGTCAACCCCATACCGTCACCGATCATCAGCACGACGTTTTTGGCTTTTTGCCCTTCCAGTTCAAAATTATACGCTTCCCGGGGACCGCTACAGGCGACCAGGGCTAACAGCGCGAACACAAATAATAATCTCATTTTCATACTACACCCAATTAGAAGACGGCAACTTTCCATGGAAACAGGTGAAATTACCGTTTTACAAAACATTCCCGCAATTTACCCTTAATTTTCGATTTGGAAAACCTTTACCCGTGTATGGTCGCTATTAAGACAGCTGAACAGGCTCCCTGTCGTTGCGTTAAACAGAAAACCATCACATCATGATTTCAGATAAAGACAGAGATCTGATACGCGCCTACGTTTCCGGTAAACTCGACGAAGAAACGCGTCGCCGGGTGGAAGACCGCATTGTCACCGATGACGAATTCCGCCGCGAACTAATGGCAGAAAGAGAATTGCAAAGGGATCAGGACCTCGAGCGCAGTGAAGACGATTTCCGCTACGAATCACGTAATCGCGCAGAAGGCAGTGATCCTATTCAAGCAGAAGTAGCTCCTCGCAGCAGCCGATGGTGGCTCATTGCCGTAGGCATAGCCCTTCTGGGTGTAGTGGCCTACTACGTCATCGATATGCAACAAGCGGAAAGCGCCTCGGAAAGTTTCTTTAGCAGCTATTTTGATCCTTATCCGCTCAGCTTGTACGAAACGGTCCGGGAAGGGCAGGAAATTTTTCCCAATGCTTTTCAAGCCTACCGGCAGGCCGACTACGGCGAGGCTGTCGCCCGCTTCAAAGCCTCGGAGCCCAAAATAAGCAGTAGTCCTGTTTACATGTTTTATTATGCCGTATCCCTGCTTGCCACGGGTGAGGGTGAGGAAGCCAGAAATATTCTGCAGGACATCTTAGTAGAAGAAAAATCGCCTATGATCACTGAACCGGCAGGCTGGTATCTGGCCCTGGCTCATTTAGAAACAGGAGACGAAACAGCCGCTCAGCAGCGGCTGAAAAAAATTGCAGACAAAGATACCCACTCTATGCGCGAGGAAGCAAATGCCCTGCTTGCAGAATTGCAGCAAAATTAAAGGAGAAGAATCAGGGAAGCGGCGGCCGCTGCCGGTAGAACTCGCGCATGGCATTCAGGGAGGCCAGAAAGCCGACGCCCGAGAGAAATAGACGTCCGATATCGCCGTAAACCCACTGCTTAACCATGGTTTCCACTACTTTCTCATCCAATTGTTCTGTGTAAAAAAGGTATTCATTTTTAGGATCGAAATAAACGAAGGTAAACACCAGCAGTGCGATACCTGTGATGGCAGTGATGCCTATGCTGCTGCGTAGCCGGAGATTGATATCCCAGCCCAGAAAAAGCGCGATGGTAGGAATAATGGCGCCCAGAAAAATCACTGGATTGAAATAATTGCGTGGCGTAGCATCGTGGAAAAACTGACGGTAACGCGTAATGGATTCCTGGTCTCCAAGCTGCCAGTTAGGAACGATAACTGACATATCGAACAAATGCCCGGAAAAGTACAGGCTAAAAGTGATAACGCTGAGCCATATGAACAATGCGGTTGGAGATCGCATAGGCGGATTTCGTTTTGTGGTAATTCGTGTTTATACAACTGTGGGAAAAGACGGAGGTTCAAATCAGTCGGCCCCGCCCTTCAGGCGGTCGGGTAAAAGTTGGCAGTCCCGATACGCTTCGCTATCGTGATCTCTGCTTCGCTCCGATCGGCAGTCAGTCAACTCACATATTCCTGATTCCCGGTCTTGATGAAAAAAGAGAACTGCGAACAGTTCCGTCTGGCATCTACCAGGTGTCGGGACTGTTCAACCCACCCGGCTTGCCCCTAAGTCCCCTTCATCACCTCCTTTCTAAACAGCTCATCCAACCGTTCCGGATCACCGCGACGGGTGGGTAGGCGGCGGGCGATGGTTTCGCAGCGTTGGATTTCGGTATGCAGGAAATTCTGCAGACCGGAAGGAAACTCGGCCCGGGTGCTTTCCAAGCCTTTCTTTTTTTGAACGAGCAGTTCAGCCACCTGCTCCCGGACGGCGGGCATTTCATCCAATAATTGTTCGAGCTCAGACAGACGTACGGGAGGGATAGCGTCGCGTTCGATGATCCAGCGAACGGCCAAAATCGGGCGAATAATATAAAACAGGCGTTTGAGTTTGACATTTTTATTTTCGGCGGCGCTGTATAGCATTTTTTTGGCCAGGCCGAGATAGTGATGCACAGCGGTCTTCGGGGAGAAATACGCTTGCCGCCAGTCCCAACGCGTAGCGTGCAAATGGCCGTTTTCCAAATATACTTCGGGCGACTGCAGCCACTCGAACACTACTGCATTGGATTTGTAGTAGTGGCTCAGCATTTTTTGCAGATCCCAACCGGCCAAATCCAGGAGGTTCTCTACCGGCCGGTCGATCGTATCCTTCCGTTGGCGAAAAGAAAGGTACCACTCCAGGGAGCGGACGTAGACGAACCGCACGTCATAATCACTGTCCGGCGAAGCCATGCCCCAGGCTCTGCTGCCGCTCTCGCAGCCGTAGAGGATGCGAATCTGTTTGGCGGCAGCCAGTTCTTCAAGAGCGGATTGGATGGAAGCGGAGCTTGGGGGAGGCATGGTTTCAGTGTTTCTTACGGCGTAGTTCATACCATGAACAATGGCTACCTTAGGGACAGTCGCTGTTCCGCATCATCTTTAGCGCGGCGGGCTATGTCATCGAGAACAGCCTGGATTTCGGCGGCGGTTTTTCTTTGTCCGAGGGCCCGGGCGGCCTGCATTTTCCCTTTGAGGGCACGCATGCGTTTGGGCCCCCGTTCGAGCGCGTAATCGTACTGGAGGATCGCCTCCTCGTGACGTTTCTTTTCAAGCAGCCAATCGGCATAGAGTTCGTAAGCCGGGTAAACGACGGTGGGCGGGCCGTAGTCATAGCTGGTGGCTTCCTGAACCTCGACTGCCTTTCGGAGAAAAGCTTCTGCCTCCTTATCGTCCTGCCGGCTTCTGGCTTCCAGCGCCCGCAGTTCCATTTCCATCACTTCAGCGAGACCGAGGTCCTGTTTATTAGGGGCGCTGCGATTGGAACCGGCCGAGCTGCACATCGGCACCCCCGAATCACTGACAAGATAAGTGGCTTGCTCCCGCTCCGATTCTAATTGTTTGATCACGGCGCGCAGCGTATCCGGCTGATTGCGCTGGTAGGCCTTCATGCCTTCGGTAAAATAATAGGCGGCTCGGGTAGCGATGTTGAGATCGTCCCTTTCCTCTATTTCAATATCGGCGATTTCCGAATCCCATCGGCCGGTTTCTACCAGGTAGTTACCTTTCATATTGATGAGGTAGGAACGGGCGCCGCGGGTAGGATCTTCTTTGGTGTACCGGTCCATGTCTTCCATAATCAGTTGCGCTTCCTCAAACTTCTCCTGTTGCAGGTAGCCGTACATCAGCCAATGGAAGGCGTGGTAACTGCGGGCGCTGGTCGAGAGTTCTTTCCGTTCCATGCGCTTAACGCTGGCTTCGTAGGAATCGACGTTGGAGGCGACCACCTCACCCCACATTCCCAAGGCCACGTAAATATGGGAAGGCATGTGCAGGGCGTGTGCGGCGTCGGGCGCCACGTCGGCGTAACTGTCGGCGGCCGTTTTGGCCAGGTGGGCGTGTACAGGATCGTCATAGGAATGGATGAGATAGTGCAGCGCACCGGGATGATTGGGATTTTCTGCGATCACTCCCTCCGCGATACGGGCTGCCTGACCGTATACTTCATCGTTGCGGCCGACGGGCACCGAGCCGAGCAGCGACAGGGCATAGAAAGCTGCGACCTCCTGATTGCCCTCGTATTTTTCGTAGAGTTCGCCCATGTATTTGGCGTAGGCCCGATCGCGCTCGAATTTATCCTCTTCGCCGTAGAGTTGCTCCACAGCCCGGAGCAGGTCGCGTTCCAATCCGGTTCCAACTTTGGTCAATCTTTCTTCCGGGGAAGGCGCCAGTTTGTTCAGGGCAGCCTGGCCCTCAGCATAGTTTTGCTGGCGCCATAGCGGATGGTGATAGGTCATCGCTTCGCCCCAGTAAGCCATGGCGAAGGAGGAATCGACGGACTGTGCTTCCTGGAAGGCCTCTCGTGCATCGGCGTATTCGAAGCTGTGCAAAAGCAGTAGGCCCTTTTCAAAATGGGGTATGGCATCTTCAGACCCGGTTACGTCAAGGTGAGCGTTCCCGAGACGATTGTCCGCCGGAGACGATGATTCAGCAGGCGTATTACGGGAAGAGCACTGACCGAATAATAGAATCACGCACAATGTCAATATGGATACGGGAGTGAAACGGTATTCCATGGCGATTGGATTTTTATTCCCCTGAAGATACAACACTTCTCCGACTCAGCATCAGCTTTTGACTCTTTCCTTATCCGGTTCCAAAAAGCAATGCTTTGCTTCCTCGGAGAAGAGTGTAGTCTGCTCGAACTACCCCGGAAAAGCTTTGTCACTCAGTTGACGGTGAAACTCTGTCATGATTATACTTTGAAGTTGTCTAAAGTTTCTAAATTTAAAGTAAATTAAGTATTTCAAAACGGGACATTGTGCGAGCAGGAACTTCATACAGCAGAGTGATTTTTATCACCTGAATAGCGCTATCGGTAATGACTGTACTCACTGCCAATTTGGAATCAAATGCTTTACTTTAAGTGAAAACAGACCGGTTGAGTGATAGAGAAAAACGGGTCAGAGAAACCGGATTATCTAATCTCAACTTTAAAAGTCAAGTTATGAAAAACAAAATGTCAAACCGTCTGCACCTCATCCCCATGATTTTCATCCTGATGCTGACTGTCTTGTTGCTGTCGGTCGTCACCAGCTGTGATGTGGATACCCGCTCAGAAGTAGAGCGAGGCGAAGCCCTCTATGTCGCCTATTGCCAAATGTGTCATGGAGAATCCGGTGACGGACCGATGGCCGATATGCTGAATACCCCACCTCCCGACCTGACCACGATCAGTCAGCGCTACGGCGGCAAGTTTCCCAAAGAGCAGATCATCAAACAGGTGGAAGGCAAGGAGCGCATCATGGGCCATGCCGACACGGAAATGCCCGTATTTTGGGTAGCTATTAAAAATGGAGAAAACCTGCAGGAGGATCACGAGGTAAAAGAGCGGATAGATGCGCTGGTAGCCTACCTGAAATCGATTCAAAAGAAGAATTAAAAGCTGGCAAGTTGAATAGTTGGCGGGCTGACACAATTTTACAACGGTCAACCCTTAAACCTTTTTTACTGCTGTTTGAGGTGCTCGATGGCAGTTTCGAGGATAGCATCGCGCCCGGCGAGCGAATCCTGGCGGGTGATATTCACTTCGATATCCGGTAATATGCCGGTTTGTTCGTAGGTTTTCCCTTCCGGTGTAGCTACTACCCAGTTGGAGAGCCGGTAAGCCCAGCCGTTGGGCAGTTCGCGGTAGATGGGGTTACCGGAACCGCCTCCGGTTCTGCTGCCGATGACGCTAACCTGCGGCAATATGCGCATGGCGAGTACAAAAGCCTCGGCGGCGCTGAAGGTGCTGCGGTTGGTTAATACGGCTACGGGTTTGAGAAATTGTTGAGGACCGGCGGGTTCGATAAAGCGATCGATCCAATCGGTGAAATCATCATGCTCTGGACCATTGCGGTATTTGATTCTTTCGTAAAGGCGCTTCTGATCAGCGAAGCGGCTGGCGATAAGATCGCTGTTGCCGTCGCTGCCGCCGCCATTGGAACGCACGTCGACAATGAAAGCGGATTGGTCTCCCAGGTTTTCCAACACTGCATCAATCGCTTTATATAAGGAGGCCTGCTCACTGAAGTTATCGATAAACAGGTAGCCGATATCCTCGCCCCTGATTTTCCCATAAAAAAGTACCGGATTGGGATCAGTGCGGGTTTCCAGGTAATTGGGCGCCAGCACCGGGGCATTGAGCGGAAATCCGGCGGTGAAGTCGTAGGCCACAGCCCCCAGCGGGGTGTAGAGATTGACATGGCCGTCTTCCAGTGAGAGCAGCATGTCGCCCAACACTACCAGTAATTCTTCATCGCTGATAGCAGGGGTAACCAATGGCCGATAGACCGCGTAGGTTGAATCCCAGTCAATATTTTTGAGTTCAAAAAAGGAATAATGCCGGTCGAAGCTTTGCCATATCAGGTCGAAGTTCTCCGCCGGCTGGTTTTCGGGTGTCGTATCCAGCAGCATTTCATCACAGCCCCACGAAAATAAGATCAAACTTATCAGAAAAAAGGTCTTTTTCATCACTCCTAAAATTTAAATCCTACCCCGGCCAGCAGCTGCTGGTTGGCAACCTGCGTTTTCACACTGCGCCGGTATTGATAGTAATGGAAAATATAGGTGAACCGCAAGTCAAAACGTTCACTTAGCGCAAACTGATAATACAGCCGGTTTTCCACTTCCCAATACTGTCCGGGCCCGACGAAAGTATCGAGTTCCCAGACGGAGGGCAGCCACTGCGGATTGTAATCCCGGCTGATGAGATAGGATAGCAGGCCCAGCTTGAGTTCCAGACCGAAAAGATGGCGCTCCGCCAGCGTGTAGTCCGCATTTCCCAACAGGTGTAAGCTGGAGAATCCCTCTCCGGAGACTTCGCCGGCCGTGGTGCTGAAATCCGGCCCGCTGATGCGATAGTCGAAGTCGCGGATAAAGACCTGGTTTTTCCAGGCGCCGCCCAACCAGAAATGAAACCTGGATTCGGAAGGCAGCGACCACTGCAGCCGGGGCTCGATGAAGAGCAACAACCCGTCCACCGCTGCCGAACTGACTTCGTTATTCAGGTCGACCGTGTTGAAAAATAATTGTACGCCATGCCGAAGACGCGGATTGTTGCGCCGGTAAGTCAGGCTTACAGGTGCACTACTGCCGCGATAGGCAAAGATGGACTGCAGCTCGTCACGCACCAGGAAACGGCTCCAGCCGCTCTGCAAACGAATTTCATTACGTTTTAACTTTTCCTGTGCAGGAAGTAAAGGAAGGAGTATTAATAAAAACAGCAGGACGCCGAATATCCGAACAACAGACAGTAGGGTGACCATGTGCATTGAATGGGTGGATTTTGTCGTGCAAAAAATAAAACAATAGCTTCCCCCTTAAAATGACAAATATCAATACCGTAAGGTAACTCAGTGATCTGTCCGGACAACTACAATTTTCACTCCTGCCTCCCTTCTCACCCACCAATTCTTGGTCATGTGAATTTTCTGATTTCCTTTTTCTGGCCGCACTTTTCGTTTTATCAAAAGAAACGGTCGGGTAAACCCCGTGTATTTCGCAAAGTGACTATTCCAATTCGTAAACATTTAGGGGTCACATTCCAATCACAGCTTCCGCTTCAGATACGCCTCCACCGTTTCCGGGGCCTCTCCCGTCAGCTGTTCCACGTGATCGGTCACGCGCTCGTACTCGCCGCGGTCAATCGCCTCGTACATGCTCAGCAGGGTGCGGACGAGATAGTCGGAGTCGCCGCTTTCGCGGCAAATGCGGGCGAATTCTTCATCGGAGACCTGGTCGAAGGCGATGTGGGTTCCCGTCACTTCGCTAAGGGCTTTCGCCAAATCGGTCATCGATACGGCTTCCGGACCGGTGAGTTCGTAGAGTCGGTTTTCTGCTCCTTCGTACATCAGCGCGGCCGCGGCGGCGCGCGCCAGGTCATCGCGACTGATGTAGGCGACCTTACCCCACTGTACGGGATAAGGCAGGCGCCCCATCTCCTCGAGTTCGGGCGCCCAATCGGCGACCGGATCGAGATACAAACCATTGCGCAGGATGGTCCAGTTCAGGTCACTGAGCCGGAGTTTCGATTCGGCATATAGATAAAAGGGGTTCATGAGAAAGCGCGACCCGGGATCGCAGGACTGGATACTGACGAACACCACACGCCGCACGCCGGCCGCCTGAGCAGCACTCAATGCATTAGCGAACTGCTGGATGCGCGGCTCCACCGGCGCCATACTGGTGATCAACAGCAGGGTATCGGAATCCTGATAAGCCGACAACAAGGAGCTGTGATCGTCGAAGTCCCCGTAGCGGATATGGAAATCTACCTCAAACAGACGTTCCGCCTTGTCGGTATCTCGAACCGTTACGATGAGATTATCCGGATCGATGCCGTCCTGGATCAGCGATTCCACCACCCGGCGGCCAAGCTGGCCGGTAGCAGCCATGATGTTGATAGTCATGGTAGGGAAGAATTTGAGGATTGATAGATTGATGGATTAAAGAGCTTCCAGCCATCCGTCATCCTATTCTGAAATTAGTTATTTGTTTTTCACTTTTGCAACAAGGAAAGAATGGAAATGTTAGATCGACCGACTTCCCATGACTCCTCATGACTGTTCTCCATGACTATTTTTTGACGGCAAAGATCCGCACCACTGCTCCGGTTCCTGTGTGGAACTGCCCCTCCATCACCTCGCGTTCTGTTTCGCGGGCGATGTGATAGTCGAATTGGCCGCCGAAGTCGGCGCGGAGTTCTTCCAGGCTATAGAGCAGATCCTTCACCGGAGGTCCTCCGGTGCCGTAGGCGAGTTGATGTTTATTATAGGCCTCAAGGATCAGGAAGCCGCCCGGTTTCAGTCCTTTGACAACCTCCCCGTGAATGCGTTGGCGCAGGGGTGGTGGAAAATGCCCGAAGATGGAGACGATACCGTCCCAATGCCCTGGTTCAATGTGATACCCGGCCAGATCGGCCTGCTCGGTATGGATGCTCACGCCGCGCTCTCCGGCCAGTTTTTCAGCCTTCTTCAATCCTACGGCCGATTGGTCGACCGCCGTCACCTCGAAGCCCTGCTGCGCCAGATAAACGGCGTTGCGCCCTTCCCCCTCGGCCAGACACAGGACCTCGCCCTTGAAAGCGCTCAGATCAATAGAGGCCAAAAAAGCATTCGGCTCTTTGCCGTAAACGTAGTTTTCCTGATTGTAGCGTTTGTCCCACATGATTGAAAGTCGGAAGTGCGAAGTCGGAAGTCGGAATGCTGGCATTCTGCTCATCGCTTCGCGATGAAAGGCTTCGAAAACCGTAAAGGCGGAAGTTTTACCTGAACCGGTCCCGCTTGGTTTACATTTAGCTTTAATTTAAACTTTTTGGTCTATATAATCCATGAATTTTGCTAAATAGCAACAGGCTCACAAGGTAACAAATTACCTCGTCTTCTTGTCTCCCACTCCTCCCTTCATTCCGGCGCATCTTCAAAGTCCGAAGGATTCACCCATCCCGCGTTTATCGAGTCCCCGGCCATATAGCGGCTGTAGAAGCTGGTGTCGGCCGCATTGGCGTAGGGGTATTCGTCGAAGACGGCGCCGTCGGCCACGATTCTGGGGTCGTTCTGGGCGCGCAGGTCTTCGAAGAGTTTTTCGCGGAGGCTCGCCCGCTGATTTTCGTATTCCGGGTTGCCGGCCAGGTTGTTCAAACAATCCGGATCCAGGTCGAGCCGGTACAGTTCCTCGGCCGGTCGTTTGCCGAAGGCCAATTCCCAGAAGCGTTCGTTTTCGCCGGAGCGGCGCAGGTTTAGAATCTGGCTTTTGGTGGGGCTGCCGTCGGTATTCAGGTACCCGGTCTCAGGGTTGCCGGCCGGCCAGCGTTCCGGTTCGAAATTGACGATATAGAGGAAGTTATCTTTAATAATCCCGCGGATGGGATAGCCCACATCATCTGGGCGTCCCACATCGTGGCGCTCTTTGCCGATGAGTACCTGGTCGCGTATAGGCATAACGGCGCCTTCGTGTTCATTGCTGAGGACATCCATCAGGCTTTTACCGGTGATGGGTTTCATCCAACTGTCGGAGGGCAGCACCTCGGCGATTTCCAGAAAAGTCGGAGCAAAGTCGATAAAGCTTGTATAGCCGTCCACCGTTCGCCCGGGCTGGATGATCCCTTTCGGCCAGCGGATGGCCAGCGGCAGGTGGTTGCTGACTTCGTAGGCCTGGCCTTTAGCGCGGGGAAAGGGCATGCCGTTGTCGGCGGTGACGATAACGATGGTGTTGGCCAGCATCCCTTCCATTTCCAGGAGAAGCAGCATTTCCTGCAGATGCCGATCAAAATGTTCAATCTCGAAGGCATAGTCGAGCAGGTCGGTGCGTACGGTGTCCGTATCAGGCCAGTATGGAGGCACTTCTTCGATATCTTCGATTGACTTCCCCCCCTTTTCAATACCGGCACCGAATTCGTAGGCGCGGTGGGGTTCGGTGGCCCCGTACCAGAAGCAAAAAGGCTGGCCGGCAGGCCGGTCATCGAGGAAATCGGCGAAATTGGCGGCGTAATCGTTGTTCGAAATATGCCGGGCCGGCGGGTCGCGGCGACGGTCCTGATAAGGTTTACCGGTCAGTTGCCGGGGCCGGCCGGCAATTTCTCCCACTTTGCCCGGCGCCCAGCCTTTGCCGGTAAAACCAACGTGATAACCGTTTTCGGCCAGCACCTCCGTATACGTTTTATACTCATCCGGAAAAAAAGGCCAGTGGTTGGCGGCGGCGCCCAGCTGCCAGGAGTTGCGCCCCGTCAGGATGCAGGAGCGGGAGGGCGCGCACTTGGCATTGGGTGTGTAGGCGCGGGTAAAAAGAAGGCCCTCGGCGGCCACCCGGTCGAAAGCCGGTGTTTTTACCCAGTCCGTCCCATAGGCGCCCATATGCGGAAAGGAAGCGTCATCGGCGATGGCGAATAGTATATTGGGGCGGTCATCAGTAGTTTCTTCTTCCTGCGGGGCCGGCTGACAGGAATTGAGAAAAAGCGCCGGCACACACAGCACCAGCAAAGTAATATAGTATGGTTTCATGCCAATTAGTGTTTTTCGTTTAGCATTAAAAATCGGCTTTTTTGGGGAAAGGAAAAACGAAACATAGCTAAAACAATTGGATTAACCAGGAAACTGGTTTTAGAAAAAAACATTTCACAACTGACCTGTTATAATAGATAGACATCAAAAAACAATCCTCATGTTTACCTTTCTATTTCTGGTACTGATCGGTTTGGGCGCGTATGTATTGATCAAGGGTTTCGCTGCGGAGCGGAAGAGCCAGGTTGCCGGTGGAGCAGTTATCCTGCTGGCTTCGGTACTCCTTTTTTGGTTCCTCGACTTCTGGGGCGAGCGGCTCTGGTTTGACGCTGTAGGTTACGACCAGCGGTTCTGGACCCTTTTTCTGTCCAAAATTGCCATTGTAGGCTCTACTGCCGTGGTCGCCGCCGGTATTGTCACCGGTTTATTGCTGCCCTTGCCCCGCAGCCGGAAACTGGTGCGCTACGCGGCCATCTCCTTGTCGGCTGTCATCGGCGGGTTGTGGGGCTTCGGCAACTGGAGCACCATCCTCAAATTCTGGCACAGGGTAAATACGGGCCTTGCGGATCCCCTGCTGGGGCAGGATACCGGATTTTACCTGTTCGCTCTGCCCTTCTGGGATAAAGTGTACAGTGTGCTGCTCATCCTTTCTGTCATCGGCCTTGTTGCTTCCGCCCTGGCCCGCTACCGCCTGGTGCAACGTGATGAGAACGATTACCAGATCCAACTGGCCAGCGACGGCAACGAGCGCCGGATCAGTCGCTCGCTGTATATTAATGGCGGCATCCTGCTACTCCTCGCCGCGGCGGGTAAATACCTCGACCGCTTTCACCTGCTGTACTCCGACCTCGGCGCCGTATCGGGGCCGGGCTGGACAGATGTGAACATCATCCTGCCCACTTACCTGGTAATGATCGTTCTTACCGCCTTATTGGGTATTGCTCTCTTTATTCCCGCCGGCCGAAATATATTACAGCGGCTGACCGCCCTACTTCGCATCAACCAGGACGGCTCTCCGATTTATACGGTAGGAATAGCAGGCTTGCTGGTACTTATCTTCTGGTTTATCGGGCTGAGCCTCATTCCCGGTGCTTTCCAAAGCTTCCGGGTGCAACCCAATGAGATATCCTACGAAGAACCCTATATCAACAACAGTATCGAATTCACTCGTCACGGCTTTAACCTGCATAAGGTGGAAGACCGGCAGTTTCCCGTCTCGGATACCTTCACCCGGCAGATGAAGGAAAGCAATGAATCTATTTTTTCCAATATCCGGCTGTGGGACTGGCGCGCGCTCGATGCCGTTCTCAAGCAGTTTCAGGAAATTCGCCTGTACTACGAATTCAACGATGTGGATGTCGACCGCTATTCCTACGGCGGAAAATACCGGCAGGTGATGGTATCGGCCCGGGAGATGGTGCCCTCCAATTTGCCCGCCGGCAGTCAGAGCTTTGTTAATGAGGTATTCATATACACCCACGGCTACGGCGTCGCCATGAATACGGTCACCGAATTTTCGGAGGAAGGCCTGCCTAATTTCCTGATAAAAGACATTCCTCCCCAGGCCCAGTACGAGGACCTCGCCGTCACCCGGCCTCAGATCTATTACGGGGAGCTGACCGACAATTACGTGATTACCAACAGTATTGAGAAGGAATTCGACTATCCCAGGGGTGATGAAAACGAATACATCAAATACCCGGGCTCGGGAGGCGTACAGCTGACCAATTTCTGGCGAAAGCTGGTCTATTCCTACAAAATGGATGATGTCAAATTACTGCTCTCCTCTTACCCTACCTCAGAAAGCCGTCTGATGTTCAGGCGACAAATTGAAGAGCGGGTGCGCAGCCTGGCGCCTTTCCTGGAATTCGATGCTGACCCCTACGTCGTGAAAGCCGAGGGGCAACTGTACTGGATGATCGATGGCTATACTACCTCTTCCTACTTCCCCTACTCCGAGCCCTTCTCCGCCCGGGAGACTATCGAATACAAAATGGGCGAACAACAACGCCAACTTCGCATTCAACACAATCCTGCATTCGCGGGAATAAACTATATGCGCAATTCAGTAAAAGCCGTTATTAATGCCTTTGACGGAACAGTCGATTTTTACATCTTCGACGAGGAAGACCCCATCATTCAGGTATGGGATAAGATCTTTCCCGGCCTGCTGAAAAAACGGGCCGAGATGCCGGAGTCTCTGTTATCTCATATTCGCTATCCTGCGGACTTCCTGCTGACGCAGGGGCTTATCTACGCCAAGTATCACATGAATGATCCGGCTGTATTTTACAACCAGGAAGACCTCTGGATCCGCGCTACAGAGAAGTATTATGGCGAGGTACAGCCTGTAGAGCCCTACTATATCATGTGGCAGCGCCCCGAAAACACCCATGCTGAATTTTCGCTTATCCTGCCCTTTACACCAAAAAACCGGCAGGTGGCCATCGGCTGGATCGCCGGCTTATGTGACCCGGGCAATTACGGGCGTTTTCTGGCCTACAATTTCCCAAAAGAAAAACGGGTGCTGGGCCCACAACAGGTGGAAACTAAAATCGATCAGAACAGCTTCCTATCCGGGCAGCTTTCCCTTTGGGATCAGCGCGGCTCCAGCGTCATCCGGGGAAATGTGCTGGCTATCCCTGTGGAGAACACCCTTATTTACGTGGAGCCCATTTACCTGCAGTCGGAAACAGCCGCCTACCCGGAACTACGGCTGGTTTGCGTCATGCACAACGACCAGCTCAGCTATGCCGAAACGTTTGAGGAAGCCCTGGAAGGACTCTTCGGTGAAAAAGTTACGCCGCCTGCCACCGCAACGGCTGGCGTCGACCAAACTACGACCCAGCTCATCCGGCAGGCCAACGAGGCTTTCACTAACTACCTCCAGGCTACCGGCCAGGGCAGCTTCCAGGAAGCCTCCGCCGCCCTGGAGCAACTGCGGCAGTCGCTGGATCAGCTGTCAGAACAGCAAACCCAGACGGTGCAGGATACGACGGGGAATTGAGACTTGGTGACTCGCCTAAATTGACGGGGTGACTTTGAGTCACCCCGTCAATTATTCCATCAGATACTCCGAATTTCAATATTCCACTGCGTTTTACCTTTCTTCATCTCCCGCAATTAACTATAATCCCCCCTAATTTTATAGAGACATCCAATGAAAACTGATTGCCGATGACAATGTATTAACCTCATCTGACCATGCGCTACAAAAAGTACCGACCCTCGCCCCTGCTACGGCCCTTCGTCGTCAATTACTATCTCTGGGAATCCGATCATTCCCTACCGCGGCCGTTCTCCATCAGCAGCCCGGCCAATGGCTGTCTGGCCATGGTTTTCAATTGAACATTTCACCTTTCAGCGACCTCTTTGAAACTGGCCAGCGTATCTTCCCAGCCTTTCACACAGGCGGCGTAGAAATCATCGGCCACTGCTTCATGGGGGAAGCCCGTTTGTTTGACGGTTAACCAGGTTTGGCTCCCTGCGGGTTCCAGGAGAAACTCCGTATCCATTTCGGTCTGAAAGGGCAGGTCACCGTCCTTGGAAGCGTACCGGTAATCGGTCAGCCACAAGCGTCTCGGATATTCGAATGCGCGGATGGTAGCGGCGGAGATTTAATCCGGCGCGTCCTCGTCCTCACCCCAGGTAACGGCGTACAGCCCGCCGGTTTCGGGAATGATGACAGCGTGGGCGGCCGACCACCATTTTTTGATTTGGCTTGGCTTGATCAGCGCGTCAAAGACGGCCGTAGGAGATTGACGGAGCATGATGCTTTGGGTGATGTTTCTGGGCATAATGTCAGGTTTTAAATAAAAAAACCGGGTTTACCTCACCTCACTGATCTCAAACAAATTCCCGTCCGGATCGCGGAAGAAACAGCGGATTTCAGTCTCCCGCTCGTAGGGCGGCGTAATGAACTCCGCTCCCCTGGATCGCAACACCTCATAGGCCTGACCGCAATCGGGCACCCGGATGGTGAAGGCGTGGCTGATGGAGTTGGGATCGGCGGGCGGCCGGAAGTAGGTATCCGGTTTGTCGTCGGTCGGTCCGCCGCCGGTGACCAGCAGCAACCAGTGGCCAAGGAACTGCAGGACGACCGAAGTACCGCCGTACTCGCGGTACAGTTCGGCGCCCAGTATATCCGAATAGAATTGTTTGGATTGTTCCATATCTGAAACGACCAGGATGGTGGTAATCGCCATATCGGAGGTGGGGAAGGTATTTTCGGGGTCCATAAGGAAATTGATTTTTGATAGCTTCAAAAATAAGGGAATCTTTATCGCGAAGCAAAACCTCTCGCTCCTTACGGTCGCACGATCCCCTTACCCCGCTTCCACTCAATGGTCGTCCCGAATGGCTCCGAGAGCCGCTGCAGATCCCCGATGATTTTCTTCCCCAAATTTTCATCCGCGAACATGGGCCGGCCGCGCACCTGCCGGGGCTGACCGTAGCCGAGGGTGATGGGATACAGTTCGATCGACTGCAACTCCCCGTTCTCCCACTCCGGCACCGCCACCACCGATTCCCAGACCATGGGCCGGGTGGGGAAGCCCTGAGTGTCATTGCGATACCGGGCAGCATTAAAATCACCGAGATGCTTATCGCTACCCAGACCGTAGCGCTCGTAGTTTTCCACAGGCAGGCGCAGCAAGGTTTCGTTTTGAAACATAAAATCGCCCAGGCTGTAGAAGATCGGTTTACCCTTGTAAATTTCGATCCCACGTAAGACGTGCGGCCCGTGACCGACCACGATATCGGCACCGGCGTCGATCATATTGCGAGCAAAGGTCACCAGGAACTGGGCGGGAACAGTGATATCGCCGTCGCGCTCGTGGGCGTGGATGGTCACGATGGTGATATCAGCCAGCTGGCTGGCATTGCGGGTGACCGCAGCGATCGCCTCCTGATCTTCCGCGTGGGGTTCGGTGACTGCGGCCGGGGTTTCACCACGTTCAAAGTTCTGCCGAAACAGGCGAAGCCGGTCCTCAACCTGGAAGGTATCGGACAGCATGCCCAGGCTTTTCCCTACTGTAGCGAGCTGCTCCATCTCTTCGCCCGTCACGATATACCGGGTACGGTAGCGAAGCGGATTCAAACCGGGGCGCGGCGGAATGTCGCCGCGGGTCTCTCCCGCCCGGGAATGGTCGGGGAAGGTGGAGGCACAGGAAATCAGAGCCACCCGCCCGTTGGCAGTTTCCAGGAATTTCGCCTCGCGGGCCTGCGCCAGACTCTCTCCGGCGCCGGCGTGAACCAGCCCGGCCTCCTCCACGTAGCGCAGCGTAGAACGCATGCCTTCCACCCCGTAATCGCCGGTGTGGTTATTCGCGATCGAGACCATATCGAAGCCGGCCCAGGTCAGTTCTTCGGCGAGCTGAGGGTCGCCGCGCATATAAGTGCCCCCGCTCTGATGCATGGGGTAGGATTCGTAATTGTGAAACAACATCTCCAGATTGGTGAAAGCGGCGTCGGCCTCCCGGATCGTTTCGATCATCTTGAGAAATTCCGGTTCTTCATAGACAGACAGTTTACGGGTGATGATAGCATCGCCGGTAAAGGCAATGCGCAGCGGGTTGTCGTACTGGGCCGGTAAAGGAAGTAGAAATGAAGGGATGAAAGCCAGGAGAAGAACTCCCCGGATCAGATAATTCATGATAATGGGTTTGCAGGTGAGGGTTTCTTCGGGTTTGCTTAGTCAATTGATAGTGTGACTCAATTGACGGTGTGACTTTGGAGTCACCCCGTCAATTAACCAGAAAGATACAAAAATAGAAGAAATACAACATGCTTAAACTTTTTTCCATTTCCCCAATTTCCGGATTTTTAGTAGTTTCCCGAGTCAGAATACTAAACGAAAAACGTAAAAAAATAGCCATACATGACACCAAGCACCCATCGCATCACGCTACTCGGCACCGGCCTGATCGGCCATTTTTACACCATGAGTCTGCATCAGCATCGCGGGCATGACCGCGTGCAGGTCGTCTACTCGCGCACGGAGGAGCGGGCGCGCGACTTCGCCAAAGAATGGGGTATCCCCCGGCATACAACGGACATGGCCGCCGCCATCCAAGATCCCGACACCGATATCGTCATCATCGGGCTGCCCAATAACCTGCACAAGGAAGCTATCTTTCTGGCGGCCGAAGCCGGTAAGTCTATCTTCTGCACCAAGCCGCTGGCCACTAGTGGGCAAGAGGCGCTGGAAATTCTAAAAAAAGTCGAGGAAGCAGACGTTTTCCACGGTTACCTGGAAGACCTTTGCTATACCCCCAAGACGCTCAAAGCGCTGGATTCGGTGCAAAAGGGCGCGCTCGGCCAAGTCACCTGGGCCCGCTCGCGGGAAGCGCATCCCGGTCCGCACTCCGACTGGTTCTGGGACCCGAAGCAGTCGGGCGGCGGGGCCATCATCGACCTGGGCTGCCACTGTATCGAGATCGGCCGCAACTACATCGGCAAGCAGATCCGGCCGGTGGAGGTGATGTGCTGGGCCGACACGCTGGTCAAACCCATCGAGGCAGAGGACAATGCCATAGGGCTCATCAAATATGAAACGGGCGCCATCAGCCAGTTCGAGGTCAGCTGGACTTTCCGCGGCGGAATGGACCTGCGCGACGAGGTGGCCGGCACCGAAGGAAGCCTCCGCATCGACAACTGGCTGCGCACCGGCTTCGAGGTATTCACCGCCGGCGGCACCAAGGACTACGTAGCGGAAAAAGCCGAAAGCGATACCGGCTGGCTCTTCCCCGTCGGCGACGAGGTCAACGCTCTCGGCTATACGCACATGTTCAGCGATATGCTCGATGCGCTGGATCAGGAAAAGTCGCCCATGGAGACCTTTTACGACGGTTATGTCGTTAATGCTATAATGGACGCCTGCTACCGCTCGGCCAAATCCCGGAAGTGGGAAGCGGTTGACCTACCGCTCTGGCGAGGTAGCGAGGAGCCCGTGGAAAAAATCGGCCCGAAGGAATACGACGAGCAGCATTGGTTCATCAAGGAAGAGAAGATGCCGGACGGGAAGAGAAAGGTTATCCTGAAGGAAAAGGAAACCGGCGAGATGAAACAGCGGGTGCTGGAAGAGTAGTCAGTCGGCAGTTGCGGGCTGGCAAATGTAAATTCTGAAGAAAGCCGGAGTTTTTAAAAAGGAAAGGTAGCTGGTGACTTTAAACAAACATCGAGGAGACAGGCAAATCCGTTCGTCATACGCTAAAATTAGCATTGTCCATTTATGCTTTGGTTTCTGGTATGTAGAGATCCGAGGTTTACATAATTGAGAAAACTTTCGGTATGCGATTAAAACATTCCCTTTTGTTGCAACTTGCCGGGACGCTGTTTTTCAGTATCTCCCTGCAGGCCCAGGAACACTCCGTCGCCCGGGAGTGGAACGAGGTGCTCCTCGAGTCCATTCGCAACGACTTTGCACGACCTACCGTACACGCCCGCAATCTCTTTCACATTTCCGCAGCGATGTACGACGCCTGGGCTGTTTACGATGCAGTGGCCGAGGTTTACCTGCTCGGAAAGACGGTACACAGCTTTCAGGGTTGTGAGCTGGAGGGCATTCCCACACCGGATGACCGCCAAGCCGCCCGCGAGGAAGCCATCAGCTACGCGGCTTACCGCCTTATTGCCTACCGCTTCCGGAGTTCTCCGGGCGCGCGCGAATCGCTGGCCCTCTGCGACTCCCTGTTGCTGGATTTAGGGTACACGCCCTCTTTTACCTCAACCAATTACAGTACCGGCATCCCCGCAGCCCTCGGCAATTACATTGCACAGTGCTACATCGATTACGGCCTGCAGGATATGTCGAACGAACAAAACGCCTATGCCAATCAATATTACCGGCCGGCCAATCTGCCTATCGCCCCTGACATTCCCGGCAACCCAAATATCAACGACGTCAACCGCTGGCAGGCCCTTTCGCTCGAGGTCTTCATCGATCAAAGCGGTCAGCCTGTTGAGGGCAACGTTCAACCCTTCCTCAGTCCGGAATGGGGTAACGTCTCTCCTTTTTCTTTAACAGAAGAAGACCTGACCATCCACTATCGCGACGGCCACGAATACTGGGTCTATCACGATCCCGGCCCGCCCCCCTATCTGCGCCCCGACGGTTCGGGCAGCAGTGAATATTACCAGTGGGGCTTCGCGCTGGTCGCCGCCTGGTCCTCTCACCTCGATCCCGCCGATGGTGTTTCTTGGGATATCTCCCCCGGCAGCATCGGGAACATTCCCGAACTGCCGGAAACCTACGAAGCATACGACCAGTTCTACGACCTGATCGAAGGTGGGGACCCCAGCCTGGGTCACCCCATCAATCCGAATACCGGCGAACCTTACGAACCGCAAATCGTTCCACGCGGTGACTACACAAGGGTGCTCGCCGAGTTCTGGGCCGATGGCCCCGATTCGGAAACGCCGCCCGGTCACTGGTTTACCATCCTCAATTATGTCAGCGACCATCCCGAATTGGTCAAACGGTTCCTGGGTGAGGGACCTGAGCTCGATCACCTCGAGTGGGATGTCAAGGCCTATTTCAGCCTCGGCGGCGCTATGCACGACGCGGCCATATCCGCCTGGGGCGTCAAGGGCTGGTACGATTACCTCCGGCCCGTCTCCGCCATACGCCTGATGGCCGACCTCGGCCAAAGCTCAGATCCCTCGCTGCCGAATTACCACCCGGCCGGCATTCCGCTCATTCCCGGCATCATCGAAGTCGTCGGGGAGGATGATCCACTGGCTGCCGGTTTCAACAGCGGCAACGTGGGGAAAATTAAGATCAGAGGCTGGCGCGGACCGGATTACATCCTGAACCCGGAAATGGACAAGGCCGGCGTCGACTGGATTCTTGCCGAACGCTGGTGGCCCTATCAGCGCCCCACTTTCGTCACCCCGCCCTTCGCCGGCTATGTTTCCGGCCATTCGACTTTTTCGCGGGCAGCCGCGGAAATCATGACCTTATTCACCGGTGACCCCTTCTTTCCGGGCGGCATGGGTGAGTTCCTCGCCAGAAAGAACGAGTTTCTGGTATTCGAGGAGGGGCCCAGTGTAGATGTGGTATTACAATGGGCGACCTACCGCGACGCCTCCGACCAGACCAGTCTGTCCCGCATCTGGGGCGGCATCCATCCGCCGGCCGACGATATTCCCGGCCGCCTCATGGGTATCGAGATCGGACAAGAGGCTTTTGCTTACGCAAAACAATACTTCGAAGGACAAGCTCCGGAAGAGCCCTCCTACCCTGTCGCCGGCACCCCGCAGAGTAGCATTTTCCCTAACCCCATCAGCGCCGGCATCCGGCTGAATATCCGCTTCGACCGCCCGGTACGGGGCATCGAACTGGCCCTATACAACTTACAAGGCCAGCAACTCCGCCATCTGCCGGCCAATACCGGCCCGGCCCGGCCCTCCTTTCAGCTGGATACAAGCAACCTGAGTTCGGGGATTTACCTGGTAAAAATAACCGGGGAAGACTGGACGAATACTTATCGGGTTTATGTAGATTGATCTGGATACGAGCATCCAGCATCAAAATCGAAGTGGGCCATACGGCTCTTCGCTTCGCTCCGAGAAGTCGGAAAGGGCTTAGCTGGGCTTATCCAGGGAATATTCCAGGCATCCAGCATCCAGCACCCAGCATCCAGCATCAAGCATCCAGCCTTTCACTACTCCACCGCTCTCCACATTCCAGCACATCATAAGCTTGCCCGACGCGCTCGGCCTCACGTACAAAGTTGGCCGGATCTTCCGTGTTGAAGGTAAACATATGATAATGACAGGGAATGACCCGGCGGGCACCGATCGTTTTGCCCATTTCGGCGGCTTCGCGGGGATTGAGGTTGCCCGCTACCCGCCGCTCCGGTTTGTTGCCGTTGATAGGTAAAATAGCTACATCAATGTTGTAGGCTGACAAGGCTTCTATGATCTCCTCCCGCCACAGCGTATCTCCACTGTGGTAGATCACCCAAGGTCCGAATTCAAAAACATATCCCAGAAATTTACAGAAGCCGCGCTCATCGCGTTCGATCTCATTATGTGCGGCGGGAATACCGGTAATCGTAAAGGGATGCAAATTGGCACATGCTCCGGCATTTAATCCAATTGGGAAGTCCGGATCACAATGCAGCCGGTTGACGACAAATGCTCGGTTGGCCTCGGGGATAACCATTTCGATGCTGGGGTTCTGGCGCAGAATAGGCATCAGGGTTTCCGCGTCCAGGTGATCGGTATGATTGTGACTTGAAGTGACGACGTCGATAAAGTTCAGATAGCGGGGTCTGATAGGAATGGCCGTCATCCGCACATGGGGCTTATCGGTATCCGCGTACTTTTTGGTCAGCGAATTCGACAAGTAGGGATCAATGAGTACGTGGCGACCGCGCCACTGCAGCAGGAAGCCGCTCTGTCCCAGCCACCAGAGATAAAAATGCGGCTCGTTACCGTCGTGGGTGGAATAAATATCCTGGAGGAGCTGTTCTCCCTGTTGTACGGGTTGTATGAGGTCGGCCATCGGGAAAGTTTTACGGTGATCCCTTTCGGGGAAATTTTCAATAAGCTCAACTGGTAGACGCCACCAGAAGTTTTTAGACTTTCTTTCAGAAAAAAGAAAATATACTGACGTCGAAATGGTTTGAGAAGCTTTTCAAACCAATTTACGTCGAGTATAGTAAAGTTAACTGTTGGTCGAGTGTCTCTGACCTCAACTCCATATCCTGCGGTCTCTGACCGCTTTCTTGATTCGGGTAGAAGCTTCTGGCGGTACCCACTAGCGGATCATCGGGAATTCGATGGCAGAGCTATGCAGCAATTACTCCTAGGGGTTTGGAGGAATAGTCGCTATCTGCTGTCACCCTGAACCTGCTCCCCCAGCGGGGACACTGCTGCTCTGTGGTACTGACTGCGAGTTGCCCCGCCGACTTTTCCTCCTACAATCTTTCCCGCACCTTTTTCGCTCCTTCCACCATATTCGCGAGCTTGCGCTGCGAGGCCCAGCGCGCCGTCTGACTCAGGCCGCAGTCGGGGGCAACGGAAAGGCGATCGGCGGGAGCATGTTCCAGACACATTCTTACGCGCTGCTCGATATCGGCGACGGTTTCGATGTAGTAACTCTTCACATCGACGATGCCGACGGCCACGTCCTTGTGTTTGGCGATCTCCGCGATGCAATCCAGCTCTGCGAATTCGCGGTTGGCCATTTCCACGTGCACTTCATCCACCTTGAAGTCTATAAAATCGGGGAACATGGGTGCATATCTGCGATAGCCCACCGGATGCCCTTTAAAGTTTCCGAAGCAGAGATGAGTCGAAAGGCGACAGCGCCCCACGACGGGTTCCACCGTGCGATTGAAGATATCGACAAAGCGCTTGGTATCTTCCTTGTAAGCATAGCAACTCATAGAGGGCTCATCGACGGTGATCTCGCGGCAGCCGGCGGCTACCAGCGCTTCCAGCTCCCGGCGAACAATGGGAATAAGCGCCTCCGTCACCGCATACCGATCCGGATACTGAGCGTTGGGTTGCAGGCGACCACTGAGCGTGAAGGGGCCCGGTACGCTGGCTTTTAGTGTCGGCCCCAGGGGCGCCAGACGTTTCAGGCGCCGGAATTCCTCGACGGCGCCCAGCCCCTGCGGGGCGCTGATCTCTCCGATAATACGGTGCTTTCCCCGCTGATCGTGCGCCGGCGGGCCCCATCTCCGGGGAATATGGCTGTTGGCCTCGATGCCCTGCAAGTAACCGTAGAAGGAAAGATTAAAATCAAAACGGGTTTGCTCACCGTCGGTGATGACATCGAGACCGGCTGCAACCTGGTCATGAATAGCGACGCGCACGGCATCGTCTTGCATCTCAGAAATATCAGCAGGACCGAATTCGTCAAGATGCGTGCGCGCCATTTCCAGCCAGGAGGGAAAAGGATAACTGCCGATGACAGTAGTGCGGATGGGTTGGTCGGTCATGGTTTGTATATTTTGCTCGCTTTCTGAAGTTGACGGTGCATGGCCCGGGGCAGTTCGCTGTCTCCTTGTCTTTCCTTCAGGAACTTACGCGAAGCAGTCGTAGGGGAAGTGAACATCAATAAAATGCCCTTGTAGGCTTTGCGCCCTATTACTTTTCCTTTGTGCTCCATTCTCCATCTCACCCACTCTCCCTCTCCCCCACCTTGGCAAACAATCGCGCCAGCCGGTGCGCATGTTCGTCGTAGGCCGATTCAAACAGCATCCTGGCCCGTACCGGGCCTATTACGGCGCCGGAGCTCAGGACTTTCGGCGGCTGCCCTGCTTCGGTTAGCAACCGGGCCACTTCGGCTTTCAGGCAGTTGATCACCATCGTACCGCCGACGGTAGAACCGGGTGATACCGGCGTATCCAGCCCCGGCACCTGGACCATGGCGTCGCCCGGGGGCGCCCCGGTATCCAGCACCAGGTCGGCGAAATCGGTCAGCTTGTATCCGTCGGGATGTTTGGTGGTGCTGCCCTCTGCATGTTGACGCGAAACCAGGGCTACTACCCTGATGTTCTGTTCCTGAAATCCCTGCGCAATTTCAATGGGCACAATATTGCAACCGCTCGAAGAGATGACTAGGGCCGTATCTTTTTCATCCAGGTCGAAGTTACGCAGGATGCGCGCCGCCAGCCCCGGCACGTTTTCGATATACATCGCCTGCCGCTGGCCGTTGGCGCCCACCACCTGGTGGTGATAGGTTAACGACAGCTCGACGATGGGGTTGAACCCGGGAAAAGAACCGTAGCGCGGCCACATCTCTTCAACCATAATCCGACTATGGCCAGAACCGAAGAGATGCACCATTCGTCCTGCCAGTATTGTTTTGGCAAACCAGGCGGCGGCCTCCTGAATTTTTTGCTCTTGTTTTTCGACCGCTTCAGCCAGCTGCCGGCAACGGTCCAGATATGTTTTAGTTAAACTCATGTAGAAAGAATTGAATTATTGAAGGATTACCCGCCATCGCCCCCGGCTATGACGGGATAAAAAGGATTGAAGAACGGGGAAGCATTCAATTCTTCAACCTGCCTGTTACCCGGCGCCCTTCATAGCAAATACCCCGGCGCCAACGGCTCCCGAATAATCTCCGAGTTCCGCCCGCACAATCGGGGTTTTAAAGCCGCCGGGGCGCCATTCGTAGACATCCATAAAGTCATTGAGCGGATCAAAGAGCGCGTCACCGGCTTTGGTAATACCGCCACCGATAATTACAATGTCGGGAGAGAAGGCATTGATCAGGGAGACGATGCCGCGCGTCAACTGCTGTAGCGAACGCAGCCAGATGAGGGTCGCAAAGGTATCGCCAGCCCGATAAGCTTCCACCAGATCTTTCGTCGACTGATACCGGCCGTAACTACGCTCTTTAACGGTGGTTTCGCCGATGGCGTTTTCCAGCGTGCCCGGCGTTCCGACGATACTGCGCACGCGGTTATTGGAAACGGATATATGCCCGAAATGACCGGCCCGGCCTTTATTGCCCTGCAGCAACTTGCCCTCATAGATAACGCCGCCGCCGACGCCGGTGCCCAGCGTAAGCAGGATGATACTATCGTAGCCCTTTCCGGATCCCATCTGGCTTTCTGCCATGAGGGCGGCGTGGGCGTCATTAAGTACTTTGGTTTCCTTGCCGAGGAATTCAGACCAGTGGAATTCCTCGATACCCTCCAGTTTATTAGGCAGGTGAGCGATAAAAGAGTTATCCTCACTAGCTAGTCCGGGAGCAGAGATCCCGATCTTATCAATTTTCCCACCGGTTTTCTCCTGAAAACTGTGGAACAGATCCTTAACCCCCTGCTTCCAGGGTTGGTTGCCTTCATGATCACGGGTAGAGTCGGAACATTCCTCCAGCGTCTTACACTGCCCATCGAGCAGCACTGCTTTGATATTGGTACCGCCCAGATCGATACCCAGTGTATATTTTTCTGACATGAATAGATGGGATTGATTTTAGTTTTAAAAAATTGATACCAGCGAAATTTAAACCTTCCTAAAACACCACTGCTGTGGGCAAACTTATGTGCCGTCTCAATAAATTATCGCCCGGAATCAGAAGATCATTTTAGCGTTCTATTCCCTCGCTTACGGACCAGCCGCCGTCAACGGCCAGCACCTGCGCGGTGACGAAGCACGCCTGATCGCTAAGTAGAAAACAGGCGGCGCCGTCCAGGTCCGCGGGTGTGCCGATACGTCCGCCGTCCAGCGGCTGCTTACGGCTTCCAAAAGCTACGATTTCGGGGTCTTCCATTGCCCGCCGGGCCATAGGTGTATCGGTCAGCGCCGGCGCCAGTACATTGACGCGGATATTGTCCGGCGCGTAATAGGCGGCAATCGATTTTGAAAAACCGATGATCGCCGACTTTGCCGTCGCATAAGCGTGTGTAGAAAAAAAACGGGAGGAAGGAGAAAAGCCCAATACCGACCCGAGATTGAGTATAGCGCCGCCGCGTTCTGCCTGCCGCCAGTAGCGGATCACCGCGCGATTCGACAGCATAAGGGAGCTCAGGTTGAGTTCCAGCGTTTTATTCCAGCCATCCAGGGTGCATTCGTGCAGGGGGCCGTCGCCCCATTTGCGGCCGCTGCCGCCGGCGATGTGATAGAGTGCGTCGACGGTTCCAAATTGCGCTGCGCAGCGATCAACCGCTGCTTCCGCCGTTTGCTCCTCGCGGGCATCTCCTTGCAAGACACTTGCCTCCGTGCCGAGTATTTCTTCAGCCCGGCGACACCCTTCCGCATCAGGACCAACGCTCAGCACCCGGGCACCCTCTCCGATAAAAGCCTTCGCAGCCGACAGGCCGATTCCGCTCGTGCCTCCGATAATCACTATGCATTTGCCCGACAGCATCCTTTCCGCAATTTTGTTTTGTCGAGCGGCAAGATAACAAACGGATAGGAAAAATTCCTGTAAAAGGGAAGTTTGAGCGGAAATCGAAAAAGGTTTTAGGAATAGACTGTTGTTTTTTTAACATCCCGAACACCACTGTATACAGTGCCTGTCCTGGGCATCAGCTCTACCCGCCGGCTAAACTCATTGATCTCTTTGCCTCGAACTACTCTTAACCGGAAGGTAACCAAGACTCACCAGGAAGCGGTCGGCGGCATCCAGCGTTTGGCGGTAGTGCTCCGGGCTACGGTTGCGATTGAAAAAACCGTGTCCCCGACCCTCATACAATTTAAGCTCACAGCGGCTGCCCACCAATTTCATCTTTTGACAATAGGATTCTGCCGTTTTAACCGGAATAAGGGAATCTTCCGTTCCGAGAAAAATTATCGTCGGGGGTGTGCCTGGACGAATATTGTGCAGGGGTGAAATTTCGCGAAAGCGAGCCTCCCCTCCCACCCGCTCGTAACCGTAACCTTCCGGGCCATTATCGATTACCGGGTTGAACAATACGAGCGCATTTGGACGTGGAGAGATTTTCCTGGATTCCCCGGGTTCAACCTCACTTTCAATAGTGGCGGCGGCGGCCGCCAGGTGACCGCCTGCCGATCCTCCGCTGCCTGCTATCCGGTCTGGATCAATACCCAGTGGTGCGGCGTGCTGCCGCAAAAAACGGATGGCCGACCTGGCATCCCTTACTGCGTCGAAGGGAGTCGTTCCGTGGCGGCTTTCTACCCGGTAATCGGCAAGTACGGCAACCATGCCCCGGCGGGCGAAGTGGCGCGCCTGAGGAGTAAACTGGGTGATAGCTCCACCCCGCCAGCCCCCACCAAAGAAAAAAATAATAGCCGGATAGGGTTCATCTTTTTCAGCAGACGGCGGATAATAAAGACGAAGCGTAAGAAGCACAGAATCAATTTCCTTATAATTGACTTCTTTGAAAACCATCCCTTTCTCGTCCGTTTTTTGAATCAGCGATAAGGGTTGGCGACTGCAGGAGAGAAAAAGGAATAGTACAAGCAGTGAAAAGAAAAAGGAATTTCGCATAACCCGGGGTATATTTGATCAGCTTTACACGCTCCTCTATTGTCCCGCCTTGTCCTGCTGCTGCTCGATCAGCTCAATATTCTGCTGTGCCGACAGCAACATCGAGTCAATATTAACCCCTTTTGCCTTCCAGTACTTATAGAAATAGTTGATCTGCTGTTCTACGTTGAGCGGGGCGCCTGTGAGTTTTCGATAGTAAGAGACAAGCACAATGCTCGACATATCATCCGGATGCAGGACGCCACGCTTGATAAAGTGAAAACGCAAAGGGGAGGCATCCCATAAACTCCAAACATTCCGCACCCAGGTGCCAAAGCCGTGATGAAGGGTTTCCCGTATTTCATCCGGCGGAAGACAAGCGATATAGCGCTGCTGATAGGGATTGAGTACCTCATCAAGTTTGGAAAGCGCCTCCGAAAGTGTGGCCGGCACTTCTTCTTCGGGTACTTCCATCGGCAGGCTATCGGATTCCCGGAAGGCCGGATGGTCTTCTAATTCATCACAGGGGATATCGTAAGCACTAGCGCTTTGCGCGAAAATGGTATTGACCTGCCAGGAGAGCAAAGGCAGCAAAAGAAAGAATTTCCAATATCTCAACATCTCGTCTTTTTTGGCGAAGATAAAATAAAGCAGCACTTTTTTAAAACGAACGGCGAGGGGGAATATTGGGCAGCCGGCAGTTGGCATCCGGCCCGGCGGCGTGTTTCTCCAGCACCTGACAGAGGGTAGGCACCAATCGTTTGGCTTTTCGCTGTTCGCAGGCTACCTCGGCATGTCGTTGGCATAACCCCGGCGTGCTTTGCGCCGCTTCGAACAGCTAACAGCGAGAAGCTACCGCTTCGGTATAAACTGCCGCAGATAGTCATGGCTCTGCCGCAGCGAAGCTTTCCGGTCTTCGATCGTATCCTCGTAAGCGCGGTCTTCAACTTCCACGCAGATGGGGCCCCGGTAGCCGCTGTCCCCCAAAACGGAGACGAATTTGCCCCAGTCGACTTCTCCCAGGCCGGGCAGCTTGGGCGAGTGAAATTCCAGCGGATGCGCCATGATGCCGACCTCGTTGAGGCGATGACGGTCCAGACGCACGTCCTTGGCATGGGCGTGGAAAATCTTATCTTTAAAATCCCGCATGGGCTGCAGGTAGTCCATCATCTGCCAGATCATATGGGAGGGGTCGTAATTGAGGCCGAAGTGATCGCTGGGGATGGCCTCGAACATGCGGCGCCATATTTTGGGCGTGGTGGCCAGGTTTTTGCCGCCCGGCCATTCGTCGGCGGTAAAGGCCATCGGGCAGTTTTCAATGCCGACGCGCACGCCCTGATCTTCGGCGTAGCGGATGATCGGCGTCCAGGTATCGACAAAACGGGGCCAGTTGTCTTCAACCGATTTGCGCCAGTCGCGACCGATAAAGCTGTTCATCTGATTAACGCCCAGCAGAGCGGCAGCGCGGATGACCTTTTTAATATGTTCGGCGTAGACTTTGGCCTCCTCCTTGTCGGGGGTCAACGGGTTGGGATAGTATCCCAGGCCGCTGATGCTCACGCCCGTAGCCGAGAGCAGCTCATTAATTTCTTTTGCTTTTTGTTCATTAAAATCCGTCACGTCGATATGCGTAACCCCAGCGTAGCGGCGTTCCGCTTTGCCTTTAGGCCAGCACATGACCTCTACGCAGTCGTAGCCGGTTTCGGCGGCGAATTCCAGAACTTCTTTCAGGGACAGATCGGGTAAGATGGCGGTGACAAAACCGAGTTTCATAATGATGGAAGTGTTTGTGTTTAGTATTTAGAGTTTCACCCATTTCTCCTCCTGATGACTCTTCAGGATCGCCTCGCAGAGCAGCACCTCTTTATGTCCTTCCTCAAAGGTCGGATAAGGCGCGCCGTCCGTTTTTCCGGAGATGCGATCGTAGAAGGCGCGGAAGCACTGCACGAAGGTATCGGGGAAGCCCATATTGTGACCGCCCGGATAGGGGGCATAGGGCCGGGCGAAATCGCCGAGCAGGCCCGGATCGCGCAGCAGGGAACCGTTAGCTGTATCGCGGCGGCCGATCCAGAGTTCGTTAGGCGATTCGCTGTTCCAGGCCAGGGCATTTTTGGCGCCGGCGATTTCGTAGCGCAGGCAGTTCTTGCGGCCGGCAGTCATCTGGGAGACCCACAGTACGCCGTGGCCGCCGCCCCGAAAGCGGAACATCACGGCGCCGGCATCTTCCGTATCGATATCGATAGTTTCCAGCTCCTGCTGTTGCTGTTGCTTGCCGCTAAAGGTTTCCACCTCTCCCTTCGGACGGCGGCGGGTTTTGTGCACCGTTTTCAGATCGGCGAATACCGATTCTACTTCCAGTCCGGTAACGGAGATAATCAGGTCCATCCAGTGGGTGCCGATATCGGCGATGGCTCTTAGGGCGCCCCCCTGATCGGCCAGAACCCGCCAGTTGTAGTCGGTATCGTACAGCAACCAGTCCTGCACGTAGCTGCCCATCACGGAGTGGATGGGACCTAACTCTCCCTGGCCGATACGGTCGCGGGCTTCCAGGTTGAGCGGATAGAAGCGGATGTTGTAACAAACACCGGCATGGAGACCTGATTTTTCGGCCAGTTCGACGAGTTCGGTCGTCTCTTCACTATCCATCGCCAGCGGTTTTTCACACATCACGTGCTTGCCGGCCTGCAGGGCCCGCTTAGCCATTTTGAAGTGCAGGTAATTGGGTACGGCCAGGTGCACCACGTCTACCGAATCGTCATTTAACATAGCGGCAAAGCTGGCGTAATCTTTGGGTAAATTCAGGCGGTCTTTTGCCTGTTTGGACTCTTCGTGGTCGGCGCCTACGACGCCGGTCACCGTTACGCCCAGGCGCTTCAGCGCTTCGACGTGCACCGGTCCGATAAAGCCGGCTCCGGCTACGGCTGTTTTGATGTTGTACATGGTTAACGTTTTGGGTTGATAATGTAAATGTTGTTCTTTAACGAGAGGGGGATGTTGCCTTCTTGCAGTTGGTGAAAAAGGAGGTTTTCTCGCTATCGCTCGAAAAGGGAGGGATGTTCGCCTCCCTGCGATCGGCGAGAAGGACCGTTCTTTTCACCTTCTGATTTGCCAGAACTTTCCCCGGCTCCTTATGACTTCCCTTCTGACTTGCCCCGCTTTTCACCCAAATCTTTCCTTCGCCGCCTCCACAATCGCCTGCGTTGCGGTGGCCCCGATGCGGGTAACACCCAGCGCCTGCACGCGCAGCACATCATCGAGCGTGCGCACGCCGCCGGCGGCTTTGACCTGCACTTCCGGCGGGCAGTGCTCGCGCATGAGTTTCAGGTCGTGCTCGGTGGCCCCTTTATAGCTGTATTTCCCGTCAGGGCCTTTTACCATACCGTAGCCGGTGGAGGTTTTTACAAAATCTACTTTCAGCTCGCTGCAGATTTCACAGAGCTTGATCTTGTAGTGGTCTTCGGGCAGGAAGTCGTTTTCAAAAATCACTTTAAGGGCGGTATCGAAGCCACGGCAGGCATCCAGGATATCGGCGATCTCATCGCGTACGTAGTCGTAATCCTGACTCAGCACCTTACCGATGTTGACGACCATATCAATTTCGGTGGCGCCGTCACGGATGGCGTTAGCGGTTTCCACCACCTTGATATTAGTCGTGCTGTTACCGTGAGGAAATCCTATGACGGTGCCGACCAGCACGTCGGAACCTTCCAGTTCCTCTCTGGCCATCCCAACGGCATAAGGTTTGATGCATACCGAAGCAGCATCGTACTTCCGCGCCAGTCGACACCCTTCCCGCAGCTCCTCGTCGATCATAGTCGGGTGAAGCAGGGAGTGGTCGATCATTTTGGCGATTTCTTTGACTTTGTTCATGTTATATTATTGGTTAATATTTCTTGGTGCGTACGTTTACGAAACCTCGGAGGTTTCGTAAACGTTATCTCTTCATTTTCAGGACCCAGGCGTATTCGGACAGCTCCTGAGCTTCCGCCGGCAGGTCGATGACCACCGCATCCGCATCCGTGCGCCAGCTGAGATCGCCGTCATAACCCAAAAGCCGGATCGTGCTGCCCTCAGCGGGTTGCACCTGCTCCAGCTGCAGTGTTTCGCCCGGCCATTCGGTGAGTATCGCGTAGATGAATTCGCCGTCTTTGCTTACTGTGAAATACACCGCCTCCCCTTCTTTAAAGGGCTGCATACGCTCGGTAGCGAAAATGGCCTCTCCGTTAGTGTCCAGCCAGTCACCCATAGCGGCCAGACGTTCCACGCTGGGTTCCGGAATGAGGCCTTCGGGGGTGGGGCCTATATTCAGCAGGTAGTTACCTCCTTTGGCCGCTACATCGATGAGGTTGTGAATCAGCACTTCGGCGGATTTCCAGTTGTCATCGTACTTTTTATACCCCCAGGAGTCGTTCATTGTCATACAGGACTCCCAGTCGTAGGTGGAGGTGGTCTCCAGAATCTCCTGTTCGGGGGTACCGAAGTCGCCGGCGTAAGCCTGATCATCGCGGTTCATCCCCTGCATGCCCTGGCGGCCTTTGTCCACCCGGTTATTGATAATGATGTCGGGTTTCATGCTGCGGATGAACTGGTACATCTCCAGCCCGTGCTCGTGAGTCCACTCGGGAATCCATTCCCCGTCGAACCAGAGCACCGCGGGATCGTAATTCATAACCAGCTCGCGCACCTGCGGTTTGAGGTAATTTTCGACATACTGGTCGAAGTTGGGATTCTTTTTATCCTGGGTATTGTAGTCCGGGTAATGTGGCGCCTGGGCATCGGGATGATGCCAGTCCATGATAGAGTGGTAAAAGCCCAGCTCGACGCCATATTTGTCACATGCGGCCTTCAGTTCCGCCAGCAGGTCCTTCCCGATAGCGGCGAAATCTACCGCATCGTATTCTGAAACTTCGGAATCCCAGAGACCAAACCCATCGTGGTGTTTGGAAGTGATAATGATATAGCGCATACCGGCATCCTTCGCGATGCGCACCCACTCATCGGCATCATATTCGGTGGGGTTGAACTGCCGGGAGAATTTTTCGTATTCCTCCACCGGAATATCCGCTCTGTCCATGATCCACTCGCCAATACCTTCGATGCGCTCGCCTTTGTATACACCCGCAGGCACTGCGTAAGGGCCCCAGTGGATAAACATGCCGAAGGTGGCGTCGCGCCACCACTCCATTCGCTCGTCAAAGGCTTCTTCGGATTCTTCCAGGTAGTTGACCGCCGGGGCCGTCGCTTCTTCTTCAGCGTTTTCAGCAGATTGATTGCCTTGGCAGGATAGGATGAAGATGGATATCATTACGGGAAAAAGTAACAAATGGATCTTCATGGTGGGATGTGTTTTTTGATAGAATGGTTTTCTCCCTGAAGACGGGGAGTATTCTATTTTTCCTTACAGTAAATCCTCCTCACTTCGCCTCTCTATTCTTTGTCTGCGGAACAGGCTCGGCTTCGGTTTCCACCCGCTTTTTTCGTGACTTACGCGAAAAGATATTCAGCGTCTCGATGAAAGCGGAAAAAGCCATAGCAGAATAAATGTACCCTTTAGGTACGTGGGCGCCAAATCCTTCGGCGATCAATGTCGTGCCGATCAGCAACAAGAAGCCCAGGGCCAGCATGACGATGGTCGGGTTGCGATTGATAAACTCGGAAAGCGGCTTGGCTGCCAATAGCATAGCTAAGACAGCAGTAATAACGGCAACTACCATGATCGGGATATGTTCCGTCATGCCCACTGCCGTAATGATACTGTCTATTGAGAATACCAGGTCCAGTACCAGAATTTGTCCGATGGCGGCAGCAAAGCTGAGGGAAGCCTTTTGGGGCTCAAACATATCCGGTTCCGGATCCGGATCGACATTGTGGTGAATTTCCTTGGTGGCTTTCCAGACGAGGAAGAGGCCCCCGGCAATCAGGATCAGATCGCGCCAGGAAAAAGCGTGATCAAAGAGTTCAAAAACAGGACTCGTCAGCTGGACGATATAGGCAACTGTTCCGAGCAGTGCCAGGCGCAGGATCAAGGCTCCACCGATGCCCATACGCCGGCCCCTCTGACGCTGATCCTCAGGCAACTTATTAGTCAGAATAGAGATGAAAACCAGGTTATCGATCCCCAACACAACTTCCATCGCAATAAGCGCCGCCAGCGCCGCCCAGGTGGAGGGTTGGGAAAAGAGTTCGATCAGATTTTCCATGGAAATTTTTGCTTTTTTATGGTAAAGTAGTTTGGATGCGGATGTTCATGGCTTGATGGTGGGGAAGAGATCTAAAAAATCACTCACCCCGGACGTTTTCCCGTCTGCCAAGCTAAGGAACCTGCTCTTTCCCCTTTTCAAGCGGACCGTTAAGGTTTCTCATCTCTCTTCCGTCTTCTGATTTCC
>Ga0102943_1000013_pt1 | contig 125807 bp, 111 predicted proteins | sample SalPonC_black_MG_FD_78174 | JGI IMG/M metagenome (GOLD analysis project Ga0102943, IMG submission 78174) | Salt pond soil microbial communities from South San Francisco under conditions of wetland restoration - Salt Pond MetaG... | ecosystem: Environmental > Aquatic > Marine > Intertidal zone...
ATTATTATTTTATTTAAAAACGCTGTTAAAATGCAAAAACACATTTTCGAATTAAAAAAATGCGCCGAGCTAACCACAGCGTCTTACTTCTAAATCCAACGTAGCATTCAACCTGTCTTCTGCCTGTTACTGGAAACCATATAGCTAAACGTGTCATGAAACTGAAAACTTCCCACGAACGAGGGTTTACGTTGCTCGAAATAATGATTGTGGTCGTTATTATTGGCGTGATTGCGGCATTGGCAGTTCCAGCCTTAATGAATGCGCGAAAAAAAACGCAAAATGCTCGATTTGTGAACGACATTCGACAATTTAGAAGTGCCATCGAAAGTTATCTCTTTAGCGAGGGAGCGCTTCCCGTTGCGAGCAATGTTGGTGAATTGCCGACTGGCATGGAAAAATACATCTCACCCTACGATTTTCAAGCGGGCACGACTTTAGGGGGTTCTTGGAACGCTGAAATAAACAGCAGTGGCGTGGTGTGTGCTGTTGGCGTTGAGGGTGTGATCGCAGATGATGAACAGCTCCTGCGGATCGACCAGAAAATAGATGATGGCAATTTATCGACCGGACAGCTGCGGAAGCTATCAGCAACTCAATTTTATTGGGTGATTCAGGATTAGCCCGCACGCATCGGTCGGGTGGGGTGTCGTGTTGCGGGTTTTCGCTTGCTGCAAGACGATCGGTAATCCAAGTTTGAAAAATGACGAACAGCCATAAAAGATTCAAGAAATCTTCGCTTGAATGCCATGCTGTTTTTGTGTTTTAGTTGCAGTGATGATAAAGACGAAACGAGTACTCTCAGTTTTAGCGATTTTGCTCTTTTTGAGTGGCTGCGGAAAGGTCGGTCATCTCGATGTTGTTGCCGAAACCGAAGAGAAGCACTATCAACGTGCCCAGCGTTTATTACGTGAAGGGCGCGAACACGAGGCATTATCGGCATTTTTGAAAGTTGTGGAAAAGCGCAGAGATGCAGCGGAATCGCATTTAGAGGCTGGACGTCTGTACGCAAATTATATCGGTGATCCACTTGCAGCTATTTATCACTATCGGAAATTTCTCGAATTAAAACCTGACGGCAAGCAAGCTCCGATGGTGAACCAACTGATCGAATCGGCCAAAAAAATGTTTGCTCGCCAGCTTCCAGCGCAGCCATTGGGAGACCAGGTGAATCGTTTGGACTTGTTGGAACTGCTCGAGGAAATGCGCAAGGAAAATGTCGATTTAAAGCGAAACATTGTTGCGCTTCAGTCGCAGCTTACACAGGCGAAGGCATCGAACGCCGCGCGCGAATCGAGTTCGATGGCCATGAATTTAGAGCGTCTGCAGACCATGCCCTTAACGAGCCAACCCGAAAGGCAAGCGAATCCCACTCAGGAGCAATCGCGGGTGGCTGCGCCCCGTCCACAGCCATCACCGCAATCGGCACAGCCGGTGCAGCCGCGTGTGCCCAACACTTACACGGTGTCTTCAGGCGACAGCTTGTACAGCATCAGTAAAGAACTATACGGCACGCCTGCGCGGTACATGGATATCTACCAGGCTAATCGAGACCGCATGCGCAGTCCTGATGCCCTGCGCGTGGGCATGGTGTTGAGGATTCCCTGAGTTTTTTGAACTTTGAGAGGAAACACCTGTGCCTTATTTTGATTACAATGCCACGACGCCTTTGCGCGTTAGCGCCCGGAAGCGTTGGCTGGCTGCACAAGATGAAGATTGGTATAACCCCAGTTCACCTTACGGCCGTTCAGCTCGTGTGCACGAGCTGCTCGAAGGCTGTCGTGCGCGCCTGGCCCAGTTGCTCGGCTGTGCGCCCGAACTCCTGGTGTTTAATTCGGGTGCTACAGAAGGCAACTACAGCCTGTTCGAATACTTGCAGAGCACCCTGTCGCGTGAGTGTCGCGTGGGGATCTCAGCAGTTGAGCATCCAAGTGTATACGCCGCAGCGCATGCATTATTTGGTGAGCGGTGCTGCACTTTCAAAGTCAACCAATCGGGCGTGATCGATGTCGAGGCCTTCGAAGAAGCTCTGGACAGAGATGCATTTGGACTTGTTTCCGTTATGGCAGCAAACAATGAAACAGGCGTGTTGCAGCCCTGGCCGCAACTTGCGAGCATTTGCCGTGCTAAAGGAGTGCCTTTTCATGTGGATGCAGCTCAGTGGTTGGGCAAAGCGCGCATGGGGCCGATCGGAACCGTCGATTTTGTGACTGGGTGTGCGCATAAGTTTGGCGGTCCCAAGGGGGTCGGATTTCTCAAGATTGGGACAAATTACACCGGTTACCGGGCTGCTGTGGGGGGCGCACAGGAGCACGCACATCGTGCAGGAACTGAAAATTATCCGGGGATTGCGGCGATGATGGCCGCACTTGAAGCTTGTCTGGAAAGCGTAGAAGCAGAATGTAGTCGACTGCAAATCTGTCGAAATGCATTTGAGGAGCAAATTGTGCAACGTATTCAGGGAGTGAATACGATTGGTGCAGATGTAGGCCGGCTGGCAAACACGTCGCTACTGATAATGCCAGCACACTTGAACACACGTTGGGTTTTGCAATTGGAAAAACGGGGGTTCGAAGTGTCGACCGGATCGGCCTGCGCGACGGGTAAGGAAGGGCCGTCTCACGTGCTGACCGCCATGGGCCTCAGCCCGGAAGAGGCTCGCCGGGCTGTGCGTGTAAGTGGAGGTTGGAATACAACCAATGACGACTGGAGGGCTCTAGCGGCTGCGATGATTGTAGTGTGGGAGCGCTTGAAAAGAGAGGAACGTTCCAATCAGGTCATTGACATTTGAGGCAGACACTTATCGGCAGCCATGCTTTGGGTCACTCTGGTTCTGCAACCTGATTTCTCAAGATGAAGGGATCTCCTTTTTCAATATCGATTTTTACAATGTGTTCTATGCGAAAAACCATGTTTCCGCTGTCCACATGATCCTCATACTTTACGACTTGGTCGTTTTCGTTGAAATACCGAACGTCACGAAAAAAAATAAATCCACTGTCGAGCGTCCCATTCACCATTTGGTCGAATATGGATTTATTGACTCTGCCAAAATAAAAATAATCTTCGATACCATCACCCTCAGGAACGTTGATTTGGGCAAATATCCAAATTGAGTTTTGATCGATCGACTGTTTGACCAAAGAATGCACATCATCGGCTTCACAGCCGGAGAGGTTTAGTAAAGCCAATATCCAGATTAGTTTTAGGGACTTTTTCATACTGAGGTTTTCGGCATAAATTAACAGAAAATAAGAAAAGAATGCCAGCGAAACCATTTGGATAAAACTGGAGTTGACCTGTAAAGAAAGATTGACGCTTGGAATCTTGCTCCAGAAATTAATATGGTCTATACATAATCTCGAATATTCAACCAAGGTAAATAAGATGGCAGGAGTTGGTAAATTGCTCAAACAAGCGGCGAAAATGCAGAAAAAGGTGGAAGCTCTTCAGGAAGAATTGTCAAAAAAAGAGCTTGAGGTCTCATCTGGAGGGGGTGCGGTCAACGTGAAAATCAACGCCCAAGGGGAGTTTCTAGCACTTAAGATCGACCCTGAATTTCTTCAAGAGGATACAGAATTTGTTGAAGAAACGTTATTGGATGCGATCCAAGAAGCTGCTACAAAGGCCAAGGCGCTCAATGAAGAAGAAATGGGTAAAGCTACCGAAGGGTTTCAATTACCCGGCATGATGTAATCAAAATGAGTTCAGCTTTTGCCAAAGTTCAGAAACTGTTCAAACAATTACCGGGTCTTGGGTATCGTTCCGCCGAGCGTATCGCGCTGCATTTATTAGTGGAAAAACCTGAATTGAAGGGCGAGCTGATTGCAGTGTTACAGGAAGCCGCGGCCAAGATCAAACGTTGCCCGGTTACGGGTAATCTATCCGAAGGCGATGTCTGTGACATCTATGCAGATCCGAAGCGTTCTAAAGAACTCGTCTGCGTGGTTGAACATGTTAGCGATGTATGGGCAATGGAACGTTCAGGCGTTTTCCGCGGCACCTATCATGTGCTGCATGGCAAGTTATCACCGATTCACGGAGTGGGGCCTGAGCAGTTGAATTTTGCCGCTTTGGAGCAACGTTTAGCGTCTGGAGAAGTGGCTGAGCTGATTTTGGCTTTGGGCAATGACATTGAGGGAGAGGCCACTTGCCATTATATTCAGGAAACTTTAGTTGCCGGTTCCGCTATTAGAGTGAGTCGTATCGGTTTTGGTTTGCCGAGTGGGGGAGGTCTTACCTACGCCGACTCTGCAACCCTCCGCAGTGCATTAGAAGGGCGTCGGGATTTTAACGGCTAGCTCTGCGAACGGTTAAACATGGGCTGACCCTTCCCACATTTTTTTTCGGTTTTTGGGAAAAACTGGCTAATCGTCGAATTGTCTGTGCGAATAATCGGGCACATTCATATTTGAAAATAAAGGGTGCATGGTGACCATAGAAGTTGTATTAAATGTATGAGTTTATCTAAAACGTCTTGAACCATTTTAGCTTTATCAGTGACTTGGGTATTGTGTTGCTCTGTGCGGCTGCGGTAGCGGTCGCATTCAAGCGCTTAAAGTTACCTGTTTTTATTGGTTATATATTGAGTGGCATATTGGTGGGGCCCCACTTATTTGCACACCCGCCAGTGCAGGACAAAGAAGTCGTTTACTCATTGAGCGAGTTAGGTGTCATTTTCCTCATGTTCTACATCGGCATGGAATTCGACCTGAGACGGCTCAGACAAGTGTTGGGATCGGTTGTATTAGCACTTTTTCTGGAGTCAGCATTTTTTATATTTATTGGTTTGCAACTCGCTCCGCTGCTTGGCTGGGGCATCGTCGATGGTCTTTTTTTAGGGGCGCTGTTGGCGATCAGTTCATCGATGGTGACCGTTGCTATTTTGACAGACTTGGGACGCTTGAAAAAACCGCATGCGCAATTGGCTTTTGGAGTTTTAATTCTGGAAGATATTTTGGCTGTGATGTTGCTGGTCGTACTTAGCGGTGTGGCTTATTCGGGGAACCTTGAGTGGAAGCCCATTTTAAGTGTGACCTTCTTTATCACTGCGTTTGTGGTGGTGGTATATTTTGCGGGGAAAATTTTTGCCAATAAATTACTCATGACTTTGCACAAGCTAGGCGATCCTGAGTTGGTTACACTCTGTGCAGTTGCTTGGGTGCTTGGAGTGAGTATTCTGGCAAAACAATTCGATTTTTCGCTCGCTTTAGGGGCATTTTTGGCAGGTTCAATTTTATCTCAATCGCAACTTGTTGACGCGATCCATGCTGCGACCGAACCGATGCGCAATGTCTTTTGTGCTGTCTTTTTCGTGTCGTCGGGCATGTTGATTCAACCCGCATTGTTTATTGAGGCGTGGTGGGTGATCGTGGCGATTGCAGTCCTCGTGTTTATCGTCAAAATTGCGAGTGTGTGGCTCGGTTTAGTCGCGGGCGGGCAAAATCCGGATACGAGTTTTCGTGCGGCGGTGGCGAAAGCGCAAATTGGTGAATTCAGTTTCATTATTGCCGGTATGGGGCAGACACTTGGCGTGACGGATGTGTCCATGATGACCATCGCAGTGGGTGTTTCCGTGCTTACGACTGCCATGAGCCTGACGGGTTCAAAACACGTCGACACTATTTTTTCTCTGCTGGAAAAGCGCACTCCATCAGGCCTGAAGACATTTGGGCAGTTCTATCAAAATATTTTAGACGGCATACGTTTAAAATTAAAAGGCAGTGCTTTGTGGACATTGACCAAACGGCCATTGCTGCAAATTATATTTAATTTTTTCTTGATTCACGGTATTGTTTTCGGAGCGTTTGCCATGATCGGTGTCATGGATAGGTGGGCGTTCGTCGCTCCTTTTAGTCCTGTAATTGCTCCCGTTTGCTGGATAATTGTGGCATTGCTGTGCCTGCCGTTGTCCATTGCCATGATGCGCAATCTCAACGCGATTGTCATGATTTTGACCGACACTGTCTTTAGTAATGCGGCACCGCAGCAATATCTGCGGGGGCGTTTTGGGAATATTTTCAATGGCATCATTGCAATGGGGGTGTGTTTATTGGTAACGGGTGTGTATTTTTCAGTGGTAGCTCAATACCTGCCATCAGGAGCGGGATTGCTGGCTTATGTATTGCTTGTGTTGGTCATTGGCATCGGATTCTGGCGGCAGATTGTGCGCTTGAACAGTCATGTGGAATTGATGTTTATGGAGACATTCAACCAGCGTTTTGTCGATGAGGAACAGCAGCGCCGCGAAGCAGCCTTGCGCGATATTGCGGAAAAATATCCGTGGCCCGTCAATATTCGCGAGGTTCTGATTGCAGCTGATTCAGTTGCCTGTGGACAAACACTCGAGAGCTTGGCATTGCGGGAGAAATCCGGCGCATCCGTAGTGGGTGTAGCGCGCGGAGGCCACATTCAATACGATCCGGGTGCCGGGTTGGTTATTTTTCCTGACGATGTATTGTACCTTCTTGGCAGTCAGTCGCAGAATATGGCAGCCGTTGAGGTGCTTGCCAAGAAACGCCAGGATCCGGTAGCGCAGCAAGCAAAGCTTACATTTGAAATTGAAAAAATATATCTGGGACGCAATTCCGACTTTGTAGACAATACGCTGGCAGGTGCCAATTTGCGCCGGGACTACGGCATCACGGTGCTCGGTATACAGCGTGGTGAAAAGCGGATCACATCGCCCTCACCCGAAGAAATTTTAGAGGCGGGAGATGTCTTGTACGCGATTGGCAATCGAGCGGCGATTGCGCGGCTCCAGCAATGATAAGCGGGGCAGTGACTTGTGAAGTTGTTTGAAAGCGTTGACTTTTGGTCAAAACCCAGGAGTTTCGAAGCCATGACGGATGAAACTTATTATTTGGTAGACGATTGCCCAGCCACCTTGATTCCAGCCGGGGATGCGGTAGTCCTGGAAAAAGGATCGCCGGTGTCGATTAACCAGGCGCTGGGTGGTTCGGTGACGGTGTCGACGCCCAATGGCTTGTTCCGGATTGAACAAGAGGATGTGGCTAAGATAGGGGCAGCAGCTGAGAAATTTTTGCAGAGTCAACTTGCCGCCAGTGATGCAGACGCACCTGTAATGGAGGGTCCCTATTCGGAAGCGCAGGCGTGGCACGTCTTGAAATCCTGTTTTGATCCTGAAATCCCCGTCAATATCGTCGATCTCGGGTTGATATACAGTTTGCAGTCGCAAGAAACGACAGGCGGCAAGTATAAGGTCGACGTGCAGATGACGTTGACGGCGCAAGGGTGTGGCATGGGGCCAACGATTGCCGCCGATGCTAAAGAAAAATTAGAGGCCTTAGCAGGCGTTGATTTTGCAAATGTGCAAATCGTCTGGGATCCGCCTTGGAATCCCAGGATGATTTCAGATGCAGGGAAAGCTAAACTCGGGTTAGAGTGATTTAAAGTCCTGCTGCATCCGAGGGAGCCTTCACTTATCATCTTCAAACATTATTCCCGGTTGGGACGTGCGACCACGTTTTTGTGGGGCTCGCTCGCAAACAGTTTGTGGGCGTGCTCGCCCGTCATATAGGCATCGCATGTGCTGAAAAATGTCTTATAGTCTTTGCTGCGTCTTATTTTGTGAAGGAAGGTGCCTGCTGGATCCACACTTTGACCGATGAAGTTGATGAATTTTTTCATGCGGGAGATGTGATTGAGTTCGGGCAATCCATCGACATAGGTTGCAGTTCGCAATTGGTCAATATAAGCGCGCACATCTCCAAGGGTGGGAGCGAATACGGTCTGATCGGTAAAATATTCGCGTATTTGGCGAAAAATCCAAGGGTTGCGGATGGCGGCTCGGCCGACCATGACACCTTTAGCGCCGGTATATTGTAGCGCCCAAACCGCTTTTTCCACGGAGCTGATATCGCCATTGGCCAAGACCGGGCAGACTACTGTGTCGACCGCTTGGCGGATGAATGCATAGTGCACTTCGCTGCGGTACATTTCTTTCACCGTGCGGGCGTGCAGACTCAGCAGATCGACGTGGTGGCGATTGATGAGGTCCAGCAAGGCGGCGAAATTGTCAGTCGAATCAAACCCAATGCGCATTTTTACGGTGAACAATCCAGGACAGATTGAGCGCAGCAAACCTAATAATGCATCGACTTTGGGGAGATCTCGCAACAGTCCGCCACCCACATTCTTTTTGTAAACCTTGGGTGCCGGGCAGCCCATGTTTAAGTCGATTCCGGCAATGGGGAAATTCAATAACTCGCGAGTGGCGCGTTCCATATGTTCCAGGTCTTCACCGATGAGTTGCGCAAAAATCGGGCGATCGGAGGGATTTTCAGTGATCGAAGCGAGGATGTGCGGCTCGAGACGTGAATGTGGGTGGACTCGAAAAAATTCGGTAAAAAACAGGTCGGGAGGGCCACAGCGGTCGACTACGCGCATGAATTCGAGCGTGGTTACGTCTTGCATCGGCGCCAATGCCGTTAGGGGAATGGGCGGATCCTTGAGAAGCGCTTGCAGTTCATGAGGGATGAGCGTAGTCATGTGACCCCACACTTCCAGAATGAATTCGCGGATTGCGCAACTCTAAACGCGCCGCACCGCTAATTTTGTTGCTTGAGGATACGTTCGAGGATCTCCGTCATATCTTCGACTGAGTCAAACACCTCGCGGGTGACCAAAATGGTTTTTTTGGCATGCAAGGCGAGCACCATGGAGTCACTGGGACGGGCATCGATTTCGACCATTTTCGTTCCCAGTTCATTTTTCATGCTGAGGAGAATCCGGGCGAAGAAAGTGCCGTCGTGGACGTCGTTGATGACAATCCGCTCCAGTTTGACCCCAAGGCCTTGAAAAATGCTGATGATAAGATCGTGTGTCAAAGGGCGCTCTTTTTTTACGTCATTGAGCGTCATCGATATGGAATTGCCAATACTTTGGTCGACATAAATAACAAAGGTTTTTTCGTCGTTACCCAAAAATATGGCACACCCATTGGATGTGGGCATTACGCCTTTGATCGAGACTTCTAGGACATTATTATCCATACCACCAATATTCATTATAATCGCCTAATGAGCAAGTGATTTTACAATAAAAGAACCCCTATTTTCTCTGGCAGGGACGATCTGGCTGAGCGCTGCCAGGTGATTTGGAGACGGCTTGCATTTATAAACAAACCGTATCATTGTCAAAATTCGCAGGAAATGAATTAAGGAGCCTGGCATTGCGCACCTGGCACATTTAGGTGAGCGATTGCGTGTTCTCATGGCAGGTTATTGATGCTTGTAGAGCCTGAGGTATCCGATCAACACTTAAAAGTTTATGAAAATTGCAGTTACGGGCGCATCTGGATTTGTTGGGACGGCTTTAATGGAGCACTTTGCTGCGCAAGGTCACGAGATGCTGCGCATTTCTCGCAGTCGGGAAAGAGGCGATGTTGTTTGGAACATTGAAGAAAATGCGATCGAGGTGGAGCGGTTGGATGGCTGTGAAGCGATCATTCATTTAGCGGGCGAGAACATTGCTAAGCGCTGGACCCCCCGAGTGCGCAAGTTGCTGTGGACGAGTCGTGTGGATAGCACGAGTTTGCTGGTAGAGGCATGCAAGCAGATGAAGGTGCCGCCGAAGGTGTTTCTGTCAGCGTCTGCGATTGGGTTTTATGGCTATAAAACGCCTGATCGGGTCGACGAGTCGGCGCCACAAGGATCTGGATATTTGGCTGAACTGTGTGCAGCATGGGAAGCCGCCGCTAAACCGGTGGAAATGCTCGGTACGCGCCTCGTGCACATGCGGCTCGGAGTGGTGTTGGGCAAGGACGGTGGCGTGCTGGAAAAAGCATTGCTGCCATTTCGCGCCGGGATCGGCGGGCCGCTGGGAAATGGTAAACAAATGCTGAGTTGGATCGGGTTGGCAGATATTGCGGCTGCGGCTGATTTTTGTTTAAACCACGCACGTCTGGCCGGGCCGGTAAATTTTGTTACACCGCACGCAGTCGACAATCAGGCGTTCACTGCGGCGCTGGGGCGTGTGTTGCACAAACCGACACTGGTGCGCACACCCGCTTTTGCATTGCAGCTGGCGCTGGGTGAAATGGCCAAAGAAACGGCACTGGCAGACTGCCATGTGTATCCTCAGCGATTATTGGATGCGGGTTACCCTTTTAAATTTGCTCAACTCGAGCCCTTATTACATTCATTATTTCCCAAAAGATAATGCCTGTTGCAATCGGAATGAAGCCCGCAGCGATGGGTTTAACATGAGTATAAACTATGCGAGCAGTTATTCAACGTGTGACCAGGGCGGATGTATCCGTCAATCACGAGGTAGTTGGGTCGATTCAACAGGGGCTCCTCGTTTTTCTCGGTATCCAGTTCGACGACCGCAGTGAAGATGCCGACTGGTTGATAAAAAAAATAATCGACCTGCGCGTGTTCGAGGATTTTGCCGGAAAAATGAATCGTTCAGTCATGGATATTGAAGGAGACGTGTTGGTGATCAGCCAGTTCACGCTTTATGGAAATTTAAAAAAAGGCACACGCCCTTCATTTAATCGTGCAGCGCCTCCAGATGTGGCCGCTCCCTTGTACGAAATGTTTATTGAGAAGCTATCGAACGAAATGGGGAAAGCCGTACCTTCAGGTGTGTTTGGAGCCCTGATGTATATTGATGCAATGCATGAGGGGCCGGTAACACTTATGTTGGATACACGGCAAAAAGATTTTTAACGCATAGGTACTTTATTATTGTGAATAATGAAATCGGTAGCGCCTTTCTTGAGCGCGATACGGTCACAGTTGCACGCGAGTTATTGGGCAACTACTTATGTCGTTGCGGGACAGCAAGCGATTCCACTCAACGCTGGGTGATCACCGAGGTGGAAGCTTACGACGGTCCTGAAGATAAGGCATGTCATGCACATCGGGGTAAAACCCCACGGAATGCTGTGATGTTCGGGCCTGCGGGCTTTTACTATGTTTATCTCTGTTACGGCATGCACTGGTTGTTAAATATTGTAACGGGTCCAGTGGATTATCCAGCTGCGGTGTTGATTCGTGGCGTGGGTGCGGTGCGGGGGCCCGGTCGCACGACCAAAGCGCTTGGGGTCGACAAAACCTTTGATCAACAGCCAGTGTGCAAGCAAACAGGCTTATGGTTGGAGCAATCGGAACGAAGCTTACCCGCAGAGGCCATTCAAGCGACTCCGCGGATCGGCATCGACTATGCGGGGCCGATTTGGGCACGGAAACCCTACCGTTTTGTCATTGATTAATCGCATTGGAGGACTCTCCTCGAATTGCCTGGTTATGGGGAGTCGGGCTTTTAACCTGCGTCCTGTTCATTTTCGTTTACCGCTAAATCGCTCACGGGTCTTGCCGACTTATTAAAGCGATTCGCCAAAATAACCACCTGCGTCCACGCTTCACCTTCACTTAAGACAATTTATGAGTAACGGAACGGCAACCCTGCGTTCTCCTGCAACGGTAGAAAAATACAGCAATTACATCGAGGAGATGATTGAGCAGAACACTTTTGCATTGCCCATGCTCCCACAAGTGGCTTCCCAGGCCATATCCATGACGCATGACCCAAATGCAAATTTGGAGGATCTGTCGAATTTAATTCACAAAGATCAGGTCCTGGCAGGTCATGTATTGCGCATCGCTAACTCAGCAGCATTTTGCACGGGAGATCCCGTGGTCTCATTAAACCAGGCCTTGGCCCGCTTGGGCATGTCCATCATGGGGGAGATTGCCATATCGGCGTCTCTGAAAAAGGGTATTTTCAATGTGCCTGGATTTGAGGATGTGATTCATGAATTATGGGCACATGCGCTTGCCTCCGGTATGTTCGGCAAAGAAATCGCCCGCTCGAAGCGATACAATGTTGAAGGCCAGTATCTTTGCTCACTGCTGCACGCAATTGGCAAGCCTGTCGTGTTACAAATGGTGCTCAAAGTTAGAGAACGCATCCAAGACGACATCGCAAAGGGTGATGTCGTCGCCTTGATCGAACGTTTCCATATCCGAGTTGGCAGGAAGATAGCCGCCAAGTGGAAGCTGCCACAAACGGTCGGGTTTGTTATCGAGTACTACCCACAATACGCAGCTGCTAAGCAATTCAAAAACGAAACCATGATGACCTGCTTATCCGATGAAATGGCTTCATGGTTATTACAAACTATCCATATTAGTGATGAATCACTGAAAAAGCATCCAATATTTATGGCCCTCAATTATTATCCAGATGAGGTTGAGGCGTTGATAGCAAAGAAGGAGCCGTTCCTGGAAACGGTCAAATCCATGTCGATATGAGTGAAAATTTAAACTATGACATCGTTGTTATTGGCAGTGGGCCGGGTGGAACAAAGGCAGCTGTTCAAGGAGCTAAAGAAGGCAGGCGGGTGGCCATGATTGAGCAGGAGCGCGAGGTCGGTGGTGCCTGTGTGTATCACGGCACAATACCGAGTAAGACGCTTAGGGAAGCAGCTTTGCAAGTAGTGAGTTTAAAGCGCGGCAGCTCCGTATTCGAAGTCAAAATGACGGAGCATGCTGAGATTTCGACGTTGATGTTGCGTCTGGAAGAGGTGCTGAGTGCGCAGCGCAAATTTATCCAAATGCACCTGGGAGACAATGCTATCGATCATTTTCACGGACGGGCAAAGCTCGTCGGCCCAAATGCCGTGCAGATATACGGTGTCGATGGCAGCCAGAAAGTCTTACACGCGGAATACATTGTCATTGCCACTGGCTCGCGGCCTCGACAGCCGCCGGACGTGCCTATCGACCACGAGCACATTTTAGACAGTGATTCGATTTTGAGCACCATATATGTGCCGCGATCGTTGACGGTTGTTGGCGGGGGCGTGATAGCGACGGAATATGCATCGATTTTCGCATTATTAGGGACACAGGTGACGATGATTGATCGTGCTCCGCGACCTTTAATGTTTTTAGACCCGGAACTGACCGAGCAGTACACCGCTGCTTTTGAAAGCTATGGTGGCACATACCTGGGGAATCAGGAGATCACATCCATGCGTTGGGATGGAGCGAGTCAGGTGGTGACCGAGTTGGCTTCGGGTGAGGTCATCGAATCGGACAAAATGTTATTTGCACTGGGACGCGTGGCGAACGTAGAGGGCTTGGGCCTTGCAGCTGTGGGGGTTGAGCAAGGTAAGCGCGGCCATGTGCTGGTCGATAAAAATTATCGTTCGAATATACCCAGTATTTACGCAGTCGGCGATGTGATTGGCGCCCCCGCGCTGGCTTCTTGTTCTATGGAGCAAGGGCGTAGAGCCGTCTGCCACGCATTGGGAATTGATTTGGGGTATCCCTTTGAAATTGTGCCAATCGGCATCTACGGCGTTCCTGAAATGGCTTCGGTGGGGCTTTCCGAGGAACAAGCACGTGAACAGTACGGCAGTATTGTTATTGGCCGAGCTGATTTTCGGGAAATCGCTCGTGGTCAAATCGTGGGCGTGCGTGGAGGGATGCTCAAGTTGATCGCAGATGGCGAAGGCAAGCGCCTACTCGGTGCTCATATCATCGGCGAAAGCGCATGTGATTTGATCCACGTTGCCGAGATGGCTCTGATCAATGGCAATGAAGTGACGGTCTTCACGGAAAATATTTTTAATTTCCCGACTTTTGGCGAAGCGTATCGTGTAGCCGCATTGAATCTGATCAACAAGGTGAAGCAAAAAAAACGCGTTCGTCAATCCAGTATTTGTTGAGTTTTATTAAATAATAATAATCTAATGAAGCCAGCATCCTGGTAGCTGTTCCCCGCTCAAGGTTTTGTATTCAACTCATATCAATATCTGTGTGCGATTGCAGCCAAATGCACAGGTTTTCGAGCACATTGTTTATTTCCGCCGGAGATAGTTGCAAGTCGACCAGCGGCGTCTTGATGATCATGGTGGCATCGTGCTGCAGAAAGGGGGGGAGATGGGTATACCAATCTTCTTTGATCGGGTAGCCTTCATCTTTTGCAAAAATATAAAAACTTTTAATCAAGGTCGCATCAGGGTGTGGTGCGTCTTCGAGAGCCTTGAATGTTTTGCAGCACAGTGAGTAAATTTTGTCGAAGTGTTCTGCGTGTTGAAGGTTTTGGCTCACGGTGTGTGCAAATCGTGAAGCGCATTGCAGCCTGTGATAGGACTTGCCGATATTGCTGAAACGATGGTGCAGCTTAAATTCGCGTATGAATGTTGCAGAACCCTGGCCGGGAACTTCGATCTCAAATTCACCCAGGTCGAATAAGTCTGGTGTGGTGTGTGTATTCGATTTTTTGGTTGCCCGCTGTAGGCTCAGCAATTTGCCATATTCTTTGGAAAAGAGTGTGTAGCGCCAGTAATGTTCGCCCGATGGATCTTTGTGCAATACCAATCCTTCAGTCGAAAGGATTTGTTTCATGTCGGCTGGTTCCTATAAAAAAACAGATGTTCATCGTTGTTTTAGCTCGGCCCGAGCCGAACGTTGGCAGGAGCAGGATGATTCAACTACGCAAGTGCGAATCCATATCCTTGGCTTATTGAATTTTATAAAGATTGCATCCCCTCTGGTGAAGCCTTTCTCGTTGCAACGGGCAAAGTGTAACCCAATGCTTTTTCAAATCCTTGAATACACTGAGGCGACAACCACGTACCTTTTAAATCGTGTTCTGTGAGTCCATTTGGATAAGAACGTGCTGAACGAGGATCTGTTGGTCTGGGAATTCCCAGACCAAATCCAGCCGATGAGAGTATCTGTTTGTGCAGACGCTCGGCAAACCGGGTCTGATTTTCACGCTCTTGATGGTATGCAGACAAAAAACGGCAATAAGAAACCAGGCAGTATTTGCCAGCCGTTCGTGCGAGTCCGAACAAGTAGTTGCTGTCATCGGCATACAGATCAGCGTTTGTTATCCCAATAAAAGTAATTTTGTCTATTTGAGGAATTTCGTGTTCAAGTAAACTGAGCATTGAACTGGCATTCCACTGCTTATCTCTATCCATAGCATCCTGCTTGATGGCAGCAAAGGTGCTTCGATCAACGTCCTGCCCCTGGGCTTCGGCAATCCGAGCCAGTAGTTCCAACGTCTGGTCAACCGTAATCGACTCTTTGCTCTCGATCCCGATATCAGACATCAGCGCAGTTACATATGGATGTTCCCATCGCAGACCCTTTGTCAGATTACGGGCCCAACGGTCGTAATAACTTCGATCCGCATCGGGAAGTTTGATGACTTCTGGATGCAGATAGACGGAGGCACCCAGTTTTTGAGTGAGCATATCGGCTGCCTTCTGAACGATCCAGTCTTCAACTTCACCGATACGGACAATGCAGAAACTTTCTTGCGCAACCTTATGCGTCGGGATCGATTCAATTGCTTGCGGCAACTCAATTCCAGCGATGGCAGCGCTTTCGGCGAGCAGCTTCTGGCGTTCGGTTGTTTTATAGACCAACCGGGCAACCCCAACTGCATCTTCATTCTGATGCATGGCTTGCAGTAACTTTCCGTAACTTAGTTGTTCGTCCATTTCCCATGGTGAAAGCGCCAATCCTTTTTCAAAATAAAATTTTGCTTTCGATAAACGTCCCTCCTCATGAAGTCTTCTGGCAGCAATAAAGATAGCCCCGGCTTCTTGCGCGGCAGAAACATACTCGGTTTTCGATTTATCAATGACTGCATCCGCAGATGCTACGAGCTTATCGGTTGCTGTAGGCTCTTCGGCCACAACAAGGCTGAAGGTGAAGAGTTGGCTGATGGCGAGAGTGTTGAATATGGATCGTTTAATCATTGGGAAGGAGAGAGTGTTATCGATAGCGTTCATGTCGGTTTGACCGTCTTGGTAGCATGTTCAGACAGTGCTGCCAGTTTTTCGTTGTTGGACGGCGGGGTAACAGCGCCGCCGGAAACAATCAGTTTCATCCCTTCACCCACACTCATTTCCATAAATGTGATTTCATCTTCTGGAACCATCAGTAAAAAACCGCTGGTCGGGTTGGGAGTGGTGGGGACGAACACGTTTAAGAGTTCCGAATGGGTTTTTTCCTGAATCTCACCTTTCGCTCTGCTGGTAAGAAAGCCGACGACGTAAACACCTTTGCGCGGGTATTCAATCAGCACGACTTCTTGGAACACAGCTTTTTGCTGTTTGCTGAAAGTGTCGACGATTTGTTGCACCGTTTTGTAGACGGTATTGATAAAAGGGACGGCGTGAATGATGCGTTCCGCGACCCGAACAATCATTTTCCCCAAAAAATAATTGGAGAGAAAACCGAGGAGGGTGATGAGGACCACAACCACAATGATAGCGAAAAATTCGAGCAACGTGTTGAGATAGCTTGGCAGTGTGTCGACATGGCGAAATAAAAACACCCGTAATGGCGCACTCAAGGGAGCCCCTATTTTCTCTCTAAGCAAATTGACCACGAAGACGGTGACGCCCAGGGGGGCCAGGAGCACGAGCCCGGCAATAAATGCATTGCGTAATCTTTTAATCATTGGTTGAGAAATAGCTGGAAATGAAGTCGGTGGGAAGTCCCAATTTAGAGCGAATAAGCGTGTGTGTATTTACGCATCGTTTTGTTCCAACCGAAAATCGGGTATGGCTGCATGGTCGCGGAGTTGTTGCATCACTGCCGCTTCAGCTGCACGCATGTGGAGACGATCGGTTTCTTCGATATCATCCAGGCCGGCAAGATGTAGATAGCCATGTACGATATACAGGGTCAGCTCTTCTGCAAAAGGGGTCGCGTGTTGTTGGCTGCCAGCAATCGCATGATCTACACTCACGCAAATTTCACCGGCAAAATCCATAGCTGGGTCGCCGGGAAAGGTGATGACATCAGTCGGGGTAGGGTCCTGTAAATAGTTACCGTGTAATTGGCTGATGGCATCGTCACTGAGGAAGACAATAGAAAGCTCGCCTGGCGGAACAGAGAAATCAGCGACTGTTTCCAGAACCGCAAACGATTCCAGCAGCTTTGATTCAGAAAACTGCAAAGATTTATATCGCTGCGCGCTTATTTGAATCTGATGAAGCATGGTTGCGAATCGGCATGGGTGTCAGCGTATTGCCTCGTTTCACACCTTTGTTTTTGCCAGAGCCTTCTTTGCCAGGATATTCCACCCGGTTGTGCAACATATTTAAAAGTGTAAAACAAAAACTCGATTTTATCTTTTTCAACTCTTCCATTGTCAACGGCGATTCGTCGAGTTGCTTGTCCTCAATTTTACTGTCTACAATCTTGTCTACGAATTCACCAATGCTTTGAGGGGTGACTTTTTTCAAACTACGCGAAGCAGCTTCAATACAGTCTGCCAGGAGGATGATGGCGCTTTCTTTAAACTGAGGTTTGGGGCCGTCATAGCGAAAATTACTTTCATCGATCGCGCTTTCATGCGCAATGCCTGCGGTACTGGAACCGGTCAAGGCCAGGGGTAACAGGCTTTGCTCTTTTGCTTTGATGGCTTTGTGGTAAAAGAACTGAATCAATGTCGTGCCGTGGTGCTGTTGGATCACATCGACGAAAACGCTTGGCAGCTTGGCTTGTCTGGCTACTTCAACTCCTTCTTTTACGTGGCTTTTGATGACCAGAGCCGACATATTCGGATTTTTCTCATCGTGAGGGTTGATCCCGTCTCTTTGATTCTCAATAAAATATTCTGGTTTGACGACTTTACCGATGTCGTGAAACAGAGCGGTTGCTCTGCACAGTAACGGATTCGCGCCAATTTCCAATGCAGCGCGCTCTGACAAGTTGGCGACCATTAAGCTGTGATGGTAACTGCCGGGTGCTTCGAGTTGGAGTTTGCGGAGCAGGGTGTGATTAAAATCAGTCAGTTCCAGCAGCGTAATATCCGTGGTGAATTTAAACAAATTTTCCAAAATCGGCAATAGCCCGACGACTACGATTCCGGTTAAGATGCCGGCCAGTTGGGCGACCAGCATTTGTTGGCTGATGGTCATCAAGTCGATTTCGTTGAGCAGACCGACAAATCCAGCACTGATGGCAACCGTGAGGCCGGACAGGGCGCCTGCGCGCACCACTTTCACCCGTAAGCGAATATCACTGCTAAAGTAAATACCCACCAAGCAGGACAAAAAGCTGATAACAAAAATTTCGATGGAACTGCCGAGCATCATACTGCTGAGACTGCTCACCAGCAATGCAACCAGAACGGCCGAGCCGCTACCTATCATAATGGCAACAATGATAGAGCCAAGGGCGATTGGCGCAACATAGGGAAGGATGGCCAGCAGAGCCGGGTTGTTGCCGAACAATTCGGTCTTGCCAAACTCCTGAAACATCCGAATGAAAGCCATGTTGAGCAACAGAACGAGCGCAGCCAGGGCGAGTTTTCGTTTGTTGCCCAGTTCAGGGATGCCGACTCTGATGTAGATGAGTGCGGCAATCAGCGTCGCCAGTGCAAGAATCGAGCGTTGGGCGAAATGGGTATTCAAGCCCCAGGCAATTTCATCTTTCTGGCTAAGCAGCTTGCGATATGCATTCAACTTTTCAATCTGCTCTTCATTGATGCGTGTGCCGGGCTCAATGATGGTCTCTCCCTTGGATATGTGGACTTTGACGGCTTCGATTTCTTTGGCCACTTCTTGTTCGCGCTTTTCAGTGAGCGCTTGATTGTACTCCAGGTTGGGCGTAAGGCCTTTTTTGATAATGTGAAACAGGGCGTTGCACAGCACGGTGTCTGCCTCTTCCAGGCCGATCAGTTCAATCCTCAGTAACGACAGGGCTCCAGTGTACGTCTCGAACTGGCCACTGCCGCGGCGGCCTACGATTTCAATTGGGCGATAGAGCCCTTGATGGGTTCTTCTTCTCAGCTCGTGCTGGTCGGAGTTGATGATACCTTCTTGCAAAATTCCTTTCAGCGTCAGCAAACCAGCATTAAACAATTGCTGGCGTAGAGCCGCGTCTGACTTCACCATCAGGGTCATCAGATTCTCATTGTTGATGAGGAGGTCGGTTTTCTGCCGGAATGAGCGATTGAACGCATCGATAGCGGGGAGCCATTCGGCTTCTGGAAGTTCTGCCAGTTGAGGGCTCAGTTCATTGTTAAGAGCGGTTTCCAACGCATCGATCTTCTCGCTGAATTCCTCAAACGGTTGCATGTTGCAGACATAAACCGGAGCCACGCGCTGGCGGCTTTCTTCCCGCAGGCGCTCTGTTTGAATACTGCTTTCGTAATCAAACGGGAAATCCGCCACAATACGCACCTTTGCCGTTTGATTCGGGAGAAACTGCACCCCCGCTGGCGATTGCCCGACGAAACAAACGAGAATCAACGCAAATGCCAATGCCAGGAAGAGACCGGCAGTAACCAGTTGATTGGGTTCAAATAGTCGCACAACTCTCACCTTATCGTCGTTACGACGTTTACGGCGTGCTTCGACCATCTGCTCTTTCTTGGTCTGTTTTTTTAGACGTACCATGTGTTGCTGCAACTTAGGAATTGGAGTGGTGGTATCCCCGAGTCTGTGTGTCGTGCTTGTGTGTTACGTTTTGGTTGATGAATCAACGCTTTATTTGCCTATTGGATACGAATGGAGGGCGGTTTGTTCAATAGTTTTTATCAGGACGCATGCATGTTACCGGCTAAATATAGGCTATATTGTTTATTTGTCGTGTCGTGCTGCAAAATTTCTGTCAGATAAATGGGTTTCATAGGCCTTAATTATGCTGCTAACCAGTTTGTGTCGAACGACATCTGTATGATCAAAATAAAATAATTTTATGCCTTCTACGGCATTGAGTACTTCAACAGCTTGTTTCAGGCCAGAAAGTTTGCTGCGGGGCAAATCGACCTGAGTAATATCGCCAGTGATGACCATTTTGCTGTTTTCACCCAAGCGAGTGAGGAACATCATCATCTGTTCGGGCGTTGTGTTTTGTGCTTCATCTAAAATGATATATGCATTTGAAAGGGTGCGGCCACGCATGTAGGCGAGGGGGGCAATTTCGATCAGACCTTTTTCGACCAGTTTTGCGGTATCTTCTTTGCCGAGCATATCGTACATGGCATCGTGCAAAGGTCGCAAATAGGGTAAAATTTTCTCCTGCAGGTCACCGGGCAGGAAGCCCAGCGCTTCGCCCGCTTCGACTGCCGGTCGGGTAATGATGATTTTTTCAGTTTCTTTGGCCATGAGCGACTCTAATGCAGCTGCCACAGCCAGATACGTTTTGCCGGTCCCGGCGGGTCCGATGCCAAACACGACGTCGTCTTTACTGATAAATTGTAAATAACGTTTCTGATTAATCGTTTTCGGCACAATTGTTTTGTTGCGAATTTTGATAATCAGCGGGTTTTCAAAGACTTCGCGGTATTGATTACCCTCACCGTTTTCGAAGCCGGCGAGCACTTTGATAAAATCTGAGCGTCTGAACTTGATGCCCTGGCTACGACCGGCATCCATGAGGTCGAAGAAGGCTTTGGCCTGATTGACATTGTCCTGCGGTCCTTCAAATTGAATCCAATTGTCACGCGAAACAATTTTTACACGGAGCGCTTTCTCAACCCGGGCAAGGTTACTTTCTTCAGAACAGTAGAGTTGAGTCAGGTGGCGCGGGCTCGAATAGTTTACTGTTTCAGATACCATAAGGTGTTGATGAAAAGTGGGTCTTAAGCGTAGGAGGTTTCAAATAGGATCGGAAGCGTCGATAATGGCCTTGAGGCGTTCCCAAACGGAATCCATCGATTCGGGCAGCACGCGGGTGTCGCCTAAAACGGGCATGAAATTGGTATCGCCTTCCCATCTGGGGACGATGTGGGCGTGCAGATGTTGGGGAATGCCAGCGCCGGCTGCATGGCCAAGGTTGAACCCAATGTTAAAGCCATCGGGTAGGAATGCCTCGGTAAGGAGCCTCTGTGCGCGCAAGATACTCTCCATCAAATCAGCACGCTCTTCTTGCGTTAAGTCGCCGAGCATGGCTACTTCCCGGTATGGGATCGCCAGCAGGTGCCCAGCGTTATAGGGAAATTTATTGAGCACCAGGTAGCTGTGGGGGCCTCGATAGAGCAGGTGGACAGACTTTTCGTCTTTCGCCTTGGGGATTTCCCTGAAAGGATTGCCTCCGCCTGTTTCCGGTTTGGGTGCCTCGATGTAGGGCATCCGCCAATAAGAATGAAGCCTCTGCATAAATAAATGAGTCCTACGGGTACAAAATCGCGTGTTGATAAAATTTCAACTATTACAGCGTTTTTTATCGGGTTGGCTAGCCCGTAATTTTAGATTTTGGAATTTTGCTGAAAATAAATATGTAAGATAATGAATATCAGTGCTTTGTTTTGAATTCTAGCAATTTGATGAAATAATTGAGTTGCACAGTGCTGCACTCAGGGCTTGCGGGTCGGTGCATGAACCGCCTAAATTTCATATAGGTATAAGATGATGAGGAAATGCGCACGCACGTGTGGCTGCATTTTAGCAGTGAGCGACTAATTGGACATGACATCTATAGCAGACACATTGCAGGTAACGCTGGGCGAGCGCTCGTATCCGATTCATGTTGCGCCCAATCTCGCAGCTGAATGGATCGCGCACATACGAGCGTTCGTTGACCAGGGGCGCAACATCGCCATTATATCGGACGAAAACGTTGTCCGGGCACAGACCACATTGCTGCAGGCTCTCAGTCACAGGCCCAAAGGTGCTGTGCACATACACACGCTTCCACCTGGCGAACCGACGAAGAGCCTTGCACAGCTCGGTCACTTGTACGATTGGCTGGCTGCGTCGAATATCGACCGTAGCGGTGCGCTGTTTGCATTGGGAGGGGGTGTGATTGGCGACCTCGTCGGCTTTGCCGCGGCGAGTTATCTGCGGGGAATTGATTTTTACCAGGTGCCCACAACCCTCCTGGCGATGGTCGACAGTAGTGTCGGGGGGAAGACGGGTATCAACATCGCAGCAGGAAAAAATTTGGTGGGTGCATTTTATCAGCCCAAAGCGGTGTATGTCGATACCGGGGTGTTGGCCTCGCTGCCAGAGCGGGAATTTTCTGCCGGAATGGCCGAGGTTATCAAGTATGGCATGCTCTACGACGAGGCTTTATATGCGCACTTGCGGGGATCGGAGCGCATGCGCTATGACCATGAGGCATTGCCGGGAGTGATTCGCCGTTGCTGTGAAATCAAGGCTGCTATCGTGCGGACCGATGAGAAAGAAATCGCCGCGAGCGGTGGCCGTGCCTTACTCAATCTTGGGCATACCTTTGCGCATGGGATAGAGAATGCGGCCGGATACGGTGAATACTTGCACGGGGAAGCGGTGAGCATTGGGCTGGTCATGGCGGCGAAATTGTCGCAGCGGATGGGTAAGTTGCAGCAGGCCGATGTCGATTCAGTCGCGCACTTACTGGACCGTTACGCCCTGCCTACGGCTTTGCGGGCACCGTTGCAGATAAAAGATCTTTGGGAGGCCATGATGCGCGACAAAAAAGTGCGTGCGGGCAAGCTGCGTTTTGTGGCGATGGAAAGGCTTGGACGAGCGATGACCGTTGACGACGTGCCTGAAGAATGGATACGTGAATTGTGGATAGAGGCGGGAGCAGTTGGTAATTAGCTGCTGATGATAAGTGTGGATAGCTCAGTCGTGCGCGAGTATTTTGAGATGAATGGATTTCTCGTTCGTTCATTGCCTCTATTGCCTTTGCCGGTGCGGTCGAAACGCAGTGAAGCGGTCATCCGTTTGATGATTTACAATCCGGCTTTCAAGGCTGAGAACCGTAAACCGAACCCGTTGCTGTTTGCCTCTGAACTGCCACTGGTGCAGAGGGCTTTAGTCACAGTAAAAAGCCAACACAGTCCGAAAATCTCAGCCGGTACTGTGCGCAGTAGTGCTGAAATTGCCAAGTTTTTGCAAAAAGAAGTGTGTAAGCAGGCAGATACTTTATTTGCGGTGGATAAGCGAGAAACGGAGCACATGGAGCACTTTTTGAAAATTTTGGTGATACCGAGTCTGCCCACGCATGAACCGCACAAATCGAAAAGTGTTGAGATTTTAAACAAAGCGGGTATCGACGCCATATTGTCTTTTCGATCGATGCTGCAAGCTATCGTCGGAAAGGTCGAAATGAATCTTTCCTGTCCAAGATCAGACTTGCTGCACACTGTGCAATTGCTGAAAATTTACGATATGATCAAATCACCTCAATTGGAACTGTTTAGTGGTAAACAATAGCGATTTATAAAACGCAAAGCTGCACAACGAAAATTGAGCGGCTGTTGCGCGTGAATTGAATTTTTACTTATCATCTTTATAAAAGTGTAGCATATGACAATGATTCACCCGCAGGCAATTGTTGAAGACGGTGCCATTATTGGCAATGACTGTGAAATTGCGGCCTTTGCAGTGATTAAACGCGGGGTGGTGTTGGGCGATCGGGTAAAAGTCGACCATCATGCTGTCATTGGTGGTTTGCCGCAGGCCATTCATTTTGATGCCACGGTTGCCAGTGGTGTGTTGATTGGCGACGATGTGACCATTCGCGAAGGCGTGACCATCAACCGTTCAACATGTGCCGGGCAAAACACGGTCATCGGTTCGCATGTTTATCTGATGGCCAATAGTCATGTTGGGCATGACTGTGTCGTGCATGCGCACACCATTGTAGCAAATGCCGTCTTGCTCGCCGGGCATGTCAATGTGGGCTACCACTGTTTTCTGGGTGGTGGGGCCGCTTGTCACCAGTTTTTACGGATTGGCGAAGGCGTCATGCTCAGTGGATTATCCCGATTTACCAAAGATATCCCACCGTTTGCCCTGGCGCATGAGCGCAACCTGTTGTCGGGGTTGAATCTGATTGGCCTCAAACGCCGCGGCTTTGCGCGTGCAACCATTGCCGATCTCAAGCAGTGTTTCAAGGCTGTCTATATGGCCGAGGATGCAAATATGAAGCGCAATGCGGCAGGTACACGGGCGGCCACACCGGAAGGGCAATTGTTTCTCGACTTCTTTGCCGATGGGCAGCGTGGGTTTGCAGGATTGGAACGGGCCTAAAGAAAGGAGCGGTTGAAGATGTATGCATAAACCGATTGCCATTACATGTGGAGACCCTGCTGGGGTGGGACCCGAAATTATTGAAAAGTGGTTGGAACAGTATCCAGACTGGAAAAGCGAGGTGTGTCTCATCGGCCCCGAGTCGTTATTGGCGCGCTGGCAGGCTGCGCAGCGTAAACGGGTAGGGCCGCGTGACTTTCAGGCTGTCCCTGGCCATCCAAGCGTAGAGGGTGCCAGGGTGGCGCTCGATGCGCTTGAAGAAGCAGCGTATGGCTGCCGCCAAGGGCGCTATTCGGCTGTGGTGACAGCCCCGGTGAGTAAGGATTGGATGTACCAGGCGGGATGGGCCTATCCTGGGCATACCGAGTTTTTCGCAGATCGCTGGTATGGGAAGCCCTCCATGGCATTTGCGGGGGGGCAGCTCCGTGTGGTAATGGCAACCTGGCATATCCCCTTGAGTGAAGTGAGTCAGCACATGACTGAGGAAACCCTCAGCCGTGCAGTTCAAAACGCGGATATATTGGCGCGGGCGTTGGGTGCTGAGACACCGCGAATTGCGGTCTGCGGGTTAAACCCCCACGCTGGAGAACAGGGTTTAATCGGGTATGAAGAACAAGGCATTATCGACCCGGCGCTGACCATCCTGCGTCGGCAGTATCCTGGATTGTCCCCCTGTTTGCCTGGCGACACCGTGTTTTGGCGGCAACTGCAAGGTGATTTTGATGTCGTTATCGCCTTGTACCATGACCAGGGATTGGCACCGTTGAAGACGGTGGACTTTGCCACAGCCGTCAATATTACCCTCGGTTTGCCCTTTGTGCGTACCAGCCCCGACCATGGCACAGCTTTCGACATTGCTGGACAAGGAGTGGCCTCTATTACGAGTTTTGCCAATGCGGTCGATTTGGCGGTAAAACTGAGGTTTAAAGTGTGACTTTTTTGACTTTTTGTGGTTATCGACTTGATGCACTCGCATTCCCCTTTATCTAAGAAGTTATGGTTAGTGAAAATCATCAAGCACCGGAACTTCCGGCAGGGGTCCGCCTCGGTAATGAAAAGTTGGTGCTCCTCACCCAAGCCGCTGGCGAAAAGGTCCTGTCCTTGATTGCACGGGACAATGAGGGCAATTATTTACGTTTGGCTATCACAGGGGGAGGCTGCAACGGCCTGTCGTATAAGATGAAGTTTGTCGATAAACTCAAAAAGGGGGATATCCTCGTGATCAGCCAAGGTGCCCAGGTCGTGGTCGACTCGAAAAGCGCACTGTATCTGAAAGGGACGCACCTTGATTATTCCAACAAAATGGTGAGCGGCGGGTTCAAGTTTTCCAATCCGAATGCCAAATCCAGCTGCTCCTGTGGAGAAAGTTTCTCAATCTAGCACTGTTTTTTAAAAGTTAGAGGATTTCGGTTTCCCCGCGTTGTTGATTATCGGTCTACTGACGCGCGGGATTCAATACTTTCACAACCGGTCTTTTGGGGCGGACGCAAAGCTCTTCATTCGGGCCAGCGATGCGCAAAGTGTTCGGTTTTACCTCGGTCGCTATCCCGAGCTGTCAGCACGTCAATCGCAGGTGGTTCTCGCGGGGCCTCCAGACGCGCAATTGCGTCAACTTTCAGCAAATTCTGCAAATGGCCCTCTATGGTTCATCGTGGTGAATCGAGTGGGGCACCAGGATTTGAGCAATCAGAAAATCGACCGTTATTTTTAGGCAGTCTAACCGGATCTTAACTGAATACCATTTTACCCGCGTCCAGCTTTATCGGCTGGGAAGTTCAGCCATTGAGTAAGCCACTCTTCTGCTGCACATCCCGAAATTAGGGGTTGAAAGTTCTGCAAAAGTCTTTTAACACTTCAGTTATTCTAATTTATGATAGAAAATCGAGACGATAACATCCAATCAGCACCAGTGAATCACACTGTGGTTTGTGCAGTTGCAGACCCGGTCAATCTTTATTGTTAATGGCTAAAGGTTTTGGTTCTGGTGGTCGCCCTCGGCGACGTAATTATAATTCAGGTCCTCGTAAAAATGAGCGTATTCGTGCCCCGCAAATACGTGTCATTGGACCGGACGGTGCGCAGATAGGCGTCATGCCATCGCGAGAGGCATTGGAATTAGCGAAAAAGGCTGGCTTGGATCTGGTCGAAATTTCTGCTTCGGCTCGACCGCCCGTGTGTCGCATTCTGGACTACGGCAAATACAAGTATGAGCAAAGCAAGAAAACCAAAGACAACAAGCCGACGGTTCACAAGCAGAAGGAAGTCAAGTTTCGTGTGCGGATCGAAGAACATGACTATGTGACCAAGCTGCGCCACGCCGAAGAGTTTTTGGGCAAAGGGTCTAAAGTAAAGATGTCGCTGATGTTTCGTGGCCGCGAGATGGAGCACAAGGAGCTGGGTTTTGAGGTGTTGAAGCGAGCGATCAAAGATCTGGACCACATTGGTCAGCCGGACACTCCCCCCAGGCTGGTCGGGCGTAATATTTCCATGGTGATGTCACCCTTGCCTGCGCAAAAACGAAAACTCAAATACAATGTCGAAGAGTCCGAAGACGCATAACCCGTTTTCGTTTACTCGCGGATACAGTTGCTGGGCCTGGGCAATCTTTTTTTTTGGTTGTACCTCCTCCCTAAGTGCAGACGTGCGGATGCATGGCTCCACTTATGTGGATTTACAAAACGTAGCTGCCAAATGGGGGATGAACTTCGTTTGGCTGCAGGATGGTAAAGAAGTGTTACTCAGTAGTGAGTGGACGCGTTTACAGTTTGAACGCCATCAACGTTATTGCACGCTCAATGGGCATCGCATTTATTTGGGGAACCCGATTGTCTATCATAAAAAAAGTTTGTACATCAGCGACAAGGATTACGCATCGGCACTCAAACCTATCTTACTGCCGCACACCTTTCCGGATCCCCCTAAATTGTATCGGATCGTTATCGATCCTGGACATGGCGGCAAGGATCCGGGTGCAGAGAACCGTAGTTTAGACGTCAATGAGAAGGTAACGGTGCTGTCGGTTGCCAAAAAATTGCGTGCCAAACTTGAGGCTTTGGGATACAAAGTGATATTGACCAGGGAAACCGATAAATTTGTTTCATTGAGTGAGCGCACGCGCATTGCCAATCGCTACAAAGCGGATTTGTTTGTCAGTTTACACTTTAACGCAGTTGACAGTGAACGTGTGAGGGGGGTGGAGACATTTGTGTTTACCTTGCCGGGTCAGCCGTCCAGTCATCGCAGTCGACTGGTTGCGAGTGACCAGAAGGTGTATGCGGGAAATGCCAACAATACCTGGAGTACGCTGGCAGGCTATTATGTGCAGGCTTCGATGGTAAAAAATATGGCTGCCGAAGATCGGGGCGTGAAGCGCGCTCGTTTCGCGGTGTTGCGCGATTTAAAGTGTCCAGGCATTCTCGTAGAAGGCGGTTTTGTCACCCACCCTGAAGAAGGCAGGTTGATTCGTACCGAGGCTTATCAAGAGCGCATGGCAGAATCGATTTTAAAGGGCATTTTTGCTTATCAAAAGACGCTCAATCGCATCCGTAACCGGGATGTCGCGCAAACAAAGTAAATCCGGCTTCATATGAATGGGACATATCTTGTCTGGATTGCGCTGGGAGGTGCACTCGGATCCGTAGTGAGGGCTGTTTTGATTCATTTTGTCCCCAGCGATTTCCCTTGGGCCACGCTTTTTGTCAATGTCGTCGGGTCCTTTGTGATCGGCGTTGTGCTCGCCTTGACGTCTTCGGAGACGGAATGGCATATGACCGTGAAATCATTGCTGGCGGTTGGGTTTTGTGGGGCTTTTACCACATTTTCGACCTTCAGTTATCAAACACTGATGCTCATTGGCGAAGGCAGGCACGCCCATGCCTTGCTCAATATCGGCCTATCAATCGGATTGACGTTACTTGCAGTATGGTTAGGAATGCGCTTTGTGGGACCTCTGTAATCAGTTCCTGCCGAAGTTGAAGGCGTGCGCAAAGAATCTGGATCAATAGTTCGCTTTTGATATAGAACCCGTTAAGTTCGCTCCTTTTCAATTCTATTCAATCATGATTATTCGAGTCATTATCGCTGTAAGTATACTGGTGGTCCTCATTGGTGGTCTTGCGTTGGTGAAGAAGCATCAATTTGCGACCATGGGCGCAGCCCAGGCTGAGGCAAAGGTTCCGCCTTCGACGGTGACTTCATTCAGCGCCACGCACCAGGATTGGGAACAGACCTTCGCTGCGGTCGCATCGTTGGAAGCTGTCAACGGCGTCATGGTCGCGGCGGAGTCTGCTGGACGGGTAGAGCGGATTGAGTTTACCGCTGGTGCCCTGGTTGAGACGGGGTCGGTTTTGCTGAAAATGGATACGTCCGCCGAAGAAGCTGAACTCGCCGCCGTGGCCGCCACGCTGGATCTGGCGCGTTTAAAGTTGGATAGAGCTCAGCAGTTACTGGCAAAACAAACGATTTCACAATCAGAATTTGATGCTGCCGAGGCAGAGTTTAAAGATTTGTCAGCCCGATATGCGTCCATCCGCGTTGCGATCGACAAAAAGCATGTCAAGGCGCCGTTCAGTGGACGTTTGGGGATTCGGTTGGTCGATCTCGGGCAATATTTGCAACAGGGGGACGCCATCGTCACCTTGCAGGCGCTGGACAAACTGAATGTAAATTTTCGCTTGCCCCAGCAGGCCTTGGCCGCGATTCAACCGGGTTATCGCGTCCGCGTGAGCAGTGATGCGGCTCCAGATACGTCGTTTGTGGGGAAAGTTTCGGTCGTCAGCCCGCAGGTCAACGAAAGTACCCGGACGATCGATATTCAGGCGGTGTTGAACAATCCTGAAGAAGAATTATTACCGGGGATGTTTGCCCGCGTGGAGGTAGTCCTGTCTGAATCGAAACAGGTATTGGTGGTGCCGGTAACCGGCATAAAGTATGCGCCGTTTGGCGATTCCGTATTCATCATCGAAGCGGGTGAAGACGGACAAGGCCAACAGGTGCGTCAGCAGTTTGTGCGCTTAGGTGAACGCCGTGGTGACTTTGTGGCGGTGTTGGACGGTCTTGAAGCGGGCGATTTGATGGTCAGCACCGGCGCATTCAAGCTGCGCAATGGCATGCCGGTGGTGGTCGATAACACACTATCGCCCGAATTCAAATTGGCCCCAAAGCCGGATGATAGATAAGTGAGCATGCGCTTCACAGATATATTCATTCGTCGGCCTGTTTTGGCCATTGTGGTCAATTTGGTGATCATTATCGCCGGACTGCAAGCGGTGCGTACGCTCACGGTTCGCCAGTTTCCGCAAAGCGAGAGTTCCAAGGTAACCATCCAGACGGTGTATGTCGGTGCCAGCCCTGAACTCGTCCGGGGCTTTATCACGGTGCCTTTGGAGCGTGCTATCGCCGCTGCGGATGGGATCGATTACATTGAGTCAGAAAGTAAGCTGGGTCTGTCCACCATTACGGCTCGGCTGGAGTTGAACTTCGACTCGACCAAAGCATTGGCTGAAATCAGCTCCAAGGTGGATCAAGTCAGGAGTGACTTGCCACCCGAGGCCGAAGTGCCGACCATTAATGTTGAATCCGCAGCTGAAGAAACGGCTGCAGCCTATCTCAGTTTTACGTCAGATATACTCAAACAAAATGAAATTACCGATTATTTAGTGCGTGTGGTGCAACCGCGATTATCCGCGGTGACCGGGGTGCAACGCGCAGATATTCTGGGACCCCGCACCTTTGCTGCCCGCATCTGGTTAAAACCGGACCGTATGGCTGGCTACAATATCAGCCCTACGCAAGTCCGCAATGTGTTGGCAGCGAACAACTATTTGGCCGCGTTGGGACAGACGAAGGGCTCGCTGATTCAAGTTAATTTGACGTCCAATACCGATTTGCGTTCGATTGATGAGTTCAAAAACTTAGTGGTTGCTGAGGCAGACGGAGCACAAGTGCTGCTCAGTGATATCGCTGATGTGGAGTTAGGGGCTGAGAGCTATGAGCAGGAAGTGCGTTTTTCCGGACGGACAGCCGTCTTCATGGGTATTTGGCCCTTGCCCGACGCCAACAGCCTCGACGTCATCGATGCGATTTACGTGGAGATCGACAAGCTGCGTGAGGAGTTACCCACCGGCCTCGAAGCGACGATTGCCTACGATTCAACCCGCTATATCGACAATGCGATTCACGAGGTACTGAAAACTTTGCTCGAAACCTTGATCATCGTGGTTTTGGTAATTTATTTATTTTTGGGCTCATTCCGCTCGGCATTGATTCCGGTCCTGACCATTCCGCTGTCGTTGATTGGGGCGGTGTTTTTAATGCAGGTGTTTGGGTTTACCCTGAATCTGTTGACGTTGTTGGCGATTGTGTTGTCGGTAGGCATCGTGGTGGATGATGCGATCGTCGTGGTCGAAAATGTTGAGCGCCATTTGCGCGAAGGGCAGTCACCGATAGATGCCGCTTTGCTCGGAGCCCGCGAATTGATCGGCCCTGTGATTGCAATGACGATCACGCTGGCAGCTGTGTACGCGCCGATAGGGTTACAGGGAGGCTTGACAGGCTCGTTGTTTCGCGAATTTGCCTTTACGCTGGCTGGAGCGGTGACGATATCGGGCATCGTCGCCCTTACGCTTTCCCCCATGTTGGCCTCGCGCATCCTGCGGTCAGATATTGAAGAGCGCGGTTTAGCAAAAGCGATCGCCACGGGTTTTGAACGCTTGAAACAAGGCTACGGCAAGTTACTGGATGTGTCTTTAAAAACGCCCATTGCCGTGTATATCGTGTGGGGGGTGTTGTCGCTGGCGGCCATCCCGATGTATATGTTTTCAGCGCAAGAGCTGGCACCGAAGGAAGACCAGGGGGTTATTTTTGGCATCATGCAGGCATCGGCGGATGCTACTTTGGAGCAAACGAGTAAAAGTGCTGCGGCTGCGAATGACATTTATATGGGGGTGCCGGAAGCCGCGTTTACGTTCCAAATTACTTCGCCCAGCTTTGGCTTTGGCGGCATGGTGACGAAACCATGGGATGAACGCGAGCGTACGGTGTTCTCCATTTTGCCGGAAATACAACAGCAACTCCAACAGATCCCCGCTGTGGAAATTTTCCCGACGACCCCTTCAGCGCTGCCAGGAGGAGATGATTTTCCATTCAATTTTGTCATCGCTTCGACGGCTGAGTCTGACCAGATTTTAGACATCGCTCAGCAATTGGTCGACGTCGGGATGAAGGAAGGACTCTTTGCTTTTCCGCCGATGATCGATGTAAAGATTGACCAGCCACAATCGGAACTGGTGATCGATCGTGAAAAGGTCGCTGATTTGGGCCTGGACCTGCGCCGCGTTGGCAGTGATGTCTCCGCCATGCTCAGTGGCAATTTCGTCAATCGTTTCAACATGGATGGCCGCAGTTACAAGGTAATTCCACAAATTAAACGCATAGACCGCCTCAACCCGGAACAGCTCGAAAATATTTATGTTACGGGCCCCGACAATCAACTGGTGCCGCTGAGCACTGTAGCGACCATCGAATATTCAACCGTGCCGCGTTCGTTGAATCGCTTCCAACAACTCAATGCGGTGAAAATAAGCGGCGTTGTTGTCATGCCTTTGGGACAGGCGCTGGAATTTATGGAAAAAGAGGCGGCAAAAATTTTGCCGGGGGGTTACGTCGTCAACTATACCGGCGAATCCAGACAATTGCGCAAAGAAGGCAGTAAATTTTTGCCGGCTTTTTCACTGGCCATCGCCCTGATATTTTTGGCTTTGGCGGTGCAGTTCAACAGCTTTCGCGATCCGCTGGTGATTTTGTTGGGCTCGGTGCCAATAGCGATGTTTGGGGCGTTGATCTTTTCTTTCCTGAAAATGATGGCACCCGATGTCAGTTATTGGACCGATGGCTGGACCACGACGCTCAATATTTACTCTAAGGTCGGGCTGGTGACGCTGGTGGGACTGATTGCCAAAAACGGCATTTTGATGGTCGAATTTGCCAATAAAAAACAAGAGGAAGGGGTGGCCAAATTGCCCGCTGTGCGGTCTGCAGCCTTAACGCGGTTGCGGCCCATATTGATGACCACGGTGGCCACTGTGGCCGGGCATTTTCCGTTGACGCTGGTCACCGGTGCGGGCGCAGAGGCGCGCAATTCGATAGGGCTGGTGTTGGTAGGTGGAATGGCGATTGGTACCTTGTTTACGCTGTTCATCATTCCATCGGTATACATGCTTCTGGCACGCGACCATCGCAAGGGCTCGCAGTGTTCGGCTGACCGGACGGATAGCGAAATGGTTGAACTGCCACTGCTGCAAAAGGCAAAAAAGATACAGAGTGATAGTAATGAAGATGACTCGAATTGAACGATGTAAACTCGGGCTATGCGGGCTGTTGATGGTTGTTGGTAACGCCTTGTGGGCGCAAACAAGTATCCCGGATGAGCTCGACTTGAACACTGCTTTGCAGTTTGCTCTGCAACACAATTTTGCGATTCAGCAAGCGCAGGAGCGCATCGCCAAGCAACAAGACTTTTTGGTGCAGGTGCGCTCGGTGGTGTTGCCGCAGGTAGCGTTGGATTATAATTACACGTTGGTCGATCGCGATCGCCTGGAAGATTTTGGTGGGACATCGTTTGGCAGTGACCAGGCCTGGTCGGTCAACCTTGAGTTGACCCAGCGTATTTACGCGGGTAGCCGCGGCCTCACGCGTCTAGGTGAAGAAAAATTGCGACTAAAAGCAGCTGAGCTGGAAATGCAGGCTATTATTCAAGGGGAAATGCTGCGCGTGCGCAGTCACTTTTATGACCTGCTGCTCGCCCGTGAGCAAATTAAAGTCCAACAGCAATCGTTGTCACTGCTGGAGGAACAACTCTCCACGATTCAAGATCGCTACGATGCCGGGGCCGTGCCGCGCTTTGACTTGATTCGCGCCCAAGTCGCACTGGCCAATGGCCGCCCGCCTTTAATCCGGGCTAAAAATCGTTACCGGATTGCATGGGAAGAATTGCGCGAAGTTTTGGGTGCTCCGAGTGATCCCACGGACGATTTGAATCAGGTCCCGCTAATTGCAGGGGATCTGCAATACCAGCCTGAACCGTATCTCTTGTTGGATGCCTTGGCACAAGCCCGGATCAATCGTCCTGAAATACAAGGCTATGTCTTGTTGATCGAAGCGGCTGAGAAAGCCGTCAAAGCTGAAAAGGGTCTTTATGCGCCCGATCTGGAACTGGTTCTCGGTTATCAGGTAAGTAAATCGAATTTTAGCAGTCAGATTGATGCAACGATCGATGGTTGGGCCGTCGGGTTGCAAGGAAATTGGTCCATCTTTGACAGTGGTGCCATTCGGGCGCAAGTCGCCCAGGCAAAGTCGGACTTGCGGCAAGTGAAGTTGAGTGAGCGTGAAGTTATGCTGCAAATCGATGTAGAAGTGCGGCGGGCATATTCACGTTGGCTTGAAGCAGAGGAGTTGGTCAAAGCTTCAGAGTTTGTTGTGGAACAAGCCGAGGAATCGCTGCGTTTGGCAACTGAACGCTATGCTGTGGGGTCGGCCACGCACTTGGATGTGCTCGCTGCACAGGTTGACTTAACCCAGGCACGAACCAACCAGGTAGAGGCCGTCCACGGGCACAAGGTTGCCGTCGCTGCATTGCGTAGAGCAATGGGGATCAGTGTTTATTTTCAGTAAGTAACTGTTGGATATCGGCGACGGCCTGTTCCAATTTACGCACTTGCGCGCGGTCAGGTATTGCGGATGCAAACCGAACAGCATAGTGTAGCACTATCGCGTTGCGCAGCGCAGCGCGAATATCTGCATCCACAACATTTTCATGGCGTATCAGCCATTGTTGCCACGTTTCATGCGGTGCACGTGTGCAATTGCGTTCGGCCAGCAGTGGCTCCAGGTTGGCGAGTGCTGATGGTGGGCCGTGCGGTCCGCGGTCGGGGACTTCGGAGGATTGCAGTTGTCTGCGTTGCGCGCGATGGCCTTTAAACATCCGCAATGGCAAATAAACGACCAATACCACCAGAATGATGGCAATGAGCCAGTTACGTTGACGGTCAGATAGACCTTCTTGACGAAGCATGAGAAAGCCATTGTAAACCGCATTTAAGCGGTCCCACAAGGGTTGCAGGACACTCTGATTTGCAGCATCCATGCTTGCCCAGGTCGGAGGGGTGGTGTCGACTGGTAGCCATTGCCCATCGATCCAGGCTTCGGCCCAGGCATGTGCATGCATGGAACGAATGTAATAAATATCTTGTGACGCGTCGTGTTCTTGCACTGAATATCCCACAGCATAGCGAGCAGGTATGCCAGCTGCGCGCAATAGGAACACCGTCGCAGTAGCAAAATACTCACAATGGCCGGAACGGGTTTGCTGTAAGAAATAAGCCAGAGGTGTGATGGTTTCTGATGGTTCCCATTGGCCTGCGGGTTGATACAGTGAATACGTGAACGCTTGTCTGAAGTGCTGTTGGATCACGGTTATCGCTTGTTTTGCAGGTAGAGTGGCTACCTTTAACGACTCTGCTAAACTGAGAATTGCAGCTTTCTCAGAAGGCGGCACCTCTAAGTCTTTTCCGCGATCCGGTGGTGATTGTGAATTGCCCTTGTGTTGATAGGTCACGTGGAAATTGAGTAAAGTGGCAAAATCACGCACACGTGTAATACCAGATGCGACCTGATACGCGACGTCATTGGCGCGCAGGTCCAGTAACGAAAAGGTTCGATAGGGGAGCGGCAAATAAACGGTTTCAGTGCCCGGGCGGCCTGTAAGCTTGAACATCGATACCGCTTTGGGATCCGGTGCGGTGTTGAGCACATAAGCATTGCGCCCACCTGTATTTGTTTCTTCCAACGCGTTAAACTCGCGATCAGCGGTGTTGAGCCAGTGATTTTGCTTAAATGTATCGTAGCTGGCGTCCTTCAACAACACGGGTGGCTGCCCTTTTTCGGGGGTTAATGTCCACACGATATGTGCAGATTGTTTCAGCCTGCCGAGTTCGCCGATACGCGTCGTGGCCTTATACGGATCGAGTTGATGAAAGCGCGCGTAGAAATCCAAGGCCATTTGTTCCAAACGCTGGTGGAGGGTATGCAGCCCTATATGACCCTGGTAACCTGTGTAGATCAGCGCACACCATAGGCAGAGACGCAACAGGAGTTGATGTTTATAGTTGTTGCTCAAACGTGTGCATGCAAATGCCAGCAATAATGCACCACAAAAGTAAAAGTAGGGGTTTTCCGTGTTGGCAAGTCCTGTCGATAAGAGCAGCACCAGAAAATAGGCGTAGCCAATGTTGACGGGTTTATATGCCGAAGTTTGCCATGCTTTGAGCTGATACTTTTTCGCTTTCCAGCGCATGGTAATGAAAAAGGTGCCCAACGGCAAGGTGGAGTGGGTCGAATACTGTTGCGCGAGCAAAATGGGTAAAAACGCAATAGGCGCCCACAAAAATTGCTGGTTGATACGTACCAGGTTTGGGTTTTCAATAATGGGAATTAATATTATAACAAAGAGTAAAATAAGGGAAAAATTCCAAAAGTTGATAGAGTGCTTTTCAGTCCATTCCCAGCGTATGCGTAGATAACGATGACTTTCCACAACAGGAGCCAGGGTCGCTCCCAAAATAGGATGTCCACTGAAGAAACCCCAAAAAATCGCTGCTAAACCGAGCAAATAAGGCGGCGGCTGGCAGGGTGATGTCCGTGCATGCACTGAATTTACCATAAGGCTAATTTTGCTTGAATGGACTCAGTGTCGATGAAGTCGATATCGGGTTGTGCGTGGGCGGCTGCGAAGGGGTGCGCTGTGTCATACAGCACAATAGCCCGTACTTGAATATTTTGTACTCGCAATGCATCTACCAGTTTTTTGCGCTCGGCGTCCCACGTGGTAAATATGCAAATACATGTGCTCAGGTCGCGACTATGTGCCTGCACTAAATGTTTTAACTGTACAAATGAACCTTCGCAACTGGGCTCAACCGCAGCCAGTATTTCCAACATTTTTTCCACCAGGGTGGTGCCGCGCCCTGAGGTGAAGCAATGTGCTTCGTCACCGACGAATAGCAAATCCAATAAAGACTCTTTCGTATCCAGATCGCAGGCAAATGTTGCTGCTACGGATACGGCCTCTTCAAAAACAGTTTCTTCAATCCCTTGCCCGAAGGTATCCAACACCAGCGCATAGTGCGGCACAAATTCATCCTGATACTCTTTGACGATGGGCTTTCTTTGTTTGGCCCAGCTTTTCCAATCAATGTGTTTTAACGGGTCTCCAGCTTGATATTCACGCAATCCCATAAACTCTTCGGACTCACCAATGGAGCTCGACAGGGAGCCCCCTCCAGTTTTATATCGGGATTCGCCAGCAAATGATAAAGCGGGTAAGTAATAACGTTTCGGCAGCACGACAATCGAGGCGGTGTTGTTGCATTGCAGGCGATGGGTGGACCAGAACAGTCCCAGTACATCACTGTGCAGCAGGCGTAACTGGTTAAGGTGTAACACTCCCCGTCGCAAGGGAGTGATGCCCAATTCGACCGTGGTCTCAGTTTGTGAAGGTAAAACAAGGCTGGCAGATGGCTGGGTCTCGGCAATATGGGCTTTCTGGCGCAACCACATCCAACGATAATAAACAAAAAAACGGTCGACAATATTGCGTTTTTTTTCGCCGGGTTCGACCGTGTTGAGAAAGGTGTCTCTGGCTGGAATCGGTGCTCGTAGCCATTCACGTATGTGACAGTTGACAAGGGTCCGCTTGCTCGAATGGGTGAGTTTTACCCGATAGCCGAAGGGGGTGCCGACTGTTGCGTAGCGTGGGCAGCTGCGTATTGCTGTGAGCGGTGGACAGCGCCAGGCTAGATTCCACAACAGCGCCAACACCAGCATGGCTAAGCCTAACGGGAAAAATTGGTAGGCGGCTGAGCGGTTGGTATCGATGCCAAATACCACTGCCATAGCCATAATAGCCAGAACCAGCCAACCGGTAGGGGTTGTGCGCACACGCACAAATTGGTGCAAATGCGCACCTATGGCATAAAGCCGGAACAGCACGCGTTTGTGCAAGGGATGTTGGCTGTAGGTCGCTACGTGTACGGCGGGCATTTTATGATACAAATATTATGCTGGAACCTTCAGTTGCTCGACGATTTTTTCAACGATATCGCTTTCGGAGGTGCCATTAAACTTGGCTTGAGGGTTGAGCACGATGCGGTGCGCAATGACAGCCACGGCCAGCTCTTGAATATGATCCGGCGTGACAAAGTCAGCCCCGTCCATCAAAGCGAGAACTTGCGCACATTTCATTAAAGCCAGCGAAGCGCGCGGGCTGGCTGCGAGTTCAACATCCTTCATTTTGCGTGTTTCACTGACCAGGTCGACAATGTAGGCCTTGAGTTCGTCACTCACAGTCATCGCTTCAGCGGCTCGTTTGAGGTCGGCGATGGTTGCCAGGGACAAGCAAGGTTGCAGGTGGTGCAGCGGGTGTTGCTGTTGCTGATCGGTAAGAATGTTGATTTCTTCAGCGCGTGGCACATACCCCATCGAACAACGCATCGCGAAGCGGTCCATTTGGGCTTCGGGCAAAGGATAAGTGCCGCGAAATTCGACGGGATTCTGCGTGGCTATTACGAAAAAGTGTTCAGTGAGCCGCTTGGACTTGCCCTCGATCGTTACTTGCCCCTCGGCCATGGCTTCGAGCAGTGCAGATTGCGTTCGCGGCGACGCGCGATTAATTTCATCAGCCAGCAGGATATGGCTGAAAATTGGGCCAGGATGGAATTTAAAGACGTCGTCCTTGGGGTTCCAGATAGACACTCCCAGTATATCATTTGGTAATAAATCGGGAGTAAACTGAATACGCCGGAAATCGGCCTCTTCTATCGACAGGGCCAATGCTTTGGCCAAAGACGTTTTGCCGGTGCCTGGATAATCTTCCAGCAGCACATGGCCCCCGCTCAGGAATGCAGCAACCAGGTGACGGATCGATGTCGTCTGGCCACGAATGATGGTTGTCAGATTGTTGACGAGTTGTCGACAGTGGGTCCCGGGATCGCTCATAAACATGTTTCAGTTGTAGACAGTCGCAACCGGTGTTTTGATTGCGCTGATGATGCGGCATGTAAGCGTTGCACATCAGTCTGTTATAATGGGTGTTCAATTCCTAAAGGCAAGTGATCGTTTGCACCCTGTTTGAGGAACAGGGCTGTCAGCAGAGGCCATCACCTGTCATTGCTTTGTAACAAAGTTTACAATCATCGTCACTTCGTAACTTTTATTTAACAAAGCGAACCTATACAAGCCGAACCCATTCTGTTTTACTCTGAACAGAATCGGAAAAACAACAGGCTTATGTTATGAAAAGTGTGCTTACAGTGCTGATATTGTTGGGAGGAGCTTTGACAAGTGGTTACGGCGCACCAATCAACGAAACTAAATCGAAACTCGAACTTTGGGCAGAGACCCGGCAAATCCTGTCGAAAGAAAAGAACGATTGGGTCGTCGAGAAGGTGTACCTTGCTCAGTCGATAACCTTGCTTAAAGGTGAGATAGAGAAACTTGAAAGTACAATTGAGGACCTTGAGCAAACCAATACCGTTGCCGACGAAGAGCGGTTTGATTTGTTGCAGCAACGTGGTCGTTATCAGGACAGTAACGCAGTGTCTGCAACGCACATTGCCCAGCTGGAAACGGCTACTTTGGCACTCGCCAAGAAATTTCCTCACGTATTGTTGAACAAGTTGGAGCGTCTGATTGTACGCATTCCTGAAAACCCGGATGATTCCAAGCTGTCTTTGGGGCAGCGCTTGCAAAGTGTGGTCGGTATCTTATCTCAGGCTGAAAAATTCAACAAATCAGCCACTTTCACCGGCGAAACTCGAGAGCTTGGCAATGGGGTGAAAGTCCAGGTGCGGACGCTCTATTGGGGACTGTCGTTGGCGTTCTATATCGATATGTCAGGGGAAAAAGCCGGGATCGGCGTGCCGAGCGATGCGGGCTGGGTCTGGACAGAAAGAAATGATCTGGCGGATGACGTGAAAAAGTTAATCGATATTTACGAAGGCAAAACCGACGCAATCGATTTTGTTTCATTACCCTTTGTTATTAAATGATACATGTTACCCAAATTAAGGATTTATTACTCATGCATTATTTTATCAATAGTTTAATAACTCCAATGCGCAGTGCAGGGCCTCAAATTGTGGAGTGCCGCAGGGCATTGGGCGCATCTGCAGCAGCGCTCCGCAAGCTGAGGCTCTGCGGAATGGAAACAGGTGCACGCGTTCTCATCCGTTCGCTGTACTGTTTACTCAATTGCACTCCAATGCGTGTTTTATATGCATTCTCGTTGTCATTGTCGATTTTAAGCAGCGCCCATGCAGCATCTTTTGCGGATGTGGCGGTGGATGTCGACAAGCGCCTTAAGGCTGCACAGACCGAGCTTGCCGAGCAACGCAGTGTCCTAGCTGAAGAAAGGCTGCCACTGTCGCAATCGATCTTTGCACTCGAAAACACGGTTATTGAGAAGCGCAAGCGACTCGATGAGCTGCGTAAGTTAAAAGACAAGCAACAATTTGACTTGTTGAAGCTGGAAAAGGAAGTCACGTATTTGGAAAAGCAGGACGAATTTATGGCAAGCATGCTCAATGATTTTGTGCGGGATTTTGCCGGTCGTTTGGACTTGAGCGAAACCGCATTATATCAAGATGTCGTCAATGAGGGTAAACTCGCGGCCACCAATACCAATTTAATCGACACCGAAAAACGCGTCCGACAATTCGCGGTGATAGAGGCTGCCCTCAAGCGCCTTAACGATAAAATTGGCGGTCACGCATTTGCAGGACAGGCACTCGGCGCAGATGGTGTCTTGACGGAAGGCAGATTTTTAGCTGTTGGACCTAGCGTGTTTTTTGCCAGTGAGGACGCGCGCGTTTATGGACTTGCGCAAAACCAATTGAATGCAGCGGACCCGGTAGTGGTGGATTTGCCGCCTGGTGCGGGGAACCCTATTGTGGCAACTGCCCAATCCGGAGCCGGTCTCCTGCCGCTGGATGCAAGTATGGGCAAAGCATTAAAGATCGTCGCCTCTAGAAAGACACTCAGCCAATACGTTGAAGAGGGCGGAGTTGTCGGTTATGTTATCATTGGGTTGGGCGTGTTGTCATTAATGCTCACTCTATTTAAAATTTTAGAAATCGGTCGCTTTAAAGTGGCTCAGCCCAGAGACGTAGACTTCATGATCGAGCATTTAATCATGAATAAAGCCAAATCGGCTATAGAGCGTGCTTCGAAATTCAGTCAGCAGACGGCAGCTATGTTCATGACGGGAATCCAACATTTTGGTGAAAAACGGGGCATGCTTGAAGAGCTGATGTTCGAACATATTCTTTCGACCCGGCCAAAGCTCGAACGCTTTTTACCTTTCTTGGCAATAACGGCCGCAGCAGCCCCGCTTCTGGGGCTGCTCGGCACGGTTGTGGGAATGATTAAAACATTTCAATTGATCACCGTCTTCGGCACGGGGGATGCAAAAAGTCTTTCATCAGGAATTTCGGAAGCATTGGTGACAACCGCGCTCGGGCTGATAGTTGCCATTCCAATTCTTATCCTGCACGGAATGCTGTCGCGTATGGCCAAGCGCAAGTTAGGCTTGTTGGAGCAGTCTGCGGTAGCGTTTGTCAACGGATCCGCGCAACAAAAGCAATCTAAGTTGAGATAAGAAAATGGCAAGTAGATAAGGTGATAAGCGAAATTTCAATAAAGGTATTAATCGTTTAGAACACAAAAGGTATGTCTTTACTGACTACTAAATATTTCCACCCAGATATGGATTTTTGCCATAAGGAGCCAAACGAGTCTTGTTAACCCCAAACCCAACCATGCAGACATACGCATACGACATCTTGGAGATTTGGCTCAGTGGTGGTTGGGTGATGATTCCCCTCGCATTGCTGGCGTGCATGATTTACTGCAATGCTTTTACCCTTTTGGTTTATGTTTTGAGAACCAATTTGGGGGGGAAGCATGAGTTTAAATGGCGAGAATGGATCGCGCGCCCGGAAACCGCGGAGGGGCGTGTTGGGCATATCATACGCTACACACAAAGTGGCGTTTCCACGGTGAAGCACATTCGCAATCGATTTGAGGAGATACGTATGTCGCTGGTAGATATGTTGGACCGTCGTATTCGTTTTTTAAAAACACTCGTTGCAGCGGCTCCATTGCTAGGGCTGTTGGGGACGGTACTGGGGATGTTGAATACGTTTCTGGGGATTGCAACGAGCGGTGGTACAGAGACGGCCGGAGTCGTTGCCAAGGGGATTTCTGCGGCATTAGTCACCACCCAGACGGGGCTCACGATTGCGTTGCCGGGGTTATTTCTAGTGATGCTTATTCAGCGTCGTAAGCACGCATTGGAAGCTAAAATTGCCCGTCTTGAGAGTTTGACCCTCACGCACTTGAAATTTCATTAAAGCAAAACAGTATGTTTCGGAAAAGCCTGACAGCGGAGAGCGATGACACGACGGAGATCAATCTGTCTCCCATGATCGATTGCATCTTCATCCTCCTCATATTTTTTATCGTAACCACTGTGTTTGTCGAAGAGTCGGGTATACAGATCAACAAGCCGGATGCATCCGCAGCACCGCCGCCGGAGGAAGATGCGGACCCGGTTGTATTTGAGATCACTGCTGACAACAGAATTATCTACGCAGGCAATGCGATTGGTCTTAAAGCTGTGAGTAATCAGGTGAGACAAAAGCTGACACGTGACGAAGTGCCAGTCTCCATTCGTTCTCACGAAAAAGCAAGTCATGGCTTATTCATGCAGGTTTGGGACGAAGTCGAACTTGCGGGTGCCACCAAAATCAGTTTTTCCACTTTCAATTAATCTGCACACATCGATTCTTTATGCCTAGAACGCTAAGCTACGAAACAGAGGAACAGACGGAGATCAATTTGTCTCCCATGATCGACTGTATCTTTATTCTGCTGATCTTTTTTATTGTCACGACTGTTTTTGTCGAAGAACCGGGTGTTGAAATCGTTAAGCCCATTGCACGCACTCAAGAAGAACTGGAAAAAAATAGCATACTGATTGCGGTAACCAATGATAACAAGATTGTTTATGGCGGCAAAGAATTCAGCATTAGCGGTATCGGTACCCGAGTGCGGCAGCTGCTCCACCAAAATGACTATCCGGTTATCATTCAAGGCGACGTTCATGCTGAACATGGCATGGTTTCAAAATTGTGGACTGAAGTGAAAATTGCCGGTGCAAAAAAAATCAGCGTTTCCACTCAACGGTAGTTCACCAAACTTTAAAAATTTTAATAAAAATAAACAAGTGTCCTACGAAAGTTACAAGTTACCGACTACAAAAAGCGATACCCCCATCGGATTTATTGTGGGCATCGTTTTTTCGTTTTTGTTGTTTGTGGTAATGGCGATTGCTCAGAAGATGGGGGACCCGGTAAAACCCAGGCAAGAGTTGGATACGGTGCTGATTGCAATGGATGCTCCAGAACTCGAAGAATTTGAAGAAGAAGTCATTGAGGAAGAACCTGAAGAGGAGGAAACGCCTGAGCTTGAAGAAGAACCGCCTGAACTGAATCTCGATCAACTGGACTTGGCTTTAAATCCCGGAACCGGCGGTGACGTCGCAGGTGATTTTGCGCTGCCAGGATTTGCAGCAACAACGGAATCGACAGGCACTTTAGATGTATTTGACTTTACGGATCTGGATAAGGTGCCACAGCGACTTTCCGGTAAAATGCCGACTTACCCACGGTCGTTGCGCAGCCGGAAGATTGGCGGCAAAGTTCAAGTGAGGGTAACACTTTTGCCAGATGGATCCGTTAAGGATCCACAAATACTGGCGTCTCCTCATCCCGACCTGTCGGCAGCCGTTCTGGCTGTAGTCAGTGATTGGAAATTTGAACAACCCACGAAAGATGGGCGCAACGTGCAAGCGGCAGGAACCTTCACCATACCTTTTAATATCCAATAAGCTTCTTATGAGAAAAATAACAACCATCATCCTCAACTTAGTGCTATTGAAAATAGGTTCTGGTGGCTTGCAGGCGCAGGTGGATACAAGTGCCTACTGGAACGATCCCGAGTTTGTACAATCATTCATGGGCAGTTATGGGTTTCTTCCCGAAATTGAACCTGAAATCAATCCAGAAGAGATACAATTATTTCGCGATCTGCTCGAAGTGATTAAAGTCAACCCCAAGGCAGCAGCGGCTCAATTGCAGCAATCGATCAACGAACAAAGCAGCGCGGCTTTGACATTCGTTTTGGGCAATCTTTATCTGCAAAGCCAGCAGTTGAATGCGGCGATCGCAGCATACCAACAGGCACTTGAAAAATTTCCCAACTATCGGCGGGTCTATAAAAATCTCGGCGTCATTTACCTGCAGGAAGCGCAATATGCAGCTGCAGTAGAAAATTTCGCCAAAGCAATTGAATTGGGCGATCGAGATGGCAAGACCTACGGACGGTTGGGTTTTTGCTATATGCAAATGAATAATTACACCGCAGCGGAAGAAGCCTTCCGCCAAGCTATCTTACTCGACCCGCCAGAGCTGGACTGGAAGCAAGGGCTAGCAGAGTGTCTGTTGCAGACCAAGGCTTATCAGGAAGCTGAAGCTTTGTTTGCAGACTTGATTGTGATCAAGCCTGACGATGCAACGTTTTGGCGTTTTCAGGCGAATACCTACATCGGTCAAAACAAGCCTGTGCAAGCGGCTGTCAACCTTGAAGTAGTCAAGGGACTCGGTCAGGCAGAAGTTCAGGATCTGATTTTACTGGGAGACATTTATCTGAAGCAATTGAATGTATTTGATGAAGCTTTGAAAGCATACACGTTGGCTATCCGTAAAGAGCGGAGTCCAGCAGTGTATGAAGCCGCATTTAACTCTGTTGATATATTTTATTATTTTGCAGAATACGAAAAAGCTAAGGCCCTGATTGCATTGATTCGGAATACCTTTTCTGCAGAACTGACAGAAAAGGATGACCTTGAGCTGCTGGTTGCATCTGCAAAGCTTGCACGTGCGCAAGATAAAGATGCGGAAGCTGCTGAAATACTGGAATCCATCATTGCGCGTGATCCATTGAATGGCGAGGCACTTATTGAGTTGGCGCAATACTATGATGAGCAAGGTGATTTTGTTAAAGCTGAAATGAAGCTCAAACATGCGCAGAATATTGATGGATTTGCCTTCAAAGCCCTCGTAAAGCATGCACAATTATTGGTGAAGCAAAAGAAATTTGGTGAAGCCATTCCACTCCTTAAACAAGCGCTAAACATTAAACAAGACGACCGTATACAACGCTACCTGGAAAGGGTAGAACGTGCGAATAAAGTGACGTGATCAAATATGGTGTGCGGTGGCACGCCCTGAACTTTAATCATAATTGATAAACGTGTTTGCACTGCATTCCCAGCACACCCAGTTGCGAAAGTGATGTGCTTACTCTAGTTTTACGCGCCTTGCAAACGTAGGGTGCCCGTTTACGGGTTGCCGTAACGAACGCCGGTTGCTCCAGTATGTACGAGTACACTTTCGAGAACCAAAACACCTCGCGAATCTTAGCGCATAGGCTTGCTCCGCGACAGGTTGCTGTAATCAAAAGCTGTAGCCTGCTACAGCACTCCCAGGTTTTATGCTTACTCGTGCACACGATATCCGATACCGCGAACGGTTTCGATGAGGCTGCCGTTAGACTTCAGTTTTTCGCGTATGCGGCGGATGTGTACGTCAATTGTCCTCGAATCGGTGCGTTCTAAATGAGGCCAAATTGAGGAGTGCAGTTCGTAGCGCGATAATACTCGCCCCTTGTTCAGCATGAGACTACGAATGAGTTTGAATTGAATCGGTGTCAGTTCGACTGCTTCCTCTTCAAGTTTTACACTCCTATCCGTTTCATCCAATGCCAGCGGGCCCACAACAACAAACCCGTTATGCCCGTTCGCAGATGAAGCGCTACTGCCCATTCGTTTGAGCATGGCTTGGACGAATAAGGACAGTTCATCATGGTTAATAGGCTTTGCGAAAAAACCATCACCGCCGTATTCGTAAGCTCTGATCCTATCCTCAGCCTTGTTGGTTTTAGATAAAAATATAAGCGGGGTTCGCTGATATTTTTTGATTGCCCGCAACACCCGGCAAAGCTGGAAGCCATTCAGGCCGCGCATCGTGATCTCGATTATAAAAACATCCGGCATAAAGCTGTTCAATTCCGTCATAGTGCCGAAGGGATCGGTGATGACACGAGCCATAAAGGACGCATTGTTAAAATGTGTTCTCAAGGATTCCGCAACGGGTCGCTCGTTGTCAATAATCAGGATTTTTGGCGGTGTATCGGGCATGTTTGACGGTTGAGAAAAACAACTGCAGAATGAATATTCAAGCAAGGATACTCAATGTAACAAAGATGTAACCGAAACGCTCAGATCCCGACATTTTTGGCGGAGATTGGTTACCTTTCATCTTGCCACTATTGGCGCTCCGTTGATTGCAAATATTAAGAATGTTACAAAAATGTCCTGAAAGTGTCGATAGTGTCAAATAAGCTGTACGACCATCAATAATAGTTGAAAAGGAAAAAGCAGATGCAGAGCATGGCCGCCACAATGTTCTTCATCTTATGTCAGCCCGCAAATCCCTTCGCGCAGTCATTGGCTGCACCCTTATTACGGTTGTCTACGCTTTGGATGTTTCACCGGCGCAGGCGCAAGACGAATTCGACGCTATTTTCGGTTCGATTGAAGCTCAGGAGGAAGTACCTGTTGTAACTGAGAAAAAACAGGAAAAGGTGGAAGCATTAAAAGAACCGTCAACCCCTAAAAATGCTAAAATTCCAGATACAGCCGATATCAATCCAGTTGAGGAATCGACGATTCAACCCTCCCAAGGGGAAATCATCAGTAATCAGGAACCAACTGCATCTGGGAATGAAGCTATTGTGGAGAAAGTAGATGTAGATAATAAAGTGAGCCAGCCAATGCCAGAAGGAAAAGCATTGATTTTTGGTAAAGTACTCGATGCGGAAACTGGTCAGCCGGTTGAAAGGGCGACTGTGTTTCTCGATGATACCGATTTCTTGGCTATCAGTAACGTTGTCGGTGCCTATCGCATAGAAAGTGTGCCAGCGGGAAACTATGATATTGTATTTTCCAAGGCCGGTTACCGTAATTCGAGGATTAGAGGATTTGCGGTAGCAGATAGGCAGAGCGTCGAAGCCAATTTTCCCTTGCCGCCGTTGCCGCCGGAAACGTCGGATGAAGTGTTTGATTTAGGGGAGTATGCAGTGACCGTGGCTGAGCTACAGGACGCGCTGATGGCTATTCAGGAATTGCGCTTGGACAATGTTGGTTCAATTGATGTTTTGAGCAGCGAAGATTTTTCCAAATTTGCTGCCTCCGACGTTGCGGAGGCAATCGTTAGAGTTCCAGGCGTTTCAATTGCAGACGGTAAATTTGCTGTCATTCGCGGATTGAGTGATCGCTACTCTAACACACTTTTGAACGGACTACCGTTGCCCAGTCCTGATCCAGATCGCCAGAGTGTTCAGCTTGACATATTTCCTTCCAAATTTCTTTCAAACTTAGTGGTCTCAAAAGCATACTCAGCTGCACAGCCGGGTAATTCGGCTAGTGGATCCATCGACTTGAACACTAAAGTCTTTGTTGATGAACGGGTGCTAAATCTTAGTATAGGTGCGGGCTTCGATGAAGCTGCAGTGGATAATGATTTTCGCACATTTGCTACTGATGGAAAGGGTCATCGCTGGGCAGACGGTGCGAGTGATGTGCGTTCCATTCCGTCTCCTGATAGTTTTATTATACCACTGTTGCCAGACGAGACCTTCATTTCTCAGAAGAAAAGCTTTACCCCGGACCATTCTATTTCTTTTGAATATGGCGAGACCTTTGATGTTACGGATAACCAAAAGGTTAGTATTCTCTTGAGCGGCAATACCTCACGTAAATACCGGGTATCCGAAGGAACGTATGGTGATTATGGGGTGACAAATGCGCAGATATTTACACCTCCCTTCTTTTTTTCTTCGACGCGAACATTCGCGCAGACCGAACAATACCCGGCTTATACAGAATTTCAGGATGAAGCCAGCTTGGGCGGAATCGCATCGGTGGGTTATCAATTGCAGGAAAACTTTAAACTTTCGGCTCTCGCTCTCTTTAACCGCGTTGCAGTGCAAAAGGTCGCTTTTGGTGAAAACGGAACGGTTCTCAATTCGATCACTAACGGCAACCGATCTGAAGTCCAAAACGTGACGAGAGAGGAGCTTTACTATAATCAACGCCAATTAACATCCTTTCAATTAAATGGCTCAGCACAATTGCAGATCAGCGATTATTTTTCACCAGAGCTTGCTTTCGGACTTAGCCATTCGGAAGCCAGTCAAGAAGAGCCCGATTTCAGACTGCACGTTTATTATGAAGACAATGGTCAGTTCTCCAATCTTCCCAATGAGAATGAAAATTTCCCACCCCTCTACCGCTCCTGGCGTGAGATTGACGAAGAGAACGATGCTGTGCGGTTGGATCTCGCTCAAGAAGAAATGGATATTTTCGAAGGCTGGTTGGGGCTTGGCTGGGATGTGGGTATTTCGACATCCGAAAGTACCCGAACTGAAGAAGGTTTCATTGCTGTGACGGGTCCGCTTTCTGGAGTCTTGGGGGATGAACCTGCGGATCTGTTTATTTCACCTGCATTCAGTATGGTTGGTTCAGCAGAGGCTGAACGTTCAATCGATGCTTTATATCTGAGCCAGACAGTTAAATTATTCGACAAACTAAAAATCACTTTTGGGGGTAGATACGAAGAATTTCTTATGACTACAAACGGTAATACAGATCTATCTGACCAAAGAAGTTTGGTAGGCTCTTTCAGAAGTCTTACCACAGTTACCGACCCGAGTGCAGTAGCCATTGCGTCTGCCCTCAATCTTCCCGACAGCATACCTGCGGATGCGTCTGAACTTATCGGCGAATTGGAGGAAACAAACTGGTATCCTGCCCTGCAAGCATCTTTTGCAGTACTAGAAGGATTGAGGTTTAAGGGAAGTTATTCAAAAACGGCTGTTCGGCCTTCGTTCAAAGAGTTTGCTCCCGTGCTGGTAGTCGATACGGATTCAGGTGACATCGACGGCGGCAACCCTTATTTACAGCTATCGGAAGTTGAGAGCTTTGATCTACGAGTCGAATATTTTCGAGATAATGGAGATCTGTTCGCCGTCTCAGCTTTTACTAAGGATATTCAGGATCCAATAGAGTTTATCGTTATTGATACAGTTGATACGCCGGTTACATTTGCTTTCAATAACTCTGGCGGTGCTCAACTTAAAGGGCTCGAATTGGAATTCAATAAATCTTTGGATTTTATTCCTTATATGGATGGTATCAGTATCGGTGGTAATTACGCCTACATTGATGCTGAAGCAACTGTCAGCGAGTCCGAGCGCGCTGCGCGCGAAGCATCCGATAGTATTGGTATCATTGCCCCGGAGACTCGAAAACTCGTAGAGCAACCAGAGTTTATTTTGAATCTAAATGTTTCTTACAATTACGAACCTTGGGGCGTAAAATCAACCTTGTCGTATAATCGCGTGAGTGACGTGCTAAAATCCGTTGGTGGCAGGGATAAATACGATAGGGTCGAAAGAGAAAATGGAAAATATCGTCTTACCTTCAGTAAGGAATTCGAAAATGGCTTCAAAATGAGGTTTTCAATTAAGAACCTGTTCGAGCAGAACCGAGAGTCGGTTCTAGTGGATCCTTTAACGGGGCAACAGCAAGGGGTTGAAAGACGTTCGCTTGGTAGCCGCAGTTATTCGATAATTGTTTCAAAAGAGTTTTAATTTCGCCGTCAAATTGTTGCATTCAATGAATAATATCAGTGGCAACTTACAAAGTTCAGTCTGATTAATTGAAGAATCATAATTAATAAAATATAAATAAAATGAAAAATAAAATATTATTAACTGTACTCACGGGCATTGCCACTTCAGCAAGTGCTGAGGTCATTGTCTCATCTAATATTACCAGTTCAACGACTTGGACTGCAGTTAACTCACCTTACATTTTAGAGGGTCCTGTCTACGTAACCAACGATTCAGTCCTCACTATTGAGCCTGGCGTTATTATCCGCGGCCAACCCGATTCAGATTTCGGTCAAGGTGATGCAGGTACGCTTGTGATCACTCGTGGCTCACAAATAGATGCTCAGGGAACTCCTACTGAGCCAATCATTTTCACCACTGCGGCTGTCGATAACGACGGCAACGGCATCGCTGACGGACTGGACGCGGAAATCACCTTAGAGGACGGTGATGAAGTATTTCGTACGCGTGCGACTCGCTATAATCCAGCTGCCGATCCGGCTGACACCTTCTTGGATGCGGATCCACTTAACAATCCATTGCCTCCTGCGGTATACGATACGAATGGTGATATCGTAGTATTTAATTCACCTTCAGGTCAAACCTTCAATGGCAACATTGTTGAAGTTCCGGCTGAAAACCGTCAATTGTGCGGCGGTGTTGTGATCCTGGGGAGAGCTCCAACTAACAACTCTGGTGCCAACGATGTGAGCCTTGGCTTGAATGAGAACTTTATCGAAGGTCTTTCTCAAGATGCCAACGGTACTTACGGAGGTTTCAATCCAAATGACAATTCCGGAGTTGTTTCTTACTTTTCAATTCGGCACGGTGGTTCCATTATTGGTACGGCGAACGAAATCAATGGTTTAACTTTGGGTGGTGTTGGCTATGGTACGCAAATTGACCACGTTGAGGTATACTGCAACGCGGACGACGGTTTCGAGTTCTTCGGCGGAACTGTTAATACTAAGTACCTCGCGGCTCACATGGTGAACGACGATGCTTTTGACCACGACGAAGGTTTCACTGGATTGGGCCAATTCTGGTTTTCTATTTATAATGCCGACGGCCGTAACGGTGACAAAGCTGGTGAGCACGATGGCGCTACTGGTAGAGTAAATAGCCTTGGTGTGCCTTTTACTTACCCTACCATCTACAACGCGACCTTCATTGGTAGTGGTACGGTTGGTGATTCTGAAGCATTCCGTATTCGCGACAATTGGGGTGGCCAATACTTCAATTCTATCTTCGTTGAATTTCCTGGTGACGGCGTGGAGTTTGAAGATGACGGTCTTGCTCGTTTGGTAGCTGGCCAAGTTACATTTGAAGAGTGCACCTGGTGGAACATCAACTACGATGGAACCAACTTCGACAACACTGCGACTGGTTTGACCAAAGGTGGAAACGACGCTTTGATTTCAGGTTCTGTCGCCGCTGTTGATGGTCTGTTGTCTGCTGGTGGGAATCGAATTGTGGATCCTGGCTTTGCTCCATTTAACCGTCGCGCGGTTAATGGTATCAACCCAGCTCCTTCGGTTGGAATTGGCACTGCTCTATTTGGAAGTTTTGGTAAACCGTTTACCTCAACATTCTTCACACCCGTTGGATACAAGGGAGCGTTTTCAACTGTTCAGTCACAGACTTTATGGACAACTGGATGGACTGCCCTCAATAAGCGCAACATCCTGGTGGATCGCGGCGACTTGGTTAACGTTAACTAAAATATAATATTTATTCTGGAAGTGGGTGTATTTTAACCCACGTATAAAAGTGAAAAACTAATCTTAACATAGAAAAGATCTAAAATGAAAAAAATATTATTAATTGCTTCCCTTTTGACAGCCAATGCAGCTACAGCATCTACTGCAGTATTTCTCGGTGGATTCTCTTTTGATAACTTGTCAACGGGATTATTTGACCAAAATGCAGATGCAACGAACGATGCATCCTATTCGTTGGATTATCCTGGCGCTTCAATCTCTGGCGAGGTTTGGGCGGATGGTTCATTTGGTTCTACCAATTTGGGCAATGTTGGAGCAACCTTTGTTGGTGGTGATGCCCAGGGCGTAGATGGCACTTTAGCATCAGGCACGGATATCATTGGTTCATTAAATGATTTCCCTTCTCAAGGAAGTAAATTGCGTATTGGTGGTGAAGGTGCATTTACGGTTCAATTCGATGGTACTGGCTACGAACAATTTGAGTTTTATTACAGTGCCCTGGAGTCAAGTGTCGGAGATGGATCGGTAAACTGGTCAATCAGTAATGACGGCACAAACTTTAGTGCGGTTGAGCAAGATCAGTTCACCATAACAGATACACAATATTCCTTGAATCTTTCGGGGTTTAATTCTATCAACGACGGAACTTTTTTCTTGAGAGGCCAGGTTGCCACTGCTGACTATATCGATTTCGACAATCTGGCAGTTTATGGAGATGTCTCAACATCTGTTGTTCCTGAGCCATCAACCTACGCAATGATTATGGCGGTGTTTGCAGGAGCGGTCGTATTTTTCCGCCGTCGTCGCGGTTAATCATAAGCTTTTTTTCTGGCATAGCAGAGGATGGCCTGTGACCAAGGCCATCCTTTTTTATAAATGTAAAAAAAATAATTATAATGAAAGTATACTGGTTTATTGGTTTGTTGTTTGCACTTTTCTTTGAACTTAGCGCAGAAGATGATCCATTTCTGTTTAACGGTGTTTTTGGCTTGAGCGATGACTATAAATTTAACCTTACGTATGTTCCAGAAAATCATACTAAATGGGTTTATTTAGGAGATGATTTTTATGGGTTAAAGCTGTTAAATTATAGAGCTGACAGTCATCAATTACTTGTTTCGTGGGACGAGCAAGAATTTTTTATTTCACTTAAGAAAGCAGATAAAGATGCTTGGTCGCAAAGAGAAAACACTGCAAATATTTCATGGAAAACGCCATCGTTTGATTTACTGCCGTTAAATGCTCAACTGGAATATCTTGAGAATTATCCTGAAGACAAGATTACGGAGATAGATGAGGTCATCAATTTTTTAAAGAAACGCAATAGCGTCCTTGGAAGAATCGATAGGTTAAAACGTCATCAGTCCAATTCGAATATACAAAACGCCATGGATCCTTTAGCACAACAAACAGACCCTTCAGGCAATCAATTGCCTGTCCAGCGTGGTTCTAACAGTTTATACCTTCAGTCAAATGAAGAAATATTAAATTCTTTGAATGAAGCTCAGTTATTTGACCCGCACACAGCTCAAGACTGGCCCGAATTTTCTAAGCATCCTGCAATTCAAGAATTAAAAAGCCCTAAACATGATACAACTTCAGATGAATAAAATAATTCTGCGTTCTTTCTTGTTCAACAATGACTGCTGTTTGAAAAGACCTAAAGGTAAAATATTTATAGTATTGGTAGCAGTGTTTTTCGTTTTGCGTTTTACAAATATTTCTATGGCGAATGGTTTAATTAACTTTGAGGAAACCTCTGAATACTGGCCACCATTCGTTCGTATAGAGACTCCGTTAAAGAAAAATGGCAGTGAAGATACATTTCGTTCTGGTTGGCGTTTTATCACGATTACTTACGCGGATGGTAAGATTATGGCAGATTCTGGTTCGGATGGTATCTATAGCATTGCAGTCGAAGATACTGATTTTATCGAACAGTGCCTGGCAATTCAATCAGGTAATAAGAATAAGATTATGGGTAATATTACACTGATGTTGGGTAATAAGCTGTTTGATCCCAATGATCCAGTCAAGGCTTACAACTATAAACGCGTCGCACCGATAAACTACTACCTGTTTTATTATCCTAGTGAAGACTACACTGTTTCAGATACCAGCTTTAAAACTTTGTTTGATGTTTTCGAGAAATCGAAAGATGTTGACGGGGTAGAGTTGGTAATGTTTCCAGGCGAAATAGAACGGTCACAGCTCTATGAAAATCTGGAAACTTATAATATTCCCTGGACTACTGTTTCATTCTACTTTGCCGCTGGATATCGAAAGTCTCTTAATCACGTTCCGGGAAGACCGGCTAATCAGATGGTATTGGTTGATAAAGATAACAAAATGATTGCACATAGTGATAAAGTTGGGAATGTTGAAGTGTTGGGCAAATTAAAAAAATTGCTGGTGATTGAAGGTGCGAAAAGTGTGCAATAGTATTGATTCTCGTACAAGTGTTGATTGTAACATGAAATCACTCCATGTTGTCTTTATTTTCAGTTGTTCTAACTGCCTTCTTTCTCCTGGAAATACTGGTAAGTCTACCATACGTCGACCGGGTTTTCTTCCGCAGTAAGTCATATGGAAATGCGGTCATCCTACGAATTCCAATCGAGAAAGATGAGGTGTTGACCAAACTTTGGCGCACCGAGGTAAACACTTGGTCGCGGACTTCAGATTCACTTACAGTGCCTTCTTCTTCGACCAGTGAAAGTCGGTGAATCGCATAAAACCCAATGAATGCTGCAAATATAAACACAAAATCCAGACCACGAAAACTCATTGCTGGAATGCTGATGCCACCTCCAGGCAGATCGATATTTGCAGTGTAGAAAATTTTTAAACTGATTTCGTGCGTAACGAATACTGCGCCGATCAGTCCACCGAGGATCGGTGCGATGGTTGCCGCTAATCCGCTGATAAAAGAATTGGCTCCAAGGTAAGCGGTAGCTTTGTGGTGAGGTGCGAGGCGCAGCGCGATGTTAGCTGCACACAAATTAAATCCAGCTGTCGAGATGCCGCCAATAATATGAATGACTATCAACAGTGGCAGGGTGAATGTGTGAGGCCCAGGTAAAGTCGTAAAGGGATAAAGCAATAAAATAAGAATGAACAATGGCAAAGAAACGTTCAAAACGCTTTTGTTGCTGTAACGATCTGCGATATTGCCCCATACTTTGAAAAAATAGATGTTCGTTATCTGGCTGAGAACAGCAAGGGTAATGACAACGGTCATGGATAGCCCAATCCGTTGCAGCATGTAGACGGCGAAAAAAGCTCCCGACATAATCACGGTGAAGCTCCAACTAAATGAAAACATAATCAGGCGACGAAAATTCGGATCTTTGACGGGTTCCAGTAAGGAACTGATCCAACTCGTATCTGGGTTGCGGTTGGGCATCTGTGGTTCCGCCACTTTAGATAATGCCTTTACCCCCGCGATGCCGAATAGTGCGGCTATATAAAAAATAACAGCATATGCTCGAGCCGGTTCACCAAATAATACAGTTAGGCTGTCGACGCAGAAACCAGCGATAATGGTCAGTGCGGCCCCAAGGGCTGTTGCGGCTGCTAGGCGTTTTGCCAGATAGGTGCCAATGGTTTTTTCGGGTACGATGTCTTTTATCCATGAGCTCCACGAACAACCACCGACTGCGCCACAGGCAAAAAAGATCACCATCAACAGCATAAACACAGCAATTTGCAAATCTTGCGGAATGTAAAAAGGAATAATGCCAACAAACAGGAGTGCAATTCGCGAAATGAGCGCCGCGATAACTGTGATCAACTTTCTCAGACCAACGTATTCAACCAAAAGGATGGCAGGTATTTGCGCCATTTGGCTCATAGGGGCGAGACTGGCCAATATACCAATCACAAAATTGCTGGCACCGAGTGCCAGCGCAATTCCGGGTAGAAACGAACCTGTTACCAGCAGTGTCATTGCGTGCGAGCACAGGCCGTCATGAAACATATATTTCAACCCGTTGTTGCGTTGTTGTTCAGAAAGTTGTGTTGTTGTAGGTGTAAACCAGGACATATCGCTGTGTTGAAGAGAAAATTGGAAGATCAGTGTAATCACTCGATCGTACGAAAACAGAATTGATGTTGCGCAAGAGTCAAGGTGATTTAAGAGATTGTTTGCCGTTTCGGCTATTCGCTTGTCTTGAATAGCCATTTCAAAATAATGCGCTTTGACTGGGTAAAAAAAATTGTGATCAATAGAGAAGTTATAAAAAAATATTATGGGTAATTTTTTGTGTATGCAGTTTGATCTCCAGGTTTAGATTTAGATGCAGGTTGGAATGGAGATAATACGATCGATTGTCTTTAAAATATTTGAATGAGCCACCTGAGCGTTCGGTGCAAAGCTGAAAGAGAAACAAAGTTTTTAAATTTTTGTTGAGTATAAGTCGTTTGAACGATGTGCGAACCGCCGTCCTTTTCAACGAAGATGTCGCGATTTCGAATCACGAATGGACAGAAACACCGCCTGATAATTTAATGTTGCCGAAAGTCCTGGTCGATCCGGTTGCTGCAAGTCTTGCAGATTGTGATTGAAAATGCTGACTGTGCAAGCAGGACAGAAGTTTGAAAGCAAAGGGACGAGGGACACTGGGTTTTGGGGTGCTCGATGATCAATAAATATATAAAATAACGAGTACTGTGATGACCAGTGCAAGCCCATGGATACGATAGTTCATATACCATGGGAGATCTCGCAAAATTTTTGTTTCACTTCGGTAGTGTTCTACGGTCCATACAACGTTTGCGAGTTCATCGTCGGATTTCTTTTTGCCCAGGAATGAACCGCCGACCATTGCAGTACAAGCCATGAGGAAATGAATGCCTGCCATATACAGAAAATGCGGTTTCCAGTCAGCATTATTGAATATAATCGAGAAGACCGTGATGACACTCCCCACCGCAATACAAGCATAAGCGCCGGTTTTATTGGCACCTTTCCAGAGTAGACCCACAACAAATAAAGCGACAATCGGCGGACAGAACCATGACAATGCTTGTTGCAGATAATCCCAGAGCTTTTCAAAGTGCACAATCTGCGGAGCCCAAAGGGTTGCCAATACCATTACGGTAAAGGTTACCCATCTGCCGACCTTCATCAGTTGTTGCTGGTTTTTATGTGGATACCACTTGTTGACGAAATCCATGGTCACCAAGGTAGAAACAGAGTTTAAGCCCGAATCTATACTCGACATTAAAGCTGCAATAAATCCTGCCAGAACGAGCCCTAGAATACCGGGTGGCAACAGGTCAAACAACATGGTTGCGTACAGCTTGTCGACGACCTCGAAATCGGGATAGAGCACCCGGGCAAACGCTCCAGGAAAAATCATTATAAACAGGATCGATAGTTTTAGTAAGCCCGCAAACATGGAGCCCCATTGACCGTGCAAAGTACTTTTCGATGCCAATGTTCGTTGGGTAATGAATTGATTGGTCCCCCAAAAATAAAAACCGATTAATAACACGCCGGTGAATAACCCCGGCCATGGCAGCTCTGGATCGGTGGTCGGTCGAATAATGTCAAAATGATGAGCGGAGGTGACTTTGGCGACTTCGGCAAACCCGCCAGAAGCATCCCAGGCAAAACATGTGATAAGAATACTGCCAAAAATAAGGATCACCGCTTGCACTGCGTCTGTGTACACCACCGCACTCAGGCCGCCCGAGACGGTATACAACCCTGCAAATATCGACAATACGGCGATGATCATCCATAATTCAAATTGTGGGAAAATCATTTGCACTAAAATACCCCCTGCGTACAAGGTTGCCGCAATGTCGACCAGCACGTTGAGAATGATGGCGATACTCGAAGCGTAGGCCCGCGTAAAATAGTCGAATCTTTGCTCCAAATATTCGGGGACCGTGTATATCTTGTTCCTTAAATAGAAGGGTAGAAAAAATATCGCGAACAGGATGAGTACGAATACCGCCATCCACTCATAACTAAAGACCGAAAAGCCAGTCACGTATCCTGCTCCCGTTAAGCCAACTAATGAATTGCTCGACATATTTGAGGCAAATAACGAAAAGCCTATCAGCGGCCAGGTGAGGCTGCGCCCTGCCAGAAAATAATCCTCCGCTCCTTTATGCTTCACTCCAAAATAGAGTCCCAACAGTATAACAAAAACCAGGTATGCAAGAATGACGCTGATATCTACCAGAGTGAGTTTGGCGTAGAAATCCATGATTCAATTTGTGTCGTTTTGAGTGACTATTTGCGGCGAAACACTTGATTTTGGGATCGATTCACAGAAAGAACAAGCAGAATCTGGGACAACCCAGGTTTTTAGGTTTTGAGTGATACAGGCAATGTTACCAGGCTGTGCAGATTTTCTGACAATGACGGTCGGGAAGCTGGTGTCTTGTATAGTATCGAATTCCAACCTGATCGGCTATTGAGCTAAACTTACAATCGTTGCAATTGTCTACTCAATGTAACGCTACTCCAGCCAGTTTATAGTCTATGGCTGGATTGGACAGCGGTTGAGGATGTGTCTTTTGTCATTCGTCACATTTCTGTCATGTTGTTGGTGATCCTGCCGGAGGAATCGCTTACAATTCTGATGGTAAACATTATTTGCAATTTTGCGAAATCTGTAACGGCTCAGCACTCTGTTGTTGTAAAACAAGGGTATTTTCTTTGAGAAGATACGGGAAGTGATCTTCGCATGACAAGATATGTTCGGTTATGCTGTAGCCAGTGAAATGCATTAACCAGAGAGTCTGTTATCACCAAAAGCAACTGTATTGAAATTGAAATCGACGATCGCAACAGGAAGTTGGATTTCGATTTAGATTTCTATGTGGAAGTTATAAATTTTTTAAGTAAAAATAATTATAAAATTTAAAATTATACTTTAATTTATGTAAGGATATAATAAGGTGTCGTCCTCAAATAACTGATTTGCCTGTTCATTTCTACCAGGTTTTAGGCAAATCGCCCTGTTCTTAACCAACCTCAAATTTTTTGATATAAATTATGAATACCTCCAATCTACTGAAATCCTCGCTGCTACCCGCTTGCTTCACTGCAGCTGTTCAATCTTACGGTGCTGCGACATTTTATACAAACGAGACAGATTTTTTAAATGCTCTAAATGCGTCTAATCTAGATTATACTCTGGAGGAATTCGATCAATACGTGAGCTACGATGATGATCCTGCTAACGCAACTGAAATTGCAAGTGGTGGAAGCCTTGGCGGTACTACTTATGAATCAATTAGCTTTTTGACTGGAGAGCTTTCAAATCCTTTATTCGTTGACAGCAATAGAATTCTTACCAGCGGTGATTTTAACTACCTGACAACAGGTACAGTTGATTCTTGAGAAGATTTTAACACCGATTTTCTTTTCATGGATGTAGCGCCTGCTCAAGCAGTTGGTGTGCGTATCATCGTTGAACCTTATGGAGAGGCTCCAACTTCAACGTTGGGCGTCAATGGAGTTCCCTATGAGTCTTCTGAAGCAACATTACTGGGAACTGAAATTTTTGAAGGGTTTGAGTATCAATACTACGAGGTCCTCTTAGGGATTGTGGAGAGTGACAGCGCAGGTAGTTTTACAGGAGCCATCGTTTATCCAAACGCTCCACAGGGAATCATGGTTGTTGATGCCGTTTATTTAGCATCTGCTTCCACAACTCCAGTGCCAGAGCCAGGACATATCGCTTTATTGTTCGGCGGGGCTGCATTGTTTTTCGCAGTGCGTCGACGCAGAAAGAGCAACCTGTAATTTCAATATTGGAATATGGGTTCTCCGTTGCTGTTGGTTACACATGTGCAATTTGGGAGAGATCAAGGATGCTTCTGCTGATATGGCCCCGTTGCAAACAGGCAAAGTCGCTGTCGGCCGGGGGGGTGGATGCCCTTGTGGAGTAGCGAAATGTAAATGTATCGTCCGACTTTTTGTGAAACAGTGAAGTGAATCGATTCGGTGCCGGTCGGGTTATTTCCAGAGGTGTGTCGGCATGGGTATTGCAGGGGAAATTTATATTGTGAACGATGGGGCGGTCGGCAGCCGTTTCAAGCGCCTCCATTGCCAAGTCTGCAGCGATGCGTGCGGCCGCCTGCAACGATGTGTGTATCGATGCGGATGAGTGACCTCGATGCAAGGTGAGGTGTTCGAAGTCTTTTTTCTCAATATGGTGTGAAAAGGCAATTGCTGGAAGTCCCCAAAATGCACCTTCCATGGCTCCGGCAACCGTCCCAGACGTAAAAATTAGCGGCAACGAAGCATTGAAGCCGATATTAATTCCGGAGCAAACGATGTCGGGTGGATGCGCCAACAGGTGCCCCAGTGCAATATTCACACAATCGCTGGGGGTGCCGTCAATGGCATACGCTGCGCATCCCGCAATGTCTGCGGAGCGTTCCCAATGCACATCCCGGCGCCGACTCATCGCACGACCGATCCAGCTTTGCTCGCTTTTGGGGGCAGCAACGGTGACGTTAAAGCGAGTTTTGAGACCTTTGACAAGTGCCTGGAGAAAGGCAGTGTCGATGCCGTCATCATTAGTAACGAGTGCGTGTAGCATGGGCAAAGATAATGAGGTGAAATGATAAATTGGTAAGTTGATAAGATGATAAGTGACAACTTTTGGGCAGCGTCCTGTGGTAAAATGGCACGGTAATCTCGGAGGTTGTTGAAAAATCGATTTACTTCAATGCTGGAGCGTATGTAATTGCAATTTTCAATTATGTTTCAGTTAATTAAAGAGGATCAGGCGACGGATGCCCGCCTTGGGTTGTTGCAAACACGGCACGGTGCAATTGAAACACCGATTTTTATGCCCGTGGGGACACAGGCAACGGTGAAGGCCTTGACGCCGCAGCAAATTGAGGACTGCGGGGCACAAATTATATTGGGTAACACTTACCATCTGAATCTGCGTCCGACGTCGGAGTTGATCCGTGATTTTGGCGGCTTGCATCGATTCATGGCGTGGAATAAGCCCATTTTGACCGACAGTGGCGGGTTTCAAGTATTCAGTTTAGCTAAACTGCGCAAGATTACGGACGAGGGGATTGCCTTTCGGTCGCACATTGATGGCCAAAAGTTGTTTTTAGACCCAAAACGTTGTTTCGAAATTCAGCAAAATTTGGATACGGATATTGCCATGGTGCTGGATGAGTGTCCCCCCTATCCGTGTGCGGAAAAGGATTGCGAAGCCGCCGTCAAGCGCACGATTCGTTGGGCACAAGCGTTTAAACATCATGCGACAGAAGCTGGATTTTTACAATCTGGGCATCATGTATTCGGTATTGTGCAGGGCTCTCATTTTGCCCACTTGCGGCAAAGGTGTGCTGAGGCGTTGGTGGCGATGGACTTTCCCGGCTATGCGATTGGCGGGGTTAGTGTCGGCGAGCCCGAAGCAGCCATGTTGGACCAGGTGGGTATATCGACACCGTATTTACCCAGGCATAAACCGCGTTATGTGATGGGGGTGGGGACACCGACACAATTATTGAAAATGATTGCGATGGGGGCGGATATGTTTGATTGTGTGATGCCCACACGGTTGGCGCGACACAGCACCGTATTCACGCCAGAAGGAACGTTGAATATCAGGAATGAACGGTTTAAACTGGATGAGCGCCCGCTCGTTGCCGGAATGGATAACTACACCTGTCAGCATTTTAGCCGTGGTTATTTGCGCCATCTGGTGATGGCAAACGAGCTACTGGCACATACGCTGTTGAGTCTGCACAATATTCACTTTTTTCTGGATCTCATGCGCCAGGCGCGTGCACACCTTGCTGCGGGCGATTACGCCAGTTGGCACCGCGACTGGTGTGCGCGCTACGATGGGTAAGTTATGGTTACTTTGAAAGTTGTCAAAATGGCTCTGGAGGTGAATGCGGAACGGTTACCGAGTGTTGACGTACAGCTGATGCCATACGGCAGCGGTGCCGCTCGATTTAACCGTGGCGTTCGATCACATCTTGTTTGAAACGTTCGATGAATCCCAGTGCGTAATCTCGCAGCGATAACTCTGGATCATCGACCACGGGTTTCAGATCCATGGCCCAGGTGAGTCCGGCATCGTTGTCGGAGGCATAGGCATTGTGATAAGTGGCGTTGGCCAGGCGGCGGCCAGCGGTAGCCAGGTCGTAACGTTTGCCGCCAGAGATTTGCGAATCGAACACCCCGATCAGGGCGGCGGAAAGATTAGGGTATTTACTCGCGGGTAGCGCGATTTTGTCTTCGTCGAGCATCCAGTCGAGGTCACGCCAGACTTCACATCCATAAATCTGTTGTGGCCGCTGCTCGGCTGGCAGTTGCCGCAGTGCTGCGATGCACCGTTTCAAGACGCCAATATGGGTGCTGTGCTTGTCAGCTGGATTGTGCAGATACACGGTGGTGGGCTGGGCAATCTTTAAAATATTCAGCAAGTCTTCGACCACGGGTCCACTGTCCTCGTCGGAACGCACGACAGCGCTGCCGTAATCCAGTTGCAATTGGGCTGCATAGTCGCCGATGAAAGCAGCTTTGTTTTGCTCCTCGCGGCGAACCTGCATCATGTCTGCATCAGTATAGTCAGCGTAGACGCCGGTGCGAGAACTACCGGCACCGTTGGTAACCGTTACGCCGGTGAACCACTGGTCTTTTTGCAAATAGCAGTCAGCGATACCATTGTAGGCAAAGATTTCCAGATCATCTTGGTGAGCCCCAATTGCCAGGTGAGTGGTGCGTTGAAGTGCAGCGGTTGTGTCGCTTGCATCGGGAATAAAAATATCTGCGTTGGATTGCTTGAGCTTTAACATAAGTTAGTATTGATTGAATGTTTATTTTGGAAGACTTGCCGCAGCAATCGCCTGCCCGTGACGCTTGTTTTTTTCGTCAGGAGTGACGATTTCGATACTGTCGGCATATTCAGGAAATTCATCGGCCAGCACTTGATTGGCTTTGTCTATCATGATGTCGCAGCCGCTGCCGGATGTTACGCGCCCCAATAGCAATAATGTATTAAAATCATAAAATGATTTGTAGTGCGCCAACGTATAGCCAAGGTAAATGCCGATCGTGGCATAAATTTTTTCTGCGCGTGCATCCCCTGCTTGCATAGCGTCTTGCACGGCGACAAGTCGAGCCGGTAAGGGCATGGACTCCTCGAATTCGAAGCCGGCCACTTTGGCCAGACGCGCAACCGCCTGTTGAGAAAAATATTGGACGCCGCAACCACTGTCACCCGACCATTCGTCGACCGGTGCGTCCTCTGCATAGTCGACTGGAGCGAATGCCAACTCATTTAACCACGAAGTAATCGCGCCATTTGCATTGACGTAGCCTGCGGCCTGGCTGGTGCCCATGGAAAGGCCGAGCACTTTGTTGCGCCCTAACGACATCGCCCCGGCCAGGGCCGTGACTTCTCCGTCATTAACGACTTCAAATGGAATATTTCCCCATTCGCGTTTCAAGGTCAGGAACATGGTCTGTACCCGCGACTGAAACAGATTATCGGGGATGCCTCTGTACAAAGACCCGGCCTTAACTTCGTTGTCGATGTAGACGCCCGCAGCGCTGCCGCCAATGGCATCGACACGTGGCAGGTGAGCAGCAGCTTTTTTCAACGAGTCTTGAATTCCGGCTATGTGATAATCGGGATCTGACTCAAAATACGGGCTCCATTCCACTTCTTCAGAATAGACAACTTCCCCATCGATCACTGCGGCACATTTGCGGTCGCTGCCGCCAAGGTCAAAGCCGATGCGGCAGCCTTGCAAATTGCGCCCGAGAGCGATCGAGTTGGTCGATATATTTGCAGCTGTCGCCGTCTCATCATGGACGAATTCAATGGGGCCTCCGTAGATTTTTTTGCCCAGAAATTCATTATCAAACGCACGTGCGCCGTCGGAGGAATAGATGGCGGCCAGTGTTTTGAGGAGGGTCTTATTGCCGTTAAATGTTATTTTGTTGCCACCATGTTGCCACAACAGGGTCTTCACTGCGCGTTCAATGTGTTTGATGTTCAACGCCTGATGGTCGCCTTCGTGCGACAATAATGTGGTTTCAAATGCGGTGGACACACCATTGGGTTGGGCAATGATGAGGGTCAAACGTTCTGTTTTCTCCGCGGCGTCGGTAAGCTGCTTAAACGCCCGATTCCAGACGGCAGCAGGCGTGAAATTTGGATGTAGTTCAGGTGAATGTTTTAATTTAATGTCTAACATCAGAGGTGCAGTCTTTAAGATAGTGTGGTATGGATTGAGTCCAGCGGCTCTTTACAACTTTTGGAATGATTCGATGGCTTCGTATTCGGCCAATCCCAGGGCATCGTAATGGTGCGCCATAGTACGATTATTGCGCTCTGCTTGCTGCCAGATTTCACGCACATCTCCTTCGCTCAATGGATTTTGATTGTGCTGCGAACGGTGTTGGTAGATAGCTTCGATTTTTTTCGACAATTCTTCAGGACTGCAAGGCACCGCCATGTCGATCTCGTGGACTTCACAAGGGTTTTCCACATCTCGGTAGAGCCATACCCAACAATCTTGTTTCCACGCGGCATTCTGCAGTGAATCCCATGCTTGCTGGAAGACGTTATAGGTAATGGCCGGGACAGAGCTGGGGTCGGCGAGCTTACCGGTAACAAATATTTGATGTGGCTTGATGGCTTCGAGCAGTTCTACGGTTGCCTGCACATCCACGGACTGCGGCTTGAATTGCCGATAGCGACCATTTTCATAAAAAGGCAAATCCATAAAACGGATCTGGTCCTCAGCAATGCCACACACCTTCAACGAGGCGCGTGCTTCTTCTTTCCGGATCAGGCCCTTGAGTTGGCGGATGCTTTTTGAATCGGATGGCTCCGTACCCTTGGCAGCGAGTTCTTGTTTGACCTGACTGGCGAATGCACTCGAGGTGTGTGCGTTAGCCGGGTCGAGTGAAGCGGCCCCAAGAATGATGTTAGTTGCGTTGGAGGCTTCTTCGTCCGATACGGCCAGGCTGCCGGATGTTTGATAGGCTACTGTAACTTCGTGGCCCTGTTGCACCAACCGACTCAGCGTTGCACCCATGCCGAGCACATCGTCCTGCGGCTCTGGACTGAGCACGAGCACGCGCTTTTTGCCCGGCTCAGCGCGTTCGGGCCGATAGGTGTCGTCAGCATTGGATTTGCCACCGGGCCAGCCGGTGATGGTGTGTTGGATTTCATTAAAAATTCTTATATTTAAATTGTATGCCGGTCCAAGCTCCGTCACCAGACTCGACATGCCGTTTTCACCGTAGTGTGCATCGACCAGCTTGAGAATGGGTTTGTTGACGTGATTGGCGAGCCAGACGATGGACTGGCGAATCAGTCTGGGCGTCCATTCAACAGGACCGACCAGCCAGGGATAGCGTAAACGGGTCAGCTGGCTGGAGGCTGCCTGGTCAATGTAAAAGGTGATGCCGGCATGCCCCTGCAGCATACTGGCTGGCAGTGATTCGATAACCGGACCTTCGATGGCGCGTTGAATCACGCCGGCTTTGCCCGCACCCCAGGCCAGCAAAACGATTTCGCGCGCCTCCATGATCGTGCCAACACCCATGGTGATGGCATACCGGGGCACGTTTTCTTCGCCGAGGAAATCACGGGCAGCATCGCGGCGGGTCAGGCTGTCTAAAGTGACCAGCCGGGTTCTGGAATCGACAGTCGAGCCGGGCTCGTTGAAGCCAATGTGTCCAGTGCGTCCGATGCCCAATACTTGCAAGTCAATGCCGCCAAATTTTTTGATCGCCGCTTCGTATTCCTGGCACGCGCCGAAAGCGTCTTTGCGCTCAATGTTACCGGGTGGCACATGCACATTCTCCTGCGGAATATCGATATGCGAGAACAGTTGTTCCTGCATAAAGCGATAATAACTCTCCGGATGGTCTCGATTCAGCCCGTAGTATTCATCGAGGTTGAATGTCACTACATTTTTAAAACTCAAGCCGTCCTCTTTGTGCATGCGAATCAGCTGCTGATAAAGGCGGACGGGAGTCGAGCCCGTTGCCAGGCCCAGGACTGCCTGCTCGCCCTTACCGGCTTTTTCACGAATGATCTCAGCAATGCGATTGGCAAGTGTGCGGGCCGCTGCGTCAGCGGAATCGAAGATGCGTGTAGGGATTTTTTCGAACTGTTCGGCTTCAGTAGAGGTCTGTTTCATAGTGATGTATCAATTTTAGAGCATTGACTATAGCATAGTTCGAATGTTCTAATTTATGCAATTTAGAGCTTTTATTTAACATTTTCGGCGATATGCTGTTGTGATGTATGCAGTTGCTAGCATCGACGATTCATAACGCGGGTTCAACTGGTGGGACTGTCGCTTGTCATCTTATCAACCTATCATCTTATCAACTCTCATGACAGCTATGGCAGATGTGCGGGAGTGGGTGCATCGAATTGAGCCCCCCCTGGATTTTTATTCAGGCGTGCAGCAAGCTTCGTTGTGCATGGTCGACAATATCTTGTTTTTCAAACGGACGGAGAAACAGGACTTGCAGCAGAAGACGTTTGAGAACCGGCCGCACCATCGGTTTGTGATGATTTTCAATTTGGAGACACGCGGGGCAGTGAGTATCGATTCGTTTGCCTTTCGTCTGGATCCGGGGGAAGCTTTGCTGATTGCGCCGTATCAGTTTCACCATTATTTAAATCTGCAAGCAGAGCGGTTGTGTTGGTTGTTTTTAACCTTTGAAACAACGACTCCAGAGCGATTAGTGCCGCTTCGCAATCGTCCGATGGCGATCGACACATTCGGGCAATCCATCTTGGCGCGTATGTTAACTACCTACACTGCAACAGCGCGTAACCGTGGGTGGCGCAATAATGAACTGATTCTGGAGACGGCCTTGTTGATCAATCAAATGATTGCACGCGCTGCGCAAAGTCCAATGGTTGCATTTTCGCAAGACCGCAGTCACGGTGGGCGTTCGGCACGCTTGCTGGAGGCTATCAACCTCTACCTGGGAAAGCATTTAGAGGAAGGGGTCTCTATTGATGAATTGGCGCGTCACGTGGGGTTGTCGGACAGTCAGCTGCGGAAGCAATTCAAACAGGAATTTGGCGTGAGCTTGGGTAGTTACATACGACACTTCCAAATGAGTAAAGCAGTGTCGTTGGTCAGAAATTCAGAAATGACCTTTTCACAAGTGGCATTTGAGTGCGGTTTTCAATCATTGGAGTCCTTCAGTCGGGCCTTTAAGCGCATGATGGGGGAGTCTGCACGCAGCTATCGAAAAAAGGGTTAACAGTCTGTCGGATTTGATTTTTCTTCCAAGGCTGATTCTATGAATTTCAGGTCGACAGGCTGCTAGGTTGGAAGGTGCAATTGAAAGTTTGATATTTGCCAATTAAATCTCTATGGTTCTGAACTATGTTTAAAAAGCTTATTCTCACATTTGGCGTCATTATTATTCTGGGCATCGTCGCTGTTGCTTTCTTTTTTTCCAGTCTGATCAACAAGGCGGTGGTTGAAGGTGTGAATTATGTTGGCCCCAAATTGACCCAAACAAAAGTCACGCTGGACTCGGCAGATATATCTCTGTTTGGGGGAAAAGGCACTTTAGAGGGGCTGTTTGTCGGTAATCCAGAAGGATTTTCGGGAGACAGTGCTTTAAAACTGGGTAAAATTTCCGTTGCCGTGGATTTGAACACGGTAAATTCTGATACGGTCGTTATCAAAGAGATTTATATTAAAGACCCGCAGGTTAATTTTGAAAGAACCCGCAGTGGCAGTAATCTGCAGGCTTTGCAGAAAAATATCGAAGCCGCGACCGGCGCTGGACAAAAGGATTCTGGCGAAACCACTGGTCAAGGTGATGGAACCGCAGCTGCGGATACACCGCAGCAGAAAGTTATCATTGAGCATTTGGTGGTGGAAGGAGGCGTTGTGGACGTTGTGGTCCTCGGGCAGAAATTAACGCTTCCCATGCCCCCTTTAGAGTTGAACAATATTGGTGAAAAAGAAGGCGGAATCGACCAGGCGAAAGCGGCAGCTTTGTTTATGAAGGAGCTGATCGGTAGCATTGCCAAGGCTGTCACCGAGCAGGTATCGGATGCCGGCGATGTCGGTCGTGAAGTGGGGAAACAAGTTGAGGGCGTTAAGGAAGAGGCCGAAAAAGCGTTGGAAGGTTTGAAGAAGCTGTTTTAGTTCCGGGATGCCCAAGTCCTGACATGTTTTGCCAAGATTTTGACTGAATAATGGTCACTGATTACTCTCGTAGAGACCAGGCTTACGGCTCGATCTTAAAAAAATTGCGTTTGCCAGCCTGCACGATAATGGGTTCAGCAGGTTTACGAATCAGGTGTTGAGGATCTTCAATTTTTTCTTCATTTACCCGAACGGCACCCTGAGCGATCAGACGGCGAATTTCTTTTTTACTCGGGAATTTTTGAGTCAGATTCATGATGTCGACCAACGGTGATTCGGGTTGGTTGCTGAGTGCCATCCACGTAAACGTATCTATCTCGGAGGGCAGGTTGCCTTTTGAAAACACCTGCTCAAACTGTTGTTTGGCAAATTGCCCTTCTTCCAGTGAGTGAAACATACCGACGAGCGACGCAGCTAGATTTTTCTTGGCATCCATTGGGTGGTCGCGCTTGTGGCGTTCGATGCGCGCTTCATCCATTTCCAGCAGGAGTTTGTAGTAGTCCCACATCACCTCGTCACTGATCGACATGATCTTACCAAACATGTCTTTCGGACTTTCGTTAAAAGCGATATAGTTATCGGCACTTTTCGACATCTTTTTGACGCCGTCCAAGCCAATGAGCAGGGGCATGGTGATGACGGCTTGCTCGGGCTGCCCGGCTTCTTTTTGCAAGGCTCGGCCAACCAGCATGTTGAACAGTTGGTCACTGCCGCCTAATTCAACATCCGCTTGCAGCATGATGGAGTCATACCCTTGGACCAGAGGATACAGGAACTCGACAATCGAGACCGGCTTGTTTTCCCGGTAGCGCTTGGCAAAGTCGTCGCGCTCCAGCATGCGTGCCACCGTCATTTTGCGGGATAATTCGAGGGCATCGGCAAATGTCATTTCATCGAACCACTCGCTGTTGTAGCGCACGGTAGTGCGGGAATCGTCTAAAATTTTAAACGCTTGCTCGAGGTAAGTGGCGGCGTTGGCTTCCACTTGCTCTTTAGAAAGAATGGGGCGCAGATTGGAGCGTCCAGACGGATCGCCGATGGTCGCAGTGTAATCGCCGATGAGCAGGATACACTCATGCCCCATATCCTGAAAATTTTTCATTTTATTGAAAACGACCATATGGCCGAATGTCAGGTCAGGGCGCGTAGGATCGACGCCTAGTTTAATGCGTAGCTGCTTCCCTTGCCGGATACGTTCGAGGAGGTCGTCGCTACCGATTACGTGTTCGGTGTTTTGTTTGATGATGTCAATTTGGCCCATAATGGTTCCAAGGCGTTTGCGGTTGTGATTTGCGTGCAGGATTAAGGATTCTAACAGCTGGCGGGTAAAGCAAATTCTCCCGTGTGAGGAGCGGCATTATCCCGGCGCACAAATTTCGAAAAAGCACGGCAATTGAACTTGCCCTTTATCCACTGCCAACTAAGATTTAAGGTTTTTTTAATCTTCAAAATCTGACAACCTCAAAACTGAAATTATTTATGGCATTAGCAATCGGAACGAAAGCACCTGTATTTTCACTTAAATCTAAAAGTAGCGACGGTTTGGTCGATGTAGCATTAGCGGATAGCTTAGGTAAGCAAAACATTGTTTTATTGTTTTTTCCTTTGGCGTTTACCGGCGTTTGTCAGGAGGAAATGTGTTCAGTGAGTTCAGGCCTCAAAGACTACGAAAATCTGGATGCAGAAGTGTGGGGTATCAGTGTGGATAGCCCGTTTGCGCAGGAAGGCTGGGCGCATGCAAATAATATCCAGATCAAACTGCTGAGTGATTTTAATAAAGAAGTGGCCGCGAGTTATGATGTTCTCTACGATGATTTACTCGGGTTCAAAGGCGTGGCGAAACGTTCCGCATTCGTTATCAACAAAGCAGGCGACATCACTTACAGTTGGGTAACTGAAGATCCGCACAATCTCCCCAATTTTGACGAAATCAAAGCAGCACTCAAAGCGTAGCCGTGCTGCTGTCAATTTTCCTCGCTCGTCACGGGTGCCTGTAAATACACGATCTCGCTCACTGCGAACAATTCATCTTCATCACAATTATTATCATGCCTGAGCTAAACAATCCCTTCAATTCACTCAAACCATTCAGTGCTTCCGGGAAGTCTGGATACTACTACTCGCTGGCAGCTTTGCAGGAAGCTGGGCTGGGTGATATTCAGAAGCTGCCTGTAAGCATTCGGGTCGTTTTGGAATCCATCCTGCGCAATTGTGGTGAAATGGGCATTCATGAAGACGATGTGAAGCGACTCGCTGGTTGGAATGCGAAGGCTCCGGTCGCAGATGAAATCCCATTTGTAGTGTCTCGGATTGTATTACAAGATTTTACCGGTGTGCCGTTGCTGGTTGATTTAGCGGCCATGCGAGATGCCGTTAAGGCCATCGGCAAAGACCCTGCCCTGATCGAGCCTTTGGTGCCTGTGGATTTAGTGGTTGACCACTCTGTGCAGGTGGATCGCGCAGGAACGGCAAATGCTTTTCTCGACAATTTGAAGATTGAGTTCGAGCGTAACATTGAGCGCTATCAATTTTTGAAATGGGGCCAGCAGGCGTTTGAAACATTTAGCGTGGTGCCTCCGGCGATTGGGATTGTGCACCAGGTGAACCTGGAGTATCTGGCACGTGTTGTGTTTGAGAAGGAGATCAACGGTGAAAACGTTTTTTACCCGGATACCTTGGTCGGAACGGATTCACACACGACCATGATCAATGGTTTGGGCATTGTTGGCTGGGGTGTCGGCGGTATTGAAGCGGAAGCGGGCATGCTTGGGCAGCCGATTGCTTTCCAGACACCGGAAGTGATCGGTGTGAATTTGACGGGTAAGCTTAGTGAAGGTGTGACAGCAACTGACCTTACGTTGCGCATCACCGAACTGCTGCGGCAGGAAAAAGTGGTGGGTAAATTTGTCGAGTTTTACGGCGAAGGAGCCGCGGCCTTGTCTTTGGCCGACAGGGCGACCATTGCCAACATGGCACCGGAGTACGGCGCAACGATGGGATTTTTCCCGATCGACGATAAATCTTTGGAATATTTGGCCGCAACCGGTCGCTCTGCCGAGCACGTGGCATTCGTTAAAGCTTATTGCGAAGCTCAGGGTATATTCGGTATCCCGAAGAAAGGGGATATTGAATATACCAAATCGATTGACGTGGAACTGGAATCCATTGTGCCTTCGGTGGCCGGTCCCAAGCGTCCGCAGGACCGGATTGATGTGCCTGAATTGGGCAGCACATTTGCGAAGTTGTTGCAGACTCCAGTTGCAGAAGGCGGATTTGGCAAAAATAGTTCAGAATTGAACACAACGGTTGCGATCCAGGACCCGGCAGCACAGCGCGCAGGCGGCACAGCCGTGGCAGCGCCTGAGATTGGCCACGGGTCTATTTTAATTGCGGCGATCACGAGTTGCACCAACACCTCAAATCCTTCGGTTATGCTGGCAGCGGGATTGGTGGCGAAAAAGGCGGTCGAAAAAGGTTTGAGCATCGCACCCTATGTGAAAACCAGTCTTGGACCGGGTTCTCGGGTGGTCACCGATTATTTAAACGTAACAGGACTGCAGACGTTCCTCGATCAACTCGGGTTTAACCTTGTTGGTTATGGTTGCACCACGTGCATCGGCAACAGTGGACCTTTAGATGCGGCAATTGAAACCGCTATTAAACAAGGCGATTTGGTCACTGCATCGGTGCTTTCCGGGAATCGCAATTTTGAAGCCCGGGTGCACGGTTCCATCAAGGCGAATTTCTTGATGTCACCGCCACTGGTGGTCGCGTATGCTTTGGCAGGCAATGTCAACATCGACCTGCAAAACGATGCCATTGGCACGGGCTCCGACGGTCAGCCCGTCTACTTGAAGGACATTTGGCCCAGCCACGAGGAAATTTCGGCCCTTATCACGACTGGTTTGAAGCCGGAAATGTTTAAACAAAAATATGCGACCATCGACGAGGCAAATCCAGAGTGGAATGAAATCGAGGTTGCTGGTGGCCAAACCTACGCATGGAATCCGTCATCCACGTATATACAGTTGCCGCCATTTTTCGATGGGTTTGCCATGGAGGCGGGTAAAATTGAACCGTTGGTAAATATGCGCCCGCTGGCGCTATTGGGCGATTCCGTCACCACGGATCATATCTCGCCTGCCGGTGCCATCATTGAGGATGGGCCTGCTGGACGGTTTTTAAAAGAACACGGTGTGGAGAAAAAAGATTTTAATTCATTTGGCTCTCGTCGTGGCAATGACCGCATCATGACCCGGGGCACCTTTGCCAATGTGCGGATCAAGAACCGCATGGCTGAAGGCAAAGAAGGGGGCTACACCAAATTACAGCCGGACGGCGACATCTTACCCATTTTTGATGCCTGCGAACGTTATAAGGAGCGCGAGACACCCTTGATTGTCTTTGGTGGCGTCGACTATGGCATGGGAAGTTCACGCGACTGGGCTGCTAAGGGTACAGCCCTGCTGGGAGTCAAGGCAGTGGTGACCAAGTCGTTTGAACGGATTCACCGCAGTAATCTAATCGGCATGGGCGTCTTACCGCTCAATTTTGCCGACGGTGTCGACATCGATACACTTAGTTTAGATGGGACAGAAACATTTTCCATCAAAGACCTGGGCGAAGACTTACAGCCCAGACAAACATTGACCCTCGAGATCCAACGTGCTGACGGTTCAACCGAGAGCGTCCCGGTTATCGTGCGCATCGATACCGCCATCGAAAAAGAATACTTCAAACACGGTGGAATTTTGTCCTATGTGCTTAGGCAAATTTTGAAATAGCCGATTATGTATCAAGAAAACCAAATTTTGCCTAATTAACCGGCAAATATGAACGATAGTACCCCCTGCGGATTGTAAAAGCTCAAATTTTCTTAGATATGTCCAGCGAAAGCCAAACAGTATTTCTAGTAGACGGTTATTCAGAACCAGCAATTGTTAAAATAAACGGACGTGCGAGCTATACGAACAGTGCACCCGTTGGCAAATTCTTCAATCAGATGGTCAAAGAGCATAAAGCCAACGTGGTTGTCGATTTTGCGGATTGCACAGGCATGGATAGCACTTTTTTGGGCATTATGGCGGGTGCGGCGTTGGAATTAAAAAAAATGGATCCCCCCGGTACTTTAACGTTATGCCGGTTGGGTTCGAGAAATTTGGAGCTTGTGCGCAATTTGGGGCTGCATCGCATCTTGCGAGTCGACAGTGGCGACTACGACATGACATTTGACGAAGATAACTCATCATCGCTCAATACTCTGGATAAAAGTGAAATCGCCAACGCCAAGACAATCCTTAAAGCACACGAAAATTTGGTGGCTGCGGACGAGGGAAATTTGAAGAAGTTCCAGGATGTGCTCGCTTATTTGCGGGTGCAAGTGGAGAAAGAGGATTGAAGACTGGTTAGATTTTCAATGTTTATCTATGGCCTTGGCGTTAGTAGACGCCTGGTTACAAGCAGCCCGGCTGCTTGTAAACCCTGTTGTTTCTTCACTGGGCAAGCGTGATTCAGCATTTTGCCTAAATATATAAAAATGCTTTTACTTCAGCTACTTAAAATATATTATTTAGAAAAATGTTATTTGTAGTGGGTGTCATATTGGGAGCCTCTGCGGTTTGGATGCTGTATTTGTCCTCTCGCCGAGAAATTGTGCGGATTGATGAGGAAAAGCAGTTACTTCATCAGGAGAAACAGATTGTGGTGGAATTTATGCACAATCTTGTGGAGGCAATTGGAGCAGGAATCGCTCGGGGTGAATTGTTTCAACGGATTGTCCACGCAGCCATTTTGAGTACCGGTGCCCTGAGTGCCTGTGTGTTTGAACGCACCGAAGACGACAGGTTGAAAGGTGTCGCTGTTGAAGGCCTATTCCCTCCCCAACGACCGTTACCCGAAAAAACCCGCCAAAAAATCTCAACCCGGGCCAAATTTATTGAGCAGGTGCTCAAATCTGAAGTGTTCGATTTGGGTGAGGGGTTAATCGGCTCGGTGGCGCGCTCGGGTAAGGCGGTGTTGATTGAAGATGCGACTCACGACCCCAGAGTGGTGCAGCACGAGGATTCATCGCTTACGGTGCGTTCGATTATTGTTGCGCCGATCATGTTTCGTGAGACCGTTTTGGGCGTGCTGGCAGTGGCGAATCCAGCAGATGGATTGTCGTTTAATGAAACAGATTTTTCATTGGTGCATTCGTTGGCTGAACAGGCCGCCATGGCGATTCACAATTCAGATTTGATGTCGGTGCAAATCGAAAAAAATAAACTCGATTTCGATTTGAATATGGCCAGCAGTATTCAAGGCATGTTGCTGCCGCGGCGCCTGCCAAATGATGGTAAATTAGATATTCACGCATTTTATCGACCCGCGCAAAAGGTGGGCGGTGACCTCTACGATATCATTCCCATAGATGAACACCGTGTGTGCTTTGCGATTGCAGACGTTTCGGGCAAAGGGATGCCCGCAGCTCTATTAATGGCCATCTGTCAAACAAACCTGCGCCACTTTGTTAAAAGTAAAAACAGTCCAGCAGACATATTAAAGGCCGTAAATAGCGCGATGTCAGGGGAAATGCGCCAAGAAATGTTCATCACCCTGTTGTGTGCGGTTATCGATACGGAACACGACCAACTGACGTTTGCGCGGGCAGGGCATGAGCTGTTACTGCACATGAGCAAAGATGAAGCGTTAGGTGAATATCGCACGGTTCCGGTTGGGGCAGACGGTATGGCGGTGGGGATGGTGCCTCCAGAAGTGTTCGATCATATAATCGCGGACAAGACCATTCCATTCAAGAAAGACGACATCATTGTGGTCTATACGGATGGCGTGACAGAAGCCAGTGATGAACAGGGAGTCGAATTTTCCGAAAACCGTTTACGCGACTTGATCACCCGATTGCGCGACCGGGATGCACGCGAGTTAAATGAGTCGATTGTGTCCAGTGTCGAGCGCTTTAGCGGTCAAAATCAATTTGCGGATGATTTGACGTTGATCACAGTGAAACACGTTTAACTCGAATTGCTCACCACTCATCGAGCATAATCGCCCATGACCGACAATGGCAGCACGCAACTTGCCATGCGAATGTGCAGGGTGTTCACCCAACCGTATCCGCATGGCTGCGTTTGGCACTGCTATTTTCTAGACCTGAGCAATTCTGCTTTGATTCTGGTGGTTCGGGTTAACCCGCGTGGTTCTCAACCTAAATTTTTCAATGTTCTGGATTGAACGTTCCTCAATCAAAGTTCATCGTTTGCATTTATGAGTGGGATAGCGACAGCATCACCGGGCAAGACAGATTTGCCCGATAAAGCGGGGCACTTCGGTGAATTTGGCGGCATGTATGTGCCGGAAACCTTGATGAATCCGTTGTACCAGTTGATCGAAGCCTACGATAATGCCAGGAAAGATCCTCACTTTAACCAGGAACTTGACTTTTTGTTGCGCCAATATGCCGGGCGTCCCACTGAACTTTATTTTGCTGACAGGCTCACTGAGCATTTGGGCGGAGCCAAAATTTACTTGAAAAGAGAAGATGGCCTGCACACGGGGGCGCACAAGATTAACAATGCAATTGGCCAGGCGCTATTGGCCAAGCGCATGGGGAAACAGCGTATCATTGCTGAAACCGGTGCTGGCCAACACGGTGTGGCTACCGCGACGGTGTGTGCAAAGTTTGGCTTACAATGCGTCATCTATATGGGCGCAGTTGACATGGAGCGGCAGGCTCTGAATGTATTTCGGATGCGTTTGCTCGGTGCCGAAGTGCGTGGGGTTGAATCTGGGCAAAAAACCCTCAAGGATGCGGTCAATGAAGCCATGCGCGACTGGGTGACGCATGTGCAGGACAGCCATTATATTTTAGGATCGGCTTTGGGGGCACATCCTTACCCGATGATGGTACGCGACTTTCATAAGATCATTGGTGAGGAAGTGCGCCGGCAGATAATGGAGGCTGAGGAGCGCTTACCCGATGAAATGGTGGCCTGCGTAGGCGGTGGGAGTAATTGTATCGGCTTATTTTATGATTTTTTAGAGGAGGCAACCGTGCGCCTGACAGGTGTCGAGGCCGGGGGGCGTGGCATTCAGCCCGGTGAACACGCAGCGCGCTTTGAAGGTGGTAAAGTTGGTGTCTTACAGGGTTCTAAAACGTTCATTCTACAAAATCCTGACGGGCAAATTGAGCTGACCCATTCCGTCTCGGCTGGATTGGACTATGCTGCTATTGGTCCAGAACACGCGTATTATCAACAACACGGGCGCATTCATTATGGATACGCAACAGATGATGAGGTGATGCATGCCTTTCAATTGTTGAGCAGGATAGAGGGGATCATTCCAGCCCTGGAATCCACCCACGCGCTAGCGTATGCAGTGAAGCGAGCCCCCGAGATGCCTAAAGATGCGATCATGGTGGTGAATTTAAGTGGTCGCGGAGATAAGGATGTGCAACAGGTGGCCAAAATACTCGGAGACACACGCGTATGAACAGCATGACAGGCTACGGTCGCAGCTGTGACCACAACGAGCAACTGGAAATCATTGTCGAGGTGAATTCGGTCAACCGCAAAAGCTTGGATATTTTTACGTCTTTGCCGCGCGACTGGCAGGCGATGGAAAAAGGCGTGGTCGACGTCGTTCGAGCGCACTTGCTGCGCGGCAAAGTCAATGTGAATGTGCAGGTGAAGGATTTGCAGCAGACATCAGGCCTCAGTTGGGATGAAGCGGTTGTCAGCGAGACGCTTGCTGCCCTCAAAGGATTAGCAGTGAAGAACGAGGTTCCTTTGGAATTCAATGGTGAACTGTTGTTGCGGGTGGTCACTGCGTTGGGGTCGACGCATACGCTACCGAATTGGGATGAAAATTGGTCGCTGGTCGATGCGGTTTTGCAACGGGCTTTGGCCGAGTTGCAATCCATGCGTGCAGCAGAGGGAAAAGCGCTGTTGGCGGACCTGCATGCCCGCCTGGAAACGATGAAAACAGCACTTGCTACCGTGGCCAAATGTGCTCAGGGTGTCGTGCCGCACTACCGTGATCTGTTGCTGCAGCGCCTGCAAAAAGCCGGCCTTGAGTTAGATTTAGACGATGAGCGTGTCCTCAAAGAAATTGCGATATTTGCGGATCGATGCGATATCACCGAGGAACTCACGCGTTTAGACAGTCATTTCGAGCAGTTTGCGCAGACCCTGCGCCACCCGGGAGCCGTGGGCCGTAAACTCGATTTTCTGTGTCAGGAAATCAATCGCGAAATTAATACGATCGGTAGCAAAGCCAATAACATTGATATTACAAAGTATGTAATTGAGTGTAAAAATGAGCTTGAGCGTATTCGTGAGCAGGTGCAAAATATTGAATGAATCTCTCCCAATAAATAGTTATCAATATGAATTCTAAATCCAATCTCTCTCTAGTGGTCATGGCTGCAGGCATGGGCAGTCGTTATGGTGGCATCAAGCAGCTTGCATCGTTTGGGCCCAATGCTGAAACATTGCTTGAATACAGTGTGTTCGATGCACATCGAGCAGGTTTTGAGACCATTATATTTGTCATTCGCAAGGAAATTGAGGATGCCTTTCGCGATGTCGTGTTGCAGCGTTTTCCACCGAACATACGGGTGGAATTGGCTTTTCAGGAGCTAGCAGCCTTGCCGGTGGGCTATCAAGCGCCAGCCGATCGAAAAAAACCGTGGGGCACCGGGCATGCAGTGTTGATGGCAAAGCCGTTTATCGAAGGCCCTTTTGCCGTGATCAATGCCGACGATTTTTATGGTCCCTCAGCTTTCCAATTGTTAGCGGATCATTTGCGGCAGGCAACCGACAATGCGACCTACGGAATGGTGGGGTATGCGTTGGAGAAAACATTGTCTGAGCACGGTTCTGTATCACGTGGAATTTGTGAATTGAATGCCGAACAACAACTGGTGCAGTTGGTTGAACATACCAACATCTATGTGCACGAAGACAAAATTGTGAGTGAGCTTGCCAATGGCGAGCACCACGTCTTCACTGGGAATGAAAAAGTATCGATGAATTTGTGGGGCTTCCCACAAAGTTTTCTGCAGTCATTAGACCAGCAGTTTGGCGAATTTTTACACGAATCGGTGCACTCATTGAAAAGTGAGTTTTATTTGCCGTTTGCAGTGAATCACGATTTGACTGCGGGCAAAGCCCGTGTGCAGGTGTTGCCCACGGATGAGCAGTGGTATGGGGTGACGTACCCGGACGACCTTGCCCATGTTCAGGCTGCTCTGCGAACATATGTAGAACGCGGAACTTACCCGGAGCATTTGTGGTCTGCGTAGATGCATTTCTGCATCCTATCGCTCAAAATTACACGTGAACGAACCAACGGCAATTGTAACGCTCTTGATCATCGGTCTAACGGGTGTCTTCACCTATATCGGTCTTCAGAACCGAGCATTTATGGAGCGTTACATATTCAACCCACGAGATGTGTTGGGGCACAAAGAGTATCATCGCATGCTGTCGTCTGGTTTTTTGCACATTGATTGGCAACATTTTGCTTTCAATATGCTGACCCTTTATTTCTTCGGTGCGAATATCGAAAATTATCTCGGGTTTATCCCATTATTGGTCCTTTATTTCTCGAGTATTTTCGGTGGCAATTGTTTAGCTTTAGTATTCCATCGTAATCATGAATACCGTGCAGTCGGAGCGTCCGGTGGTGTGTCTGGGGTACTGTTCAGCGCAATATTTCTGTTTCCAGGTGGCTCCATCTATTTAATGTTTATCCCGATTCCCATCCCATCGTGGTTGTTCGCATTCATCTATTTGGGATATACGTTCTGGGGAATAAAATCGCGAAGAGACAACATTGGTCACGATGCCCACTTGGGGGGCGCGTTGGTCGGTATTTTGATCGCCACGTTAATGTATCCTAATATCATTGAACGCAGTCCTGTTTTCTATTTTACCGTGGTGGGTGGTTCTTGTGTGTTTTTATACATTCTGTTGCAGAAGCCGTTTTCCAGCGGAGGGCCCTTTGGGCAACTATTTGTTACTCGCAACAAACAAAATGAACCGATGGCGCATCGGTACTCGCAGAGCCGCAAAGTGAAACAGCGAGAGGTTGATCGTATTCTCGATAAAATTTCTGAGCAGGGTGTCGGCAGTTTAACACCAGATGAGAAAGCTATTTTGGACCGCCACTCGAACCGAAAGCGGTAGTTAGGTTATCTGTCTCTATGCGTGATGCATTTCTATGCCCAGTTTGCGGTGAAGAAGTCGAAGTTGGGGCTTTGGCCTGCCCCGGTTGTGGTGCGTGTGACAGAACGGGGCTGCAGGAGGAAGCGTATATGCACAGCAACGTCGATTTACCTGATGAAACCTTCGACTACGACGCATTTGTGCACAAAGAATTTGCTGGAAAAACCGTAAAGTCAAAAAAAGAAGTATTCGTTGCTGTGATGGTAACCCTCTTGATTTTGCTGTATGCCTTAGGTTATTTGCTGTAACAAGCGGTTACCTCTTGGGGCACATTTTACAGTAAAACAAGTATGACCAACTGGGCCAGTCCCACTGCGAATCCCAACACACCTCCGAGTATTTCGATGGCGCGGAATTCCTTGCGGGCGACTTCGGAAATAATGTTTTCCAGTTTGTCCAGTTCAAATGCCGAAATTTTGGCGTAGATGACTGCCTTGATGTCGAGATGGGATTCAAGGTCTTGCGCAATTTTATCTTTGAGCGGGGTCACTTCGTTTTGCATGGCTTCGATGGCCATACTTTCCAGCATCCGCAGCGTAGAATCATTTATCATGCTGCCGACCAGAGGAATGCTGCTCAACTTTTTGGCCAGATTTTTACGCACCAGCCGGTGAGTGAAATCTTCTAAATAGTGTTTAAAATCAATCGTATCGAGCTGAGTTCGAATGGTGTGCGCATTGATCAACTCTTTTTCAACGATCTCACCGATTTTGTCGGCGAGTTCATTTTGGCGCTTGGGAATCAGGCCCTGTATTTCAAGGCCCAGCAAACGTCGCTTCGTTTGGGGGCGAAAAATCATTTTGACTGCCATCCAATTGGTCAACCAACCAATTAGTGCGGTTACCAAAGGAATCCATGCCAAATAAATCAATTCTGCTACTATCTTTTCCATGAGAGATGAATGGATACTATCTTTTCAGTTATTGATTGTAATTCAATGGTCGAGTCAATTTTTGCGCGTTTTTCATTGTGAATGGTGTTTGAAAACGCCCGCAGATTGCTTCAGGAAGAGGTGGATGGCTCCAAGTCAGTGGATAGAAATTCGGCCTGAAGGTCTGTACTGCGTTCCTGCCCACGTCTACGTCGATCCAACGCGGACGGTGGATGCGGCGATCGTGACGCATGGACATGCCGACCACGCCCGCTCAGGGCACGGTCGGGTATTGGCGACGGCTGAGACATTGGCCATTATGCACTGTCGCTATGGCGCCGCATTTACACAAGAGCGGGTGCCGCTTGCACTTGGCGCAAGCATAGAATTGGGTGAGGTGCAGGTGACGCTGTATCCTGCAGGTCACGTGCTTGGCAGTGCGCAAGTGCTGTTTGAATATCAAGGGACGCGTTTAGTCGTATCCGGTGATTACGCCCGCCAACCCAATCCCACTTGCCAGCCATTCGAGGTCATTCCGTGCGATGTCTTTGTGACCGAGGCCACGTTTGCGCTGCCTGTGTTTCGGCATCCTCCAATACAATTGGAAATCGCGAAACTGATGCAATCGCTTGAGGTGTTTCCAGATGCGTGTCATCTGGTAGGTGCATACGCTTTGGGAAAAGCTCAGCGGGTGATGGCTGAAATCAGAGCTGCGGGGTACGATCGGCCCTTTTATCTGCATGGTGCATTGGTCAAGCTGTGCGAACTCTATCAACAGTGGGGAATCGATGTCGGTGAATGGATTCCGGTATCAGACGTGGATAAAAAATCCTTGGGGGGTGAAGTTGTGTTGTGTCCGCCCGGCGCATTGGCGGACAGGTGGTCACGCGGATTGCCCAGTGTGATTCCGTGCATGGCTTCGGGATGGATGCAGATACGTGCCCGCGCGAAGCAACGGCGGGTAGAGTTGCCCATGGTGATTTCAGACCATGCGGACTGGGACGATCTATTGGCTACGATTCAGGCGGTGGAGGCCAGGGAGATTTGGATAACGCATGGCCAGGAAGCGGCTCTCATGCACGCCGCTTCGTCTCTGGGGTTAACAGCCAAACCGTTGCATCTGGTGGGGTTCGAAGAGGAGGGTGAATGATGCGAGCGTTTGCGCAAGTGTTGGATCGCTTATACTATACTTCGAGTAAGTTGGCAAAGACGGTGTTGTTGCACAGTTACTGGCAAACTACGGCCGATCCTGATCGCGGATGGGCAGTTGCCGTTATGGCGAGTGCACTCAAATTTAAATCATTCAAACGTGGGTTGGTGCGTGATTTGATGTGTGAGCGGGTCGATCCGCTACTGTATCATCTTTGTTACGACTATGTGGGCGAGACGGCTGAAACGGTGAGCCATTTGTGGCCGTCTACCAAACATGCGGGAACCGATTCGCTCCCAAGATTAAATCAGGTTATTCATGCGCTCAACACACTGAGCGGTGCAGAATTAGAGGCGTATGTGATTGCATTGCTGGATGCGGCCACGGCCACTGAGCGTTGGGCATTTATTAAACTGGCTACGGGAGGGCTGCGCATTGGCATATCCCAGCGATTTCTCAAGCAGGCGTTGGCCGATTATGGCCAACGGGATGTATGTGAGATAGAGGCGATATGGCATGGCTTGACACCGCCTTATAACGGTTTATTCGACTGGTTAGAGGGGCGTGCTGCGTGTCCTGAGCTGCGCACTGGGCCGACCTTTCATCCGGTAATGTTGGCGCATCCATTGCCAGCTGAGCGGTTGGCTGCGATTTCGCCTGAGGAGTTTGTGGCCGAGTGGAAATACGATGGCGTGCGGGTGCAGCTGGTGGTCGCCGATGCGCAGGCAGCGTTGTTTTCGCGCACGGGTGATTCGATTGGACACACCTTTCCCGAATTGTTGCAGGCCGTTGCTTCGCCAGTGGTATTGGATGCAGAATTGGTGGTCAAGCCGGGGGGATCCTGGGGCACATTTGCCGATTTACAGCAGCGTTTAAATCGAAAACATGTTTCATCGCGTTGGCTGAGAGATTATCCAGCTCATTTAATCGTTTACGATATTTTAAGCGCCCGCGAAAAAACCTTAACGGATGTGCCTTTCATGCAAAGAAGGCAGTATTTAGAACAGTGGTACGCTGCGCACAGTAGCGGATTTTTAAGTGTATCGCCCTTAGTGGAGTTTGACAATGTGGCCGATTTGCGTGCGCTTCGAGAAGCGTGTGGTCGTCCGGGCAAAGTGCATCTCGAGGGCTTCATGTTTAAGCGTCGGGACAGTTTGTACGTAGCGGGCCGTCCGATGGGGCAGTGGTATAAGTGGAAGCGCGATCCATTTTTGATCGATACCGTGATGTTATACGCGCAACGGGGCCATGGTAAACGCTCTTCGCTCTATTCAGATTACACTTTTGGGCTGTGGAGTAATGGTGAATTGTTGCCTGTGGGGAAAGCGTACTTCGGCTTTACCAATGAGGAACTGTTGGAGTTGGATAAGTGGGTCCGTGAGCATACCGTGTCGCGGTTTGGCCCGGTGCGCGAATTGCAGCACGGCCTCGTTTTGGAAATTGCGTTCGATTCCGTGCACGCATCACCGCGGCATAAGTCGGGGGTTGCGCTCCGCTTTCCGCGCGTGCATCGCATCCGTTGGGATAAGCCTTATGAGGAAGCCGATACCCTGGCAACCTTGCAGGCTTTGATCCTTAAACGACCGCACCCGGCGCAGTTGGAATTGTTCGATTGAGTACGTGGGTGCCTCCGGGAGCCGTTGAGCTTATTGAGCAAAAATTTCCGCAAAGAAAAGGTCCATTGCCTGAAAGGAACGGCGGCTAACAGTTGGATCGTAAGCGGATTTACCGGGCTGGTCGGCTTGCGGGTTGGTAAAGGAATGCACTGCACCGCCGTAGATATTGAGTTGCCAGTCGACATCGGCTGCTCGCATTTCTGCTTCAAAGTCTGCGACTTGTTCAGCGGGAACGTAGGGATCGTCAGCACCGTGCAAGACGAGGACTTTGCACGCGATGTTGTTCGCATCTTCCGGGTCGGGAGTATCCAGGTTGCCATGAAAGGAAACCACTCCGGCAATGTCCATGCCACTGCGTGCCAGTTCCAGCACAGTGCCTCCACCAAAACAAAAGCCAATCGCCGCTATTTTCTCGCTGTTGAGAGGAGCGTAGTCGGCCTGAGCTTTGAATATTTGCAGGGCATGATTGATTCTTTGCCGCATCATGGTGCGGTCGCTGCGCACAGTTTGTGCAGCTTGGCTGGCCTGCTCTACATTTTGGGGTCGAATATCGATACCATACATGTCGACCATCATGACGACATACCCGCGCTTGGCCACATCCTTGGCTTTCTCCAATGATGCTTCCGTGGGGCCCATCCAATTCGGCACTATGAGCACGCCCGGCAAAGTTGTTTCCACTGTATCTTCGTAGAGCAAAATACTTTCATAGTCCATGCCGGCAAATTCGTAAGCGATGGGTTGCGTTCTCAACTTTGCTGCAAGTGAGAATGGGATGCAGAGCGCAAATAGCAGGATAATTTCTGGTTTCATAAATGTTGTGTGTAAGTGAGTGATAAACGGAACACTACACGTTCTGAAAACATTTCAGAAGCAGCTTCAGATGGTATCCTAACGTGAGACACGGATACCCTGGTGATCGCTGTAGTCTTGAATTTCAACCTTTAATGCTGCGTTTTTTATCACCTGCCACTCTTGGTCGGTTAGCGAATCGCTTGACTGAATCGCTGCCAGCGAGTCATTGAATAAAACGCGGAAGAACACACATGCTGTCAAGTAGGCTCCCTTATTCGATGGGTGTGAGCCATCGCTCGCAAACAGTTGATCACCCAGGTCCTTATTTTGGTCTCTAACGACGGCCCATGCTTCGCCTACAGGAGCAAGGATGGTGTTATTGCGTTTGGCAGCAGAAGTGTATGCACGCCTCAGTTTGCTTTGCATGTTGGCAAATGTTGGCATTTTATTGCGCCTGTCGCCATCCCGTCGTCCCCAGGTCATGTACAAAACAGGTTGGGCACCCGATTCCTTAATCCATTCACTCAATGCATCGACTGAAGCGTGAAACGATCGGGTAGATCTTCCGCCTATTGCTGGAGTTTGGCTTTGTTCCTGCAGGACGACATAATCCCAATTGCCGTTTTTGATCACTTGTAGCGTTGTTTCATTTTTTCTGTGTTCCTTCAGTTTTGCTCCGCCTTTGGTGATGAATCGCAATGTGGTTTCCCGGTAGGGAGAGTTGCGCAGCATTTGTAATAACTGTTTGCGCACCTGACTGGTGTAGCTATTGCCGATAAATAACACTTTTTTCGGAATCACTGGCGTTGCTCGCTGCGGAGCGGCCCAGGTGACAGTGCCCACCGCGCAGTTGAGAACCAGGAAAAATATCAATGCTTTTCGGTTTAGATATGATTTCATGACAGCTGAAATTTTTATCTGATTGAGTAGGAATATATTCGAATTGCCAAGTTCTTCTTGGATCGTAACGGCTTGAATGAGAGGAGTAACCGCAGCGGCTGTAGTGTCAATGGCTTTTTAGTGTCTGAAAATGATTGTAAACGTTTGCATGTTTTCAATTATTTTTTAAAGGATGCACTCGACAAGGGAATACCGTCCGTCAAAGGGCAAATCGCTTTGTAGTCGCACGCTGTTGTGCAATGGCCCCTATTTCTCGATTTTCGGGTAGATTTTAAATAATTTCAGCCGATGTTTAATTTTTCAGACTGTTTTAGGCATGGTACAATTTGATCGATTGGGCCGACAATTTGTTGGTTTGGGCAAGCTGTTGGTGTCGATGTTGGCAGCAACTTCTGCATTGCTGGGCGATTCATCGGTAAAGATAGACAAACGGTTGTTTGATTATTCCCATTCAATTCGTGTCAAGGCAGTGAGTGAATACAACGAGCGGGTTGGCAGTCCGGTTTCATGGTTGCCCGTCAGTTTTTTGGTCGATGACGGCTCCCAAGTGGCAGAGGGCGAGGTCATTGCTAAGTTTGATACCAGCATTGCTGAGTATGATTTGCAAAATTTACAACTGGAGCGTGATTATGTTGAGGCAGATTTACGCAGACGCTTGACGGACATTGACAACGTTGAGCTGGACTTGACGGCCAATCTCGCGGAGCTTAAGGATTTACTGGCGGTTGCTCAGGCCGAATTGACCACGTTATTAGAGCTGCCCGATGAAGATGAAGTGCGTTTACAAAAGGGTCGTGTGCGGGTGGCCCGTTTGAATTTTGAGGCAGCAGAAAAAGATCGGGCTAAAGCAGAATCCCGTTATGAGCGAGGACTTATTTCGCGGGCTCAACTGGAGGATTTTACCCGCAAATACAGTGAACGGCGTGCGCTTTTAGAGTTTGCCGTGGAAAATTATGAATTCGCTCAACTGCCCGCGACACCGGCAACGATTCGGCGGAAAGAACTGGAGATAGAGAACCTGCAATCGGAGATCCACAAATTTGAGCACCGCTTGTCGGAACAATCTCAAATTGCGTCGATTCGTAAGGAGAGTGCGAGGACCAAAAAGCGGGCGATTGATCAAAAAATCACTATCAAGCAGAGCGATATTGACAGTGCAGTGGTCACATCTCCCATCGATGGCTATATCCGGCATCGTTTGACATTTGCGACGCCCTTGCGGATCGGCGATAAAATGTGGCGAGGCTATAACTTCATGAGCATTCCTGATTTGTCGCAAATGGTGTTGAAGGGGGTCCTGCCGGAAGCTTTGCGAACATACTTCAATGAGGGAGATCGTGTGACTGTTGTACTGGCAGGGCAGGAGGATACTGTTATTGCTGGGCATATAAAGTCGATCAGTCAGCTCCCGCGCGATTTGGCCGAAGTTGAGGAATCTTCATTCGGCGAGGAGATCAAGGAATTTGGGGTAAAAGTATACGACGTAACCATTGCAATCGCAGCTCCAGAGACGGACTTGAAACCCGGTAGGCAGGGACGTGCGACTCTGTGGATGGCTACTGCTGAGGAGCGACCTGCCGTGCCTTTGCGTTATGTAAAAATCCAGAAAGGTAAATATTATGTATCGCTGGAGGGCATTTTTCGAGAAGTGTCGGGTGTTGCTTATCGAGGCTACTTTTTTCTGGATGATGCAAACTTGTTGGGAAAGATTGTCTATCTCAATGGCGAATTTCCCATAACTACCAACCGACTGAATGAACAACAGACCGCTCGCTTTCGAGTGTCGGGGGAAATGTTGCCTACGCGCACGGCAAGTGTGAGGGTGGGGACTATTGGAGGTTCATACGAAATTAAGTGGCTCATCGCTGAAGAGACCGAGGTCAAAAAAGGAGCGTTAGTCGCGCAAATTGATACCACCGAGATTGAAAAACAAATTGAGCAGAGTGAGAATGCGTTCAATGAAGCACAGGCGGATATCGAGGAGCAAAAGAAGGAACTCGAACTAAAAAAGCGTGAGGAATTATTTAAACTGGAAAAAGCAGAACGCTTGTTGGAAATGGCAAAATTACGCATGAATACGGTGGTGCGAGGGCGTGATTATCCAGCCATTTTCCAAGCTGAGTTAGATTTAAAGCAGGCAGAGATTCGGCTGGAAGATTTAAATCAACGCTTGGCAGCGCAGGATCGTAAAGAGCGCCTCACCATTTCTCCATTCGAGTACGCAGAATTAAAGCGAGATGTGCAACGGGTGCAGTTACAAGTAGAGAAACATACAATTCGCTTGAACGAATTGAATGCGGGGGCAGATCCTGTCGAGGTGAGTCAAGCCAGGCTGGACTACCTGATGCAAAAGGTCGAAGTCGATCAGATGAAATACAATATGGATTTTGAAAGCAAGCGCGCGCAGTTTGAACTGGAAGAGGCCGAGCTCGATTTGCGCCGTAAGAAGATGATGCTGGACAAGCGGATTGCGCAAAAAGAGCGAACGAATTTATATGCGCCCGTCGACGGGATTATTCAGTACAGTAAAATATGGAATAGTGGCGGGGTTTCCAAAGTAAGTGTGGGCAGTGTGGTCGGCAGTCGCTTTCCAATCATGAGCTTGCCCGACATGAGTGCAATGTATTTGAGCGTGGAAGTACCTGAAAGATATTTTCAGCAGGTTAAGGAGGGCATGCTGGTAGACGTGGTGATTCCATCCCTGAATGCCAGAGCCTTGCGCGGACGTGTAAGTGGTATCGATTTGCTGTTTGAAAATAAACAACGTAAGGACGGTCAGGTTGGGTTATACTCTGCGCAAGAGCCACTCGGTCAAGTCGTCTTCAAGGTCAGAGTCGATGTTTTGGACAAGAATGTGTCGATGAAACCAGGGGTGATCGGTGAGGTAGAATTCGATTTTGCTACAAATGAAGGGGATGTTTAAACATGCAGCCGGGTAAAGGCGCAGGCACAGAATGCGGGTGCGGATGGCTGCATGCCCTGACCAGAATGACGGGCTTATCGTGGTTGTTCTCTCCTCAGAGCCTCTGGTCACGACGACGGTGGTTCAGTGCGGTTCTCTTGTTTGGCTTCGTTTTGGCTGGAATAACCGTTTGGTTTGGAGGTGAGGATACGGCTTCGATGGTTCCTTATCGTGTGACACTATTAGAGCGAGGTTTTGCGATTGAGCAGCGTGGCGTATTGGAAAGTGTAGATGCGGTTCCGGCAATTGTGCCCGTCAAAGGGTATATCAGTGAATTGGTCGACGAAGGTACGCCGGTTAAGACAGGCGATCCCATCTTTTTGATGGATCCATCCACGACCTTGGAGCGGATCGAGGAAAAAGAAATCAGTTACCACCGCGACAAGGTGAAGTTAAAATCGGCTCGCGAGCGACTGGCGTTTACGGAACAGAAAGAGCGGGCCAGCTATGAATTAGCTGAAGCAGAGTGGCAGCATGCGCAATTGGAGTTGGAGCATGCGCTGAGTATGCCGGATGCCGAGGAATTGCGCCGTTTAGAAATCGATCGACAATTGGCTGTACTCGATCTCGAAGATGCCCAGAGTGCCCTGGAGCGCAACCAGCGCTTATTCGATAAAGACTTTATTTCGGCCCTGGCACTCGAGCCTTACACCAGAGCAGTTGAGACAGCCAAGGTGTATTTACAGGAAATCGAATTGGAGATCCAAATCCGCAATAAGGGCATTCCTGAAGAACGGCGCGTGCAGTTGGAGCGCAACGCTCAAGCGGCAAAGGCAAAACTGCAGCGGTTTGAAGAGCGTATGAATCGTTTGCTCAATGTTATCCGGATTGAAATCGAAATGACGGAAAAGCGTCTGTTGCAAATTGAACATGAAATTGCATTTCACAAGCAACGCCTGCAGGAGGTCCAAGTACGTGCCCAGTCCGATGGAGTGGTGCGGATATTGAAATACTATGACTGGCGCCTGGGGGGGCGGTTAGTTCCCTTTCGACAAGGGATGGAACGCTGGCCACAGGATATGATTGCTGAAGTCATCGATCCTGCAAATATGAAAATTGATGTGGTGATTCATGAAAGCGATGTGCATTCGGTGAAAGCGGGGAGGCCGGTAACTATCCGCGTGCTCGCCTATCCGGATCGAACCTTTAAGGGCACTCTCAAGAGCGTAGGGTCCATCGGACGTGACCGCAATCGTATCGATCCGGTTGGCCAGGCGAGTGGGCTGTCGGGCGTCATGGTCTACAATGCAGAGGTTACTTTCGATAATCAGGGTCTGGAATTTCGGCCAGGCATGTCGGCGCTGGTCGCCATCGAAATAAAGCCTGTGGAGCAGCGTCTTTTGATCCCGAGAGCAGCCTTGCAAGGCACCGCAGCGGCTCCGTTTGTCTATGTGAAAAACAGACTCGGTTATGAACGGCTGGATGTGCAGGGCGAGGTGTTTGATGAGCTGTACTTTGAGGTCAGCAGTGGAATTGAGGTGGAGGATGTGATTGCACTGAATCCGCAGGTAATCATTAGTCAGTAATGGATGATGAATCGTAAGTTGATAGCAGTTGGAATTGTATTATTGGGTGCCTTCATTGCAGACAGGTATGCATCGACGCAGAAATTTACTGATTACCCTCCCAGCAGAGACTCATAAAGATGGCAAAACAACCGATAATCGAAATACACCAGTTAGAGCGCCATTACACCATGGGTGACGAGACCGTCCGGGCACTCGATGGTATCGATCTCAATATTGTTGAGGGTGATTTCGCCATGATTGTCGGTAGTTCCGGTTCTGGTAAATCGACATTGATGCATCTGCTCGGGTTGCTCGATTCTCCAACCCGTGGGCGGTTTCGCATTGGGGCAACCGATGTCGCGCAGTGCCAGGATGATGCCTTGTCGATGATGCGTAACCGGCATATCGGCTTCGTTTTTCAGCAATTCAATTTGTTGAGTAATTTAAATGTAGTGGAAAATATTGCGCTGCCGTTGGCCTATCGCGGCATTGCGCGGGAAGAGCGGCTGGCCATCGCGCGCACGTATGCTGTCAAGCTGGGGCTTGCCGAGCGCCTGGAGCACCTTCCGATTGAGTTGTCCGGTGGACAAATGCAACGGGTCGCTATTGCACGGGCTCTTGCCAGCCAACCAGATATTATTCTGGCAGACGAACCGACCGGTAATCTCGACTCAAAGACAGCGCAGGAAATAATGGATATTTTCTATGATTTACACGCACAGGGTCACACAATTGTAATGGTGACGCACGATGTAGAGCTTGCCGAGCAGGGTACGCGCAAAATTACGTTTAAGGATGGCAAAATTATCGGCGATGAGCCCGGTGCTCGGGCCGGGATCGAGCAGGCCCGATCCGCCGCTGTGGAACCTCGTCCAGCAAGCCTCCGGCACGACACGGGACTGACGTGGCGCGAGTTGCTGAGGATGGGCGTGCGCGAGGGAGTGATGGCGCATAAAATGCGTTCTTTCTTGACAACTTTAGGAATTGTTATCGGGGTGTCCTCGGTGATTGCGATGTCTTCTTTTTCGCTTGGAAGTAAACAGAAGCAGGCCGATCAAATTCGCGCTCTGGGTGCCAATCTGGTGCGGATTGTCGATAGCAAATTGGAGAATGAGCGTTTGATCGCAGCACGTCGAGCGGGTTCACCGGGTTTGAATGAGGAAGACTTACACAGTTTTTTGACCAATGTGGTACACATCGAAAAATATGCATTCTACCGTGAAGTAAAAATGACCGTACGGCACGCGCAGGGTGAATTGAACCCGCGCATATTAGGTGTGGGAGGCGATTACCTGAGTGTGAACAATCTAAGTTTAAAAGCAGGGCGTGCGTTGGATGCACACGATGCGGCCACGCACGCTCGAGTGGTGATACTGGGCTGGAATTGGGCAGAGCAATTGGGCGAAGAAGGATTGCTCGGCAGCCACTTGCTGATGGGCGGCAACCCATATACAATAGTGGGGATTTTGCAGGATAAGCATATCGATACGCAGGAGCTGGAGGCTAGCAGCGTGGCGGATCCAAATAACGATGTCTTGATGCCCTTATCCACTCTGCGCAGCCGTACGGCGTTTAACGATTTGCGCAGTCCACTTGACGAGATTCAATTACAGCTCAGTGCTGAAGACTTCTTATACACTGCCGGTGCCGCAATCAAACGTATCTTGGCCGTTACACACCGCGGTGTGGATGACTATGAGTTAGTGATCCCCATGGAGCTACTGAAACAAAAACAACAGTCGCAGCGCCTGCTCGATGTCCTGACAGCTTGCATTTCGTCGATATCCATCGTTGTCGGTGGCATTGGTATCATGAATATCATGTTGGCTTCAGTGACGGAGCGTATCCGCGAAATTGGCATTCGGCGTGCCATTGGTGCCACCCAGCGAGATGTGCTGCATCAGTTCTTATCGGAATCCGTGATCATTTCCATTACCGGCGGCATTATCGGGTTGTTGCTGGCATTCATATGTGTGGTGATTGTTGGGGCATTTTTTGCGATTCCTATCGTGCTTTCTTATTGGGTGTTACTGGCTGCGTTGGGAGCATCGATTGCCGCCGGGCTCGTTTTCGGCATTTACCCGGCTTACCAGGCAGCCAGGAAAAATCCAGTGGAGGCTTTGCGCTACGAGTAAGGTTTAGCAGTAAGAGCAAATATAAAAGGTCCCTCTGTGATGAGAAGACGATTTATTTTGTTGTGTATTGTTTTATGCTTCATATGGAATTTCATTGTTCAGACGATTTAAATGTGTCATGGGTGTTGTTTTCAAAGTATCGGTTACAAATCAGGCGTATTTTGATTTTTGCAGGTAAATTATAAATAGAATATGAAATTCCCAAGTGATATACGGTTAAATCAGGCAGATAGAAAGCAGCAGCTACTTCAGTGGTTTTACGAAAAACATCATGAGAATCGAAAGTATGATGAGGCTAAAGATGATAATAAAAAACTTAATTTTTACCAAGAATACTTAGAAAATAATAAATGCAGTATTGATTTGGGTATTGATTTAGGTTGTCGTGCGGGAGCCTTGACCAAACACCTCAAGCCTTACGGCAATTGGGTAGGAACTGACATTGATTCATGTGCGATAAAGCTTGCAGAGGAAAACGGTATTCCCTGCATTCAGTCGGATATATCCATTGCATTAGATTTTAAAGATGACGTGTTTGATGCAGTTCTGTTGACCGAGGTGCTGGAGCACCTGCCGTATCCGATGATTACGATAAAAGAGGTGCATCGAATTCTTAAAAAGAATGAAAAAAGTGTGTTCATGGGGAGCGTTCCTATAGACTATCATTTTCATCGTAGATTTGCTGTTTTCAGAGGCAAGCGATTAACCATGGATCCTACCCATTTGCACAGTTTTTCTTACAAAGAACTCAAAATAATGCTAGAACACTTTTTTCATCATGTAAGTTTTAAACCAATGCGAGGAACGAAAACCAGACATGCTTGGTTGCCGTGGGATCATTTTGTCAGGGACATCGCATGGATAGCTGGGTCTCCGAAGAAAAAAGTGGGTGATTTAAAAATTGAAGTGATTGAATGAGCCGATTGTGGGGAGCTTTAGATCGGTTAATCAGTCACTCGCCAAGAAAAAATTCGCCAGGAGCTTTACGTTACGAATAATGCGTCGAAATAAATGGTATAAAGTTTATGGTGAACCGTCTAAAGTGCATGGGTCTGTGGGGGCTCGTAGCTCCGTGTCTCTGCTTCTCTGAAGAGATGCAGTCACGGGAACTGCCGGTGCAGTCCGCTGCAGCGGAGACGGTTTTGACTTTGGCTGATTGTGTGGAGTATGCTTTGGAACATTCGCCGGTGCTGGCGCAGCGTGCATTGGACCACGAAGATCGCTTGCTCGATGTCTTAATTGCGAAATCGGATTTTGACTTTGCCGTGGATTATGGCACTGCCTACGACACGGGAGACGAAGCGCAAAATCATCAATTGACATTGCGCAAAAAACTGTTGGGTAATTTTGATGTCGCAACAACCGGTGAAATCGGCAGGGACCACGATACAGGCAACGACTCGGCATCTTGGTCGGTGCGTATTTCCAAGCAAATTTTAGGGGGTGGCAGCTACTTGGAATCTCGAAAGCAAATTGACGACGCGGTGATCGATACGACGATAGCTCTCAATAATATCAGTCGTGAAAAACGCCGCCTGGTGTATTTGGTGAAGCGGCAGTTTTACCGCGTGATTCGGGAGGTGCAGTCATTATCGATTCAAGAGCGCCGCTTAGAGCGAGCTAAGAAAAATTTAGAGCATGCCCGCGAGCGTGAGCGTCCATTGGATATAACGACGGCTGAAATTGAAGTTCCTGATAATCAACTGCAAGTGATTCGTCGTGAGCGATCTATTCAAGCGGCTGAGGACGCGCTGAAGGAATTGATGGGCATGGAGATTGAAGAGGCACTAGCGTTGGACCTCGACTTTAACTTTGCGCTTACCCAAGTTGAAGTTCGTGAGGATATTCGCTACGCTACGGAGAACCAGGAAGACTTTGTGAATAATCGTTTGGCCCGGGAAAAGATCGACACCGATATCATTTTACAACGTCGACAGATCTGGCCCGACGTGACGTTGAGTGCCGAACATCGTGCCCATAGCGAAACCGATGCAGTCAATCTGCGCGGAGAAGATGAGCAGAGATATGCGCTGGCATTTTCCTGGCCGATCGGCAGTCGTCGTGATTTCGCTGAATACCGCAAAGAAAAAAATAATTTGCAACGCAATGAGCTGGATTACTTTTCCCTGAAACAAGCCAAAGTACGCACGTTATTGGATTTAAGCCGTCGATTAGCGGAAGTTGAGCAATCTATCGAGTTACAAGAGAATCGTTTAGACCTGGTTGAATTTCAGGTCGAGCTCTTCCAGGACCGTTGGGAAAATGGCGAGATCGATATTCTGGAGTTGGTCAGAAGTCAAAACACCCTTGAAGATACTAAAGTGGAGCTGGTGAATTTGAAAGTGCAATACCTGGAACTGTTGGCGGAGTATTTTTTCGAAGTGGGGAGGTAGCTTATCAATGCTTGCACTGTGCTCACATCTACAAGCTATATGTCTTCCCCGGTAGCGGATCGATGATCTTCGTTTTGGGGGATTGGAATTGCAATTCATCTTCGAACCATTCGCGGGCGGGGGGATCGCCGTGTGTCAGTACGATCGTGCGCGGGTTACACGCCAACGCGAAATCCACGAGTTCCTGGCGATCCGCATGACCGGATAGATCGTATTTTTCAATGTGCGCACGCACGGTGGCGACATGATCGAGTTTGTCGAATAGAAAGCTATTGCCCTTCGATGTTGCGAGCAGTTGGCCACCGGGAGTATCCGGATCACAGTATCCGACAAAGCATATCGCGTTGTGGCTGTGATCGAGCAGACTGGCAGCCACGTGGTACGCAGGGGTGTTGGGCACGAGCATCCCACTGCTTAGAATGTAGATGCCTTTTTGCGCGACGTCTATACCTGGAGTCAATGCGTGTTTCAGCGGTTTGACGCCGAGTTGTTTGACCGTGTGGATCCTGAAATGCACCAAGTCGGTTTTGCGGGTGATCATGTCCAGGTAGTTGACGAGATCCATGCCGAGGCCTGTGGCAAATACATCGCAAAACGGTAGGTTGCGTGCCTGCTGTTGCGCATGGATCAGGGCAAACATTTCCTGCATGCGACCGAGGGCAAACGAGGGAATCAAGACCGAGCCGCCACGCCGGATAGTGCGATCGATGGTTTCGACGAGTCGTGCAGTTTCCAATTCGCGTGACTGGTCTTTGCTGCGTTCGGTTTGTCCGCGGGTTGTTTCAGTGACAACGATGTCAAAATTTTCATCGGGCAAACAGGCTCCTGGCAAGATGCGTTGAGCATCGAAAAGGACATCCCCCGTAAAAAAGATGCGCTCTTTTTTATACACGAGCTTGATAGCCGCAGCTCCGGCCACATGACCGGCAGCAAAGTAGGTGATTTCTAAAGCGTCATCGTGTGCGTAGAAGGTTTTCGGCTGATTGAACAGAATCGGGAGCAGACGCCTTTCAACATCGTCGATCTCACCGAACTCATAGAGGGGATATTCCGGAATATTCAACTCAGCCTTTTGCTTTTTCATCACATTGCAGGAATTGCGCAGCATACGCGGAGCGAGCGACACAGTGGGAACGCTGGTGATGACTGTGGCCTCGGGGTGTTTGCGCATGATGAGCGGCAAGCTGCCAAGGTGATCCAGATGGCTGTGGGTAAGTAAAATGAAGTCCAGCGTGTCGTCTTCGAGCAAACTGAAGTCAGGAGTGGCCTCTTTGCCAACTGCTTTGGGGTTGAGTCCAGCGTCTACCAGGATGCGGAAAGGTCCGAGTTCAATCAGTAGACAATTGGCACCGATAGAACGTTGTCGATTTAGGTCGGTTAATTTCACAAATTATCAGAGTGTGGAGGCAATCGAGCCCGAGGCAAGTTCACAGACTGTATTTTATCTGCCTGGAATTTTCATTTCGAACGGCGGGATCGCTACCCAGATGGGCTGATCCAATGCGTCAATACCGTGAAATGCCCCAGAGGCAACAGCTGTGCTGTTCGTCGTATGGTAGCTGTTATAGGAAAAAGTTTCTCCGGGGCCTAGTGAAGGTGTTTTTCCCACTATTTTATCCCCTTCAATGATCTCAGTTTTACCGTCTTCGGTGGCGATGATCCACTTGCGGCCAAGCAGGGTGACCGCTCGGTCGGAAAGGTTTTGTATGGTGAGAAAATAAATGAATGCGTGGGGCGCGCTTGCTGACAGGTCTTCATCCTGGTGATAAACCAATTTGTCTAAAACAACTTTGAGGCCATTGAGTGCTTCGTGGTCAGGCGTCTCCATAGATCGGCTACTGGTAAAATTGTTAATCAATGCAAATAGAGGGGAGCATCTTGCGTGCTGTGCTAACCGCCAGCTACAATGCGCACGATTTCGAGTTGGTCGCCGTCAGCCAATCTGGTTTTTTTTAATTCGCTCGGAGTCAGGGCACAGCGATTGCGCTCAACGACAACGCGTTCAGGCGATAACTCGATGCTTTCCAAAAAGTCGGGTAAGGTGGTGTCACCCTCGATTTCGAAGGGGTCACCGTTGGCTTGGATATGAATGGTGGTGGACATTGGATAGCTGCAAAGTGAAAAATGATAAGTGAGAAGTGACCATTTACAAGGGTGCAACCGCGAGTGCCTGGTCGAAGTCTTTCCACACAGGCTCGTAACCTTTACTTTGAATCATGCGCGCGATCGCTTGCGGAGACCGGTCGTCGGCGATGTGAAACTGTTCACCGGGCTGTTCTCTGGTGGTGGTCCATTGGGTTTCATCAAATGAACTGTAGCCTCCCGGTTCAGTGCAGGCTCCGGCACTCATGTTGGTGATGCCGAGAGGAACGAGGCCGTCGCGCAGGTGGGGCGGTTCACGCGTCGACAGGGTGAGCCCCACATGTGGCAGGAACATACGCAGAGCAGCGATGACCTGGACGAGCTGTGCATCGCTCATGGCAAAATGTGGATCTGGCTGAAAACCGCCTGCTGCCGGTCGCATGCGGGGCAGGCTGATAGATACCTGCGCTTTCCAACAGGTTTTTAACAGGTGTTGCGCGTGAGCAGCCACGGCCAGTGCTTCATAGCGCCAGTCGTACAGTCCGAACAGTGCACCGATACCGAGTCTGCGGAAGCCAGCTGCATAACCTCGCTCAGGCGTATCCATACGCCAGGCAAAGTATTTTTTGGGGCCGGCTGTGTGTAAAAATTCGTAGGTGGGTGCGTGATAGGTTTCCTGATAGACGATAAGGGCTTCACCGCCTGCTGCAACGAGTGGCTGATAATCCCTGGTTTGCATCGGGCCGAGTTCGATAGCGATGCCGGGCATATGGGGCAGGCAGCGTTGAATGCACGTTTCGACATAGCCGTTACTCACATACTTAGGATGTTCGCCCGCCACCAATAACAAGGAGCGAAACCCCTGACGGCTGAGCTTTTGGGTTTCATCGACTACCTGTTCCACGGGAAGGGTGATGCGCGGGATGTCATTGTTGCGTGAGAAACCGCAATATTTACAAATATTGACACACTCATTGGACAAATAGATCGGAGCGAATAACCGCATCGTTTTACCGAAAAATTTTTGGGTGATGCGCTGGGACGTATGTGCCAGTGTTTCGAGCTGTGATTGGGCGGCAGGGGAAATAAGCAGCGCAAATTCTTCTAATGTGCGCGCCTGCCCCTGGCGGAGAATTTGGGCGACTTCTTCTGGTTGGGTCTTTAAAGCACGGTAGGCTAGTTGCGTTAACGGTAGTTGCTGGAAGGAATTGGAAAAGGTAAATGCAGGCCCGCTGCCACATTTGTGGTAAGGCTTTCGGTCGAATTCAGTGATGGGCTGTTGGACTTCAATTGGGCTCATAAATGTGTGCTGGCTGCTAATGTGTGCAGCTTCTGGGTATTTCTGCGATGTTTAGAGATTAAACGGAAGCACGGTTAAGAGGCAAGGATGCATTAGCTGAGGAAAGCGGTAAGCGGGCTGGTGGGAGCCGCCTTGCTGCTTGCAGTCGCCATACCCAGTTCATACGCGACACGACCTGCATGGGTGGCCTGTGCAAATGCTTTACCCATTGCGACTGGATCGTCAGCAATTGCAATGGCAGTGTTGATCAAGACTGCATCCGCGCCCATTTCCATTGCTTCGGCAGCGTGTGAGGGTTTTCCAAGGCCAGCATCGATGATGACCGGGACTCGGGCTTGTTCCATGATGATTTCAATTTGCGCCCGTGTTTCGACCCCTCGATTGCTCCCGATTGGCGAGCCCAGGGGCATGACCGTTGCGCAGCCAACATCCTGCAACCTCAATGCGAGCACAGGATCCGCATTGATATACGGTAATACGGTAAATCCATCTTTCACGAGTATTTCCGCAGCTTGCAGCGTTTCGATGGGATCAGGCAGTAGATAGTTGGGATCGGGGTGAATCTCTAACTTCACCCATTTTGGCAAACCGGCGGCTGCAGCGAGCCTGGCAATACGCACGGCTTCGTCCGCATTCATTGCACCAGCTGTGTTCGGCAAAATAAGGTATCGTTCGCTATCCAAATATTCCAGAATGTCAGCGAAGGGGTCTTTATCTGGTTTCAAGTTGGCCCGTTTGAGGGCGACTGTGACCAATTCGGTAGCACAGGCTGCAAGGGCATCTCGCATCACTGGATTGGATGAAAATTTGCCTGTACCCACCAACAGGCGCGACTGAAATGTGCGACCGGCGATGGTCAATGGTTTCGTTTGATAATCAGATGACATGCTGACTCCAGTAGATTGGCAATCCAGCCGTAAAGTCAATTCAGTTATGGCATTCGCCACACAGGCTGCAGGGCCGCAAGCCGCTTGCGCGAGCATCGGAACGCATCTTTCTGGCAAATCGAAATTGAATGCTACTGTGTTGATTTGGATTTGGATTTGGATTTGGATTTCGGTATGTTGTACAGATATTAAGAGTCTATTCTGTCAGCTGCTTGGTAACAGTGCCGTCAAGTGGCAGTTGCAAACCCAATCGCAAAACGTATCATTTGTGCCAAAATATACGCACAGTTTAAGAGTTACCTATTTAAGCCTGGCGCTTAACGTGCTGCTATCGATTGCAAAATGCGCGATCGGATTTTGGGTCAATTCAAAGGCTATCATTGCCGACGGTTTGCACTCCTTTTCAGATTTGTCGACCGACATGGCAGCTGTTCTGGGATTGAAAATGGCGTCCAAGCCAAAAGATGAGAACCACCCCTATGGTCATCACAAATTTGCCAGTTTAAGCTCGTTGTTTATTGCTGTGGTGTTACTCGGATTTTGTTCCGGGCTGATTTATGCCTCTTTTCGAGCCCTGTTCGAGGAGCTTCCGGTGGATCCGGAATGGCCGGCCGTTTTAGTCGCCTTGGCGTCCATCCTGGTGAAAGAATGGCTGTTTTGGCGAACGCGGAGCATCGCGATACGTGAACGATCGCGTTTATTGATGGCGAATGCATGGCATCACCGCACCGATTCCGTCTCCTCTCTACTGGTGCTTTTTGCACTGCTGGCCGTGTTACTGGGAGGTCAGGACTGGGCGTTTTTGGATAAAGCGGTTGGGGTTGTACTCGGGTGTTATTTGGCCTTTGAAGGGCTGAAAATACTGGTTCAATCCTGCAGCGACTTGTTGGACACTGCTCCCGAAAACGACATCGTCAACGATTTGCGCGAACATATCCTCACCGTCGAGGGGGTGGTTGCCTACCACGAATTCAGAGCGCGGAGAGTCGGCGATATGTTTGAAGTGGATTTCCACCTGCAAGTGGATCCTGCTTTGACGGTTGAAGCAGGGCATCGCATTGCCCGTGCAGTGAAAGTAAAGATGTTCGAGAAGCACCCGGAACTCATCGGTGTATTGGTGCATATTGAGCCAGCCAATGAACAGCATATCCGCGATGAAGGTGTGAGCGGGGGCGGATGGATGGATGCGGATAAATAGCCAGGAGCGAGGAGTCAGAAAGCAGTTAACCCGAACATCGCACCCTTCCAACTCCTGTGTCCTTTTTAAGGTTGCCTCAGCAATCGAGGTTGCGCAGAAATACGTGCATGGAGAAAAGAGCGCTCATTTCTGTCAGTGATAAAACAGGCTTGGTAGAGTTTGCCAAGGTGCTGGTCGAACAATATGGTTACACGATCCTCTCGACGGGAGGTACCGCCAAGCTACTGCGGGACAGTGGCCTGGAGGTCACGGATGTGGGAGCGTACACTGGTTTTCCAGAAATGATGGAAGGGCGCATCAAAACCCTGCATCCTAAAGTACACGGTGGGCTGTTGTGTCGACGCGATAAGCAGGAACATTTGGACCAGGCGCAGGCGCATGGTATTGGGCTGATCGATTTGGTCGTCGTGAATCTGTACCCATTTGAAGCAACGGTGGCACGGCGCGATTGCACCCTGGAGGATGCGATTGAAAATATTGACATTGGCGGTCCATCGATGCTGCGCAGTGCAGCGAAAAATCATGCGAGTGTGACCGTCATTTGCGATACCAGCGATTACCAGCGTGTTCTGGAAGCCATGGCTGCCGGTGAAGCGCAGTTGGCGGAACTGCGCCAGATGTTGGCCCTTAAAGTATTTCAGCGCACTGCCGAATACGACGGCGCGATTGCCAGCTACTTGGAAGGGAAGACACTGGAAGGCATCCTGGGGTTACCCAAAAAGATGCGCCTGCACTACGACCAGGCGCAAATGTTGCGCTACGGTGAAAATCCCCACCAGCAGGCTGCGTTGTACGGGCGGTTTCACGAGTGCTTTGAACAGTTGCAGGGCAAAGAATTGAGCTACAACAACATTATAGACATTACAGCTGCGACCTATTTGATTGGCGAATACGAAAAATGTACGCTGGCTATATTAAAGCACACCAACCCCTGTGGGGTCGCCAGTGCTCCTACATTAGTAGAGTGTTGGGATCAAGCGTTTGCTACGGATAAGCAAGCTCCTTTTGGTGGGATCATTGTTATGAATCGCACTTTGGATGAAGACCTGGCGACGGTTATTGCGCAGATTTTCTGCGAAGTGATCATTGCGCCTGAATTCACGCCGGCTGCGCGCGAAATTTTTGCCAAGAAAAAAAATCTGCGTTTGATGAAGGCCAAAGACTATTTACGCGCAGACGCACTGCAGGAAATTAAATCGGTCGTTGGCGGGATACTTGTCCAGGACCGCGATCAAAAAGCGGTCAATGTCAGAGATTTCAAGGTGGTGACAGAGCGTCAGCCAACGGACGAAGAATGGAATGCGCTGTTGTTTGGCTGGCGTGTCGTCAAGCATGTAAAATCAAACGCAATCGTATATGCCGCCAGTGAGCGCACGCTGGGGGTTGGCGCTGGACAAATGAGCCGCGTCGATAGTTCGAAAATTGCCGTTTGGAAAGCAGGTGAAGCCGATCTGTCATTAAAAGGCTCCGTCGTCGCTTCGGATGCATTTTTTCCATTCCCTGACGGCCTGATAGCGGCTGCGGAAGCGGGCGCAACGGCTGCTATTCAACCGGGAGGTTCGGTCAAAGACGATGCGGTGATCGCTGCTGCAAACGAGCGGGGAATGGCCATGGTGTTTACTGGAATGCGGCATTTTAGGCATTGAGCCGCGTAAGTGTAGAGCTGGAAGCGTGAAGACAGAAGTGCGGCTGCGGCCAGGGTGGACGCATTTCAATATTTTACGGATTTCCACTACCCGTTGTTTTTTCGATAAATGCTAGCATTTCAGTTCAGGTTCAGTAGTATGCAAATTATGCGTTCATGTATTTGTCGGATATTTTTTTCAGTTACAATTGTCGCTAATTTATTTTGGACTGGCTGCACCACGGTCCCGGAGACCGGGCGTCGGGCGCTTACTTTATATTCGGACAATCAGCTCGCAGCAGCCGCGACGACATCGTTTAGCGAAATGAAACGGACGCAACAGGTGTCCAACAGTGCTCGCCTGAACGCGCGTTTGGAACGGGTGGGTTCGCGTATCGTTGAGTCGGCTTTAGAGCGGGGTGCTGACTTAGCACCGCCGTATCAGTGGGAATTTGTGGTGTTCGAAGATGAGCAGGTAAATGCATTTGCGCTGCCAGGAGGCAAAGTCGGTTTTTACACGGGTATTCTACGTTTATTTGATAGCGACGACGAACTCGCCGTGGTTATGGCGCACGAAGTGGCGCATGTCGCCGCACAGCACGGCAATCAACGTTTGTCCACGCAGTCCGCTTTAGCCCTTGGGGGAGTTGCATTGAATGTGACAACGCGCGAGCAGGATGCGCAGACGCGCAGGGCAATTTTAACCGCTTTTGGGTTAGGGGCACAATTTGGCATCACATTGCCTTTCAGTCGTCGCGACGAAAGTGAGGCTGATGAGATCGGCCTGATTTATATGGCGAATGCGGGTTATGATCCAAGGGCAGCGATAAGCTTTTGGCAAAAAATGGCCGCGACTAAAGGACACCAACCACCGGAGTTTTTGTCGACGCACCCTGCGGATGCCACTCGGATATATCGTTTGAGGAAACTGATGCCGAGAGCGATGAAAATCTATAACTTCAGAAAGAATGAGCGGGCGAGTTTGGGGCCGGTCTATACCAGTGTGGATGAGTGGTTAGCACTGGCCGAGAATTTTTAGGTGTAAAAATAATATTGCATGATGGATATCATGTAATAAAAGGATGTATTTTGTGTAAGAAATTATTGTTGTTTTTTGTAGGAAATTTTTGCTTGTACACGAATTGTATTTGGTCCAGTCCTTACGCCCCTCTAAACCTCACGGAAAACTCGGATACGCGCACCCTCAATTACAACACGATGGGGCAACGCCTCGGTTATGCGGATGTTGACGAACAGCTTTATCGAATGGGGGCTTGCGGATAAACCAACCAAAATAATAACGCCGAACGTGATTGAGATCTTCGCTTATGGAATTGAAGGTAAGCGTTATATGCGAACGCAGGCAGACAGTGCGCAGAATCTGATCGGCAAAACGTTTTATTTCGCGGGAGCGGAGTATCGACTCGATCCAGACGATGCAGACAACAATTATCTGTTCGTTTACGTCGGCTCTGGTTCATACAGTCCACTGGCGGCGGTCAAACTGCAAGGAAGCACACATGAACACCAATATTTTCTGCGTGATCACCTAGGCAGTAACCTAATCACTGTGAATGATGTGGGGGAGACCGTTGGGAATGTATCTCACGGCCGCCACGATCCTTGGGGTTTACCGTGGCGGCCCGATGGTGTCAGCAGAGACATGCGCGAGGACAGTCGCGGCTTTACTGGACATGAGATTGTTGCATCGGCGGAGTTCATTCACATGAATGCGCGGGTTTATGATGCAAAGCATGGAATGTTCCTCAGTCCCGACCAGTACATTCAAAAAGCTGATACAACCAGCGTAAATCCGTATGTATACACGCGCAATAGTCCATTAAATGCGACGGACCCAACCGGTTGGATGCCGACTAACTGGTTGCTGGAGATGGGCGATATGCCAACTATCAGACGCAGATTGGCGGCTCAACGCATCGAGCGTGCCTATCGTGCATTCAGCCGTAGAGCTGCATTGAGGCGAACTGCAGAAGGTATTGTAGCACATGCCGAGGTTGCAGGGATGGAGAGTGAAACACAAGCGGTTGGAGAGCGGATTGAGAAAATACACAAATCATCGAGAGGTGTAAGGTTTGATCATAATTATGAGTTGAACGAATATGAAACGTCAAATCCTCTGAGAAGATATCGTAAATCCAAAGATAGAATTTCAGGTAGGGTCAAAGAATTCAAGTGGCAAGAAGACGTTCCAAGATTTGTGGCGGATTATTCAGAGGAGTCCGCAAGGCTGGCGCGTGAACGGGCCGACGCACCGCTTCCTGAAGCTATATTTGCCGATACGGATGAGACAAGGATGGATGCAATCACAAAAGATCACACGTTTGATCAATGGAGACGGTTAAAACGCAAAAACAAATCGGCAATGATGAAAAAGCTCAACCCTGGAGACACACCTTAGTCAGGTGATGAAATCTGTCTTGCCAGATACGACGATTTTGTGAAATGACTTCAGGAAACATTAGAGAAATTTTCTTTGAACCTTTTGATAGAAGCTATGTTGGATCCGATACACCTCATTTCTGAATATGCCCGCTTTCCAAGCGTGTCAACGGATCCGCAGTTTGCGGATGGCATGCGCGGGGCGCGCAACTACATGGTCGACAAGCTCAAATCGTTGGGCTTCGCGGTCGAATTAGTGGATACACCGCGACACCCCATCATTCTGGCTGAACGCGGTGGAGCGCACGAAGATTGGCCACACATTGTTATTTATGGTCATTATGATGTGCAACCGGCTGACCCGGTAGAGAAATGGACGAGTCCTCCCTTTGCTCCGGAAGTGCGTAATGGCCGCTTGTATGGCCGCGGCACAGCGGATAACAAAGGCCCTCAGGGCGTGCAATTGGCGGCGCTTGCGCGATTACTCGAAAAGCAGCCCGATTTGCCTTTGCGCATCACGTGGTTGATTGAGGGAGAGGAAGAAATGGGCAGTCCGAGTTTTCCTGAATTTTTGCGGCAATACAGAGAGCGCTTGGCCCGGGCTGATCTGATTCTGCTTTCGGATACGGGCAGCCCCAATCCGGAGCAGGTTACGATAACCACTGCTTTGCGTGGGTTGATTGGCTTTGAAGTAGAGTTGACGGGGCCTAAAGTAGACCTGCACTCGGGGGTTCACGGTGGTGCTATTCTAAATCCGATCGAAGCTTTGGCGAAATTGTGCGCGTTGTTACACACCGAGGATGGCCGTGTCAATGTGCCGGGGTTTTACGATAATGTGGTAGAGCCGCAGGCGTGGGAACGTGAAGAACTCAAAAAATTGCCGACATCTGAAGATGCCTATCAGGCATTTTTAGGGGTCAAGGCGTTTCGCAGCCCGCGGGGCTACTCCCCTTTAGAAGCAGTTCGTTTTGCGCCCACCCTGGAATTCAATGGGATCGGCGGTGGCTATCAGGGAGCAGGGAGTAAGACGGTGATTCCGAGTCGAGCTTTTGTAAAAATTACCTGTCGCTTAGTGGCTGATCAACAACCGCAGGAAATTTACGATTTAATTGTTAAAACGCTACAGGAACGGTGTCCGGTTGGTGTGACCGAGTTAAAATTCAGTCAACCGGAAGGAGGCGCTGCTTATCTGGTCGTGCCACCCGGGCGACCGAACACGCCAGCCGATCAGCCTGCGACATTGGCGAAAGCATTCAAAGTAGCTGACCAGGCAATTGCAGAAGCGTTTGGGCGGGCGCCCCTGTATTTACGCGAGGGCGGCAGTATCCCTATTATTGGTCAAATGAAGGCTGTCACCGGACTGGATTCTTTGATGATTGGGTTATTTATGCCTGAAGACAATCTGCATGCGCCGGATGAAAGTTTTCATTTGGGTATGTTGGAGAAGGGAGTGGCTGCTTATGAGCGGATTTTCGCGGAACTTGCGCACCCTTGATTGGGGAGTGCTACACGGTTGTACAGTTTAAGTGAAAACGGTGAGTGCTTCTGAGGGGAGTGTGGCAGCAGAGCCTGATCTTTAGCCATAAATGGGGGGGTTGTAGGGCTTCCGCTCGCGGAATGCCGCGGAGCTAAAGCTGAGTAAAAAAGTCCAGTTTAGCCCCTGGGTTTTTGAGAGATATCGATGTTCAGGCAACTCAATACCACTTGATGTGCACGGAATGCGTTGCCAATACGTTTATGACTTATGGGTAATGAATCAGGGCAGGGGACGCCGTCTTATTTCTGCCGCGACATGTTGCGACAACCGCAAACCAATGATTGGTCACAGCACCCCAAGTCATGACAAAACATCATCAGCTTTTTTCAATGGCACTGATAAATGCCTCCGGTCCACCCCGCATATAGCCCAGCTGGTTGATTTGTTTACCGTTGTCGTTAAGAATAAGGATCGTCGGGAAACCCCGAATTCGATATCTGTCCGCTAATTGCTTGTTCTGCTTTTCCAGAGCCGGGCTGAGTTTGTTGCGTCGGGGAAAATCAATTTTGACCAGAATCAGGTTGTTGTGCGCAAATTCGACAAACCTGGGCTTCGAAAAAATTTCCTGGTCCAGCCGTATGCACCATCCACACCAATCCGAACCTGTAAAATTGAGCAATATTTTTTTATCTGAACCCTCTGCTGTTTTGAGGGCAGCAGCGTAATCTGTTTTCCAGTCCAATGTTGTAGCCGGTTTTTGCCGCGCTGATTCAGTAGATGGAGCCGACCGTTGCTTGCTCTTTTGCTGGGGTTCGCTGGTTTTACGTATTTGGTGTTCTTTCACCTTCTGAACGATGTCAGAACTGACGGAGACCACTTCGCCATTCTTTAATTTAACTTTACCGTCCCCATAACCGAGCACCTCTGTCGCGCCCATTGTGATGATACTGCCAGGTTCTCCCAATTCTACGATGACTTGCTGTTTACTGTCGCCAATGTTTACAGCGTAAACTTCATTGCCACAGGCAAACAAAATAAACAGTAAGAACCAGCGACAAGGCATCCCGGAAAAATAAGAGGTATATTGCATAGATTCAAAGCTTGCCCGAAAGTTACCGGTAAGACGATAAAAAACGACCCGTTGGCCAAAGTTTTGCACAGGGGCAACGATCCAATATATGCCGGACGGCTTTCACCGTCAGTAGGGGTGCCTTCCCGTCAATTGAAAACGTATACGTCAACTCGCCGGTCCTGGATGGCGATTGGATCGTTCTTCTCAACGTCTTCAGTTGCTTCGAGTTCCCCTTTCGAGCTGACCGCTATTTCTGCCTGCGCTCCTGAGTTAATCAGGTAACTGCGCACGCTGTTAGCCCGTCGGTCGCCGAGGGCAAGGTTGTATTCGTTGGTGCCGCGCCAATCGGTGTGGCCTTCAGCGATCAACTTGGCGCCGGGATTGTTCTGCAAATACTGAAGGGCGCGCAGAAGCTTTGGACGCTCCGACTCAGCCACCGCAAATTGGTCAAAACCAAAATAGATACTGACTAACGGAGTGGAACTGTCGAGACTGTTCATCGCGCTCATATCGGTCAGGGACGGATCGCGCGTGACCAGTGAGCCATCGGCGCCTCCGTCATAGACAACTTCAGCTCCCCAACTGTCACCTTCGACCGGAATGACAACATCGGCATCATTACTTTGACGATAGCCCTGGGGGGTTGTGTTGGTGGTGTAGTCCATATCATCGGTCCAGCTGCTGTCGTAGTGTTTACCGATAATCGTGTCAGCAGGCGTCGGTCCCTGTTTTTGCTGTTGGCAGCCTGTAAACAATACCCATGTGCCAAATATCAAGAGAATAGAAAAAAATGGTTTTAAAACTTTCATGAAATGTAAACCTGATGAATGCTCAAAGCAGTGATGCGCCAAACAATGTTGCACTGCAAGCGAATTCGCAAACAGTGATTATAAATTATGCAACCAACTGTCAACAAACGAGGAGATGCCCCCCTTTTTTTTCTAGTAGATAATGGATCGCTGCGACCTGAAGCCACCTTTAGTCTGCGCACGATCGCCCGTTGTTTGGGCGAACGCGTGGGGCAGCCGGTGCATCCTGTGTCCCTGCTGCACTCCCACAAAATTGCCCCTGAGCAATTAGGTGGTGTGCCTGCGCAAATTTTACTGCCGACCCTGCAGGCTTATCTGGCAGCAGGTGCTCACGCGTTTGTGTTCATTCCACTGTTTTTCGGACCAAGTCGCGCCCTGACCGAGTATATTCCTACCCAGGTCAAGCGCTTGAAGAACAGCTTTCCGGAACTCAGCGTGCGCATCGCACAACCGTTAGTAGATGTCGACAATGACGATGACAATGCCTTGGCCACAATTTTGAAAGCGCAAATCGATGCAGCGGAGACTGCGCATAATTTGGTTGCACCAAAGGTCATCCTGGTCGACCACGGCACTCCAGCTAAGTCGGTGAATGCCGTTAGAAATTTTTTGGGTAAACAATTGGCAGGCATGCTGGAAGGCCGACCTTTTTCGGTGGCCTCCATGGAGCGTCGCGAAGGACCTGCCTACGATTTTAACGAACCGTTGTTGGCGAACGTGCTGGGGCGCGCGCCTTTTGATCGCGGACCGATTGTGTTGTCCATGTTATTCTTGAATCCAGGGCGGCATGCAGGCGAGGGAGGCGACATCGATACCATTTGTGCTCAAGCTTGTGGGCATGTTCCAAACCTGCACGTTTACAAAACTGGATTAGTCGGCGAACATCCCGGTCTGGTGGATATTTTGGCGCGCAAATTTACCGGGAAAATGACGGTGATTGTATGACGCTGCCTCCGTTTGACGCTGGATTAAAATTCCTCTATTTACACTTTCCCTGGCGCTGCGGTTGTCTTACTGTTCAAGGGTTTTTACAGTACCCAGTTATACTTGTAACATTTGTTGATGGTTAGAGCACCCAAGGAAATTTTAAACAGAATGAGCATCTTAGTGGTGGACGATGACGTTCCCTACCTGGAGATGACGAAAATGCTGCTGCGCTCTATGGATTTCTCTAAAGTCTTCCATGCTTCGAGCGGTCAAGATGCTCTGGCTGTTTTAGCCAAAGAGTCGATTGATGTAGTGCTAACGGATGTGAATATGATGGGCATGGATGGCTTGGCCTTACTGCGGCAGATGAAACAACGAGTGGAGTTCGCGCATATCCCGGTCATCATGATTTCAGGAGTCGATGGCATGGAAACCGTGATCGAGTCGATCGAACAGGGAGCTGAAGATTATTTGCACAAGCCGATTAAAGAGAAGCTGTTGTGGGCAAGGGTGATGGCGACTTTGGAACGCAAGTATTTGCGCGATCGCGAGCGTCGCTTGTTTGAGCGAATTGAACAGGAAAAAAGCCGGTCTGAAGCGATTTTGTACAACTTGATTCCTGAGCCTATCGTCGAGCGCTTGAAACAAGGTGAGGAAAATATTGCTGAGGTATTTGCGGATTGCACCGTTTTGTTTGCCGACATTGTTGACTTTACCGACTTGTCCTCGCGACTCGAGCCGTCAGCACTGGTGAAAATGATCAACACGATTTTTCATGCGTTCGATGGGATTTTAGAGGTTTACGATCTGGAGAAAATAAAAACCAATGGCGATAATTATATTGTAGTTGGCGGACTGCCACCTGCGCGGGAAGGCCATGCTCAGCGCTGCATTGAATTTGCCAAACAGGCGATTCTGGAAATTGAAGAATACAACCGTCTACAAAATATGAATCTACAGCTTCGAATTGGTTTAAACACGGGGCCTGTTGTGGCCGGTGTCGTGGGCAAAACACGCTTCTCATTTGATTTATGGGGAGATACCGTGAATCTGGCCAGCCGCATGGAAAGTTTAAGCCTGCCAAACAGGATTCATTTGACGGATTCGACGCGACTGGCATTAAATGGGAGTCATCGATTTGAGTCGAGAGGTCAGGTCGATGTCAAAGGTGTTGGGAAATTGGAAACATTTTTGTTGTGTTGAAAAATTAATTGAATGACTGGATGAAAGTTTATACTTACACAGGCTGTGATGCCTGCCGCAAAGCTATCAAGTGGTTGGATGCACAAGGATTCGATTATGCGCCATTGCCCATTCGTGAGACACCGCCTTCGCTTGCAGAATTGCGGCAAATGCTCGAGTATTATGACGGTGAAATAAAACGCCTGTTCAACACATCGGGTCGTGATTATCGCGAAATGGATGTAAAGTCTAAGATAGGCGAGTGGTCAGAGGATGCATTGCTCGAATTGCTGGCTGCGAATGGCAACCTGATCAAACGGCCATTTTTACTTGGCAAGCAATTTGGAAGACTGGGGTTCAAAGAAGCTGAATGGGCAGAGCTGCGACCGGATTGAGTGACCGGCGCCCGCAAATCCTGTTCTACTTAAACGAGATGTTTAACTCCTCAAATCATCAAATCATCAACTTGTCAGCTAATTTCACATGAATATCCGCACATTTGAACTTCCTCCGATAGGAACCAACAGCTTTTTGGTCACCAATCCCGATAACCAGCAGGCATTATTAGTAGATGCTCCGGCAACTGCACTTGCAACCATCGAGCCGATTCTGCAAAAAGAAGACTACACACTGGAAGCATTGCTTTTGACCCATGGTCACTACGACCACATAATGGATACCCACGCATTTAATCGAGCGAATGTGCCGGTCTATGCACACGCTGCGGATCGAGAGTGGATCGAAAACCCGATGCAACAAGCTTCATTTATGCCGAGTGGCTTGTTGATCGAGCCGGGCAAGGTCGATCGCTTTGTTGCAAGTGTCGATGTATTGGAGTTGATAGGTTTTCGCATTGAGGTTCGGCACGTGCCGGGGCATGCTCCCGGCAATGTATTGTTTTACTTTCCTGATGCTCAGTGGGCTTTTGTGGGCGATGCGATCTTCGCGGGTGGAGTCGGGCGACCCGACATACCGGGCGGCGACTGGGAAACGCTGAAAAGGTCGATCCAACAGCAAATTTATACGTTACCGGATGATACTGTCTTATATCCAGGACATGGGCCAACGACCTCTGTCGGGCGTGAGAAGGCGACCAATCCGTACGTTCCATTCGAAGCATAGCTTACTTGTGTAAGAGAGGTAAGGAGTCGTATTGCAGGTATACGGGCAACCTGCGGTTGGCAGGTTACAGGGAATGCGTTGTTAACACTTTTATGGATTATGGGGAAAGATTGGGTTGCTGCCCTGCAGTCGCAATACGATTATTAGAAAACCTGATCTTTACAGAAGAAGCCAGAAGTCAGTACAACTTCTTCGCAGAATTATGGCAGGACTTTGCGATAAGCGTGCTGCCTAATCGATCTGACTACTTGCCGATTTGTGGTGTATCTGACAAAAACCATCCATGTCGGTGATCGTAAAACGTATGTGTTTGCAGCTTTGGAGGAATTGGTTCAGGAGTAACTGTTTTTATTTATTAAAGCTTAATACCATTAAAAAGCCTGTTGTCCTAATGAAAGACAACAGGCTTGAACCGAAAGGACAGGAAATGAGTGAAGGCGCTTACAGTTTGCCGCCGTAAATGGCGTCAGCACCCAGTTCTTCTTCAATCCGTAACAATTGATTGTATTTAGCGACACGGTCAGAACGGCTGAGAGAACCGGTTTTTATTTGACCCGCATTGGTCGCTACAGCGATATCCGCAATGGTGGTATCTTCGGTTTCGCCTGAACGGTGAGAAATGACGGAGGTGTATTTGTTCTCCTTGGCCAACTCAATTGCATCGAGCGTTTCGGTCAACGTACCGATTTGATTCACTTTAATCAGGATGGAGTTTGCTACGCCGAGTTGAATCCCTTTTTTGAGGAACTCGGTATTGGTTACAAATAAGTCGTCGCCCACGAGCTGCGTTGTATCGCCGATAGCATCGGTGAGTTTCTTCCAACCCTCCCAATCGTTTTCATCACAGCCGTCTTCAATCGAGCGGATGGGATATTTCTTCCCGAGTTCCTGATAAAAGGCAACCATATCGTCAGCATCGCGGACGGAACCGTCCGACTTTTTAAAGACATACTTTTTCTGTTTGGCGTCGTAGAACTCCGAAGAGGCGACGTCGAGGGCGAAGACAATGTCTTTGCCTACTTTGTAGCCAGCATCTTTGGTCGCTTTAACGATGGCATCCAGTGCTCCGGTTGTGCTGTCGATGTTGGGCGCAAAGCCACCTTCATCGCCTACGGCCGTAGAGAGCCCTTTGGCCTTCAACACTTTTTTCAAAGCGTGGAACACTTCTGTGCCCATTCGCAGTGCTTCGCGAAACGTAGGGGCGCCGACAGGCATGATCATGAATTCCTGAAAATCTATAGGCGCATCGGAATGCGCACCGCCATTCATGATATTCATCATCGGCACGGGCAATACCTTCGCGTTCGGGCCTCCGAGATATTTATACAGGGGCAAACTCAAGGCGTCAGCTGCTGCGTGGGCGGTTGCGAGCGAGACGCCCAGGATGGCATTGGCGCCGAGCTTCTTCTTCGTTTTCGTGCCATCGAGGGCCAGCATTCTCTGGTCGATGCCGACCTGATCTACCGCGTCCATGCCGACCAGTTCGTCAGCAATTTTGGTGTTCACGTTTTGCACGGCTTTGATCACGCCCTTACCAAGATAGCGTTTTTTAGGATCAAAATCTTTAGGGAAGTGTTTGGCGTTTACGGCACCATCGCGAAGCTCTAAGGCTTCGTTAACACCAGTGCTGGCTCCAGAGGGCACTGCGGCACGGCCAATAATGCCGCTTTCCAATTCAACGTCGACTTCCACAGTGGGATTGCCACGGGAGTCCAGGATTTCTCTTGCTCGAATATCAACGATAGTTGTCATAATTCTTTAGTTGCATAATTTGCCGGGACGTGAAGTCAACCTTATTGGTAGAGCGGGATTGCCGGTGAGCGGGGCTTGGGAGACATGTTCTTTCGCGCAGCACTGATTAAACCGTGTCGCGCCCCTGGCGCAAAAAGGGCGCTGTGGGGCTGTCAGCCATTTTTGCCAAACCGGGGACATCGCCTTGATATAATATCTTTCCACCAGCGTCGCCGCCTTCGGGACCGACTTCTACCACGTAATCCGCTTCAGCAATGAGGTCGAGATGATGTTCAATAACGACAACAGTGTGCCCTTGTTCAACCAGTCGATGAAAGAGGTCGATGAGTTTTTGGCAGTCGCTCAAGTGTAAGCCAATCGTTGGTTCTTCGAGAATGTATAAATTGTGTTTGCCAATGTTGAGGCTTTTTTCTTTATAACTCGCCAGGCCCTTGGCCAGTTCACTGACCAGTTTAAGACGCTGCGCTTCGCCGCCGGAAAGGGTTGGACTGCTTTGCCCCAATGTCAGATACCCCAATCCGGTTTCGACCATCAGTTGCATCATGTCGTGGAGGCGCGTGTGAAAACTAAAAAAATTCGCTGCTTCCTCAAAACTCATTTGCAGTAGCTCGGCAATGTTTTTGCCTTTCCAGCGAATATTGTACAACTCCGAACTGTAGCGCAAGCCCCCACAGTCTTCGCACGTGACGTAACTGTCGGGCAAAAATGCCATTTCCAGTTTCACGCGGCCCGCGCCCTGGCAGGTTTCGCAGCGGCCACCACGAGTGTTGAAGGAGAAATGGCCGGGCTTGTAACCGTGCATTTTCGCCTCGGGGAGCGAAGCAAAAAACTGGCGAATAATATCGAAGGCACCGATGTAAGTAGACGGCGTGGAGCGTGGTGTTTTGCCAATCGGTTCCTGATCCACTTCGATAACCTGTTTGAACGTGTGGGCATTGTGCAGGACGGTCGCGCGTTGCTTATCTTTGGCCGACGCAATGGTGAATTTAGTCGATTTGTTGCGCAGCGCCTGGCTGACGGCGGGCTTTAGCAGATCGCGGATCAGGGTGGACTTACCGGCTCCCGATATACCGCATACCATGATCAGGCGACGGAGGGGGATCCGCAAGTCATCGCCTTTAAGATTGCGCAGACGCGGATTTTGCAACACCAGCCAGGCTGGCTGCCTGGGTTTTGACCGTGGCGTCCACCGTGTGGGCAACGGCCGGTAGCTGCCTCGTAAGGGATGTGGAATGCCTTGCTTTATGTATTTGGCTGTTAATGAATGCTTATTTTTTTGTATTTTTTTAAAACTATCATTGGCAAGCAACGAACCACCGTGAATACCGGCTCCCGGGCCGAGGTCGATGATGCGATCGGCTGCGCGCATGGTTTCGATATTGTGTTCGACAACGAGCAACGTGTTGCCTTTGTCGCGCAATTGCTGCAGAGACTGGATCAATTGGCGGTTATCGCGGGCGTGCAGTCCGATGCTGGGTTCGTCCAAAACATAGAGCACACCGGAGAGGTTGGAGCTGAGTTGCCCGGCCAGGCGGATGCGTTGGGCTTCACCGCCCGACAGCGTAGCGGTAGATCGTTCGAGTGAAAGGTACCCCAGTCCCACATGGTCCATGAATTGTAAGCGCTCAGCAATTTGCGGCAAGATGCCACTGGCGATTTGCCGCCCGCGCACGTCTAAATCGAGCTGTTGTAACTGGGCGAGCAGTTGCGCCGGAGGAAGTGCCAGTAATTGAGGCAGAGAAAACTGCTGTTTGTCTTGGCAATACAATTTAACTGCGGAAGAAATGGGGTTGAGACGGCCACCCTGACAGTCAGGACAAACGGTGTCGTCTGCAAAGCGTCGGGGTAAATGGTGAAAATCTTCATGGCCGCGCATCCAATCGTAGAGGCTGCCGTGCCCGCGACAGGTGGGACACCAACCTTTGGCAGAATTCCAGGAAAAGTGCTTTGGGTCGAGTTCGGGGTAAGCTTGACCAGTCTCAGGATCGGTGCGTGCAGTCGAGTACCAAAATGTACTAACCGATGGTATATCGAGCACAAAACAGGTGCCTTTGCCTAAGCGCAGTGCTTCTTTGAGCAATACTGTAAAATTATTCGGTAACGTTTGCCCAGGTCGAAATTGGGTGATAACGAGTTCGATATCGTGTTCACGGTAGCGATCGAGTTTTTTAAATTTCGCCAGTTCTGTCAACTGGCCATCAATGCGCAACATTTCATAGCCCTTATCTTTGGCCCAATTGGCTAGAGGTTCGTGGTGCCCTTTGCGGGCACGGACTAACGGCGCGCAGAGGGCAACCCCGGCTGATTTTTTACCGGCTCGCTTGTTGTGCGCAGATCCTAACGCCTTTACCTTAGTGCGCAGATTTTTTTCCACAGCCGAGAAGGCCTGGGCAACGACGGGGCGCCCGGAGACGGGACTGTGTTGAATGCCGACTTTGGCGTAGAGCAAACGCAGGTACTGCGCGACTTCGGTGATGGTGGCCACTGTTGACTTACGACTGCCTCGCGTCACACGTTGTTCGATTGCAACCGTCGGCGCGATGCCGGTGATGCGATCGATATCCGGCCTGGGGAGCTGTTCGACGAACTGGCGAGCGTAAGCGGACATCGATTCCATAAAGCGGCGTTGCCCTTCGGCAAACACAATATCAAATGCTAAACTCGACTTGCCCGAGCCAGACACACCGGTCACCACCGAGATCTGATTGTGAGGAATCGACAACGACAGGTTCTTGAGATTGTGTTCGCGCGCGCCGACAATCTCGAGGCATTGAGTAGATTTAAGCGCGCGCCGCTTGCGTGCAGGTGGCTGCGGATGGTGCGCGCGCTGGGGAGATGAGCTGTGTTGCAGGAACGGGCCCGTGGCCGTTTTCTTGTTTTTGGCAATGGCCTCGGGCGTTCCGGCAGCAACGACTTGGCCCCCGCGCATACCGGCCTCGGGGCCGAGCTCAATGATCCAGTCAGCCGCCTGGATAAGGTCTGTCTGATGTTCAATGACGATCAGGCTGTGCCCCAGATCCACGAGTTGTTGCAGCACACCGATGAGCCGTTTGATGTCATGCCGATGCAGCCCGGTCGTGGGTTCGTCAAGCAGGATGAGGTGGGGGTGCTCCCTGGGTTTGAGCTGCGTCAGGTGTTTGATCAATTTTAAGCGTTGGGATTCACCGCCCGAAAGTGTATTCAGCGGTTGGCCGAGTGGCAAATAACCCAGGCCAACCGCAGCCAACGGTTCCAGTGCAGCAACGATTGCGCGCTGGTCGCGGAAAAACAGGATGGCCGCGTTTACATCGAGTTCGAGTATTTCGGCAATACTTTTGCCCTGCCATTCAACTGCCAGCACCTCGGGTTTGAAGCGCTGCCCTGCGCAGATCGGACAGGGGACATAGACATCCGACAGAAACTGCATTTCCACTTTTTCATAGCCGAGGCCATTGCAGTGGTCACAGCGACCCTCGCCGCTATTAAACGAAAAGTGACCAGCGGTAAATCCGGCCTCCTGCGCGCCGCTGGTGGACGCATACAGTTTGCGAATGGTCACCCACGCATCAGTGTAGAGCGCCGCATTGGAACGCGGGGTCTTGCTCACCGGAGATTGGTCGACGAAAACGATGTCGCCCAATTCTCTATCGCAGTGCAGATGTTGGATACTTGCCGGGTTGTCAGCAAATTTGCCGGCATACTGCAACAGCCCCTGGTAAATTACATTGTTGAGCAGTGTGGATTTGCCCGAACCCGATACCCCGGTGAGACACACCAGGCGCTGTAGTGGGATGTCGATGGAGAGGTTGCGGATGTTGTGACAAGTTGCGGATTGGATACGCAAGTAGTCGATTGTGGGCTTGCTGGATGCTTTTGTTTCGGGCAGCACCGGGCGTCTTGTCGTGGGCAGCGGTATGGTGTGCTTGCCCGCAAGGTAACGTCCGGTCAGGCTGTTGTTACATGTCAGGATTTTGCGGGCTGGACCGTTGAAGATCAGCTCGCCCCCTTTATTCCCAGGTTCGGGGCCGAGTTCTATAATATGGTCTGCAGCACGCATGATCGCTTCATCGTGTTCGACGACCACGACGGTGTTGCCGAGGTTGGTGAGACGCCGCAGGATGTGGATCAGCCGATCGATGTCTCGCGCATGCAGCCCGATGGAAGGTTCATCCAAAATGAAGAGCGTATCGACCAGTGAAGTGCCGAGGCACGCGGTCAGGTTTACCCGCTCAACTTCGCCCCCTGAAAGCGTGCGAGATGCCCGGTCGAGCGTTAAATAACTTAAGCCTACCTGATCGAGGTAGTTGAGGCGGGTGAGAATCGATTCGAGAGCGATATCGACCTGGTGATCGCCAGTTTTTCGGGCGTGTTGATTGAGCAGGTCGAGTAGTTCATTGAGGGGCAGGTTGTAGAGTTGCGGCAGTGTGTACTTGTGCCATTTCCAGTTGAGTGCGTCTGGCACCAGGCGGGTTCCAGCGCAATCGGGGCACTGGGTGTAGGCGCGGTATTTGGACAAAAATACCCGGACGTGCATTTTGTAACTGTTGCTCTCGAGCCACCCGAAAAAGCGTTGGATGCCATACCAGGCTTTGGGCCATTGTTTGCCGTTTTCACCGTAATCGCTGTCACCTTCGATGATAAATTGCTTTTGCGCCGCAGTGAGATCCTGCCATGCAATGTCTGTCGGTATCTGGTGCTTACGTGCGGTTCGACACAGGTCGCGCAGACTTTCGCTATACACTTCGCCCTGGAATGGTTTGATCGCGCCGTCTGCAATGGACAGGCTGTGGTCGGGAATCACCAGCCGATAATCGATTTCGATGACCCGCCCAAAACCACGACATTTAGGGCAGGCTCCTATGGGCGAATTGAACGAAAACAGAGCCGGTGTCGCCGGTTTGAAGTGGCGATCACTCCCCGGAGCGTGGAGCCCTTCGGAGTAGGCCTGCGAGGTGACTTCCGGTTTGTTTGCTTTTTTTTTATCCCTGGCAGTTGTTTTTCTCCCGGCCGCTGGCTGCCGGCTGCCGACTGCTATGGCGGTGACGGCCATGTGTCCATGGCCAAAGTGCAGAGCAGTGGTAGCCGCCTCGATAAAGCGCTTTTTAGCGGTGGATTGGATTGGAATGCGATCGACAATCACAATCAGCTCACTCGATTCGTGGTTTTCTGTATCTAAATTTTGAATACGAATGGCTTCATGTCCTTCGAGAATGCGGTTGAAACCTTGTTTCGTGAGTGAATCGACAATTTCATGCCAGGATAATTTTGCGGGGCGCTTGATTTTGAAAGTTATCAGGACATCGTTATCGGCAAATGTTTTGAGCGTTTTTTTCCAGATGGTTTGCGGCGAATCGTCTTCGACGAGTTCGCCAGTTGCGGGATCGTAGAGGTCACTCTCGTGACAAAACCAGATTTTAAAAAAATCGGTCAACTCGGTCATGGTTCCGACTGTGGAGCGAGAGGTTTTGACCGTATTGCTCTGTTGAATGGCAATGCTGGGGCGAATATTCTCTATCGACGCCACATCCGGGCGGTCGAGCATTTCGAGAAATTGGCGCGTGTAGGATGAAAAGGTTTCGACGTAGCGCCGTTGCCCTTCGGCGTGCAGCGTGTCGAAAACGAGTGAAGACTTGCCCGTGCCGCTAAGACCGGTGACCACGATCAGTTGGCCAATGGGGATATCAAGGTCGAAGCCCTTTAAATTGTTTTGGCGGATCGAGCGTAGACGGATATACGGTTGTAAGGAAGGTGGCATAAGAATGTTTGCTTACAAAATTTTTAGACTCGCTGACAATGGCTGAATTACAAGCCCAAGAGCTAGAATCACGGGGTTGTTACCCCCCAATAAAAGAAAAAGATTTGAATAAAATTAATTATTGTTTCCGAAGTGTTTAACTTGTATCAAATTTTTTGAGTTATGTTTCTCAAAATCCCCAAATTCCGTCTATTGCTCTGTGTTGTTGTTGCCATTGTTTTCGTACTTTGCGAGCCCTTGAATGAAGTATTACAATGAAGATCTTGAAACGGCTTTCAGTATAAGGTACCCCGAGGAACCGATTCAGACAGACGCTGCAAAGGAAGTAGTCGAAAATTATGAATATAGTGAACCAGGTAAATCAGGGGATATTGAGGAGTTTCTAAATAGAGACTTTGGTTCAAAAGAGAAATCGTCAACAATCTATGCAGCGCAAGCTGGCGAAAAAGGGACAGGTTTATTCGCAGATGCGGAAATCAAGGAAGGAACGGTTATCGGCGAGTATACAGGAGTTGTAAGATTGTTTAATGAGGTGACTGATGGTGAGTGTTTTTTGGTTATGCTGAACCGAGGACACCACCGGTGGGGATTGGTGCAAAGGAAGCGGGCAATTTGATACGTTTCGTTAATGACGGTGCGACACTAAACCTTAAGGGATTTTTTGCTTATTATGGGAAACAAAAACGTGATGCTGTATTATATCGAGCTATTCAGGACATCAGTCCAGGGGACGAGTTGATTGTGAGTTATGGAGAACAGTGCTGGAGAAATAAAACTAAAAAGCCATAATTCGGGGCTTGAGATGAGTTGTTCCATGCTGTCTCACAAGGCCGATGTTGTGTAATCTACGATCTCAATACCGTTGTCATCAAAGTGATGGGAAATGTCTGTTCTGGTAAGGCTTCCGCTGGCGAAATGCCTACAAGCCTATGCGCGAAAACTTGCGACGTGTACGGGTATTCGCACATGTAGTCGTACATACAGGAGGCCACACGGGTATTCGTTTGCGGTGACCCGTAAACGGGCACCCCACAATTGTTACGTCCGTAAAACGAAACCAAGAGCGTCGACTTTAGCCCTTGGTTTTTTGGAGATATACGGTCAGTAACTCAACACTGTTTGATGTGCACCGAGGCATTCTTGCCGGCGATGACCGTGTCACCTGCTCGCAACCAGGTGGTTGAGCGCGAGCATTTCTTGCGTCTCGTTACTTGCCAGTAAACTCAAAAATTCATCTTCGCATTCTGGGGGTAATTGTACCCTCCATATATTGTGACGCGAGTGCTTCTAATCGATTTTGAGACATGATTTTTTTAAATCGCTTGTTTGTGCTTCAAACAACTCGCCAAGCTGTTGCGACTGCGCCACAGCATCAGCCGGACGGCTCCATCACTTTTTTCATATTTCTCGGCAAGCTCCTTTGAAGAGTGTTCGTTGTAGTAAAAGTCTTTAATCAGCGATTGAAAGGGTTCTTTTAAGCGTTCGATACAATCAACCAGATGGGTTGCGATAGCATCGTCTGCCTTCTCTTGAATTGCGTGTTGAAATGTGGCGATTTTTTGTTCGACGGACGCGTCAAACTGCTGCTTGAGCGATTGTTCACGCAGCCACTTTCTGCGCTCATTTAGAGCGAGATTGCGCCCGAAACTCTCGTCGAGATTGGGTTCAGACTGGATTGGTTGCATCTTGTAAGCAATTTTTGCTTCGAGCGGCCAGCTATTTGCTTAATGAAAAAGACTTGCATTAAGGAAGGGTTCTGCAAAATGGTAGACCTTATGCGATATTGCCTGGTCAGTTTTTGTTTGGGATTCATACCGTTAGGTTTGGCGGCTCAGTTGCAGGTTTTTGTAAGTATCCAGCCGCAAGCTTATTTCGTTGAACGTATTGCGGGGGAATGGGTTACGGTGGAATCACTGGTCCCTGCCGACAACAGTCCTGAATCCTTTCAGCCAACCATTCAGCAGGTGGCGGCCTTGGCGCAGGCAGATTATTATTTTACGCAAGGCTTGCCATTCGAGGGGGGAATGGTCGGCAAGTTGCAAACCACTGCAATTGGGCTGAAAGTTATCGAGACGCAGGCGGTTACGGGGGAATTTTCATGTGTGCACCCTGCGGATTCCGAACACCACCATCACGCTCATGCAGGAGAAAACCATTTTGATCCGCACACCTGGCTCAGTCCAGAACGGGTGAAGCAGCAAATAGCGGTCATTCGAGATGCGCTGCTGCAGGGCATTCCCAGTCAGGCCGCAAAAATCAACGATAACACGCAGGCGTTGATCGCGGATATCGATGCAATGGACAATGAAATTAAGACTTTATTCAAACCATTTGCTGGCTACACGTTCCTCGTGTATCACCCAGCCTTCGGATATTTCGCCGATGCTTATGGGCTCCAGCAGCAGTCGATTGAATTCGAGGGCAAAGGGCCGAGCCCGAAGCAACTGTTGGCCGTTTTGGCCAAGGCGAAGGCCGAACAGGTGCGGGTTGTTTTTACGCAACCGCAATTTAGCCAGAAAAGTGCGGAGGTGATAGCCAATGCAATTGGCGGACAAGTGGTTGTCTTGGATCCTTTGGCTTATAACTATCTGGAGAACATGCGTTCGATAGCGTATAAAATTGCCAGCAGCTTCGGGGGGAAAGTCCTTTCTCAAACTGACTGAATGGCCTGGGATACGCTTGTAAAAGGTTGGAGATGAGGGGGGAAGAAACGGATGCGATAATGTCGTTTCGGTCGGTGACGTTTCGTTACGGGACCCGTGTGGTATTAGAGGAGGTCAACTTTGCAATCCATGAAGGCGAATCTGTGTGTATTGTCGGCCCTAATGGGGGCGGTAAGACGACGTTACTTAAATTGGCGTTGGGGTTGCTCAAGCCGAACACCGGAAGGGTAGAGGTGTGTGGCGAGGTGCCGCAGAACGTGCGGTTAAAAGTCGGCTATGTGCCACAGACAATGGCGTTTGATTCACAGTTTCCGATGACGGTTCTGGATGTCGTGCTAATGGGCCGCCTCGGGCTTGCGGGGTTGGGGTTTTGGCGTCAGCGTGACAAAGTAGAAGCTGGGCAGGCATTGGATGAGATGGGCATTATCGATCTCATAGACAGGCCATTTGCAGCGCTGTCGGGGGGACAGCGGCAACGGGTGTTAATTGCAAGAGCCTTGGTTTCCAATCCGCGTTTGCTTTTGTTGGACGAACCAACTGCGCACGTCGATGCATCGGCAGAGACGCAGTTTCGCGAGTTGTTGGGGCGTCTGCATAAAAAAATGACGATCATCACCGTGTCACACGATCTGGGGTTTGTATCGAGCCAGGTGCGCAAAGTTGTGTGTGTGAATCGAACGGTGCAGGTACACACGACGGAAGCTTTAACCGGAGATGTGTTCAGGAATTTGTACACCGATGATTTGCGGAGGGTGCAGCATGGGCATTGTCCCAGCGGAGGACATGTGCATGAGTGACTTTTGGCAGGTTTTGACCGATCCGCAGATGCCGTTTTTGCGCTACGCACTGATCGCGGGTATTTTAACCAGTTTGCCACTGGGGGTAGTGGGCGCGTTTGTGGTCGTGCGGCGCATCAGCTATCTGGCTGCCGCTATTTCGCATGCAGTGCTTGGAGGGATTGGTGGAGCGTTGTATTGCCAGAGTGCCTTTGGTTGGGACTGGTTTTCGCCGCTGCTCGGTGCCGTCATCGCTGCGATCCTGGCCGCTGTGATCATGGGTTGCGTGCACTTGTATGCCCAGCAGCGTGAGGATACTGTTATCGGCGCTATTTGGTCGTTGGGCATGGCCATTGGCTTACTTTTAATCCATATGACTCCAGGCTATAATGATGGGATGAGCTACTTGTTTGGGGACATCCTCATTATTGCCAAAGCTGACTTATATATCACAGCGGTGCTCAGTGTCGGGATGCTTCTGCTTGTGGGGCTTTATTACAAAGAGCTGTTAGCGGTGACGTACGATGTAGAGTTTGCTGAATTGCGGGGAGTGCCTGTAAAACGGTTTTATTTTTTGTTATTGGGCCTGACATCCCTGACGGTGGTATTAATGGTATCCCTGGTTGGTATTGTGCTCGTCATTGCATTGCTGACCTTGCCAGCTGGAATCGCTGCCCACTTTTCCAGGAAACTCTGGCAGATGATGGCCGGTGCTGTGTTGCTGTGTGCGTGTTTAAGTACCGGGGGGGTGTTGATAAGTTATGCCGGGGATATGCCTACTGGTCCCTGCATTATCGTGGTTACAGGGCTGGCCTACCTGACAGTCGTTTTGGGGTGCGCGCTGGCCAATAGGAAGGCGGCAGGACAGGCTTAATGGGCGGTATAGCCACTGTAAGGTATATAAAAAAGCTGGCACTTTAGCAATTGTTGCGGCCTGGCAAACAAGGTATTATTAACGAGCAGGTTATGTGCATTTACCAAAGTTAAACGGTCAAATTATTGGTCTTAGCTTTCGGCAATGGACGCGTTTTTAATTGACTTCGCCCATTCATCGTGTTTTGTCTCATGGCATTTAAAGGTTTAGTAATTTTTATAATTTGAATTAAACATGGTCCCCGTTTATAGTTTCTGGAGGAGATTTCAAGTATCTGCCTTATTTGTTTTATTATTGAGTGTTCCAGTTATGGGCTCAGCGAATCCAGCTCCTGTGAAAGTCACACTCCGACTGACAATTGGTGACTCTCCCAATCTTCCATCTGTCCCAACCAATTGGGTGGATCAATATTTGCCCGGGCAGACGATTACGTGGAACTCAGATTATGATAATGATGGAATGGCTGATTATCTTGAATACTATGCTGGCACCAACCCAAGTGATGGTGCTTCTGGACTGAAAGTCGTAGGATTGGGCATGTCGGATGGTCTCGTTGAGCTTTTCTGGACGTCTAGCAGTAGCGAGCTTCCGGAACGCCGTAGGTACAAGGTATTCAGTGCAGATGCCGATGCGCTGAGTGTTTTGACCAATCCAAACTATAGATTGCAAGACTACGAAGAACTTGCCGATAATCCTGGCTCTTCCGGTATTTTTTATGTGGGAGAACAGAGTGCTGATAGCAATGGCACAACCACTTCAATTTTGGACGATGGGCTCGAGGTCGGAGTTGCACGCTTTTATCGCGTGTTTTTGTCGTATCCGGTCCCTGAATAAGTTTTAGAAAGAATCTAATCAATTTAAATATAAAAAATAAAAAATTAAGTTAATTACTATGAAAATTAAACATAAATTAGTTGCGACTTTGGCTGCCAGCTCGTTGGCTGTATCACTTGGTTTTGGGGCCGTGGATGACAACGACCCACGAGCGAGTATTACCCTTTCAATCGTGGTCCCTAATCCAGGTGCACCCTCTTTCAATGTGGTTGGCAATGTTGACGAGGCAGGTTTCCTGCCATACGCACAAGGCTCTAAAATGCATGTCACCAACGACATTGACATCGAATATGCGAACGCCCAGAAAAATTTTGTGGTACATGTGTTTACGGAACCTGATTACGACCCGGAGAATGTCCCGGCATATCCTGAAAACCGCGGAGGTTATCCTGAAGCACTCGGCTTGTTTTTACTCGGCACCAATGATGGTATAGTCAAAGCTACGCAAACTGTCGCCTATGACGACAGTAGCAATCCGGTAAACTTGAGGTGGCCGATTGCGATTCCTTTGAAGTATGTTGCTTATGATTATAAAAAGCCTGACAATTCTGCACAAGGTTACACTTTGTTCAGCATAAGTGATCTTCCAGATCTGAGCAATTTCGACAACTACTTTCGGGTATTTGAAAATGGACAGATTGCGAGAAATACCCTCCAACAACCGATCTTTTTAATGAAAGATCAAAATGGACAGGTTATCGGTAACAGACTTCTTGAGTCCGGCGAGGAGCCGTTCCTGTTGGATACGGGTGCTGCTTACGTGTATGCTAATGTTGACAATTCAAGCGGTAGCATCACTTTTCGATTTGCTACAGACATCCATAATGCACAGCCAGGAACGTACGCACGAGACGTTTATGTAGTGATGGACATGGAAGATCCTGTTGAGTGACTTACCGATCTCTCGTAAAATTGAGTTTCATACTGTTGATGAGGGGTGGGTACTTGACCCACCGCTCATTTGTTAATCGAGTCGGATCAAATTATGGGTAAACATATTTCGAAATTTTGGCTGATTATAAGCCTAATGAATTTTACAGTCCTACCATTGCATGGTGAAGGTGCTCAGGCGTCTCCAAGCTTTTCTATTGTTGAAACAAATCTTGAGAGTTTGTCCCGTTTTGAGCCGTACCAAAAAGGTAGCTATTTGCACACAACTGGCGAAATTAAAGTCGAATTTAAAGACATATATGAACCCTTTGCCGTCCATGTTTTGACGAAGTCAGATTACTATAAACCAGATAATGATCCCAAATATCCTGAAGGTTATCCAGAGACAATAGGTTTGTTTTTATTAGACGATAGTAATGAAGTAGTGATAAAAGAAGACCAGGTTGTAGCATACGAATCTATTGATGGTGACTTGCAGCCAGTCAAAATGACTAAGCCGATGGCCATTCCTCTTAGATACATCGCCTATGATTACCCGAGACCGCTCAACGCAGGAGGCTTTATCTGGATTACAAGGGCTAATGTTCTAGGTGCAGACGGGAAACCATTCGATCCGTCTAACAGCAAAAGCTATAATTTAGTGTTCGAAGATAGCCAAATCAAGCGAAAGCCCAATAAGGTGCCTGAACTTGATGAAAATGGTCAATTACAAACCCTTGAGACAGGGGCTGCATACGTTTATTCAGATGGCGATGGTACAGATGGCAAAGGTGCATACGGAACGGTTACATTTAAGTTTGCGGTTGATATTGAAAACATGGAACCAGGAAAGTATCAAAGAGAGGTTTTTTTAGTTTGTGATTTTGAAGATCCAGAATAACCTCTGTGTCTGTTCAGGTTAAACTGCGATAGCTTGACGCGTTAGCCCCTCAAGCTTCTACTCTCTGGTAAACAAATCGTCGATTTGTCATCGATTATGCCCAACCACATTTTTAAGTTACTGAGTTTTCTCGCACTTCTATTTTTATCGAGCCCCCACCTTAGCGCTATCGCCATTTCTCCACTGAAGCCGATTGTACGGGCCAGTGCAGGTGAACGAACATTTGGGCAGACCATCGTTACAAATGACAAGGCGGTTCCCGTGACTGTAGAAGTCGAACTAGCTCCTTCCCGACGTACCAGAGTTCCTGTTGAGCGGTGGTTACGACTGAAGAAAAACGTCTTACACCTTGAAGCTAAGCAGAGCAAAGCTCTGGATTTTGAAGTTAATTTGCCAAAGGATGCGCAGGGGGAGTTCTACGCCAAAATAAACTACACGGAAAAGGTGCCAGGACAAGTGGGCCTATCCATCAATTTGGTTATTTCAACGCCCATTTTTGTTTCGGCGAAAGGTTCTGAAGTGTATCAATTAGACATGACAGATTATGGTAAAGTCGATCCATCCCACCAGACTTATAGCATATTGTTCCGCAACCAGGGAAACGTGCATTTACGCCCGCATGGCGTATGTAATATAATTTCAGTCAAAACAGAAGAGTTACTGGAAACAGTCGTTATCGGTTCGCCTGAAGATACTTTGTATCCTGGTAAGTCCAAGACGCAGCGGCTAAATCTTGAGCGACCCCTTCCGCCCGGAAAATATCTTGCAGCATTCGAGTTGTCGCTTTTTAAGAACCATCCCGCTAGTGAAAAGAAGCGGTTTGAGTTTGTGGTGGAATGAATGCGAAATGTCCATTAAAGAAATAGTTCTGGATCTAGGCACTTATCCGATACCTGCAAAGATTGATAGATTTCTACAAGAGGCGGACAAACGTTGTGACGCATTTTTTGCGTCGAATGGTCATGCGCGCATCCCGCGCTACATACCTGGTGACGCAGCTATTTTATATGCGGCTATGGCAAAGGTCATCGAATTCGATTTGCATCTGGGCAGAGTATACTGTGAGTGGGGGAGTGGTATTGGCATTGGAGCCTGTTTAGCAGCGTTTTTGGGATTGCAAGCTTACGGTATAGAAATCGAGCCAGAATTGGTCGATATTGCGCAAACGCTGGCAGCTGATTTCAACCTGGATGTTCAGTTTGTTTGCGGCAGTTATTTCCCCGATGGCCTGGAGGCGTATGCTGCTCAAGGGGGAGATGTGTTGATGGAACCGCTGCATTCTTTGGCAAATTGGGCCTATGCAGGCATGGATGCAACTTTGGATGAAGTCGACATTTTTCACGTCTATCCTTGGCCGCACGAGCAGGAGATGATGTTAAGTCTGTTCGACGCGGTTGCGGTCGAAGGAGCTGTGCTCATTGCCTATTACGGCGAGGGTGAGATGTGTGTCTACCGAAGAGTCGGATAGGCTGTCGGCAACCTGCCGGATTACTGGCCTAAAGATCGGCAAGTATTTGACGCAGTTCTTCGGCAGGGTCTTCGTGGTGTTGTTCGATCGCAAGTTGTAAAGCTTCTTGTAAAATGGGTTTCGCCTCGGCGGGCTTGCCCAATTCCAGGTAAGCCTTACCGGCGAGAATGCGCGGCATCATCCAGTCACTCTGGCTCTGGGTGCAAAATAATAAATGCTCAATAGCATCTGCGTAAGCGTGTTCATCAACAAGAGCTTGGCCCAAACTAAAACGAAATAACCGATTGTTGGGATCTTTTGCTGCACGTTCTCTAAAAAGTTCTGATTTCATAATCGTGAAGGATGCGGAAGGCGAGATGGGGTTACTCAGGTGCATAAGTGAAAAATATGGCAACTGCAGTAATATTGTCCGGGCCGCCGCGATCATTGGCGGTTTTAATGAGGTCTTGTACAAATGATTGAGGATCGTGTGCTGCCATGATGTTGTGATGAATTTCATCTAATTCCATCGTTTTCGTGACACCATCCGAAAATATCAGCACACGATCATTGGGCTCGACTGGGTGCTCAAAAATATCCGCACTTACACTCGCCAGCTGCCCGATACATTTCGTCAACGTATGGGAAAAATAATCCGGAATGTAGGCTTGTTCTCCTGGGCGTAAATTATCCACCATGTCCTGTGCCATGGTATGATCCCGTGTGAGCTGGTTCCAGGAGTCCTCACGAAATAACACCACAGCGGTGTCCCCAATGTGGCCTATTTTTAGAACTTCACCCAGTATGTGCACCACTGTCAGTGTGGTGCCAATCCCCATTTCTTCGCTGACACTTTTTCCCTCTAGAAAAACACGTTTGTTGATACGCGCAAATACGTCTTCCAGTGCAAGTTCTTTTTTGTTCGATGAAGTGTGCAAGTATGCCGCCAATTCCTGAATCGCGAGTTCGCTCGCCAGCGACCCTCGTGGTAGGCCCCCCAAACCATCTGCAACTGCAAAAACCTGATGCTCGTCATCAATAAAAAAACTATCTTCGTTTTGGTCGCGCATGAGACCAATATCTGTTTGGCCGTATGCGACAAGACGATTGTTGGGAATCGACATAGAAATGAATGTGTTGGTATTGGTTGCGGTACAAATCTAAAACGTTGGAAATCAATACTAGACCATGATTAAACATTAACTTTCTATTCCTGAATGTAAAGAACCATTGATGGGGTAATTTGACCGTATGTCTTCCAAAGCTCAGGGGCTAAGGTGGAGGCTCTTTTTTTCGCTTTGCGAGCCCAGCACGCGTAGGGCGCCCGTTTACGGGGCGCCACCAACGAATGCGCATTGCTCCAGTGCTTATGGACTGCATTTTCGAAAACCAAAGCAAATGGTGCATATTGGCCCTAACAGCCTGTCGGATTTGATTTCCAATTCTTACAAATCTCGTCAAACTTAGTGTCATGCGTTTTGTAAATGTTGACCGAACCACGCCGATGCTGCTGCCGGTGGACTCAAGCTGCTTAAGTTGGGCACCATTGCCATTGACGGGGC
>Ga0102943_1000014_pt1 | contig 111170 bp, 89 predicted proteins | sample SalPonC_black_MG_FD_78174 | JGI IMG/M metagenome (GOLD analysis project Ga0102943, IMG submission 78174) | Salt pond soil microbial communities from South San Francisco under conditions of wetland restoration - Salt Pond MetaG... | ecosystem: Environmental > Aquatic > Marine > Intertidal zone >...
CCTGTTGTCAAAGGGAGAAGAAAACGGGTTGCCCATTCGAGGCTACTGTTTACACCGAGGACTTGATACTTTCGCCTGTGCTCGCCCTTTCCAGTGCCCGCCTTTGCCCATGTAGTAGCGGCGGGCAGAGTCGAGTGTGGCACACAGGTAAATGCTGGCTGTGATGGGTAGCAGGGGAGCCCACAGGTAGTTTTGCTGGTACAATTTGAGGATTGGCAGGTAGCTGAGTGTCATCATGCCCCAGGCAGATGCAGCGATGAGGTTGACGGGAAAAGGCCCCCATAAGGTCAGGCCGACGGGTAATAGAAACGTGAGGGTTAAGCCCAGGACGCATATCAGCAACAGTAGCGGTTGATGGTGCAGTTGAGTGTAAGCGGTGCGGGCAATCATCATCCAGATATCTTTGCAGTGTGAGTAGCCTCGAGTGCTGACGGAGGTTGCGGTGAGGCTCAACCAGATGGGCCCTTGCTGTTTCAGTGCGCGCCCCAGGGCGCAATCGTCGATCAGTGCACCGCGGATGCATGCCAGACCACCGAGCTTTTGCAGGGCTGTGTGGCGCACCAGCATTGCACCGCCGGCAGCTCCTGCCCGTGGATGATTTGGACGATTGATCCAGGCAAACGGATACAGTATTTTAAAAAAGTAGATGAACGCTGGTATCATTAATTTCTCGTAAAAAGTATGATTAGGAAGTTTTACCATTAACGATGCGAGGGTGAGTTGTTGAGCCTCCGCCTGGCTGATCAACTGTGTGAGGGTGTGTGGTGCGTGGTCAATGTCAGCATCGGTAAACCACAGATAGGGGCTCGTTGCACCGCATTCCCGGGCGTGGAGAAAGCCTTGCTGCATGGCCCATACTTTGCCACTCCAGTCTGGCGGGAGCGGGGGGGCGTGCAGGATGGAGAGTTGCGTGCTTTTGTGCAGCGCTTCGGCAGCCTGCAATGCCGCGGCGCAGGTAGCGTCGGTGCTGTGGTCATCGATGAGCACCAGGCGAAGGTGGCCGGGATAGTCCTGGTTGAGAATGGACTGCACGGTGCGCGCTATGAAGGGTGCCTCATTGCGAGCGGGGATGATAACCGTTACCCCCGGCCATTGTTTCTGAGGTTGGGGCGATGGCGGTAGCTTGACGCTCCAGAAATTCCCATGCAGGAGCAGCAGGTATAGCCATATGCCGAGTGCGAGGATTGCGATTGCAAGCATACTTAATCAATATTTTGGACGGGATGGCGAATGGCTGCAGCCGACAACTGACAAGTATGTCAATCTGAACAACAGCAGATGAAAAAGATGGCCAGACCAAATTGAACGAGTTTTGTGCATGAAACGCGCTTAAACATGACTAACGCCTGCGCAAATGACAAAAGTTTTTATGCGTCACGATAGAGCTGGTCTTTACCCATAAGTGGATGATATTTTTTTAGTCCGAATCTCGCAGCAGAATCGCAGCAGAATGGCTCAGGACTAGAAAATAGCAGTGCCAGACGCAGCCATGCGGAGGATACAGCTGGGGAAACGCCCTGCACATGGGCATGGCAAGTTGCGTGCTGCTATGGTCGGTCATGGGCGATTATACTCGATGAGTGGTGAGAGATTCGAGTCAGTGCTTTAGCTGGCGAAATGCCGCAGAACTAAAGCAAGCGTCTCCACGTTAGCCCCTGTTTTTTCAGAGATATACGGTCAGCATGATGGATAGGGGAATGCGTTGCAAACACGTTGATGACTATAGCGATTTGATTCCGTTCAAATAGACATTTTTCTGAAATACCGCTCTATTTAAATCTGCCCTGCAGTTTTCATCACACCCCTGCAATAGTTCCTGTATAAACATATAAACAGACTTTACATTTGCGTATTTTACCTAAACACTGTTATTTGTTTTAAATGCCTGCCATATTTTGACCGAATATTAAAACACTTATGAAACGTACGAACCCTCCTTTGATTGCTTTGTTATTAATGTTGGCTGTGTCTCTGTTCACCGGTTGTAGCTCTACGAGAAGCGACAGTCCATACGCAGATGCTTATGAGAGAGCGAATACGCGTGCCAATTTTTTGGGTATCGTCGAATATGAACAGGACAGTTACGAACCACCGAGTCCTACAAGCGTCACAGTTCGCACCAGCGATGTCGTGGCATGCAAAAACATTTCTGGCAACAAGTATACGTTCTTCTGGAATCTCCTAACGTTTACTGACTATTGAAGGTTTGTAACGTAGCACGATTTCTACCTGAAGCGGCTGCCCATACTCCTCACCATTGCGCTGTGCGTGTTCCTTCTACGCGTCGTCGACAGGGTGACATCCGTTACATTTCGCGCACTTTTAACGAGTTAGAAGAAGAGTCCAATGCAGTCGCCTGCTATTTTCAATGCTGTGGCGTTGGCCGAGGCGCGAAGGTCCTGTTGATGGTGAAACCGGGTCTGGAACTGATTTTAAGCACATTTGCATTGTTTAAAATTGGGGCGGTACCGGTATTGATCGATCCCGGTATGGGGTTGAAGCATTTTTTAACCTGTGTGGAGCGCAACCAACCCTCTGCTCTTGTCGGGATCCCGGTGGCACATTGGTTGAGCCGTCTGTTCTGCAAAAAGTTTCAAAGCATATCTGTGCGTGTGCCGATCGGCAATCGAGCTTACCGCCAAGGAGTGGCTGCGTGCAGCGGCCAGCCGTTTACCATCGCGGACACCCAACAGGATGAGTTGGCGGCGATATTGTTTACCTCTGGCTCAACGGGCCCACCCAAAGGGGTGGAGTATCAGCATGGCATGTTTGAAGCCCAGGTGGAGCTGATTCGGCAACAGTTTTGCATTCAGCCTGAAGAGGTCGATTTGCCGATGTTGCCGATTTTTGCGCTGTTTAACCCAGCCATGGGGATGACCACCGTTGTGCCGGAGATGAACCCCGGCAAACCGGCAACGGTCGATCCCGCACGGATTGTCCAGGCGATTCAACAAAATGGGGTGACCAATAGTTTTGGCTCGCCGGTTTTATGGACCAAGATCGGGCGTTACTGCCGTGAGCATGCTATCACTCTGCCGAGTATTCGCAGGCTCTTGATCGCAGGGGCACCGGTATCACCGGAACTGATGCGTATGTTTAAGCAGATTATTCCGAATGGTGAAATTTATTCGCCGTATGGGGCGACTGAAGCCTTGCCGATAGCATCCATCTCGAGTGAATCCGTATTGAACAAAACCTGGAGCAAAACAGAGCAAGGCATGGGCACCTGTGTCGGCCAGTTGTTACCAAACATCCAGGTGAAAATCATTCAAATAACTGATGAGGTGATCGATGCATGGCGGGCAGATTTGGAACTCCCAGCCGGGCAGATCGGTGAAATCATCGTCAAGGGCCCTGTGGTCACTCAGGCTTATCATGGATTGGCAGCGGCGACAGCGCATGCCAAAATCCGCGAAGGGGATCGCTATTGGCATCGGATGGGCGATCTTGGGTATATCGACGCAGCTGGTTGGTTGTGGTTTTGCGGTCGCAAAGCTGAACGAGTGCAACTGGCAGATGGTACTACCCTCTATACAGATTGTTGCGAAGGCATTGTCAATCAACACAAGCATGTGTTTCGTTCGGCCCTGATCGGTCTTGGCCAGCCAGGACAACACATACCCGCTCTGGTGATTGAGCCCGAGAAACCTGTGCGTTCATCACCCGATGCGCTACTGAAATCGGTGCGCACGCACACTGCCAGGTTTGCCATGTTGAGCGGTATTGAACACTACTTTATTCACCCTGATTTTCCAGTAGATGTGCGCCATAATGCGAAGATTCATCGATTAACCCTCAAACGCTTGTTCGAAAAGAAAGTTTTGTTGACATGAATGTTATGGTTACCGGCGGCGGCGGTTTTTTGGGGCGTTATATTGTTGCGAAACTGCTTGAAAGGGGCGACGTGGTGCATTCGTTGGGCAGGGCGGTGCAGCCCGATTTGGCGCACATGGGAGTGCGGGTGTACACCGGTGATATCGCCCATGCGGATACCGTCGAGCAAGCGGCGACGGGGTGTGACGCAATTGTGCATGTCGCAGCAAAGGCCGGTGTCTGGGGAACCTGGGATAGTTTTTATCAGCCCAACGTATTGGGGACGCGCAATGTGCTGCAAGCGTGTCAACGACTCGGCATTGAGCGCCTGGTCTATACGAGCACGCCCAGTGTGGTGTTCACTGGAGAGGCCTTTGCGGGTGCGGATGAATCTCTGCCATATGGTTGCGATTGGTTGTGCCATTACGCACACACAAAAGCGATTGCAGAGGCTGAGGTCCTGGCAGCGAACAACACAAATCGATTGCGCACAATTGCCCTGCGCCCGCATTTAATCTGGGGAGTTGGTGATAATCATTTGATCCCGCGTATCCTTCAGCGGGCGCGAACGGGCCGCTTGCGCAGGGTCGGCGATGGTGCGAATCTTGTCGACATCACTCATGTCAGCAATGCGGCGCAAGCGCACATCGACGCATTGGATGCACTGAACGCCACCCCCTCCAGTTGTGCTGGAAAAGCCTATTTTCTTTCACAGGGTGTCCCGGTGAATTTGTGGGACTGGATCAACCAGCTCCTTACTCGCCTGCAAATACCTCCTGTGACGCGTTCGATTTCAGCAAAAAGAGCCTACCAACTGGGAGCCATTTTAGAGCAAGTTTACACTTATCTGCACCTGCCGGGGGAGCCGCCCATGACGCGGTTTTTAGCGGTAGAATTATCCAAAAGCCATTGGTATACGATCGCTGCGGCACAACGTGAATTGGGCTACAAAGTTGCAGTTTCGACTGAAAGCGGTCTAGATGAACTGGTTCAACATGTGTATGGAAAATTTTGAATTAAATGCGTCGACTGGAGTGTTTACTTACCACACTCAAACCCATTTTGATGAACTGGATGCTTTGTGGATATTACACCATTCACGGTATCTAAAACACTTGGAGCGTGCCCAGCAGGGATTTTTCGATGTGCTGTTGGGAGCCAAGGAATTTGACCCAGAGACCTATCCCGATATCTATGTGCTGGTTCGCCGGGTTGAGGTCGATTTTAAAGCTTCTTTGCGAGGTGTGATCCCCTTCAAGATCGAGCTTAAGGTTGAACGCGTTCGAGAAGCTGGTTTGACCGTAGGTTTTGCGTTTCGCTCCCCAGATGGCGCGACCCTTTACGCCGCTGGCAAACGGGTGGTGTGTAAGATGAGTGGCCAGACGCATCAGCCGACGGGATGGTCTGCAGGATTCCGCGATCAATTGGAGCAATGGTGCGATTTAGCTGCGACAAAAAGCTTTAAATGACGCAGCTTGCCGATTGCGCGAATTGAGGTTACACTTAACCACGTGTGTGCAAGGGGGTGCACTTGTGCACTTGAGCGATGTACTTTTTATTTTGACTTAATGCAGGATTGCTTTAATAACCAATCAGAAATTGATGTCTGGACCCCTTTCGAGAAGAGTCTTGGTTTTAAATCGCTTATGGCAGGCGGTCAACATTGTTGCCGTCAAACGTGCGTTCAGTCTTTTGCTGCAGGAACATGCTCAGGTCATCAATACGGGCAACGATTTTCAGGTAATGAACGCAGCCGAATGGATTGCGTTTTCGCTGGAACATCCTCCTGAAACAGAAAGCGAAGCAGTGCACACGGTGCGTTTAAGCTTACGCATTCCGCACGTCTTACTGTTGGGGAAATACGATCGGGTGCCCACCAAAGAAATGAAATTTAACCGCCAAAACATTTTTGAACGTGATGGGTTTATGTGCCAATACTGTGGGCAATCTTTTCGGGAAGAAGATCTCAATCTCGATCACGTCATTCCGCGGGATCGCGGTGGACAGACGTCCTGGGAAAATATTGTGACTTCGTGTATTCGGTGTAATACGCGGAAAGCGAATCGCCTGCCGCATCAAGCAAATATGCATCTCTTTAAAAAACCCCATCGACCGAAGTGGCGGACTTTTGTTGCGGATATCCGCGATAAAGAACTGGAGCCAGGTTGGGATTATTTTCTCGGCAAGAAAAAGTGACCACCCAGTCAGGCCGGATAAGAGCACGCTCTATCCCTGTTCTGCCGTCACATGCTATATGTGACGATAGGTTGCATGAACTCTGCGATGAAGAGCCGTCAGAAGGCATCGGTTATGCACAAATTGTTGGAGCCCCCTTACCATGTTCCAAAGTAGCCCGTTTGTTTGTTCCTGTATCGTGAACATGCGCATATGCATATTCGGGTTAACCCTTGTTACGCGTGTACGGGTAAGGTCAACTCGAATGTGGTGCCGCGTTCACTCGATTCTACTAAAGAAATGTTACCGCGGTGTTGTTTCATGATTTGTTTGCTGATCGAGAGGCCGAGTCCGGTTCCATCTCGTTTGGATGTGAGGAAATTATCGAAGATCTGGTTGCGGATGTCTGCCTGTATGCCTGAACCTGAATCGTTCACCGTAATGATGGCTTGTGGCGCATTCGCACGCTTACCCGTTTTCACCGCAATACAAATGCGTCCGCCTGCGGGCATCGCCTGCAAGGCGTTGAGTAGCAAATTGAGCAGGACTTGTTGAATCTGTCCCTTGTGAACAGCGACGACAATATTCTCTGCAGCCGGTTGATACACAACTTCCACTTTAGATTGATTCATTTTCAATCGGACTAATTTCAGCACATCCTCAATCAAGGTATTGAGTGCCCAGCGTGCATGTAGATCGGTGTCACTCTTGCCAAAACTGAGCACATTACCCACAATTTCTTCTAGTTGCTTGATTTTTTCGCGGATCATCTCGACGTCTTGCTGTCGAGGATCCGCACTGCCGAAATCAAGGCGCAATGAATCAAACAGCAGTTTTATCACGGTCAATGGGTTCCTGACTTCGTGGGCAATTTCAGCTGCTAACAGTCCGAGGGTGGTTAAACGCTCATTCTTTCTCAGAATTTCCTCGCTGGTAAACACCCGCGCATACAGGTTTGTATTTTGAATGGCAACAGATCCGAGAGCGGCCAGGGTCGCAAATATATCTTTCTCAGCATTATTAAAACGATGGTGCGTATCAGTGTAGGCGTTGAGTACACCGATAACTTTATTTTCAACAGTGATGGGGGTTGAAAGGAGCGACCGCAGATGTTCACTCTGAGTGAGCTGAATGAAGTGATGTTCCTCAGTCATGGGCAAATCATAAATGGCAACCTGTTTATTGCGCTGCACAACTACGCCCACTGAGCTTTCTTCTACATTAAGTTCTTCCTCGTATTTGAGGGATTCTGCTTCAGGCCCTGAGAGCGAGTGCAGTTTCAATGTCGTGCGATCTTTATTTAACAGAAACAGCGCACACAATCGACAGTTCATGAGTATACGTGCTTGTTGAGTGATACTGTCCAGTATTTCCTGCAGATCGAGTTTCTTGACGAGTTGTTGGCCTACTTTGATCAGGGATTCAAGTTGAACCGCTTTTTCTTTTAAGTGTTTGATCAACCACATGCGATTGACGACCCGCGTCGCTTCCTGCGTGATCAGCGTCAGTAGTTTTAAATCTTGGTCGGTGAACGCATCCTTTTTCTCGCTGTTGACATTAACAACGCCGATGGTGACGGTTTCGTGGGCGTCCATACGCATTCTCTCGACTTGCATCGGTACGGCCATTTCAGAGCGGATGGATACGGCTATCTCAATATAGCGTGGTTCTTTATCCACGTCGTTGGCGATGAGCGGTTTCCCGTGTAGAGCCACCCAGCCGGTAATGCCTTGGCCAATCGACAGGGTGTAACCATCCTGATCGATAGGCAGACCCTTGTATGCCTCGATTTCCAGTTTATTCGAATCAGGATTGATCAGTGCAATAGATGCGCTGGTGGCGTTGGTGCAGGCGATGATCTCATCGAGAATGAGAGTCAATGCTTCACGCGGCTCATCAGTTTCATTTACTGCACCCCCGATCCGGTAGAGCGTGTCAATGGCAGTCAGTTGGTGGCTGTCGGGAGGGCCCATTTTCGTTCCTTTAAACCATCTTAGCAGGCTTCGGCGGCAACGATCCCGTTGAGCGCATCTCTTAATTTGACCAGCTGGCTAGCGGGAATTTGATGTTCTTTGCCATTGATTTTCTCGATGTAAAATGTATCCAGCGCCGCGCCACGTTCAGTTGAGATTCTGGCAAAAGTGATGTTGAAGCCCATGTCAAAAATGGCTTTGGTCAATTTGTAGAGTAAGCCGATATGGTCGTTTGCTTGAACTTCAATAATTGTTCGACGCAGCGAAAGCTCGTGATAAATATCCACGGAGATGGGCATCGGCGCTTTGAGACGAGTCGTGGATTTAAGCAGACTGGTGGACGCTTTCTTTTGTTGCGCTTGAGCCAGGATTTCCGGCATCAAATCGATATTCTGCGTCAGGGTGTCCTCCAATTTGGTTTTGAAAATTTGCCGTCGTTTTTCTCCTCGCACAACACTGCCTCCGGGTTCAACCACGCAAAAGGTATCGATCGAAATGTGGTCCGAGCGGCAGGTGGCTTTTGTGCTCAGGATATTGAGGCCGGCGACGGTCAATGCGCCAGCGAGTTTATAAAACAGGCCAGCCCGGTCCCAGGTCACCACGTTGACGATGGTCAAGCCCTGTTCAATGTCATCGTGCCAATGGATAATAGGGATCAGGGACCCGATAGAATCGGCCTCTGTGATAGAGGTGAGCAATTCATGGATCATCTGGATATGCAGTTCAACTTCGTCATCGGAATTTTGTAAGAAATAGCGTTCTGGCAGCAGATTAAAATGGGCCTCAATTTCTTCCGGAGAAATTTCGGGCAGTTTTCTCATGATGATAGTGTCGTGCATTTTCGTCTTGCGTTCCTGTTGTCGATGAGTGGTGGCTGCTTCGTTTTTCAGATATTCCAGTGTGGCGTAGAACAGCCGTTTGTGGAGGGCATCTTTATAGCTGTTCCAGAGCGAGCCAGCCGTTCCCCGCGCATCGCAGAAAGTATGCACAAATAGATAGCGAAGAGTATCAGGCTCTTTGACGATGTGCGCAAATGATTCTGCCGTGTTTGGATCTTCGATGTCGAACCGCTGCCAGAATCGTGCCATTTCCAAATGATGTTCAATAATGAGCAGAATGCGCTCGTGGTAATCGGGAGAAACTTCCAATCTTGCCAGGATGGGCCTGGCAATGTTCACCCCGCGGGCGCTATGATTTTTTACGCCCATCGCCTTGCCAATATCGTGCAGCAATAAAATCAGGTAGAGCAGGACGGGTATTTCAGTTTTTCTCAGTTCATTGCGATAAATTTCGGCATTCGGGGTCTCGCCGGTGAAGATTTTGTCCAACTCGGCGATGGTGTTGAGGGTATGAATATCTGCGGTATAGCGATGGTAGTATTCGTGCTGGACGAGGCAGGTCAATTGGGCAAATTCTGGGATAAAGCGCCCCAGAACCCCCAATTCGTGCATAGCTGCCAGGGCATCGTGCACTTGCCCTGCGCTCTGCATAATTGCGCGAAAGGTTTTTTTCACACCTGGTTCGGCGATCAGTCGGGGTGTGATGAGATTGAGGGATTGATTGATCAATACACTGAGCTCCCAACCGAGTTTGGCGTCATATTGTTGTAGATGGCGAAAGACGCGGATCAGGCGGGCAGGTTCTTCGCTGAACACCGTAGGCCGTTTGAACCTGAGGGTGCCCTCGTCGACGATAAAACCATCGAATGCTTGCGGTCGTGGTTTTTTGCGAGAGGCGATGATCTCTTTAAAAGACATGAGGGGTGAGGGTTTGGACGCTACGTATGCGAGCCGTCGCTCCACCAGTTTTGAGATGACGTAGATTTTTTGCGCGTGCCGGTAATAATCACGCATAAAGGTTTCGACGCGTTTGAAGATGTTGCGCTGTCGATAGCCCAAGCTCCAGGCGACGCGTGGTTGTTTTTCGAGATCGAGAATATCCGTGGGGCGCTTACTTTGAAAGTGCAGTTCATTGCGCGTCCGCATCAGGAAGTCGTAGGCTCGCACCAGTGCTTTTACATCAGGCGTATCGATAAAATCCTTGTCCGCCAGTTCTTCGAGCGAGCCGACGCCCAGCCGAATGCGCGCCATCCACAAAATGTTCTGGTAATCGCGCAGTCCACCCACTCCGTTTTTTATGTCTGGCTCTTGCAGGAACACCGTATTGCCAAATTTCAGGCGCCGATTTTCCTGGTCCTTGAGACGTCCCTCAAAATACGGGATCGGATCCTCGTTTTGGTAATAAGCCTCAAAGTTTTTTGAAAAAGACGCATATACATCGTGAGAGCCACAAACGAGTCGAGATTCTAGCAGTGCATTTTTGGTTTGAATGTCTGCCTTTGCTTCTTCAACAGCTTCTTTGATGGTGCGCGAAGAATGCCCGACTTTGAGGTTCAAGTCCCACAATGGATAGAGGATTTCATCAGTGAGCGTTTCTTGTAAATGTGTTAAATCCTTTTTGCGGACGCGGTCTGGATACAAAAACATGATGTCGATGTCCGAAAATGGACACACCTCTTGTCGCCCATAGCCGCCCAACGCAACCAAGCTGACCGCGCATGGCAGGGAGCCGTGTTTGCGTTCGAAAGTGGTAATTGCAAACGTATACAATTCACCCACCATCACATCTATGGCAATCGAGCGCGCTTTGGCGACCTTTAAGCCGGTATCGCCTTTGCGGTGGTAGCGCTGGAGCATCTCATTTTCGAGTCGCAGGTACTCTTTCAGTTGCGACAGTCGATCGGTCGAAGTGTCGCTGTCGGCAAAGCGCAGACGCAATTTGGCGTGGCGTTTAACTCTGCGAAATAAAGGATCTTCTACCATCGGCGATAATGAATACGGGCTGTGGGCACTGTGCTGAATAGTTGTGTTATGGGAAAAGAAGAAGGTACTCAATCTCAAATACTTGCGGGTTTGCGGAGCAGCTATCGAGGATATGGCTGAAGCCTGCATCTTATAGGTGGAGATACGTTTCTTTGAGTAAGGCAAATTTTCCTCTACAGATGCCTGAGGCAATCCGCTCAATGCGCATGTAGTCGAGTAGATTTTACGGGTTTTGTTCGAATGTTTACCTTTAAGTGGGTGTGTATTTTTGTAGGGCTTCTGCTTCCGGAATTCCGCGGAGCAAGCCTATCAGCAAAAATGGGCGGGGCGTTTTTGTTTCTCGACAATTGCCGCCGTCAACAGGAGAGCAACGGGCATGTGTTTGCGGTGAACCGTAAATGGCATCCCACGGTTATAAGGCGATAGATTTCCGGACAGGATTCAATCATCCAATCTGGATAAGAGACATATTCGCTGTTTGAGCGGCTGCTCTCCAAGCTTGCATTCTCGGTATTTTTTCGCAGCAATCGGGGGCGTGAACGATTCGCACCCACATCCACATTCCGATCCTGTTGAAGCCTTTCGCCGATGGGGAGGCCAGTCATCTGCGGCATCGCGCGAGCCGCTGCCGCTGCGGCAAAAACTAATCCTGATGAACTTAACTTTACAGGTTGTGTTTTTGGGCTGGAGTGTCGGCGGACTACACGTTTGGAGTGTCCTTACCCTGTGTGTACTCAATACCCTTGGCTTTCTATGGCTCTTCGTGCCGTTGGGCCAGCAGAATGCAAGGCTTGAAAGCCCTCGTGGGCCAGTTTATTACGGCAAACAGCTTCTCAAGTGGCCCTTCTTCTGGTGTGGGTTGTTGTTTTTGGCTTACGTGGGGGTGCAAAATCTCAATCCAGCCTGGCAGTACACGTTGAGTGCCGACGGCACACAATGGTGGATGACACAAATCCCACACAATGCGCGGTTGCCGACCGGCATCATCGCACCCTTTGCACAGATGAATGGCTGGCGTGCCCTGATGATTTTTGCGTCTGCACTGTTGTTAGTGTGCACCGTTTGGTGTGGAGTGCATCGCCGAGAGCATTTAATTTATTTGCTGTGGGTGTCTGTGCTGAGCACCACGATAATGGTGGTGGTGGGGCTGGTTCAGCGCTTTACACAGGCGCCAGGGATCTTGTGGTTGATTGAAAATGTACCTAACTATTATTTTGGCACGTTTAGTTATAAGAATCACGCTGGTGCCTTCATCGGGCTGAATATTGCGATCGCTTTGAGTTTAGCCATGTACCATTTTCGCCGGTCCAGGCGGCGATCGGTGCAGTCGAGTCCGCATTTTTTTATGATCGTCACGGCGCTCGTAATGGCGACTGGGTTATTTTATACGGACTCGCGTGGGAGTATGGTCATTATCGCAGCTGTATTGATAGGCAGTTGCATCCTGTTTATTTTTGAATGCTTGAGCAGTCGTCCGGGGCATGGCAGTCTTTGGTTTGGGCTGATTCTGACGACAGTGTGCCTGGGGTTCGGCTGGTTTTTGTTTTCATTTTTAAATGTCGAGAATATCGAGCAACGGTTAAACATTGTTCTGGATGATCTACGCCAACTGGAGGAAGGCACGACTGAAGATTTCAGTCAAAGCGCCAAACAGCGGTACTATATTTATTCAGCAACATGGGAAATGGTCCAGGATAACCCCTGGTGGGGCTGGGGGGCAGGCGCTTATCGTTACTATTTCCCGGTTTACCAGCAAAAGTATCCACAAATCTATTACTGGGAGGTCCCGCGTTGGCGCACCAATGAAAAGACCAAAGCGCGTGAAAAATTTATGCAGCGACGGTATTGGGGCGTGGAACATGCGCATAATGACTGGTTACAGTATCCTGCGGAGTTTGGCTACGTCGGCTGCGGTATCGGACTGTTGGGGATACTTTCTTTGCTTGTGTCGGGCTTGCGAAAATGGCGCAGGGTTCGGTTGTGGATGCTGGTGGGCATCCTTGGATGTGTCGGCACTGCCGCACACGCGTTGATTGATTTCGTGTTGCAGAGTCCATCCATTTTGTTGCTGTGGATTCTGGTGCCCGTTATCATCGTCAAGTATTTACACTTGAGCGACCGGATTATGGAGCGCCAACGAGAGCGCCAACAGGCCGAAGAAGAAGCGCCTCCACTGCGGCTCAACTTACGTGCAGAAGCAGAGGATGAGGACTTGGCTGCTAAATAGCGATAATGTAATTTAAGTTAAAGCGAGTCTTCTTAAGCAGTTATTGAAGAACGTAGTAGAAGGAAACCTTACTGTTTTATAAATTTTCAAGTTGAATCTGGTTTCTGCCAAAAAAGCTGGCGTGATAACCAAGTCATGGAATCTGTTCCCTGGTTTTTCAATTATATTACACGAATACTTGCGCTATAAATATTCGAGATTGGGCACGAAGTTCCACGAAAGTACGAAGTTTCACGAAGATAGTTGGCGACAAATCTGTAAAGATTGATAAGTTTTTGCGCAGCTATGGATTGGATGAGGAGGCTTATAGTATGAAAACAAAATTTACGGGAGCTTTAGAACGCCAAATAGAGAACCTGGCGCAGCGAGTAATCGGTGCAGCAATTGAGCTCCATAAGGACTTGGGTCCTGGATTGCTTGAATCAGCTTATAAGCAAGCCCTTTCCCATGAGTTGGGATTGCAAAAAATTCCTCACACGTGTGAAGCGATATACCCGATCATTTACAAAAGTAAAACTATTGAACAGGGTTATAGTATTGATATCCTTGTCGATGAGCGAATTATCTTAGAATTAAAAGCTGTAGAAAAGCTGACACCTAAACATAAAGCTCAGTTGTTGACGCATATGAAGTTTTGGGAGTGCAAATTGGGGTTCCTGTTAAATTTTAATGAGGTTACTTTAGTAAAAGGTCTTGAAAGGGTAATTCGCACTGAGTTTTAGTCTTCGTGGAACTTCGTACCCCAATCCAATGGCTGAGCGTGCTCATATTATACATTGTATCTGGATGTGTTTAACACGAATCTATCACCCTTCATCGAGTATGCTCGCCGATGATCGAACATAGCCGCACGCAACTTGCCATGCGAATTTGCAGGGTGTTTACCCAACTGTATCTGCATGGCTGCGTTGGGTACTGCTCTTGTCCAGACATAATCAATTCTGCTTCGACTCTGATGAGATATTCGGGCTAGGTACCTGCGCAAATGCTAGATTAAACAGGATGGGATGATGCGGTCTGGAAAATCCAAAACGCACATGAATTTCACAGATATTGGCAGGCACTAACTGCGGTTGATCGGTGACTCTGCCATGAAACAAAATCTGAAAATCTTCCAAATTCAAAAATACACGATTGTCTTGGATATGTCGATTCCGCCCCTGGTTGTCCCAAATGCAATATTGCTGCCCGGCTGTATCCACTAAGTAAACCCATATCCAGGTATCTCGGCCTAACCTGCGGTTGGTTTTCAGCACTACAAAGCCAGCGTCTGGGAGACCCTCGACGCGTGCGATGGCACAGGGGTAATTACGCACGTCATTGTTGGGCGCATCGGTGAATGCCATCCACGGAAAAGCAGATGCCTGGGTGGGCCTCAGGTGCAAGCCGTTAAGGCCAATCCACGGTGTGGCTGTAGCGGTCCATGTAGCCGGGCGAGCACCGTTAACGAAATGCGTTGTGAACGTGTCGTCACTAAAAAATAACGGCTGGTGGGTCAATCGGTTGACGGGATGGTTCGCGTTGTGTTCCTGGTGCTTTGGTACGTTCAGGGCTAAGGGGCGAGGGTGTAAAATTTTGGCCGCACTTGCTGGAATAGCTGGCGAAAAACCTTCGTCCTGGCTGCTGTCTCCCGGCTCCTTGCTTCTGGTTCCTCTGGCTTGCGCATAGGGATTGGCTTCCACACCAAAGAACAGTGTCGACCGCAGCGTGCCCGCTCGACCAGGTGTCGTATTGGCAGCCCTTTGTGCTGCATCTGTGTTCTCCTTCAGAGCTGATGCAGTTACGGGCATCCTGCGTTTATTTTGAGCGAAATAAAAGGCCCGCTTCTTTTGGTGTAAAGGTTGAGCGTTTAGCATATCCTGGGTGGACGTGCTTTTGGGGCTATTGGTTTTGTGGTTTGCGTCACTGCGGCGTGCAGCAACTGGTTTCGCTGAGCTGCGCGGTGTCAAGCGCTGCAGCCCGGCATTGGGTTGATGATCCCGAACATATTCGCATTCAAAGGAGAGCCATTCCCGAAAATAGCGGTCGTCTTTGGGGTGCACGGTCATCGGAATCGCTATCCATGTATAGGGCTCCAGTTGGATGGGAATCTGTTGGACGCTTGGTGTGCGATGCACGTGCACAGAATCGAAAGTAAGCGTTAGGTTTGAGTGGAGTGCAGCGGTTTTGACTTCGAGCCAGCCGGTTACCGCGTGTTGTCCGAGATTAGTGATGACGATCTCACCGGCAATGGGTTCATTTTTTGCCTTTGGCCAGTAGCATCCGCTCATTTTATGTGGAATAGTGGTTTCGTTATCGGGCTGCCAGTTTAAGATCACTTCCGGCACATCGGTGGGTGGCAGGGCGATGTTGCTGTGATGCGGTGTCGAGTAGAACGAGGTGGTTGGGGAAGGAGCCCGGTTTTCGCTTGAGTCTCGGCGGCGTTCCGCAGAGCGCATGGGGGTGGTTTTGAGATGATTGGGCGTGCTGGTAATAAAATTCGCATACGCCTGCCAGGAGGCATTGGGCCGTCCGTCAGCAGCAAAGAAATTAAACGTTGGCTCTTTTTTCCAGTAGGCAGTGAAAGGGATGAAGGCGACAATCCCCTTCTCGATGGCGAGGGTCGCTGCTTGCGTCAAGAAGTCTCCCTGCCGCCGCTGCGTGTCTGCAGTTAAATCGTCGGGGGTGGTGAAGGCTCGATTGATCTCTGTCAACCACATGGGCAGGGTGGGAGCGTGACACAGTTTTTGATGGTGTAAATCGGCGACAAAGCTGGTGTAGTTATCCATGACAGTGGGCAAAGCATCGAGCAGCCCATAAAAATGAAAATTAAACCCATCAGCGTAGTGCCACAAGCCATTGCGAGCCGCGCGTCTGGCCCACGGTCCTTCCGGCAGGGCTAACGATGGGCCGATAACGATGGGCCCCCTTGCCAAAAATTCATTTTTAAATGCACAGCCTCTCTGACTTTCTAATTTTGTTGCTGAATCGGCGATGTGCAAACCGTTGGAACTTTTATGCGTATCTGCCCACTCCTGGCTCCTGTCTTCTGCCAAGCTATATCCCGCTTTCAGCCCAAGATACACAGCTTTCATCATCGCCACATCCAAGTCTGGCATTCGTGGAGAAAAGGCCATATCGGGTTCATTAAACAGCTCCCAACAGGCGACTGTTGCGCGATTAGCCTGCGCATATTTCAGGGCCTGTTGATACAGTTCCAGGATGGGGTTTTCCTGTTGATGCAATGCGGTTTTCCACGGTGAGGTAACCGCCAAGGTGTGGATGTGATGTTGTTTGAATATTTGGATGCGGTCCCATGTGCGCTGCTGGGATTCGTCGGGGTGATCGGGTATGAGGAGCGGTCCGCCGCGGATGAGGGTGATACCGGCTTGTTGCATGCTGCGGGCGACGATCCTTTCGGTTCCGGCTTCCATGCCAGTTTGCAAGAAGATGTTGCCGCTTCCCCACTGCACCTGGCTGCTCGCAGTTAAAAGTGAAGTGCACATCCATAAAATACAGCAGGTGATCTTTGGGTTCATGACAGTCGCAATGGTTTAAGGAGTTAGAATAGCTTTAGGGCTAGCCCGGATTGCTCACCAGAATTGAAGTCGAATGGTTCATGTCTAGAAAATAGCAGTGCCCAACACAGCCATGCGGATACAGCTGGATAAACACCCTGCAAATTCGCATGGCAAGTTGCGTGCTACTATTGTCGGTCATGGACGATTGTGCTCGATGAGTGGTGAGAAATTCGGGCCAGTTACAGGGTCGCAATAGTTCAAAGGTTGAGTCATGACCGAATCCTTTTGCAGATCGAGAGTGAGGTTACACATATTCGTATCCACTTGGCAATTCTTCTCCACAACGACCAATGACTCAATTCTTCCTTGAATGAGACGATTACTTTATGTGTCCGTTTGTTTTAAAGTCCTGATATGTTTTGCAAAGATGTTACCTTATCACCTTGTCATCTTGCCAACTATCGTAGAGATTAGCGGTGAATGTGCAAATGTTCTCGAATCCTTAACGGGTCAGCAATGGCCCCTGCTGTAAAAACCGATTAGATGAAATCCAGCAAAGTCAGTTTTCGCAACAAGATTCTTATTTTACAGTTTCTGGGCGATGCCGTGTTTGCTTTTTTTGGATTGTCGATTGGCTATTTTATCCGTTTCCATACGCCGGTACGGGAATTGGGGGTGGAACCAGGTGATGTGCGATTCGAAGCTTATCTGCCCTTGCTGATTGTGGGGGTTGCTTTATTGCTGATAGCGTATGGGCAATTGGGTGTCTACAATTGGAAATTATTACTGCGTCCTAATCGACTGAAGCTGAACATTATTAAAGGCACGACTTTCTGGTTTTTGATTTATCTGGGCGTGTCACTTGCGCTCAAGTTTGAGCCAGCAATTTCACGGATTTTCGTGCTTTGTTCATGGTTTTCAGTCATCAGTTGTATGATTATCTGGAAGGGTCTGTTTTTAAGAATACTGGCATTGCTGAAATTGGACGAACGATTGGTTCAGCGGGTAGCATTGGTCGGTTGGAATGAAGATGCGCGAAGTCTGGCGAATGCCATGTATGCGGATTCCAATCATCCCTATGATGTGGAAGGCATCATCGTGAGTGACAGGGCGACTCATTGCGATAATGATACGTTCGATAATATTTATCAGAAGTTGGGAGCGTTAGACGAACTGGAGTCGATTCTGCAAACGGGGAATCTGGATATCTTGATCATTGCGGATTTGGATCTTCCTCGAGAAAAATTATCGAGGATCGCTTCTTTATGTGAAGTGAATTACATCGACTTAAAAATGTCGCCTTCAATGTTTCAAATATTCGTTTCCGGGCTGCGTCTTGAAACGATTTCCGGTATGCCGATTTTGGGTGTCGAGGAGCTAAAGGTGAATTTACTGTTTAATCAGTCTTTAAAAAGAGGGACGGATATCGTCGGCGGTTTAGTCGGCTTATGCGTGTTTTCACCGATTATGCTGTTGTTAGCGATGATCATTCGGCGCCAAGACCCAGGGCCCGTTATTTACCGTCAAACGCGAACTGGCTTACACGGCAAGCCGTTTACCATTTATAAACTCAGATCGATGAAAGTGGATGCTGAAAAACGGTCCGGTGCCCGCTGGGCAGTTGCAAATGATCCTCGACGTTTGCCGATTGGCGCGTTTATGCGTAGTTGGAACCTGGATGAGTTGCCACAGTTTTGGAATGTTGTGAGAGGCGACATGAGTTTAGTCGGGCCTCGACCTGAACGACCGGAACTGATTGCCAAATTTGAAAAAGAAATTGACCACTATAATCCGCGCCATGAAGTAAAGCCAGGGATCACCGGCTGGGCGCAGGTGAATGGGCTCAGAGGGAATACGAGTTTGGTGGACCGGATCCGGTTTGACATATATTATATCGAAAATTGGAATTGGTTTTGGGATTGGCAGATCATGCTGATGACGTTTTTTAAACGAGATAATGCTTACTGAGACTTCGAAAACATAACAAACTCATGTTGAAGGTAAACTGCAGAAATCTTGCAAATAGCATATCAGGCGTACAACGATATACCATCGAAATTGTTAAGCGCTTACCATTGGAATTTGAAAAGATTCAGTCGGATTTTGTGGGAATCAAAGGCCATCTTTGGGAACAACTAATGCCTGTATGGTTGCCTAGGGAAGACTTACTTTGGAGTCCTGCAAATACTGGGCCCATCTACAGGAAAAAGCACGTCGTAACCATTCACGATGCTGCTACCTTAGATTGTCCAGCATGGTTTGAGCGAAAATTTGCGAAATGGTATCAGTATATGCTTCCTCGGCTGTGCCACAACGCATCTGGTGTTATCACAGTTTCAGAATATTCTAAGTCTAGATTGGTTGCTTTTACTGGGGTAGAGCAGAGTAAGATTAAGGTCATTTACAATGGAATTTCTGAACGATTTATTGATTTAAAAGATAATAACTTGCAGAAAACAGAAAAGGCTTTTTATACAACCAAGCCTTTTGTGTTGTTTGTTGGTTCTCTTGACCCGAGAAAGAATCTTGAGCGTTTACTACTTGCCTGGGAGAGAATCGAAAATCCTGATTTTGATCTGGTTATTGCTGGATCAGGTAATCGCGTTTTTAAGCAGGAGAGACGTCGGATTAACGCAAAGAATGTGGTTTTTATCGGCAGGGTTTCCGATAATGAATTGTTAAATTTGTATGCATCTGCATATGCATTTATCTATCCGTCATTGTATGAAGGCTTTGGCTTGCCTCCATTAGAAGCTATGGCCTCTGGATGCCCTGTTGCTACGTCAGCGACATCAAGCTTACCTGAGGTTTGCGGGAATGCTTTTGCTGATTTTAGTCGTAGTTCACGTAGAGCTTCTATTCCTGATTGTTTCTATAGTGTTGAAAATAATGATGTCCTTGAATCCACAGATGGTGCTGTCATATATTTTAATCCTTATGATATAAATTCAATTGCTCAAAGTATTGAGTGTCTTTTAACTATGGCAGAATCTGAAAGAAACGTAATGATTGAAAGTGCAAAAAAAATTAGCAGTACATTTACTTGGAGAAAAGCAGCAAGCGAAACATCCAATTACTTATCTAGTTTTTGTTAAATAAGCTATGAATGAAGTGGTATTGGCTCATCATTGGTTGTATACGTATCGCGGAGGAGAAAAGGTACTCGAGCAGTTCTGTCACCTTTACCCCGAAGCACCAATATACACCTTGGTGTTTTCACCTAAAAAATTGCCTCAAACTATTTCTGATAGAAAAATTATTACCTCAAAGTTGCAAATACCATTTAGGCTTACCGGGAAGTATAAGCAATTTCTACCACTGTATCCAGAATGCGTACGAACCATAAGCATGGATTCAAACGTTAAGTTGGTGCTCAGTTCTGATGCTTCAGTAATTAAAGGTATCCCGATCCCTGATGGTGTGCCCCATATCTGTTATTGTCATTCTCCGCCAAGATATCTGTGGGAGCTTTCAGAAGACTATGTTAAATACAATTCAGAAGTCAGTATGATTGGGAGATGCCTTTTCAAGACATTTCTTCCAAGGGTAAGAAGGTTTGACTATGGTGCTTCTCAAAAAGTTACACATTTTATTGCTAATTCAATATTTGTAAGAAATCGTATAAAAAAATATTATAAAAGAGATTCACATGTAATATATCCTCCCGTATCAGTGGATGACTTTGTGCATACTAACGTACGAGAAGACTATTTTCTTGTTGTTTCCGAGCTTACACCATACAAGCGAATTGATTTAGCGGTAAGGGCTTTTAATCGCCTAAGAGAAAAACTAATTGTTATTGGTGAGGGGCCTGAAACCAAGAAACTTAAATCAATTGCCCGGGACAATGTTGTGTTTAAGGGTCGTCAAGACTACCAGTCCTTGATCGAGCACTACTCTAAATGCAGAGCCTTGATATTTCCTGGTATAGAGGATTTTGGAATTACTCCGTTAGAGGCCCAAGCCAGTGGGGCTCCAGTGATTGCATTGGGCAGAGGTGGTGCACTTGAAACAGTTCTTGATGGAAAAACAGGGTTATTTTTTGAGATGCAAACTGTTGATTCAATCTGCGAAGCGGTTGATCTGTTTATTCGGAAAGAAGCATCTTTTCAATCTACTGAATGCCGTCTGAATGCTGAGCAATTTAATCCAAGTCGCTTCCGCGAAAATTTTTCAGCTAAGGTTAACGAGTTGCTCGAGTGAAGAAATGAATCGGTTGACAATAAACGAAAATACTTAAAACAGTTTTAGCATCTATTAAATATTTCTATTCGAAAAAGAGTATGCTAGGAAAAAAAGCACCCAACAAGTGTTTTAAATTTATTTTTTTGAACACAATTCTGTATAAACATCATAGTATCGTTGTGCTATGTTATAAGACTCAAATGCTTCAAAATCGGGCTTGGATAAATTAATGCATCCATTTTTATAATTTTGAATTTTTGTCAAAAAAGAACTAACAGTTGACTTGGCTACTTCACCAAATTTCAATGCTTTTATGACTTCAGTTAATCCTCCATTTTCAGAAACTATTGGGAAAACCCCAAACATTGATGCCTCAATTGGGATCCTTCCGAATGGCTCATTCCAGATTGAAGGGACACAAACGATATCTATTTTCGAATAAAATTTGCTTGGATCACAAAAGCCAAGATACTGAAAATTGTGCATAGTGTTTTGTAGTTGTTTTAGTTTTTTAATTGCTGATTGATCTCCTCTACCTGCTACGATCCATTGTATGCCTTTTAGTTCTGGTTGTTCTATCAAGTCTAGAAACAGGTTAATTCCTTTTTCTCTCTCCAAGCGTCCGATGAAGCCAATTCTTAAAATATCAGAATTTTTAATGGTTGGGGCTTTTCTATGCAAAAATCTTGGAATTGGGTTGAAAATAACAAGGTGCTTATTTGTTTTTTGTTTCATGTGCTTTAAGTGACTATCAAGGATGAACTTTGATATTCCCACCATCGTGTCTGGTCGAAATAGAGGGAAATAACTGAATTTTCTCAAAGCCTTGCACTTAAAGCATTGTGTTCTGCAGACACTTCCATTACAAAACATAGTTGTCTTAGGACAAATTAACGAAAAATCTCTTATTGTATGGATCCATTTCAAGTCAGATTCTAGAATGGTTTTGAATAGTGCTGGACCAAAGCCCATGAAATTGTGTGTATGAATGATGTCTGGTTTTTCTGATTCTATTATTGCTTTAAGGATCTTTTGCCTGCCGAGGTATCCATCTGAAATATGCCAAATCAATTTTTCGATGACGCCTCGTTTCTTATTATCGAATGGAAAATATGGACCGCTTGAAGGTATCCGTATTACATTAATACGGTTGACTGAATCATTACTAGAATAAGGCGCATTACTTACCACTGACTGTTGACACCCTAGGTCTCTTAAAGATTCCAAAAGAATTTGAACAGACAATTCGGCTCCACCGATTTTATAAGGATCATACAACGTGTTAAAGTGCAGTATTTTCACTTAAACAAGTGCCTTTCATTTTTATTAGTTCATATAATTGCTGACAATCACCAAAATATTGTGAGTTTATCACTCGTGCTTTAGCGTTTTGTTTCAATTCGTCTCTATCTCGAGATGGTCTGGCCATGAGATTTATAGATTGCTTCATCTTTCTATTGTGAGAGTCAAGGTGTTTAAAAATAGTATCGCGCTCGTGACTTTCAAATCGACAGTTTTGAATAAGCCCATTTGTCAAAATACTCATCTTTCTCAAAAGTAGTTGGGTATGGTTTATGATTTCTTCAAATTCTATTACATTACAACTTTCCCAGCGATGGAGAAGGTGTTGATAAAAATTTAGGTAACTTTGGCAAGCGACATTCTCGCTCAATTTCATATCTGAAGACACAATGGCTGAGGCTATGGCAGCCGAAGGCTCTCTTATGAGCACGAAGCAATGCGCTCCAGATCGTATACTTACTTCGATTTGACTCGGAACATGTACGTGATGAGCTATGCGAGTCCCTTCTTTCACCCGTTTAGATACCAAATTAAATAGAAATGAGTTGCCTGACCTTGGGTATCCTTCCAAGCAGATTTTTGTTTTAGAACATGCTATTTTATTAGAGTATCCGGTGTAAGCCTTTAACAACTGATGACCTATATGAGATTCGCCTAAATAACATCTGATTTTGAAGCGAAGCGAAATGAAATTCATCGACTTTTCCTTTTTCTGACATTTATCTCCTGAGGTAAAACTATTGAGTCCATCTCAACATCTTGCGATACTACTGTATTTGCACCAATTATTGTTCTATCGCCGATTTTTATCGGACCAAGAATTATTGCCCCCGCACCTAAAATGCAATCTGCTCCGATTTTCGGAAATCCGTCTTGTTTACCACTACCTTTGATGCCAAGGGTAACTTGATGGTATATTTTTGTCCCACGACCAATGCTGACCCCTTTACCTTTACCTATAACAATACCATTGCCATGATAAATAATGATTCCACCCTGTATTTGTGCTTTAGGGTCAATGTCAATTCCATAAAATATTTGAGAAATACGTGCACAAATCAAACTGAAAAATCCAAGTTTTAAGGAAAGGAATAACCGCCCAATTCGATAGAGGATTAGTGAATGCAAACCGCGATTAAACAGGGCTAAAATTGGATTGGTTGATGTTTTTCCGACCAGCAATTTATAATCTTCTTTTATGTCTATAATTAGTTGTTTCATCTAGATCCTCTAATATCTGTTGTCGCTAGAAAGCCAGCAATTGACCAAAACAAAGGACCAACGTTTTCCATTAAAATGTAGTCACCTGCCGTGAACCCAACTATAAACATCGATACAAAGCTACCTGCTATTGCTATTATTCCCGAGTCTCGTGAAAGGATGAAACTGGAAATGCCTTTGAATAAAAAATAAGCCATGAAAATAAAAACACCTAAGCCAGTTGGAATGCCAAATGACAGTAATAGATTGATAAAGGCGTTGTGGGGCGCGCTCCAGTATCCAGTATAAAATGGAGTGTCAATTAAGTATTCTAGTCCCACCAAAGGAACAATGGGGTAATTTAACACGTTTTGATAAATCGCAGCTTCCCAAAGTGCACCTCGATCTTCAACTGCTTTGAACAAGAAATAATCAAATAATAGTTGAGGCTCAAAAAGCAGCCTAGACCGATCGCTCGCACTAACAGTGATTTGAGTGAAATCATAATTTTCCCGAATTAGAACCAGGATTATCGGTAGTAAAATTATTCCGAAAGAACATAAACCCCAAAAAGGTAGAACAGCCGCTTTGGTCTTTGGAATGAAAAATCTAAAAATCAATAAAAAGAATGACGTAACACCAAAAACTTTTCCCCAAAGCGTTACTTCTAAAAAAATATAGAACCAGCCTATGATCAGCGAAATAATTAGAAGTTTATTCCCTGAATTGCGCCAAAAAAAATATATCAAAAATATCAGAAAAGAAGTTGATAGAATTCTTATTTGTGAATGAAAAATACCAGTAATACACAGTATTCCAGAAATTAAGAAAAAAGCTATCAAAATTCTTTTCATGTCGATGTTCCTTTGCTGCGAAAGGTATGCACCAAAAAGGAAAAATGACAGAGTTCCTAGAATACGAAGTGGCGTGAATTGATTGCGACCATACGGTAATTCCTGTTTTGCATAAAGTACAAAAACAATGCCAATTAGACTAAAAAAAACTAACAGAAATGTAGAGACAGATATGTTTTTTCGTTGAAAAAGTTTCATTGTCTGATTGCCATTCAAAATCAGACAAGTGATTGCTGCAAGAATGCAGAAGTAAGAAATCGACAATTGCTTGCCAGCTACTGCTACCCAGGAAAAGCGATATACGGCAGACGAATCGACAAAGGAAAATGCTTGCGGTTTAAGGGGATTATAAAGATAGAAAGAACATAAAATCAAAAAAAAGGTTAGAACCTTTAAATTAGTTGGCTTCAGAAGCAATATAATTGGGCAAACATAGAGGGACAAATACAGGCATTTTTCAACAAAAGAATTTGGGATAAAAATGGATATAAGGTAAGAGGTAAGTGCCAACAGAAGAGTGAACGCACAAAGTGTTTGGTTTTGGATATTATCTTTGAAGGCTTCTTTTAGCATATTTAACTTAAAATTTTTCTGACTTCATTCCACATTAAAAGAGTTTTTTCTTTTTGGGTAGCCGAATGTGTTTTTATGTTTTGTATTAAATGCTTATGGTTTTCGTCATTTCTTAATAGTTTATCAGCGCATTGAATAACAAAATCTGCATCTGTGTTTTGATCGAGGTAGTCAATGTGATTATAGTCTATTAATAATTGTGAGTATTTGTGGCTCCAACCATTTGCGATTACTGGAATGGTTTGACTCAAGGCACTGACAAGGGAGTGAAAACGAGCACCAATAACCAACCGACAGGCGTTAATTCTGCTTTTCACAATTAGGGGATCGTCTGAATAGAAAATCGGAACATCATTAAACCTTTGAGCAATTTCGTCGCAAATAAGTGCATCCTCCTTTCCTTCATGATTCATGATTAATGTGGAAAATTTATTTTCCTTAAGCCATGATATGATCGATTGCCAGTATTCAATGTAATTTTTTCTCGATATTTGGCGCCCTTTGTCGACAACCCTCATGTTGGGAACCACAATCACATCAATCTGGGAGAATTGGTGAGGACCTGCATCAATCAAATTGGTAAAGTCAGGAGCTTGTTTGACTTTTTCTCGGCAAAATTCTATATCTTCCAGATACTCTAAAGAGATTTTATCACGAACAAACAATAGGTCGACATATGAAACCATTTCTGTAAAGGAATGTTTTACATCCTGTTTCTTAAAAGGGCCCAGTGCTTGCGGCATGAGTACAATTTTGCCTCCGCTACTTTTGATTGATCTAAAATGTTTGGCGTATAGTTGACAAATTCCTGCACCCCATTTGTCAGAAAAAGCAAAACCAGAAGCATCAAGTAGTAGCCCAATTTGATCTTCGGAGTAGACTTTTCGCCCCTTGAGACTAAAGCATTTATATCCACCAGTAATTCGAAGTATAGAATCTAATTTGCGGTATTTTATTGTTGGAAAAAAACCTATTAAATCTAGATCGTAGTTTTTCAGGTCAAGTGTTCGGGCATCCCTAAGATTTACGGCAAATGTATCAACACCTAAGAGGCGTCTTTGCTCCAATATAGCTTTAAGCATTAGTGAAGCTCCTTTGTTTTTTCCATTTACCCCTTGTATCTGTGCTATCATGGTAGAAATATCCTAGATTCGCTTAGAGATTTTTTATCGGAGTAAGGAATCTGTCCAGAAGGATCTGCTTTTCCAACCGCAATAAACATCACCACTCGTTCGTAGTTTTTCAACGATAATAGTGCTTGGGCCTGTCTTTCTCGAGATTCGAGATCTGGCCAGTTTATAGCACAAGATGATAAACCTAGGGTCTCGAGCGTTAGCATAAAGGTCATAGATGCAAGCGAAGCATCAATATATATTATGTGTCTGTCGTGTTCTCCTTGGTAAGCGCTCAAATCACCCACTACCGCTACGATGCACGGAAAATTGTGTGCGAATCCAGCTGTCCCGCCTGGCAGAATAGATACTTTACTCAGTAGTGGCTCTTCATCAACAACAATAAATTTATAAGGCTGCCTATTGCATGCACTTGGTGAAAGTCCGGCAAGAATAAATGCTTTGTCTAAAAGTTGTCGCTTTGGTTTTTCTGGCATGAACCATCGCACAGAACGTCTTTGATAACACAGTTTTTTAAAATCGTCGAAATTAATTGGTGAAATTAATTGACCTCTACATGCTGGAATTTTAACTGGCTCTCTATTCGGTTGCTCAAGTGATTGAATGAATTTGTTTCGGGCTTGTTTCAATTGAGACACATCATCAGTTATTTCAAAAAACTTCGTTAATACGTCTTGTGGCCATTCTAATTTGTTACCTGTTTTTTTTTGCTGAATAAATAATTCTACGGTTCTATCTATATATGTTACACCAAACACGTTTCTTCGAGGACGCATTGCAATGCCTTTTTCGAGTCGATGAATGTTGCGCCTTAATTCATATGATCCATGTTTCTCATTATTCTCCCTACGAGCCAAACAACCGTTCATTACAGACATGTGTTCCCTGTGAAACCTTCTTGAAAAAAAAGTGTAGTATAACCCTGAAAGAATGCCGCTTTTAGCGCATAAGAGCATAAGGGTTCGTTGAAAGTTTTTTATTAATAATTTAAGATGGCCTTTCATTTATATAATTCAATAATACTTTTAAAGATTGATTGGGATTTTTGATCGCGTAGTAAAGTGAATAGTTCATCCATCTGGCTTTGGGATAGAAAGCAGCTACTATAATTGTAGCTACGACATACCCAAGAACAACAGCAATGCTTGCTCCAGAAGGACCAAATAAGGGTATGCTAAAAAAATTAAAAAGTACAATTGACAATCCTCCAATTAGTTGACGCAGGAGGGAAAAAAACGTCACTGAAGATATTACTATTAATTTGCTGTAAATAACACTTATAAAACTAAAAAAAACTGAAGCCGATTGGATTCTAACTAACATGACTGCATCTAAATACTTGTCGCCAAATAGCGTAACGATTAGTGTTTCAGCAAACAAAATTAGAAATATAGTTATTATCAAAGCAATAGAGATAACTAAAAGAATTATTCCAGAGATATTTTGTTTAAATTCACTTGTTTGATTTTTGAATTCATTAGAAAGTCTCGGTAAAAATACAGTCAAAAGCATGTTGGGAATCAGTTGCCACACTTCAGTGATCCTTGTAGCAATTGCGAAATTCGCTGCTTCAACTGGGGAACACATCTGTTTCACCATAACTATTCCTAATCGGTTAAATGCTACCACTCCTAAAGATGCAACTACTAAAGGCCATGCTAGAGACAGCAAGTATTTGGCATTTTCTAAACTAAATTTACTCTTGAAGATCTGAATCCATTTGCATTTCCCTATTAATAGTGAATAAAATACAAATACAATTGGCAGATAGCATGAAATGCTAAATGCAATCCAGTAAACCGGTTCATCTCTGAAAAGCATAAATATGGCTAAACTAAACGCTAACACATAAGCGCAACTTCGTAGGATTGCGGCAGCGATATTTTGCATTGTAGCCTGAAAATAGCAGTTGATTGCATCGGCAAAAAAAAATACGATACTAATACTTCCAGACGCGACAACTGCGAAGGACATTTTGGAGTCATTCAATAGCCATGAAATAGTACAAGGAATTATAGCGCATAAACAACTTGCTAATATGCGCATTATAAGTGCTGTTTTTAAAATACTTGCCCATGAATCAGTATTGGTAGAAAGCTCTCGTAATAGTAGTCCATCTAGCCCAAGCGCAGCTAGCCGCCAAAAAATCATATTCAATGAAATTGCATAAGAATAGATACCGTATTCTGAAGGTTCCAGATTTCTTGCTATCAATACATCCAGAAGCAATGCAAGAATTAGGCGTAAAAGTTGATCTGCCAACAAATAGGCCAAATTTCTTACTTGTTTGTTTTTGGTCATTCAATAAGCAGGAATACTAGTAGCGAATGGATCTGAGATATTAAAGCAATACCTATTGGTTAATTGAAATGGACCAATTATTGAAATAGGCAACAAGTGTCTTTTATCGCTATCTTAATTTAGGCAATTCGTAGTGAGATTTTATTCATAATGGTCCAATATTTATACATCACTATAAAGAATTATTCGATAATAAACAAAGGCTCGAGAAATTATCCAAAATTTTACTAAACTCTGAATCTTTCCACATTTTGTCTAGAGGCTTATTAGATGAAAATCTAATAAGGTACTGCTCTTTTTTTGTATCTATTCCAAATCTAAACAATGATATAATTGAATTAAACCCGACCGATTTGCTCTTGTGCATTTGATTCACATATACGTTGTCCCCAACAACATGCCAGTAGTTCACATACGTAGTGATACCGTCTTTTTCGAAAACTCTACTTTGAGCCGGTAATAAAGCTCTGCCTTGAGAATTCGTCATTGGAACCTCATGCGACTTGTCAGTCATTTTCCAGCCATTTCCTACCCAGCATATGTCAGGTGTATGGGTATGTACTTCTTTGACAGGCATTTTCCCAGGTCCCCAATAAGCGACGTATAAAATGACTTCGTTTGAACCTTTCTTATAGCGTCTGGATATGTATTCGTCAAAGTTGAGAATTGAGTCCACGCGGTTGAGCATTTCCTCTGTTTCCGCCAAAGGAACATCTTCGACCTGCCAGCCAGGAACTTCCCTCACGATTGCTTCTTCTAGAGACACTTTCTTTGTTGGTGCAACATCCTTTACCGCATTATAATATAAATTGACTGCAATGATTCCAGCGAGGACGAGACTGCAAATGATGGCTAGCGTTGTTTTCATCAGGTTTGTATTCTTTTTAGGTTACACCTCTCCAACCAGCTTCTGCATCACCGGTATGACTTTTCTTGTCTTCGAGGTCCAGGCATCGAGTTTATCAATGCGACTTTTGGCGAGTTTGCTGGGCTGAGGTGTTTGCCGCAACGACTGGCGTGCGTTCGTGATGCGTTCACGGCCACTTTCCAATTGTGGGATGATTTGATTTCTAAGGATGCTGCCGATAAGGTGTTTAAATCGAACTTCGGGCTCGAAGTGATCCCGGCGTTCTCCTGAAATAAAGACGAGCTTAGCTGCGCCTAATGAGCGCAATGCTTTCAGCCCCTGACTGACCGAGCCTTTACTGATGCCTAATGTTCCCATAATGTCATTCATGCAAAGCGGGTGCTCGGTGACATACAGTAATCCATAAATTTGACCGACTGATTTTTGCAGACCCAACGTCATCGCCAAGTCGACGAAGAACTCAATGATTAGGATCTGCCAGTCATCCAGCTTTTGGGTGTAGCTAAGTTTTTCCACAGGTGATTGGGCTGAGTGAACGGTAGGCATTGAAACCTGTTAAATCGGTCATCGACGTGGTGACTAAAGTTTAAGTCTCTTTATTGTCAACAAGGACAGCATTCTATTAAAAAAGTTCAATAAAAAATGAACGAATACTTTACCCCGGATTGCTTACCAGAATTGCAGTAGAATGGTCCATGTCTAGAAAATAGCAGTGCCAAACGCAGCCATGCGGATACAGCTGGGTAAACACCGTGCAAATTCGTATTGCAAGTTGCGTGCTGCTATGTGTTCGGTCATGGGCGATTATGCTCGATGAGGGGCGAGCAATTCGGCCTGGGGGTGCTCAATCCGCAAACGCCGCTTCGAGGCCGATGGTCAGTTCTGGATAAAGCGGAGATTGCATCGATCGTCCGCCTGTCAGGGTCGCCTTGGGCAGTTCAGCATTTGATGCTTTCAGAATTTAGAGTACAGCCAAGATTTCATCTAACACACCCAATCCACTAAAATTTCTGGCATTGGAGGTGATGACTGATTTTATTTCATTTGCGTGAAACGTCGCTGCTAATTGAGTATCGAGAATGCGTTTCCTGCCGAGCCTGCATTCGGCAATCCAACGTAGTTGCAATCGAGGGGTATCCGCCTTGGGAAATATTTGCACGATTTCGGCTGCGTTCCACCATAGCTCTGCCCGTTTAGCAGTGGTCTTGATCGTGAGCGGGTGCTCAAACCGTTTAGCCCGGATCTCTCACCAGAGTCGCAGCAGAATGGTTCATGTCTAGAAAATAGCAGTGCCAAACGCAGTCATGCGGATGCTGCTGGGTAAACACCCTGCAAATTCGCGTTGTAAGTTTCGTGCTGCTATTTTCGGTCATGGGCGATTATGCTTGATGAGTGGTGAGAGATTCGGGTTAGGATCGCTTGTAATGTGCACAAACTCTGATAGCACTTGCGGCGTGAGCAGGTGCCCGTCATTTAACTGATCCTCGATAAGTTTTCGGGTCTGCATGTGGTTCGGATGCTGCTAACACTCGAACGCTACCAAGACGGTGGTATCCAAGCCTTTAATCACTGAGCATATCCTCTAACAGATCGTCTTCTCGAGTCAGCGGAGCCAGGACTTTACCCACATTTAATGGGGGCAGGTCGCAAATACTGGTTGTGCTCAAGAACTGCATGTCGCGGTAGCGCTCCATTGCTTCTCGAATCAGTTCGGAGGTTTTGCGATCCGTCCGTTTAGCATACGCTTTGAACTCATTGTAAACGGGTTCAGGAAGATTGATAGTTATGGTTTTCATACATATAATAATAATATGTATGGTTGGTGAAAAAAATAAGCCAGTTGTCGATCCCGATAGTGGTGGCGGTGAGTTGTGAAGTTTAATTTAGATACGGACCAGGATGTATGTCGTTACTGCCGGGAGTGGGGGGCGGATACCAATGCGCCCAACTACAATTGAAATCCGTCGACATGCATATTCTGGCAGGTATCGCGCGACCATTCTTCAATGCCCATAAATTTATCTAACCAGGCGTGCAGAAGAATTTGGTGGGTGGATTCCACGATGCCATAGGTTTTGGCCGGAATATAAAAATTAATGTCGCCCATTTGTCGGCTTTGATTGTCTGCCTGTAATCCTGAGAACGTGATGACGTGTAAGTGTTTTTGGCGCGCGGTGTTAATGGCTTTTAGCACATTAGCTGAATTTCCAGAACTGCTGATGATGCCCAGTAAGTCACCTGCTTGTGCGTACAAAGTGAGCGGTGCGGCAAAGGTGGCATCGTAACCGAGGTCGTTACCGAGGGCCGTCAGCAAGGCAATATCGTTAAATGCGTGGGTTCTGACGTTGCCGTTCTTAGTCCAGTCGACGGCCATATGGCTGGCAAATGCGGCACTGGCGCCATTGCCGCATAGAAATTGTGCGCGCCCGGCTCGCTGAACATGTTTAGACAGCTCACAGATGCGCGCAAATCCGTCTTCTGGGTCCAGGGACCGGCTTTCCACATCGGTGACCTCCAGTTGCGCTAAGCTGCGTTGAATGGCAGCAGCGTAATTTCTGTAATAGTGCATAGGTCAGTCAGTTGACGAAATGTTTAAAATTTTGCGGTCTGTTGGGCAACGGTAGTAGCGGCAATGGACTGGGTGTTTTGGGTCTCGGGAATGCAATCGTCCATACGGGCGCAACGGGTATGCGTTTGCGGTGACCCGTAAACGGGCACCCCATATCTGCTGCGGAGAGCGGTATCGTTACTTCATTAAATCGCATCTCGCATCACCGTCGCAATGCGTTCGACGGTTGGTTGGTCCAGATAAGGGTGAAAGGGAACTGAAAACACGGATGCTGCACACGCTTCCGCAACGGGGAATGCGCCCGGGATGTGTCCCAGGTATGCCATCGCGTCGAGTAGATGCATGGGCTTGCCATAGTAGATGACAGATGGAATGTCCGCTTGGGTTAATGCCGCCTGATACTGTGCTCGGTTTTCGCTGCGCAGTGTGTATTGGGCCCATACGGATATGCGGTCCGCAGCGATTGTGGGTGTGACCAGGGATGGAGGCGCAACGGAATCGTTGAGGGCAGTCAGTGCTGTGGTATACCATTGGGCGACGTGTTGGCGGCGGTCGATTTCGTCCTGATAGATCTTGAGTTTTTCGATGAGAATGGCTGCCTGCAGGGTATCGAAGCGGGCGTTCAAGCCAATGCGTACATTGTCGTATTTGTCCTTACCTTGACCGTGCACGCGGATGCAACGCAGTTTCTCGGCAAGCGTATCGTCGTCGGTAAAGCAGGCACCGCCATCCCCGTAGCAACCGAGCGGTTTCGCCGGAAAGAAGCTGGTGCAGCCGATATCCCCTTGGGTGGGAACGCGCTTGCCCTGATAGGTGGCACCGAGCGCCTGGGAGGCATCTTGGATGACAAACAAGTCGTGCTGGCGGGCAATGCTGCGTATCGCAGCGTAGTCGCAGGCCTGCCCAAACAAATCTACAGGCAGGATGCCGCGCACGTTCAGGTGGCCCGCGGCTCGTGTCTGTTGAAGGGTTGCCTCAATTTGCGTGGCGTCGATGTTGAAGGTATCGGCTTCAATATCGACGAAAATGGGCGTGGCACCCGTTAACGCTATTGTTTCTACTGTCGCAAAAAAGGTAAAAGGTGTGGTGAGGATGGCATCGCCTGGACCCACGTCGTACGCCATCAGTGCTGCGAGCAGGGCATCAGTGCCGCTGGAAAGGGTGATACAGTGCTTGGTGCCGAGAAATTGACAGAGTTGTGCTTCAATCTCGTGGATTTCAGCGCCCATGATGTACTGGCCGTGGTTTAACACCCGTTCGATAGCGGCGTCGATTTGCGGACGAATGCGGTCTTGCTGGGCTTTTAGATCAATGAAGGGAAGCATACTTAAGCGGTTGTTGAAATTTTGCTGATTATGGGCGAAGGGGTCCAGCTTGCCGGATTGGCGCTGGGCCTCAAGTCTATCTTCGCATCCATGCACCCGATTTCACCATTTTTTATCAGCGCATTATTCGACGGTCACGCTTTTGGCTAAATTTCTGGGTTTGTCGACATCGCAGCCGCGCTCAACTGCAATATAATAGCTGAGTAATTGTAAGGGGATGGTCGCCAGAATCGGTTGAATGCAGTCGTGTGCCTGGGGTATATACAGGATGTCATCAGCTGCATCTTTGGGGAAGTCAGGAGCACTGGTGACGGCCAGCACCCGGCCTTTGCGTGCCCGAATCTCGCGAATATTGCTCAGCACTTTGTCGAAAAGGGCGCCATGGGGTGCCAGCACCACACTGGGGCAGTTGGCGCTGATTAACGCGATCGGGCCGTGCTTCATTTCCGCCGCAGGGTAGCCTTCAGCATGCAGGTACGAAATTTCTTTCATTTTCAAAGCGCCTTCCAGCGCAATCGGAAACATGTTTAAGCGCCCCAGAAATAGCATGTCTTCAGAGTGGGCATACCTGCGGGCAATATTGCGAATTGTATCCTTTTGTTCCAGCAGTTTGTCGACGAGGGCAGGAACGGATTGCAGGGCTTGTACCGCCTCTGTGCCTGCGGCAAAGCTTAAATCGCGCAACCTCCCGAGGTAGATGGCAAGCATTGCGGAGAGCAATAATTGAGCGGTGAAGGCCTTGGTTGAGGCAACGCCGATTTCCGGCCCCGAATGTTGGTAAATGCCGCCGTCGGATTCGCGGGCAATGGTGGAACCCACGGTATTGGTGATCGCCAGGGTGGGCAGGCCCTTGCGTTTCGATTCTCGCAGGGCTTCCAGGGTATCCAGCGTTTCGCCACTTTGGCTGATGACAAACAGCAGGGTGTGCTTGTCGATCGGGGCATTGCGATAGCGAAACTCGGAGGCATATTCCACTTCAACTGGAATCCGGGCATATTTTTCAATCAGGTGTTCTGCTACCAGGGCAGCGTGCCATGTGGTGCCGCAGGCGCAAATCAGGATGCGGTCAATGTGCCGCCATTGATGGGCATCCAAGTTTAAGCCGCCGAATTTTGCGGTCGACCCATCATCGGCAAAACGGCCGCGCATGGCATTCTCCAGTGTTTGCGGCTGTTCAAAAATTTCTTTTTCCATGAAATGGGCAAATCCGCCCAGCTCCGCTTCTTCCATGTGCCAGTTAATTTGCCGAATAACGGGGTCGACGACTTGCTCATGGACAGTGGAGACCGAAAAATTGTCAGCGCTGAGGTGCACCAGCTGGCCATCTTCGAGGTAGACGACATCTTGCGTTCTGCCAAGGAATGCACGGATGTCGCTGCCGATCATGTTTTCCTGTTTCCCGATGCCCACGCACAGGGGAGAGCCCTTGCGGGCACCGATAAGGATGTCGGGAACCTCCTTGCACAGTACTGCAATGCCATAGGTGCCTTTGATTTGCAGGAGGCTTTTGCGCACGGCTTCGAGGAAGGGGTCACTGACATCCGCCTGTTTGAGTTGCGCGTATTCGTAAGCAATTAAATTGGCCAATACCTCTGTGTCGGTTGCCGATGTAAAGGTATACTGTTCGTTCTCCAGGAAGGCACGTATCTTTGCATAGTTTTCGATAACGCCGTTATGCACCAGGGCGATCATCTGGTCGCAACTCGTATGCGGGTGGGCATTGATGTCGTTAACTTCGCCGTGTGTGGCCCAGCGCGTATGACTGATGCCGAGGTGCGCCGACTGGACATCGGGTTCCACAGCTGCAAGTAAGTTGATGACCCTGCCTTGCTTTTTGCACACCGACAGTTCAGTTCCCAAGTGGAGGGCCAGTCCTGCAGAATCATACCCACGGTATTCGAGCTTTTTGAGACCCTCAAGGAGGATCGGGGCTGCTGAACGATTGCCGATGTAACCGATGATTCCACACATAAAAGAGTTACCCTGTTTTAAACTGAAGATTATTTTTTAACATTTTCACTAATTGTATGATGGTAAGGGTTATACACAACCATTCCGGGTTTGTCGATGGCACAATTTTTTTGCTTTGGGTTGTTGCACGTAAATGCTGGCGCAACGGGTATGCGATTAGGGCGACCCGTAAACGGGCACCCCACGCTTGCCGAGCACCGAAGAACGGAGCGACTCCTGACTCCTGCCCTCTAACTCCTGGCTCCTGCCTCCGCGACGCGGCTTGGGCGGCTGGGTCCATTTTGCACGGTTTTGAAGTTCATATCGCAGTTCAGCATGGGCACTTTGAGGCAGAATGTGGCACCTTTGCCGAGTTCTGACTCACACCAAATGTCACCGTTGAGCGCATGCACAAGTTTTTTTACGATCGACAGGCCCAGACCGGTTGAGCTTTCACCGCCGGTCGGGCGCGCTGAGAGTTTGGTGAATTTGCCGAACAGTTTTTTTTGGTCTTCTTTGCTTAACCCTGGGCCCTGGTCGACCACACTGCATCTTATATGGCCGTCTTCTTCTGCCAGGATAAAGGTGATATCTTTATTGGGTGGTGAAAATTTCACTGCATTACTCAGCAGGTTATCCATGATTTGAAAACATACGCGTTCATCGCTGACGATTGGATAGCTTTCCCGGTCATGAACAAAATGGATGTTCTGGCCTTTTTGCGTGGCATTGCTCAGGTTGGTGTGGATACAGCGCTCGGTGACTTCGAGCCAATCAAATTCAACTATTTTTAAGGTAATCGCACCGCGTGCAATCGAGTTCATCTCGAGGACCTCTTCGACGAGCCGTCCCATATAGACTGCGGATTTGCGAATGTTTTCAATTAAATCATCCCTTTCCTCCTCGCTCCAATCATCTTTTATTTGCAGGATTTCGGCCAGGCTTTGCACGGCAGCAATGGGGTTTTTTAAATCGTGGGAGACCACCCCGAGCATTTCGTCTTTTTGGTCATTGATTTCCTCGAGTTCTTTATTCATCTCGGTGAGCCGGTCTTTGGCTCTGCGCAACTCGATTTGGGTGCGTATGCGAGTCGTCAGTTCGATGAAATTAAAGGGCTTGGTTACGTAGTCGGCAGCGCCGGCATCAAAGGCTTTGACGAGGTATGCGTTGCCTGTGTTGACCGTCAGAAAAATCACCGGTATATTTTTGGTAGCACTGTTTTCTTTGAGTAACCGGCAAACCTCGGGCCCTTCGATGTCGGGCAGGTTGTAATCGAGTAGAATGATTTCGGGTTGCAAGGCTTTGGCTTCAGTCAAGCACGTTGCACCGTCGTAAACACAGCAGGGATTAAAATTAGAATTGCGTAGCAAATTTTCCAGCAATCGTACCGTTGCTACCGAATCGTCGACTAATAGAACCTTGAAAGGTCCTGGTGCTTGCTTTTCCACTTCTTTTAATTCGGACACAGCGATTGGATTTTTAGTGTTTTCGTACAAACTTGCTGGTTTCTGACGAAAATTTGGGCAGGATGCGGGGGACGGCTGGAGTGCACCTGCGTCCTCAGTTGTCGGCCAAGGCCGACAACATTAACGCCTGAAGCTCTGTTTCCAGGGTCTTCAGGTGCATGCGAGGTGTGTATGCGGAGAGAGCCAGCATGCAGGAGCCCATGTGACTCTAAAGGCTCAGGAGAAAATTTTCTCGCGATGCATGTCGGGATTTCTGTAATAAGAAAATGCATGAGCGGGCAGCAACGAGGGCATCTGTTAGTGGATGGGTACAACACCATCCATGCATGTGCGGATTTGCATGCTATCTTTTGTCGGGAAGCAGAGGCGGCTCGCAACCAATTGATTGAGCAAGTGCGCTTGATCCACGATGTCGACGGTTTATGTGTGTCGTTAGTGTTTGACGGCGATGGGCGGAAAATTGCAGTTGAAACACCTGGCAACCAGTCTACATTTAAAGTTATTTTTTCCAGTCGATCCTTGACAGCGGATGGGGTTATTGAACAATTCGTATTAAACGATAACCACCCGGAGCATTGTGTTGTGATTACAAACGATAATATGATTCGCAGTAGTGTCCGCTCTGCCGGTGCAGTTGCATATAATGCGAATTATTTGCTCGATTGGATTCGGCGATGTTCGCAGCGACAAGCGCAGCACATCCGTCAACTTCGCAAACGCGACCAAACAGTATGGCAGCAATCGAGTCCCTGGGATCTGTTGGATTGATGCAATCGAGCTGCATGAATCCCCAATGGGAGCGTACCTCGTATCCAAAGACGAGGTGTGTGGCTGAAATTCAGGGGCCCTATGGTCCCGTGTCCATACCGGAAACGGTGGTGCAGAAAATCTGGTTGCGACAGGACTTTTTGCATGCGGAACTGATAACCAGCAGTGGAGCCTCTTTGCGGGTGTTGTCGCCCGGTCGTTGGAATTTACAGGAAGGGCCGGACTTCAAAGAAGCAGTATTAGAAATCGGCGGAAGACGGGTAGTGGGGGATGTCGAAGTGCACTTTTATCCGGAAGATTGGCAGCATCACGGTCACTATCTGGATGAAAATTACGATCGCGTCGTTTTGCACGTAGTCGTGTTTGGCGGCGATGAGCGCGAACGCCCTTTGCGGACGGTCTCGGGTAGATCCTTTGCGGAACTGCGATTGTTGGAATATTTACACTTTGATTTAGAGGAATACGCTGCAGATGCAGCACTCCGCGCCCTGCCGCATGCAGATGTGTGCGCATGGACGGCCTGGCTATTGTCTCAGTCGATAGATCAACGGCAGCGCACATTGTGGGTACGGGCTCAATCTCGCTGGCGGCAAAAGTGTCGGTTTGCGCAGTTACGTCTCGACAGGCATGGTTGGGAGGCCGCTTGTCACCAATATGCGTTGGAAGTGCTGGGGTACAGTCGCAACCGTGCACCGATGTCGAGCCTGGCCCTGGAATTTCCGCTGGAGCGGTTGCGAGCAGCACTTCCAACGGCGGCCGAACTGTTCAACCGCCACCCACAGCGGTGGAAATTGACCGGGCTAAGGCCTGCTAACCATCCGCGCCAGCGTCTGGAGCAATATTTGCAATGGGTGTCCAGGTCTCCCGTTTGGCCAAAGTTGCTGCGGGAGTGGTTGGGACGTACGCTCGTGGGGATCCGACCAGCGGGGGCATGCGCGACTTCAGTTGTCCGCAAAACGTTGCATCTGGCCGCCATGCGCCGCCACCTGCGACAGGAAATCGTGTGCAACCAATTATCTGCAACGCGATTGGACACGCTGATGGTAGATGCGTTTTTACCGTTATATGCTGCGTTTTCGGGAGAGTATTTGTTCGATTACTGGTTTCACTGGTATGTGGGGGATATGCCCAATGGGTTGACCGAATTTTTGCGCAATTGTGCATGCCTTGAAGCCGGGCATGTCGGCTGTAATGGTTGGTACCAAGGAGCATTGCAATGCCTGCACGAGATTTAGCCCGAAACCATCACCAGAATCGAAGCAGAATGGTTCAGATCTAGAAAATCGCCGTGCCCAACCCAGCCATGCGGATGCAGCTGGGTACACACCCTGCACATGCGCATGGCAAGTTGCGTGCTGCTATGGTCGGTCATGGGCGATTATGCTCGATAAGTGGTGATTCGGGTTAGGTGCATTTTCCGGCTTGCGCAATCAGAGAAAATCAGGATGATCCCGACGCTTGCTTTTTGCAAGGGGACGTGTGTCCGTTTTATCAGACTTTTAGAAATTTTAACCTGGATGATTGATACATCTTTAGAGCACTGCAGCTCGCAATCGATTTAGTATGCATGAATTCTCTGCTTGAGGATACGATTACTTGTTTGAATCAGGGCTCAGAATTAGTGAGTCGTTTGGAGTCACAGGCGTACTGCCAGCCTGTCGAGGCCTGTTTTAACAGTTCAATTGGTGGGCATATGCGCCATAATGTGGACCACTATCAGTGCTTTGTTAAGGGGCTGGCCACAGGATCGATTGATTACGATGCACGCGGGCGGGATGCCACGGTTGAGCAGCAACCTGAGCGGGCGGCGGCCTGTTTGCGCGCGATTGTCGATGAACTCAAACAGATAGACACTGCGCAGTTGGATACCGCGGTGCTCGTGCGGATGGACTCTGGCACTGCGGACCGCAGTGATTGTGAGAGCCATTCGACGTATCGCCGAGAATTGCAGTTTTTGTTGAGCCACACCGTCCATCACTTTGCATTAATTGCGGTTATGGCGCATATACTGGGGATCGCGGTGGCACCTGAATTCGGCGTCGCTCCCAGCACGCTGAAGCATCACAAGGGAATCGAAGGCGAATGTGCACGGTAACATGGTGGTACGCTGACGATGGTTATGATGTGTTTTTTAATCGTGACGAACTGAAGACGCGGTTGGCTGAAATCGAACCACGGGCGCAGTCGTTGGCCGGTGTGCGTTTCGTGGCGCCCGCTGATGCGGATGCTGGCGGTACATGGTTGCTGGTAAATGAATTTTGGCTGACGGTGGGGGTGCTGAATCAATACCCCCAGCATGTGCGTTCGCCGCGGGGGCCTCGGGTAAGCCGTGGACAGTTAGTCCGTTCGCTGGGCAGTTGTCGCTCCGTGGAGGCGTTCCAGGCGTGTCTGGCAGCGACCGATTTGACTCATTTTATGCCGTTTAAGCTGTTTGCAGTAGGAGTGGGGGGGGCCTGTGTAATGGGCTGGGACAGCCATCATCTCACCCAGTTGCATGCGGCGGAGGAGCCGTTGCCCTTGACCTCGTCTTCTTATCAAACGGCACTGGTGGAGCCGGCGCGTAAGCATTTATTTTTAGATGCGTTGTTGACGGGCGATAAGCCCTATGGTCCAGCGTTTTTGCAGGCCTTTCATCGCATCAGTTTTGCGGGGGAAGATGGAGCCTATGGCGTGTGTATGGAGCGCGAAGATGCGCGCACGGTGAGCTTCAGTCATATTTGCGTGCGTCACGCGGATGCTGCGCTGTTTAATTATCAACGGCGCTCGGCTGCGCACGGGGGATTCGAGCGCAACATGTCTGTGCGCCTTGAGTTAGCTTCGCACGTTTAACCCAAATTTCTAACCACTCATCGAGCATAATCGTCCATGACCGAAAATAGCAGCACTCAACTTGGCATGCGCATTTGTAGGGTGTTTACCCAGCTGTATCCGCATGGCTGCGTTGGGCACTGCTCTTTTCCAGACCTGAGCCAATTCTACTTCGATTCTGGTGAGAAATTCGGGCTAAGCAAGCTATGCGGATAAGGTGGCGGTATCGTTTATTGGCTGTGTATCTGTTCTTGTTGGCCCTTTCTTCGGCGGTCCGCTGGTTACAGCCCGATGTGGGGGATTTGCTGCCCGGACAAGCGAGAATGACGCTGGCCGAATGGGATCGTGATCAGCCAACGGGTGATAGCGTGCAGCTGGCATATCGAGATATACCGGCGGCAGTGCCCGGCGCACCGGTTTTGGTTTTGCTGCATGGCAGTCCGATGGGATCCAGAGTGTTCGATCCCCTGATTGCTGCCTGTGCGGGACGGTATCGCCTGATTGTGCCGGATTTGGTCGGTTTTGGCGGTTCCAGCTTGGCGGTTGCGGATTATTCGAGTCGTACGCATGCGCACAATGTGGTCGAACTGTTGAATCGTTTAGGTATCGCGCGCGCGCAGATGCTCGGCTATCGTCAAGGCGGAGCTGTGATATTGAATGTCGCCGATTTAATTCCTGCCAGGGTCGAGTCGTTGACAATGCTGGCGGCGGTTGGCGCACAGGAGGTTGAGTTGTTAGGAGACTACACGTTGAATCACGGTTTGTATGGGTTACAGCTAGGGGTGCTGTGGGCGGCACAAACGTTTATGCCGCATTTCGGGTACATGGATGCTGCCCTGCTGAATGTGGCCTACGCACGCAATTCCTGGGATAGTGACCAGCGCCCCCTGCGCAAAATACTCCAGCAATATTCCAACCCTATGTTGATTGTGCAGGGGCGCGACGACAGGTGGGTGCCGGCTCTGGCTGCGCGCGAACATGCACGCCTCGTTCCGCAAAGTGAAGTGGTTTGGCTGGATGGAGGGCATTTGCTTGGGTTGAACCAGGTGGATGCGATCGCCGATGCGCTGCATGCTTTTCAGCAGCGGTTGTTGCAAGGCCAAGGAAAAAGCCGTGATGATGTGCCGGAGGTTCTGCAGGCAGCCGCCTTGCAGCCGATGCCAGCCGCTCAACGGCGTGCTTCAGGGTGGGGCAGCTTGTTTTATGGCACTCTGTTGGTGCTCGGTACTCAGGTGTCTGAAGATTTTACTTGCATCGCGGGCGGGGTATTGGCGTCGCGGGGGGTGATCAGCTTTGGACTAGCGGTGATGGCGTGTTTTCTGGGAATCTTCATCGGTGATATCGCGTTGTATGTGGCCGGTTATTGTTGGGGGCGACCGGCGTTGCGGCGCAGACCTTTGCGCTGGTTCCTCAGTGAGCGGGCGGTGTTGCGTTTCGAACATTGGTTCCACCGTCGCGGGGCTGTCATTATTGTGTTGGCCCGTTTTGTGCCGGGGACTCGATTGCCGGCTTACTTTACCGCTGGAGTAACGAAGATACCGTTGCGCAAGTTTTTGGGATATTTTGTGGTAGCCGCCGGTATTTGGACGCCGATTCTGGTTGGCCTGGCGTTTACGTTGGGCGATCGCTTTATGCAGTTTTTCGAGTCGTTTGAAGGCTATGCCTGGGCGGGCTTACTTGCATTTGCAGTTTTTTTCGTGGCGGTGAACAAAGGGTTGGTGCCCTTGCTGTCATGGAGAGGGCGCCGCATGTTGCTGTCTACTTGGAGGCGTTGGACGCGCTGGGAATTTTGGCCCATGTGGTTATTATACCCGCCGGTGATTGTCTACGTCCTCTATTTAGGCATTCGCCATCGGGGGTTTACTTTGTTTACCGCAGTTAACCCGGCGATGCCGGAAAGTGGGTTTGTCGAGGAGTCGAAAAGTGCTATTTTACGCGGATTGGGTGACAATGGCGGGGTGGTTGCCCGGTGGGAGTGGGTCCCCGTGGAAAAGACGCTCGAAGCAAAATTGGCACAACTGGACCAGTTTATGCAGACACACAATTTGGCCTACCCTATTGTGTTGAAACCAGATGTCGGGCAGCGGGGGGAGGGGGTTGCCGTCGTGCATGAGCGCGCAGCCGCCGTCGATTTTTTGCGACGTTGTCCTGTCGATGTTATCTTGCAGCGATACGTGGACGGTGTTGAATACGGAGTTTTTTACTATCGTCATCCGAACCGTACACGGGGAGCCATTCTGGGCATAACTGCAAAGGAGTTTACTCAGGTGGTGGGCGATGGTGAACACACCCTTGAGTGGCTGATATTGAACGATGCGCGTGCGGTCTGCATGGCACCGTTTTTTTTGGATAAGCATGCGGAGCACTTGGATCGCGTGCCCTCAAAAGGTGAACCTTACCGGCTGGTCGACCTGGGGACGCACTGTCGTGGCTCTGTATTCAAGGATGGTGCAGATTTATTGACAGATGCCCTGACTGCAGAGATGGAGCGGATCAGTCAGCGGTATTCGGGGTTTTATTTCGGGCGTTACGATATAAAGGTGCCTTCCGCTGAGCACTTGAGAAAGGGCAACGGGATTCAGGTGATTGAACTGAATGGGGTTACATCTGAAGCGACTTTTATTTACGACCCGCAACACAGCGTGGTGTATGCTTGGCAGACGTTGTGTCGTCAGTGGCGCTTGGCATTTGAGATTGCTGCGGTCAACCGCGCGCAAGGAGCGAAGGTGGCGTCCCTCCGCCGATTGTCAGGTTTGTTGGCGCAGCGGCACGCAAAGAACAAGTTTGAAGCTTAAATGTGTGGAGGGGGCCGTCAATTAAGCAGGAGGCGGCGAATCGGCATCTTCTGCCGCAGCATTCGGAGCTGACGGTGCTGCATGCTCGCCATTGGCAGCCGTTTTTTGATCGTAAATGTAGCCGACACCGTGAATGGTGCGGAAATCATTCAGGCTGCAATGATGGCGACTGAGGGCCTCGCGGATCTTTACAATATATTGATCCAACGAGCGGCTGCGCACATCCGCATGAATGCCCCAGACGGCATGGATCAGACTTCTGCGGGTCAACACTGTGTTGGGATTGGAGACTAAATACACCAGGATGCCCAGTTCCTTCCGCCCGATTTTCTCAGTTTTGCCATCTCCGAAAATGAGTTCCATACGGGTGGGATTGACCTCTGCTCCGCAAAATTTGAACGAATCTTCGGTTAGTTTAGCATTTCTGGTGATGTTGTAATCCTGGGCGGTTTCAGCGCGACGTAGTACGGCTTTGATCCGGGCGATCAACTCGGGAAAACTGAACGGTTTGGTCATGTAGTCGTCGCCGCCCATTTCCAGGCCCTTAACTTTGTTGACCTCGGAACTGGAGGCCGTCAAAAAAATCACCGGAACCTGAATGTTGTTTTTCTTCAGTTCTTCGAATAAAGCAAAACCAGAACTGTCGGGCAAATTCACATCGAGCAGCATCAGGTTGGCAAAATTCTTCGTCAAAAATCGGACGACGTTGGCACCCTTATGATAAACTTGGGTCATCATGCCGGCCATCTCCAATTGCTCGGAAATCATGGTGGCTAGTTCTTTTTCGTCTTCGACAATCAGAATGAGCGGTTTTGGTTTGGGCATAAGATGTGTTTAGTGGAATAAGGTGTGACTCGTCAGAGCGAACAGCATCGCGCAGGCTCTAACACTATCGAGGACAAGTCGGATGGATTTTTTAACTGCAGGACTGGTCGCGTGCATTACTTGGAAATAATCGGCATAAATCCTTGATTTTTAAGCACTATTATAAATTGAAATTACATGATTTGGAGGTGTTTTTCAAATCATAAATTCAAATTTTTTTTACATTTACGAGCAGGTGCTTGCGCACCAATGTTTTGCCGAATCATGTCGGCAAAATATGAAACGAATTTGTTCAGTGCAGGCACCTGTTTTTCAGGGGTGCGGGTTGGCTTTTGCAGAAAAATTCGTGTGTGTTGCCAAATTTTGCTTGTGTTGTTGGAGGTTAAGGAGATTTTCTGATGCACGTGAAACATGAAGATCCATTGCTCATGCTCGGCTTGCCGAAGGGGAGTTTAGAAGCTTCTACCATCAGTCTTTTTGGCAAAGCTGGTTTTAATATTGTGAAGAGTTCCCGCTCTTATAAACCGTCTTTTGACGATTCGGAGCTGGATGGTCGATTTGTTCGAGCCCAAGAGATGAGCCGCTACGTAGAGCACGGTTTTTTTGATTGTGGCCTCACCGGGCATGACTGGATAGTAGAAAATGGTTCAGATATTATTGAGGTGTGTGACTTGGTCTACAGCCGTGCTTCGAATAAAAAGAGCCGCTGGGTGCTGGCAGTGCCTCAAGATTCCGACATTCAATCAGTGGCCGATCTGCAGGGTAAGCGAATTGCGACAGAAGTGGTGCAGCTGACTAAGCAGTTCCTAGAAGAAAAAGGCGTCCAGGCGGAAATTGAATTTTCTTGGGGAGCTACCGAGGTGAAGGTGCCTGATTTGGTGGATGCGATTGTGGATTTAACTGAAACGGGCAACTCTTTACGGGCAAACAAACTGCGAATTATCGATACACTGTTGTATACCAATACTAAATTTATTGCCAACAGGGAAGCCTGGCAACATCCGGAAAAGCGCAAAAAAATTGAATCCATCGCTATGCTGTTACAGGCGGCATTGGCTGCTCACGGTAAGGTAGGGCTGAAGCTGAACCTGCCAAAGGCGCGCTTGCAAGAGCTGGTGGTTGATTTACCCGCCTTGCGCAATCCGACGATTAGTCAGCTTACGGATGAAAACTGGTTAGCGATTGAGACCGTTATCGATGAAGTTGTCGTGCGCGAAATCATTCCACTGCTCAAAGAAAGAGGGGCGGAAGGCATTGTCGAGTATCCGTTGAACAAGGTGGTTGATTGAGCATGGCAAAATAAATGAAAACCACCTTTCGGGGGGTGAAAGGTGGCTTTCTAATGACAGAACCTCTGCTGGGTAATCTGTCTCGCTACTTCGGTTGCTATGCTACGCTACGATTTCGCCATATATCCTACAGGATAATGACTTGGATCAAACGAATAAAAGGGTTTGTGGTTGTTGAGGATACGTTGCTGTTGATGCATTCAAGACAAGTTAAATATCTATGCTGAAGTTTGCATCGGGAACTGGTTATAATATTCACCAAAATACTCTAATTTCAACTAATAATGTGTTAAATTATGTATTTTTTTAGCGGCGGTGAGAAACGTGTGGTAAAAGGTTGAGAGCGCGCCATACGTAGTTGGCTAAATTAATTCTCAACTTATCATCTTTCTTCAATCGCAACTGTTTGTTCGAGGATTTTTTCGATAAACAGCTTGCGCTCTTGCGCTGACATGGACCGAAATTTGTGCCGTGTTTCTTGACGTTTAGCCGCCGGTAGCGAACGCAAATAGCGCCGAATAGCCACCTTTTGTGCAGTGGGAAGCATGCGTAGATCGTTAAAAAGTTTGCTGCGCTTTTCCAGCGGCATTGCTTTTAATGCCTGGATATTTGCTTTAAACCTTTGCCGTTCTTCTGGTGTCATGTTTTCGATGTGCTCAAGCATCCTGCGAATCCTGGCAATTCGCTCGGGTGGCATATCGATAAATTGTTCGATTATCTGCAACTGTTCGCGGTGGTTGGTGCGCATGGCGTGTCCGTGTCGATGCTTGTTTTCATTCCGTTCACCCGGTATTTCCCGGTCAGCTCGCACGTCCGCAGGGGTGTTGTCGGCGGGTGGTTGAGCCTGCACTGTTAATGGGTGCAGACTTCCAGCGATCGCCAGGCATATAATCGGCAGCAGTTCGTGAGGGTAGACCGCTGATAACCACCTGCCCGGAGTGGTTGGCGCAGGCGTTGGTGTATGTGGGCTCTGTTGTCGTTTGCGACTCCAGTGCCTGAATATTTGTTTCATGTGGTAGTATGGCTGTGCGGTAAAATACATATTGACGGTTGTTTGGGATTATTCGCTCAACAACGCCAGGCTTTCCCAAACGCTGTTGTCTTCGCTTAAATTCGACAGTTCCAGCAATGCCTCGTCCATCGCCAGCCACTCATCGATGATCTCGATTTCAGCTGTGGAAATGCGGTCATCGGAGCGCAGGAAGCTGGCTGCCTCGGCCACCTGCAGTGCATCCGTTTCGAGTGAAACAGGCGGCGGGGCCGTAGTTGGATCGATAACCTTTTTATCAGGGGGTGTGCTCACGGCTGTAGATCGGCTGGCAAGCAATGCTTGGTTGTCTGCTATGCCGCGGTTGAACATCCAGGTGAATGCTATCATCATGGCGGCCAGTGTTGCTGCCATCGTTCCCAAAGCAAACACCCAGCTCGGTAAACCCATGATGGTCGGGGTTTGCGTTTGAGACCTTGCAGTTGTGAACACCCGATCGGTAAAATCCGCAGCGGGGTCGATTATCTGGCGAGCGAGCAGATGGTCCAATGCATTGTCAATATCCGTCGCACTCTCCTTTGCGCCGCGTTGTTTGACCAGCGTATTTTGCACAAAATCCTCACTTGGCTCAATTGGCTGGCGCCGCAATAATGCGTCTATATCAGGCGTGTCGTGGTTAGGGTGTGTGTGCATAAAAATCTTGCAGTTCTTCTTTAAGTTTTTGGCGGGCGCGATGAATCCAGCTTTTGACGGCGGCGGCAGATGCATCCATTGTCTGCGCAATCTCTTCGTAGCTGAGCGCCTGTTGTTTGAGTAACAGAATCGCAGTTTTCTGCTTTTCCGGCAGCGTCTGCAAGGCCCGCATGAAAGCTTCTTCGATTTCAAAGTAGGTGTATTCGTTTTGACCGTCAGGAGTCTGGGTGAAGGCGGCTGGATCAGTGGCTTCCTGGGGCTTCCTGTTTTGGCGGCGTATTTCGTTGATGAGTAAATGCCTGCCGATGTGAAACAGAAATGTCGAAAACTTCGCGGTCGGTTCATAGCGTTCTGCGGACCGATAGAGTTTGATGAACGTCATTTGGGCGAGATCCTCTGCAAGCTCAACTGATTGCGTCGAGCGGTAAAAAAAATTGATCAGCGGCTTCTGCCACTTCCTGATAATGACGGCAAATGCATTTTCATTTCCCGCAGCGGCTTCACGCATAGTGCGAATATCTTCATCTTCAATCTCTTGCTTGCTCGGCATGGCAGCAAACTGAACTAGATTACCGCGGTCTTTGAGCCAAGCGTTATTTATGATGTAAGGAGATACCTGCATATTATTTTCCTGGGTAAACTCGAATCTCTCACCAGAGTTGCAGCAGTATGGTTCAGGTTCAGGCAATAGCAGTGCCAAACGCAGCCATGCGAATACAGCTGGGTAAACACCGTGTAAATTCGGATGGCAAGTTGCGTGCCGATATGGTCGGTCATGGGCGATTATGCTCGATGAGTGTTGAGATATTCGGGTTAACCCCCATAAAGGCGTAATAGTTGCACCAGAGGGCAAATGTTCGCTTATTCACAACACTTCGTGAACAAGCTGCGAGTAAAATTGATTAACTATTGATTGCGCTCCACGAGCAATTCGTTAGTGTCTCGTCTCGAGGGTACACCGTGCACACAATAGAATGAAAAGTATTTCAAGCACAATATCTAGTGTGTGAAACAAAAAAAGATCACTATATTTAGGGGTCTGCATTGACATTGAGCGGCATCAAATTAAATTTTTCCACAGTTGACTTGGGGCCTGTTTGCAGGCTCGGTTCATTCATTCGGAAGTAAATTAACCTCAAGAAGGAAACCTTGTTTTAGAGCACTGAACGCGTATGGATACGACAACGATTACTATAGGAAATAAGACATTTGAATTAGACCGTCGGAAAGCAGAAGAGGCTTTTGCTGCGAAACGGATTATCAATGGCCGCGACACGATGTTTTTCAATATTTTGCCGGTGAAGTATCAGTGGGCCTATGATTTGTACAAAACCATGAAGGCCAACCACTGGGAGCCGGAAGATGTTCCGATGCAGAAGGACTGCGAACAGTGGCGTGACAATTCCGGTGAGATCACCGACATCGACCGCTGGATCATCAAAATGGCGATCGGTTATTTTTCTGCTGCCGAGGGCATTGTCGGCGACAATATTCAGCATGTTTGCCGCGAAAAAGTGACGGCCCCTGAGTTGAAACTGGTTTTGGGACGACATGCCCACGAAGAGAACATTCACGCGGACTCTCTGGTCTACATGATCAGCTCGTTAGGTATCAATCCGCACGAGTGCGAAGCCATGTTTGAGGACATTCCGACAATTCGGAAAAAGACGGCTTTTGTCGTGAACAACTCCCGGGCGTTGCGCGAAGGGTTGGATTTAACCACGATCGCGGGAAAGCAGGAGTTTGCCAGAAACACATTCCTGTTCGGTCAGTGTATGGAGGGCACTCAGTTTTATGGTTTGTTTGGTATGGTGTTGTCGCTTTATCGGCAAAACAAGTTTCCCGGTGTCGGTCAAATGTTCCGTTACACGCTGCGCGACGAATCCAATCATATTCAGGTCTTTCGCAATTTACTGATGGATTTGGCCGAGGAAAATCCTGAAATTTGGACCCAGGATTTCCGGGTGACATTGACGGATATGATGCAAGAGGCGGTGGCATTGGAAAAAGAGTTTATTGATGATTGCCTCCCGATGAACGCTCTGGGGTTAAGTTCGGAAGAATTTAAGCAATACATTGACTACATTGCTGACCGCAGGTTAGAGGGGGTTGGACTGGCGCCATTGAATCCAGGCGTCAAAAACCCATTTCCCTGGTTGGCTGAAATGATGGACATCAATAAAGAGCAAAACTTTTTTGAAGGACGTGTAACCGAATATCAAAAAGCGTCTGCATTGGAGGCGGTCGATGACGACGATCTTTGATCGCTTGCAATTACTTATTTCGGATAGGCCATAACGGTAAGGGGAGGTTTACTCTAAAGAGTAAGGACTCCCCTCAATTTATACTGACAAACAGCATGCACAATGCCATATGCCAGGCCGAATTCGAGCTTGAAAGGGAGTGTTCATCAGCAGACGTGCTGCGCGAGGCATCACCGTCGAAAGTGGATAGCTTCAAGCATCATTTAGATACGTTTAAGTCTTTTCAAAAAAAGACACTGATATGGGAGCGTGATTTCGGGGAAGGGGTTCAACTGCCGGTATACGTCAACGAATTCTGGACGGCCAAGCAGCGGCAAGGCAGTCGCCTCCACGAAGTCTCGTACCGAGCATGCTTTAAGCCGCAACTGCCATCGTTTTTTATCGAGCGACTGACGCGACCGGGAGATGGGGTGTACGACCCTTTTATGGGGCGCGGCACAACTCTGGTCGAAGCCGCATTGAACCAGCGGATTCCTATGGGGTGTGACATTAATCCGTTGAGTGACGTGTTTGTCAGCGCGCGTTTGGAGTTGCCAAGCATAGAGGACGTCGTTCAGCGCCTTGCAGTCATCGATTTTCAGGCGGTCACGCCCGACAGGGATGACTTGCTCGTGTTTTATCACCCGAAAACATTGCAGGAAATTTGCAGTTTGCGGCATTATTTTCTAACCAAAGCAGAGGGTGCAGGTTTAGATGTCGTGGATAAATGGATACGACTGGTTGCAACGAATCGGTTGACGGGACATTCCACTGGCTTCTTTTCAGTTTATTCATTACCGCCGAACCAGGCAGTCACTGTAAAATCGCAACAGCGAATAAATGCGAAGCGCAACCAAGTTCCTCCTCGTCGTGATGTGCCTGCAATCATTCAGAAAAAAAGCAAACAACTGCTGAATATCAGTGCAAAAGAGCGCGAAACGTTGCTGGCTTATGGCAAGCAGGGCAAAACGGTGATTGGTTCCTGTGACCAGACAGATGCGCTACAGTCGAACAGTGTTGATCTGGTGGTGACCTCTCCACCATTTTTAGACGAGGTGGATTACAGGACCGATAATTGGCTGCGTTGTTGGTTTAACGGGATTGATGAGCGTACAATTCCCATGTGGGTTTTGCGGAAGCCTGAAGATTGGCAGGCAAAGATGACGGCAGTATTGCGTGAGTTAAAACGCGTCCTGAAGCCCGGCGGTAGCATTGCTTTTGAGGTGGGCGAGGTGCGCAAAGGGAAAGTGAAATTAGAGGATTGGGTCGTGCCGGCTGGTGTGGCAGCGGGTCTTAAACCCGAGTTACTTTTGATCAATTCTCAAGTGTTTACCAAGACCTCAAATTGCTGGGGGGTCAGTAATCTGGAAAAAGGCACGAATTCCAACCGGATTGTATTGTTTTCCAAATTATAAAATAAGGTTTGTGGTTGATTTTAACCGAACGAATCATGGGCATTAGCCGAGACGGTTACGCTCGCAGTGATCATTCGACCATCGATTGCGTATGCCTGCTTCACGTTGGCACGCGTCCAGTTGAATCTGTGTAAATCAAGATCTTAGAATGCTCAGGTAGTATCTTTTTTTGCATGCCATGCGATCGTTTGCGGCCCCAAAATCTTGTGTTGCAGCATGTCTGTTTGCAAGCATGCCTTGCTGCTGTGTGGATAAATCATCGAATATTCCAGGGAGACTGAGCAGTTACAAAAATATTGCACCTTTATGGGATTTTTTTAATATTAAATAAATAAAGCTAAGCTCACATATTCATCTGGATTAAACTTTGATCAGATCTCTGACAACAAAATGCCTCGAATGTTTACCTCAAGTTAGTTGGGCACTGGCGACATGCTTGTGGTTGGTATCTGCAGGCTCATTTCTACAGGCGCAGACTATCGATGATTTTGAAGGTGCCAAAGATACTGCATTCAATGGCAAGTGGCTTGCCTGGGGAGACAGCGAACTGAGGCAAGCAGCAACGGGCCTGATTGGGCCCGGATATGATTCCGATACGTCGCGTCGTCTGGTGCAAAAGAAGGGGCAGTGGTGGGGCGTCGTCGCACAGAAAGTGTTTGATTCTGTGGTCGATATAAGCGATTACGCCAGTTTGCAATTTTGGTGGCGCAGTGATTACGACGACGCAGTGAGGAGTTTGGACGTGAATCTCGTGTTTGCCAATGCTGCGGGTGCAGAGGTCATCTATTCGCTTAAAGAATCGCTTGAACCAAAGTTGCAGCAGGGTTTTGCAAGTTGGACTTTATTGACAATTCCCTTAGTCGAAACTCATTTTGATGTTGAGCTTCGTGGAGACTTTGATCTGACCCGTTTGCAGCGGCTCGAAATCCTTATTCGCAACAATGGGGCGCCCGCCAACGAGAAACGGACGGTTTATTTCGACAATCTAACGTTGCGGGAAGCCACTGCTGCGCCAACTGCAACTGAATCCGACGAGGTGCGTGTATATGTTGCAGAAGCGGTCGACAACAATCGGTTGGACGGTGACGAGGCGTACCCTGCCCCAAAGGAGTTGCATATGGACGCGCTCTATCGCGATTGGGCTGCACGTTTTCCGAACGCCGAGCTGTCCGATCCAGAGGCTGATTATGATTTGGATGGATGCAGTAATCGCAAAGAGTGGCTGTTTGCGACGGACCCCACCGACGCAGAGGCCTGTGAACCGATCATTTTGACACTCGATGAGGGGCTGGGAGCTTTTACCTACACGCGACGTGCACAAATGGGGGATCGGTTGACCTATTCGATTTGGTTTACGCGAAATATGCAGGTCGAAGATTGGGCTGAAGATAAGGCCGCGATGCAGGAAGTCGAAGCAACGAATGCTGCCGACGTGGAGACGGTGCAGGTGGCGTTGGGCCCGACCGTTCTCGTGGATGCTGGCGTGTATGTGCAAGTCCGCGCGCACATACGTTGAGCGATTGCGTTAACGTCCGGCTCGTCTGCTGCTGTCTTTAGCCCGAATGGCACTCGTTTAAGCAACTCTTGAGCGTGGGGCATAGGTTCTAAAATGCTCAAAATATTGATCCCTGCTAGCTCACCGCCAATGATCGCAGCAAGCTTGTTGGCAAGGGCTAAGGTCTCTTTTCGGGCGTGACCGCTGTAGATGCTGATGCTTTTACCCTGATACAAAATTTGGCAAATATGCCCGTGGGCAGCATTCGTTCTTCGCGGACCCGCCAAAGGTGGCTGGGTTTTGCCGCGGACTCGATTCACGTCTTCAAAACGAAATCGTATGGTTTGGAAACCGTTCAGGCATACTTTTTTAAACATAATTTTTTTAAATTCTGAGATCGGCTGTGAAGCTGCGATGCAGAAAAAATTACACAATTGCGGCCCATAAGAGCACGCCTCCTGTAAGAACAAGAATCGTGGTGATGATGATGTCGGTGTCGCTACTTACAGCACCGTAAAAACAAACCCAGCTCAGGATCGCCAGAAGAATGCCGAGTAGCATCTGGCGTTATCCTAATCCAATGTCTTTCCACATGTGCGACGTATTTAACCACAGTGATACAATAACGTTTTCCAAATTAAAACAAATTTAATTGATCGCCATCGTTCTCTGCAGGCCTACTTTCCCTTACCTTATGATTGCGGGAAGGGGCAGTCGCAACGGCAGGGGCGGACGAGTCATTGAGGGCGGTTTGGAGCACGTTGCCTTCGGTTTCCAGTTCTTCTAAAATTTCTTTGGCGCGGGCGATCACTTTACTGGGCAAGCCCGCCAGGCGTGCTACTTGAATCCCGTAGGAACGATCGGCTGCACCGGGGATGACCTGGCGTACAAAAATAATGGCATCGTTCCACTCTTTTACCGAGACGGAGTAGTTACGCAGGCGTTTGAGCGACTTTTCTAATTGAGTGACTTCGTGGTAATGGGTGGCAAACAGAGTGCGGGGACCTTGCGCATGCTCACCGTGTAAATATTCAATTACGGACCAGGCGATGCTCAAGCCATCGTACGTGCTGGTGCCACGGCCGATTTCATCGAGAATGATCAGACTTTTTACCGATGCATTGTTGAGGATGTTCGCGGTTTCATTCATTTCGACCATGAAGGTGGAGTTGCCCCGCGCCAGTTCGTCACTGGCACCGACGCGGGAGAAAATGCGGTCCACCAGACCTATATGGCACCGTTTTGCTGGCGTCCATGCGCCGACCTGTGCCATCAGGGTTATCAAGGCAACTTGCCGAATGTAGGTCGACTTACCCGCCATATTGGGGCCAGTAATGAGGGCAATTTGTTCTTCGCTGGCAGATAGCCAGGTGTCATTGGGCACAAAAGCATCGGCCCCGGCCATGCCGTGACGGTCGGCTTTGAGCATTTGTTCCACCACGGGGTGACGCCCTTGTTCGATCTCCAGGCGATCGCTGTCATCCAGGGTGGGGCGGCAGTAGTCCCAGTTGCGCGCTTGTTTCGACCAGCCGATGAACAGATCAATTTCGGCCAGGGCGAAGGCCGTATCGTGTAAGGCGTCAGAATGTTCGAGCACGCGGTCAATCAATTGGCGGAACAGTGCCGCTTCGCGCGCCAGTGCCTTTTCTTCGGCGTGCAGGATTTCTTTTTCTTTGGTGCGCAATTCTTCGGTGACATAGCGCTCGGCATTGGTCATTGTTTGTTTGCGGATGTAATGCTCGGGAACGAGTGATAAGTTGGCCTTGGTGACTTCGATGAAGTAGCCGAAAGCACCATTGTATTTGATTTTTAGATTTTTGATCCTGGTGTGCTCCTGTTCCCGCTTTTCGAGATCAGCGATCCAGGTTTTGTTGTTGCGTGTGAGGTTGCGCAACCGATCCAGCTCGGCGTCAAATTGGTCACGAATCACGTTGCCGTCTTCAATTTTGGAAGGCACTTCATCTGCAATGGCACGCTGGAGAAGCGCGCGTAGGTCCGTAAAGAGGTGAATGTGCTGGCGCAGGTCCGGGATGGCCTGGCCGCTGATGGCCTCAAGGTGTTGGACGATGGCGGGCAAGGCGTCCACCGTATCGCGAATGCCTCCCAGTTCGCGCGGATTGCGGATGCGATTTTGCAGGCGCCCCAGGATGCGGGCAATGTCGCGAATATGTTTGAGCGCATCCTGGATGTCGCTGGCCAGGCTGGGGGCGGTAATGAAATCGGCCACGCATTGCTGGCGGCGGTGGAGTTCGTCCAAGTCGCGCATCGGAGCAGCCAGATACTGTTCGAGTAAGCGTGCACCAGCAGCAGTGACGGTGGCGTCCATGGCTTCGAGGAGGGATCCCTGGCGGGTATTTTGGGCGGATTTAAAAATCTCTAAATTGCGCAGAGTGGCCGGATCCAGCAGCAAGGTTTCGAGCGTGCGATACTCTTTTATTTTGCGCAGGTTTTCAGGCGGCTGGCACAAATTGTCGGTGGCGTATTGAATCAGGGCACCTGCTGGCCCGAGAGCAGGGTGGTCGCGCCGTACCCCAAAGCCGTCGAGGTTGAGCACTTTGAGGCTCTCTTTTACGGTGTTGGCGCCGCTGTGTACATCGAACTGGAAATCGGCCAACAGGGTTTGTGGACGTTCGGTGCAAAAGCGATCGAATGGTTCGTGCCATGCGCCCAGTTTCGGGTCGTGGGCCCAGGCGGTGCTCACTTTTTCGGGCAACAGGATCTCTTTGGGATCAATCGAGTTAAACACCGATAATAAATTTTCCGGGTGTGGATCGGAGGCGATTTGAAAGTCGCCAGTGGACAGGTCGAGCCAGGCCGCGTGAAAGCCGTGTTTATCGGCGGTCAAGGCTAGCAGGTAATGGTTTTTACGCGCATCGAGTTGATTTTCTTCTAAGGCAGTGCCAGCGGTGAGAATGCGCGTGAGTTCGCGTTTGACGAGTTTGCCCGCTTGCGGTGTCTCGACTTGGTCGACAATGGCCACTTTATACCCCGCAGCGAGCAACTTCGGAATATAGGAAGCAGAGGCATGATAAGGGATGCCGGCCATGGGATAATTCTGGCGTTTGGTCAGGGTGATGCCGAGGACCCGTGCCCCTTGTTCCGCATCGGCGTGAAACAGTTCATAAAAATCACCTAGTCGAAACAGCAGTAAGGTATCGTCCGCCAGTTCGTTGCGATACTTCCAATACTGCTGCATCATTGGAGTTTCTTTTTTCGCAGCCATCATCGGCCCCTACTCTGGACAATAGACTGGAAATATAAAGGCAAAAAAATCGCTGCCGGCGGGCGAGAGCCAGGCCGGATGCAGTTCAGGTGGACGTTCATTTGCCGCGATGATCGGGGTTAACCCGAAGAAAATGAACGAATCGGTTAGTGTGTGGGGTTGCGTTTGGTTATTGCAGTATGGCCGCGCTGCTCAATTGCAGATATTGGCGGTAGGTCTCCAATTGCTGTGCAGTGAGGATTTCCTCTAATGCTGATAGCTTGGTTTGCAGGAAAGCTTTGTCGTCAAAGATATCAGCAGAATCGTATAAGGCTAAATAAATGCGGTCTTTTTGATCTTCATCGAAATTGAATAAGGTTTGCAGTTCACTTAAGCCCTGGGTTGCTTGCCGACTGCTAACAGCATCTTTTTTCTCGTAGTGGTAGTTCGCGAGTGCCTGTTGTTGCTCAGCAGTTAAAACTCGATGCATGTGTGCCCTATATGCGTCGGGCATATCTTCGATGGAACCTGAATATTGCTCAAAGAAATTGGTTAAGGTGCGATACTGCCCAGCAGAGATGCCCGCTTTCGTGGTCAGTGCAAGGTTGAATTGTTCCTCCTGCCGTGCTGCAAACGCCATTGTTTCCTCAGCACTGTACGTTTCGGTCGTTTCAACTAGTTCAACTATCTTATTTTTGATAAGCTGCTGAGAGATATTTTTACAACAAAATCTATGGGAGGACATTGTAAAACGCTGTGGCCTTTCGAATTCGAGGAAAACTTTGATATCTGTGAGATTTCTTCGGTTCGATTGGCCACGACGTCTACAAATTTAAATTATTTAATAATTAAAATAATTAAATTTTATAATTTAAAATAAATATAAATGTGTAAGATAATTGAATGTAGACTGGCATAGCGCATGGGTGGGAGTGCGGCGGCACGCCGCCTTGTTTAGCCGCGACCTGTGACCGCAGGCGAAAGCCGATCGGATCAAAAATAGGCACTCATTTATGAATGAAGAGCAGGTCATCTCACTGCATTTCCCAAAGCATGCTATTTATCTATGCCAGCCGCAAACGCCCCTTATACCGTTGGCGTTGTGCTGGTAGTAACGTGGGTAAAGGTTGATGGCGGCTGGTGGCGTAGTGACTGGCGATGTAGGTGCGCACGCGATCTTTCAACTCCATCCAGCGTTCCCATTCGAAGTCAGGCGCAAAGCAGATATGATTGAGAATGCTTTTCCATTCCAGTTCGGCCCGTTCGATGTCGCCGGCGTGCAACGTTTCACTTAAAAACTGGGATTTTGCATGCGGAGAAGCTTTAATTGCGGCGAGTACTTCGGCTGCGCCGTTACCATAAGCAACGGGGATACCGTGTTCGAGGTAACCGCGACAGGTCATGCCCCGGTAAGTGATGCGGCAGATATCGGCGAGTCGACTGCTGGTGTTTTCGTGTTCTTCGAAGCGGTGTCCGGCTCTCAGGTTGGCCAGGTCAAAAATGAGTTGGGTCAGATCGTAGGTCGGGTCCTCTAATGCGGCTGCGATGGCAAGGCCTTCACCGTGATTAAAAAAACTGAAAATAACTCCGCGCCGCGTAGGGTGTTTATGGTTATCAATGAGCCCCAGCGCATACCATGTTTCGGCGGTGAGTTTCGGCGCAGATGTGTGTTCGCTGCGGGTCAGTTCTGCGAAGGTCGGAAACAAGGATGGATCGACCTCGCGATAGGGTGGGTTAATAAGAGCATTGCCTTGTTTATCGATCCGGGCAAACACAGTGGCTTCGGAATAATCCAACCGGGCTGAAATTAAATTGTTTTGTTCGACAATTTCATGGGCCTGCCCACCTTGGGTGAGATAGGGGAGCAGCGGCAGGATCTTTTTTTCAAACAAATCGAGGTCCCAGTGTTTGCCAGGTGTCCGTTGGTCGGTGTCGGCGGTTTTGTAGTAATTCCGCAGAGCGCGTTGCAGCCATTTGGTCAGTACGACTTCCCGGGCGTTGCGCTGCACAGGAAAGGTCGCCAGCGCTACTTGACGTCCATAGAGGCGTCGGCCGTCTTTTTTTATTTTGCACAGGTTGCCCACGTCCAGACCTTGGAGTATTTGCGGATCTCTTAAGGCAGGTTTCCATTTCGTGTTGTGGTACAGCAATGCTTCACCCAGTTTTACCTTGCGCGGAGCTGTTTGGCGTTCCCAGTCACCTGCACCGTTCATCATTTCGGTGAGTTTTGGGCGTTTTTGCGCTTTGTGGGGAAGGTGTTGAATCGGATTTTTATTCGGTTTTGGCGGGGTGAAGCGCTTCAGGCCTAAGCGCATGGGAGATTCAGTAAAGAGGCGTTCGCTCAGACCTTCTGCAGCCTCTACGGGGTGTTCTCCATTGACAACAGCATTGTGCATAAATGCGAGGAAACTGGTCCAGTCGATTTGGTGACTGCGTTTGATGCTGATGGGGTGCGCTTCGGATAAGCGCGGTTTGCCGGGAGCCACTAAAATATACCCGCGTTTATCCATACCGCGTCGCCCGGCACGCCCAAACATCTGCAGCAGCTCATCTGCGCGCACGAATTGCGATTGGCTGCCCATTTGGTATTCACGGTCGGTGACGATAACCGATCGCATACTGAAATTGATCCCCGCACCGAGGCCCGTGGTGGCAACCACCACCCGTAGTTGTCCGGCTTTTGCTAAAGGCTCTACCAGGCCGGCGCGTTGTGGGTAGCTCAAGCCGCTGTGATGAAACGCAATGCGATTGCGCAGCATTTTGCCCAAGGGGTCTCCGGCGATGGCTTTTTGCTCAGGTGTGAGTTCGAGCCAATCGGGTATGGGGATGGCAGCGGATAGTTGGCGGGCAAGATCTTCGGCGACTTTGCGTCTCGGGGCAAATACGAGAATGGGCCCGAGGTCGGCCAGCAGGGCACGGGTGATGAGCCGCGGCCAGAATCCACGGATGCGGGTTGGGATGCGCTGCGGCAGGGCATCCATGTGGATTTCCTCTTGCGGGACCGGTCGCTCTTGTTTGTAGACCATAACGGCGTCGCGCCCGATGCGTTTGAGCCAATTGACGACTTTGTGTGGATTGGCCACACTGCCGCTAAGCATCAGGATTTGTGTCCCCGGTGGTGCCAGGGCGATGGCCAGTTCGTAGTGGGTGCCTCGAGATGCATCCGCCAGCATTTGGTATTCGTCGATGACCAGGATGCCAGGCCCCTGGCCTTTCAGCAGCTTGCTCTTTTGGGTTTCCAGTGTCGCAACAATGATCGGAGCGTCTAAATTTTCGGCAATGTCTCCGGTGGCGATGCCGACATTCCAGCCTCGGCCCTGCCACTCGTTGCGCTTATCATTGGCCAATGCACGGGTGGGCACTGTGTAGATGGCCTGGCGCTTGAGGCCGGCCTGCACCAGCAGTTCGAAGATGTAGGTCTTTCCCGCACCGGTGGGAGCATGGACGACGACGTCCCTGCCGGCTATCAGGTGCTTGGTGGCCTCTTGCTGCCAAATGTCTGGAAATTTAATGCTGTTCTCTACACCGTTCAAACGCTGGTGATTGTCTGGTAAGATTCAACGGTTGCCAACTATAAAAGCTGGCAAATGGAGGTCACCGAGTCGTCCTTCTTTCTGGTGGAGAGAGTGTAATGATAAAGGCGTTGAGCATTTCGAATATCTCTTTCAATGCTGCAGGTGGTAAGTTTGCATCATGCCGGAAATCTACACGCAGACAATACAAGCGTTGTTAATACTCCAATCCAGTAAAATAATCACGACAAAAAGCCGGGGTAGGGGAAGCAATGCCTGCAATAATCGCAGCCGCGATTTCAGTCGGGATATGACTGTGGCTCGTTGGTAACACGGGTTCGATAAGGGCGTAGCCCGGATTCATGGTCTCGACTTTTAAGTCAGCAACCAGTTGATCGATTTCTGTCTGACGCTTTTCTTGTGCCAGCGTCATTCGAATAAGTGTCTCCTCGCTGTCTTCAATAACTGGAGTGTGAAATTTTATTTGCTTCAGCAATGACTGCATGCCTGCAATACTTTTGAAAAATTTCTCAACAGAGCTGCGCGCCAGCCCACAGTTTTTAATGACAGCAAATGTTGGGGAACGAACTGGTCGGGTTTATCCGTCTTCCTGCATCCTTTCGAGCACGATAATGAAAGCTTCTTTTAGTTCGTCAATAATCTTGATGATAACGGAATAATTTCTGTGTTCGCTCAGCAAGATCATTTTATTAATGACGGTTTCAATCTCATTGGCGTCAAAGTAGGCAGTACTCGCTTTAATGGCCAAGGCAATGCTTTTGATTAAATCATGGTCTGATTGCGTAGTTGCCTGTTCAAGCTGGGCGATCATTTCGGGGGTGGTCTTTATGAAGTTACGCTTGAGCTGAACGATTGCGTTTTCGGCAACCTCATGAGGGGGGTTATCGTGTCGACTTTCGGGAGAGCGCTTGCCGGTCAAATGGATGAGTGCACTGATTTCGTCACTCGACAGAGGTTGAACATCGTTGTGCGCAGGCTGTACGGCGAACCGATTGATCTCAGCATTGGCGTACTGCGTAGAGGCATCGGATTGCATGCGATCGCAAGGGACTTTGGCAGTTTTCGGGTCGTTGGCAGGGACGCCCGTATTCTTTTTTTCAGCCAGGGCACACTTTAGCGCCAGATTGAGATCACTTGCATTAATAGGTTTGGTTATAATGTCATTGATATTGAGTTTGGCAATACAGTCCTGAATGTCTGCGTGCTGCAAATCCGTCATGCCGATGGTGTATACCTGCTTGGGCAAGGTGAGATTTAAGGCCTTTTTGAGGGTTTCCAGCCCCTTACGTGTGGTCAAATCGATCAACAGGATGTCAACATCATGCTCGTTCAAGTGTTTGATGGTCAACTCTCCCGTTCTGACACTGGTGAAATGATGACCGAGTGCGCGAATGGTTAGTTTGATGATTTGCTGATTTACGAAGGAATCATCGGCGACCAGTATTCTGAGGTGATCTTCGTCGTCGAGTTCGCAATTGAGAGCCTTGGAGTCGTCTATGTCCAAGTTGTCGCTTGCAACCTCATGATTGGTTGTTTCGAGACGGAGGGTAAAAAAGAACAGTGCACTGCGGCCGGGACGTTCGTGGGACCATATTTTCCCTCCCATCATCGCGATTAAAATGCGGCTTACCGACAAACGCAGTTTATATTCGTGGGAGTTTTTCAGCAGGGTGCGATCGATTGGGGTGAGCGGGGTGGTGTAACATTTTTCAATTACGTGGCTATCGGGTTCATCGTGATCTTTGACGGTGAATTCCAGCAGCGCATTTGAGGATTCGTCGCGCAGCCGTTTTATGCGGACGAAAATATCGCCGGTATTGTTATTGAGCAGAGCATTGACTATTAAATTAAAGAGGATGCGCTCAATCCGTTGGGCATCGCCTGTTAGATAGTCGGGAACCGATGGATCGATGATGGCATGGATGCGGACGCGTTTATCTTTTGCCAGGGGACGCAATTGGTGAAAGGCCCGATTGACGATTTGCTGGCAGCGGAAGGGTGTGCGATCGAGGATGAGGTCGTCGGATTCCGCACGTGTCGAGTCGAGAATATTTTCGATAGTTGTCAGCAACGCATGTGCAGTGCTCTGAGCATTTTGCGAAAAGACTTGTTGGGTATCGCCAAAGGCGGTTTTGAAGAGATAATCGAGCATATTCATGATACTTTTGAGGGACGTTTTCATGTCGAAACCGACCGTGTCCATGAGCTCATTTTTTAGGGCGCGTGTGGTTTGCGCTTTGACGGTGAGTTTACCGGTTTGCTCGATTTTTTTATGCAGTTTGTGATTCAGGTGTTCGATTTTTTCGTTGGCTAGCAGGAGTTGGTCCTTGGCCAACTTTAGCGTGCTGATGTCATCGGCAAGACAAAAGCAAAATGCTTTTCCTTCGACGTGAACGTAGTGATACCTGTTTTCAACGCGAACGGGAGCCCCGTCCTTCCGTATAAAATCGGTTTCCAGCGGGTATTCTCCATGTTTGCGCAGGTGTTGCCAAAAGGTTCTCCATGTTTGTTTGGAAAACTGCGTGTCGATATCAAAGATGCCGGTGCCGACTAAATCTGCCTCTTTATAAAGCAATACTTTACACGTCCGGGGATTAGTTTCGATGATGTTGCCTTCTTCGTCCAACACGAAAAAGAGGAGCCTGGCTTGTTCCAGGATGTAGCGATATTCCTGAGTGGATACGTATTGCTGTGCTTGTGCCTGTGCAACAGCCTCAAGTGCAGCGTTGAGTTGGCAGCATTTGCGTTTCAATTGCAGGGTGCGCACCCAAGCAGCAATCGCCAGTCCAACCAGCAAAGCAGTGACAATCCAAAAACCCATACTGATACCTCTAAGTCGGCGTTTCTATCAGGAGCTAAAGTTTTTACCGTGATTGTCGGTAGGTATCCGGTTGTTTTATCCACTTAGCTCGGGCAGGTCACAGGGGATTGCCGTTTTTTCGCTTTAGCGTCGCAAGTTCAAGCTTTGGAACCGGCTGATTGCAGGGAAGGTCCGGTTGGGTAGCGGCGGGCGCAGGTTCAACTCCCTGTCAATTTCATCTATAACGGGTTCCAGATAATCGTGAATCCATTCAAAATCCCGAGTAACTTCGGCCAAATTGTGCTCCCCTGTCCAGGGGAAAAAATCTGAGATCAAATACTCCTCCAGCCAGAGCGGTTTTCCTGCTTTGAGGGAGATTGCTCTGAGGAAATCTTGCATGTAGCTTTTTGGCATCTGCGCCGTGGGAACCAGGTGCGCACCGGCATGAACCGCACCGAAGGATCTGTCAGCTCGCTTCGCCGGTACCAACGGATTCATGGTTACATCATGCCCGTGATGCCAGATTGCATCCGCTAAATCAAGTTCGGCTATTGCCGCGTCCTCAAGCTGTCCAGCAGATTTGAATGAATTAATCGGGTGTATGTGAACAAAATTCTCCGATTCGACAAAGCCACCCCCAATGAATTTACCCAATTTTCCTTTTTTGAATGCGTGTGCAAATGCACGGTGATCCCACTTCATCGTTTCCATCATTAAATGGGTATGGCCGGGCAAAGTGGTCTGGGTTCTTCTGACGCCCATTCCCGGTTTTTTTGCATAGCCTAACGAGAGGTGGCCTTTGCCTACCGGCGGCGTATCAGCTATCGCATAGTTGGCATATATGAAGCGTCTCTGCGGTGTGCTTTCTCTATTGCCGATCACATGAAACAGGTCCTCTTCGATCCATCCAGTCGGGTCAGTAGCTCTAAATGGGCTGTTGCTCACATAGCAGTATCTATTTTGGGCGACGATACTGTGAGCTTTTAAAAAGGGGTCGGGTCCAGTAAACAGGCCAATTTGAGCATCATGAATGCGTCCATTCATATGATGCATATTGGCCGACGCAATAGTTTCATGGCCTGTATACCCCCGGGTTTTTTCTATGTGGGCTGCGTTGCTTAAATCTTGAGCTACACCCGTCGCTTGCGAGCGCTGTCCCCATGGGTCAAAGCGAACGGTGTCTTGCTCAGTACTCGAACCGCTGATCGTGCGGACAGGACTGCCGAGGTGATCTTTGATGATGTAGGTATGTTGCAGGGCATCGATCTGGGTGAAATCCGTTTGAATGTCGGGGCTGTAACCTTTCGCACGTATGTGGGCGACTGAGTGATGAAGATGTGGCTCTTCCAGCGACCACAGGCGATGTTCTATTTCACCCACGTAAAACGTTTTGCGCCCATCTGCATGTACGCGTAAATAACGAGCGCACGAAGGTGCGTAAAAGAAAACTTCCGGGTCGTTGTCGCTCTGTTGAATGTGAGTGGGCCTGTTTTTAAGCCCCATAACAATTGTCTGCTGGTTCGCCAGTGCTTTGTTGTGCACACGATTGCCCGCAGTATCGTAGGTGTAATCTCCTATGTCCGCGTTGTGCTTGCTGGTTCCCACGTGTGTCGGTGTATAGGGACTATCTGCGTGAGACATGCAGATGGAAGTAGACAGCAACAACAAAAATGAGTGAGATATAGGCATGGTAGCAGTTTGACGAAGGAAGCACAGCATCATGAAATCATATTGTAAACATAAAAATGTTTACAGGAGTAAAAATAATAGTTTTATTTTAAATATATCGTCGAATAATAATAGCAAAAAGCCTGCATCGAGGATACAATTATCTGCAGAAATAAATATAAAAGCAACTGATTCATAAAGGCTTATGCAGTAATGACAACATGTTTTGCTACCGATTTATCATTCATGCATGTAGGGTTTTTTTTACGCCTATTTTGGTGAGGATTGTTTGAATGCTTTTACTAATTGATTGCGAATGCCTTGTACGCATCGTCTATTTTTGCGTTTGGAGTTCGGGTGGTTTACCATCACGGAGACGCCCATATTGGGTGGCGAGGAAGGCGGATTAAAGAGTTGTCTTTTATGGATCTTTGCTGCAGACGTCGGACTGAAAAACGTGCAATATTTTTCTTTGACCGTCTATCCAACTCACTATGCAGCAGCACATACATGAAACGCCCCTGGTGGATACCCGGACACTTGTTTCGGGAGCATGGCTTCAGATGTTCTATCGTCCGATAGCGCCTGCGGTGGAAACTTTTTTAGGTATCACCGCTTTAAACAACGCCTACCAATGTGTCCAGGCGGATAATGGACCGACCAACTTCTTCGAAAAAGCGATGCGGTCGATGGGGTTATCCTTTGCAGTGTCGGATACAGATGTCGCCAAAATCCCTACCCAGGGCCCCCTGTTTGTGGTGGCTAATCATCCCTTCGGCGGTGCGGATGGCATCGTGTTAGGAGCGTTGCTGAATCGCATCCGTCCGGATTCGAAGTTGCTGGCGAACTACTTGCTCGGGCGTATGGCTGGGATTGAACCGTGGTTAATCCCGGTCAACCCTTTTGTCAGTGCAGATGCTGCCCGGTTTAACCTCAGAGCGATGCGTACGACGTTGGATTTTGTGCGTGAGGGCGGGTGTGTGGGGACGTTTCCATCGGGGACGGTGTCTCATTTTCAGTGGAGCAATCGGCAAATCACCGATCCGGCTTGGAATATCCATGTTGCCCGTCTGGCAATTAAGACCAAGGCGCAGGTGGTTCCCATTTATTTCGAGGGACGTAATTCCCATTTGTTTCAGGCGATGGGGGCGGTGCACCCGCTGCTGCGAACGCTGCTGCTGCCTCGCGAGATGCAACGCGTGCACCACACATGTTTTAAAATTCGGGTCGGTAATCCGATTCAATATCGAAAGCTGGCGGAATTTCCCGACGACTCTGCGGTGACGGATTATTTGCGCCTGAGCACGTATATCTTGAGCAAACGTGCTCAAAGCAGCTCCAAACGCACATTTACAGCTTTGCCCAAACGCACGGCTACGATGGCACCTGTCATACCGGCAGTGGCGAAACCTCGGCTTGCGCAGGACGTAGCCGCCATTCCGGCCGACCAACTGTTGGTGGAAAGGGGTGAATTCAGGGTTTATCACGCCAAGTCTGAGCAAATTCCCAATGTTTTGCGAGAAATCGGGCGCCTCCGCGAGAAAACCTTTCGTGAAGTGCATGAAGGCACGGGCGAGGCGTATGACCTGGACTGTTTTGACCCCTACTATGAGCACCTGTTTATGTGGGATACCCGTGCTGCTGCAATTGTGGGAGCGTATCGTCTCGGCCGCACGGATAAGATTCTCGAGGTTTATGGTAAGCGAGGGTTGTACACATCCACTTTATTCAAATACAAGGATGCGCTGTTGGACGAAATCAATCCAGCACTCGAAGTCGGGCGCTCGTTTATTGTTTCGGAGTATCAAAAAAAGCATGCCACTCTATCGATGATCTGGCGGGGTATCGGTCATTTTGTGGTCAAGTACCCACAGTATAAGTTGTTGTTTGGGCCTGTCAGTATCAATCGTGAGTACATGCCCATATCACGCGATTTAATGATCCGTTTTTTGCGCGAAAATCGTTTTGACTCAACCCTTTCCTCCTTTGTGCGTGCCAAGCGTCCACCACGCAGTCAGCTTAAAATACGCGGCAGCGAACGGCGTTCTTTGAAATCGTTGCAGAATATCGAGGAAATTTCGGCGTTGGTGTCGGAGATCGAAAAGGATAGAAAAGGGGTGCCCATTTTGTTAAAACATTACTTGAAAATGAACGGCAGGTTGTTGTCCTTCAACGTGGACCAAGCGTTTGGTGAATGCCTGGACGGATTGATCATAGTCGATTTGACGCAATCCGACCGGAAATTACTGCGTGCTTATCTGTCTCCCGAGGGAATGGAGTCGTTTCTACACTTTCATGGCGTGGGTCATACGGAGTGGGATGCGCCTGTGTAAAAGGATTGGCTGCCCACGGCTGCTGCGTGCCATGCTCTTTTAGTCAGTGTCTTATCACCTGGCAAAAAAGTTATTCGCTTGCACACGTCCTTTTATATGCTTCAACTTGAAGATTATGATGAGGCGAGGATATTACGCGGCAGTGATCAGGATGCTGGTAGTCATGTCAGGCTTACCAGCAGGTGCGCTGGCAGATGACGTTTACCAAATCCAGGCAACCGTGGCAGCGGTTGATGCAAAGGCCAGAGCATTTGTGCTGAGGGAGATCGAGCCTGTTGCAGGCAAATTGCCGTTTGCCGGAAACGAGTTGCGGGCCAGGGCTCATGTGGGGGACCTTCAAGTCGGCTATGCGCATCGACGGATACGCGCGCAGGTACGCAAAGATGAAGAGGGGTGGCGTTTAGAATATGTGTGGCCGGCGGATAAGCAGTTAATCCAACAAATGCAAGATGTGAACAAGCGCTTGCGGTTGGATACCATTACGCGTGGTCGCAAGGTGTACCGGGCGGTCGGCGAGTATTTACCGGGTTTTGCTTTATTCGATCAGAATGGCAATGTGGTGCGAAATACGAACCTTCGCGGTAAGAAGGTCATCTTAAATTTCTTTTTTACGCGTTGTAAAGTAGCCAAAATGTGTCCAGCGGCAACCGCGCGACTGGTGCGTTTGTGGCGCGAAGCTGAGGCCGAGGGCATCGATGGATTCCAAATTGTCTCTATCAGCTTTGATCCTGCATACGACACACCTGGAGTCCTCAACGATTATGGAACGCAACGGGGGATTGATTTTGAGCATCACCGCCTGCTAACCGGAGATGAGCAGGCGGTTGAGGATTTGCTCAAGCAGCTGGGGATTTTAGTTATGGCCGAAGACGAAACGCTGAATCACACCATGGCGACGCTTTTAATCGACGAAAAAGGAAAAATAATTTATCGAAAAAATGGTAGTCGGTGGAGTGTGCGTGAGTTTCTGGACCGTTTAAAATCCTGAGTAACGGGCTAACTGTTAGGTCAAGTCAGGGGAGGTGATGCAATCGGTCCGTAATCACTAACGTCCCAACGTCTATCAGAGTCGCCAGAATAAAATTTTTTCAAAACACGTCAGGATGGTCCAATAAAGGTATTTTAACAGCAATGTTTTCGCTAAAAGATGGCAGGGGTTCTATATAAATCGAATAAATTGCAAATTTTACTGATCACGGTGGTGTGTGTTGGTATCTATCTCGGTTTGCGCGCTTTGCCGGATAGTGAGTGCGCTTTCTTGCATTTTGAAGGTTCGCAGGTGACCATCGACGGCGCTGAATTTTGTGCGACGGATAATCCGATTTTTTTGAATTTAAAACGGTTGGCCTTTCCGGTGGAAATGCAGGTGATGACGGATGCCCCTTTGCGGGTAGGCGAAGAAGCGTTTTTCCGGGTTTCCTTTGCGACCTTGGCTGGCAAGCCGATTTTGCCTCAGGATTTGGCGATTACGCATACGGAATTACTGCATTTACTGGTGGTCGACCCCAGTTTAAACGATTATCACCACGTGCATCCTGAGCCGGATGGTTTATCGGGCGAATGGACATTTTCGCTTACACCACGCCAGGCTGGAACCTTTCAACTGTTTGCAGAGATGGTGCCGCTCCGAACACAAACGCAGGTTGTGGCAACCGGCACATTCGAAGTCGCGGGTGAGGCACAGGCTCCCGTTGTGGCCACTTCGCTGAGTGAGGCAATCGGTGAGTATCGCTTTGATTTGGCGGTCGACCCGGGGCAGCCGCTGACCAATGTCGACAATCAACTGCTGCTTACCGTAACGCGTGGAGACGGAAAACCGGTTGAGCTGGAGTTGGTTATGGGGGCGTTCGCCCATATGGTGGCATTTGATCAAGACCGCGATGGGTATGCACACTTGCACCCTAAATACACTGGGTACGAGCGTTCAGCAGAACCGCGTCTGGCATTCGTTTTAAACACGGCCAAGACTGGCTACTATCGCGTGTGGGCACAATTAAAAATTGGGGGCGAAGAGTTGTTTGCACCCTTTGACATCACCGTACAGTAAACGCATGTTCGCAATTAATTGGTGCCTGCTATTGAATCCAGCCGGTTTTTATATCATGCTATAGCCTTACTTATACAGCTCTGTGTCTTTAGACAATGGAAAGACAAAATAGGAAGGCCAACACAGCAGCTTCGTACCGTATCGGTGCGGTTGCAAACATCACTGGATTATCCACGCACTCGATCCGAGCCTGGGAGCGGCGCTATAACTTAAAGTTAGGGGAGCGAAGCTCAGGGGGTACGCGACTCTACAACGATAAAGACGTGGTGTTTTTATCGTTGTTGAAGGAATTGACCCAGTTAGGAGATGCCATCAGTGACGTGGCACACTTACCGGAGAGTGAATTGCGTCAGCGGCTCGAAATGCACCATAAGGTGAATGGCAGTGTCGACACCTCAAAATTACTCGCAACCCTGATGAATGGCGACACTCTGTCGAAGGCAATCGTTCTGGGGCACGACCTGGCAGATTGCCTGGGGTGCGGCTCATCAGTTACGAGCGGTTGGAGAACGTGCTGGAAATTTGATTCGGTCGATGAGCTATGGCAGGGGTTACACAAGACCCATCCAGACGTACTATTAACCCATTTGCGTGTTCTTGGCCCTGATGCTTTGAGCTTTCTGGACAAGTGGAATAAACAGTCTGCGTCCGTACTCGTCATTGTGTTTTACGAGTTCAACCCCAGTGCAATCCTGACTGCTATGGTGGAGCGAGGAGCGAAACTGATCAAATGGCCCGTTGATGGGGCCACCCTGGCGCAGTTGATTCCTGATTACTGCTTACTGCATCGCTTGCAGACCTTTCAGCAAAACCGAGCAAAGCCCCTGGCACCCGAACCCGAAACCACAGTGCCGCGGATGTTTACAGACGCACAGTTGATGGAGCTTCGAGCGGTATCGACCAACGTGGAATGTGAGTGTCCCAAGCACCTGGCATCGCTGGTTTTTGAATTGAATGCGTTTGAGGATTACAGTCGTAATTGCAACGGTGAAGGGGAGTCTGCAGAATTTCACGTAAAGCTTGCCCTCGAAACTGCCAGAGCCCGGGCTGCTTTAGAGAAAATGCTCATCCAGGTGTGTCATCGCGAAAATCTCAAAATATAACCGATTTTTGGGAAATTTATTGGAATCTACTGGAAATATCTCTACACCTGAGTAAAGATACTTGTATGTGCGTATTATGAAAATCGTTTCACACCTCCTTATTGCCTGTTTCATTGCCCCTTTTTGTGTCGGACTTTCAGTTGTCGAGTTGACGGAAGGTGCTTCGGTGACGGGAGAGGTCCTGGTCGAGCGTTCGGACAAAATTGTCGTCGATCTTGGGTTTTCTGTGCTGTCGATACCGATGGATGCCGTGCTGTCCATCTCCGGTGCCGACGGGGTCGAGTTTCAACAGGAGGAGATCGATTTGTTCAGTGTGTCTGAAGGCAATCGCAGCCTTCCGGTAAAGGGCTGGGTGACCCACCTTGGGGAAGCAGTCGTTTTGATCCGCACCGGAACTGGACTCGGTTCAGGATTCTTCATTCACGAGGATGGATTTCTCATCACCAACGATCATGTAATCGCAGGTGAGCACGAGGTGACGGTGACGGTTTTCGAGCAACAGGGAGGGGAACTCAATCGAGTGGTTTACGAGGATACTCGAATTGTGGCGAGCAATGCCGAGTTAGATTTGGCGTTATTAAAGATTGCAGCGACTGCTCCAGACAAAAAATTTAAGAGCCTGCCTCTGGGCGATTCGAATGAACTGAAACAAGGGCAGGCAGTGTTCGCGATTGGCAGTCCGTTGGGACTTGAGCGCAGTGTGTCGCAAGGGATCGTCAGTATTCGGAATCGACCTGTTGGCGGCAAAATCTATATTCAAACCACAACCGAGATCAATCCAGGGAATTCAGGTGGCCCTTTGTTCAATCTTAAAGGTGAAGTTGTGGGGGTGAACAATATGAAAATTGTGGCAATGGGAGCCGAGGGTCTGGGCTTTGCCATTCCTTCGAATGTATTGAAACTGTTTTTGCAAAATCGAGATGCCTTTTCATTCGATTCGCGTAATCCGAATGCAGGCTTTCGTTACAATCGTCCTCCCAGTCATTTGGTAAATGATGACTCCGCGGAGGGAGAACAGTGAGCCACAAGTGTTTGTGACTCCCCACACATTGAACCTTTCTTGATATGATACGAATTATCTTTTTGAGTGGTTGGGCAGCGTTGCTTGCCATCTTCTGTCCGTCCATTTCGGCGAAAATTCCGCTAGAGCACTATCTACCAGAGGACACATGGCTGGCCATTTCGGCTGAACGTTTATCCGACATGACAGCTGAATTTAAAGAGAGTGAACTCTCGTCAAAATTGGGCGAGGATGAATGGGATGCTTTACTGGCTCCGCTAAAAGCAAATCCATACTGGGCGCATCTGAGTAACCTGACCGTGTCGGGAGAGCCCCTGACCTGGGACATGTTTGTCGAAAAGCACCCGGAGCGTGTGCTGCTGGCATTTATCGGGGATGAAACTGCATTTGGGGCCAACCCGGAATTTAAATTTCTGGCAATTGCTGATTACGTCGGTGATATTGAATTCATGCTCGATATTTCGACGCCCGATCTCCCCGAGGGGAGTGACGTTGAGATCAAGGTAGTCGAACAAGACTATTTGGGCACGACATTATATTTAGAGGAAATTGTGCGTGGCGAAGAGGCGACCATTGACAGCGGCTGGACGGTGATTGACGGACTTTATATGGAGGCAAGCCCTGTCTCATTGCTCAAAGAAACCGTCGACCTGGTGTTGGACGGCTCTCATGAAAGGTCACTGGCAGAAAACCCTGTATACATCGATGCACAGGCGGAGTGGGGGGATAGCCAAATTCACGCATTTTTGAATTTGGCTGCGATCGTTCCGCTTTTCCAAGACTCTTCACGGAAAAACGCGATCCAGTTACCACCTAATCCGTTGGGGCTGTCGACCGAGAACTTATTCAGTGCATTGAAGCTCGACAATCTCGATTCGTTGTATGCCGGTATTGCCAGTGAAAGAGATGGGCTACGCCTCCGTTATGGAGCTTTGTACAAAGGGTTAGACGGAGTGCTTAGTTTGTTGTCCTATACAGAAGAAGATTTGTTTAAAACCTCCTTCACGCCACCCGACGCGATGACTGCCAGCATCTCGAACTTTAGTTTAACGCAAGCCTGGCATGCGCTTGAGGATATCCTGTCAGACGTCAGCCCAAATTTTGATAGTTTCTATCAAATGCAGTTGAATCAATTAAACGCGACGACGGATATCGATATACGTGAAAGCATTATCGAGAATTTTGGGGAACAATTTATCGTATTGACGCTGGAAAACAAAGATTCGAACGTCTTTGAATTCGGAGACGAAACCGTCTCCCCGGCCGTGACCAATCAATGTTTCATTATCGAAATTCTGGATACGCACAGTTTCGAGATGGCTGTAGAGGCATTGAAGGACATGGTGTCTCAAGGAACGCGTGTGTTTGAGTCGCGAGACTTCATGGGCACCCGCATCTACACCCCGGTTATCCGTCAAGGTCAAAGTGTACACATACCGACAACGAGCTATGCCATCAAGGATGGGTATTTCCTGTTTGCAACCGGCAGTCCAGCAGCGCTCGAGCCGGTTATCATCAATATGGAAAAAGACGGAGCACATCTTTTTGCAAAGGACTCGATTCAAGATGCCTTAGTGCAACTGCCCAGAAACCCTTATGAGTTGCAATACAATAATATCGGCATGTTGTGGAAAAATATGCTGCGCAATGTCGATAGAGTGGCGAATGGTATCGGCGGCGAACTACCTTTGTTTCGTTTGGGCACCATTGAAAGAGATGTCGATTTGCCTTACTTTTTTCTCGGAGGGACGTACGTGGACGATAATCGACTTTCCTTTGAAGCCTTGGTCAGGAAGCAAGCCGACGACGATGATTAAATTAGCAGCTGTATTCGCCTGTGGAGTCTCTGTACTGTTTGCAGATTCCGCACAAAAAAATTTAATCCAGGCACCCAGTTTACTGGGGCCCGAAGTAACAAAGCTGGACTGGAATACACGTGCGCTGAATGCAGCGGATGTTGACCGCGATGGCCTGCAAGATCTCATTTTGATCAACAACGATCACGCACGTATCGAGATTCTGCTGCAAAAAGGTGACCGCCCAGATAAACCTGAACAAAGGCAGGTGCTCAATGCCAACCGTTGGGATCCGATGTTCGAAGATAACTCATTTGTAAAAGAAAATGTGGTAACCGGCACCTCCATGTATGCCCTGGCAGTCGGAGATTTTAACAACGACGGTTTAGCGGATTTTGTCTACACATCCAAAACCGAAGGCTTGGCAATCATTTTTCAGGATGAAACCGGTAATAGTTGGACGGAAAAACAATACTTTGATGAGCTGGAAGCATTGCCATGGGCGTCCACCCTCAAGGTCGCAGATCTGAATCAGGATGGGTTGGATGATTTAATTGCTTTCGGCGTGGGGCGCATGCTCATTTATATTCAAGATCAACGTGAAGGATTCGTAGAACCTCAACGACTCTGGCTCAGTAGTGACAGTTTCTACGCAATAGAAGTAAACGATTTGAACGACGATGGGTTATTGGATATCGTGTATCAAGCACCTAACAGCGAGCGCTCGTTCAGAGCACGTATGCAGTATGCTTCGGGGGGGTTCGGTCCAGAGTTGAGTTTTGATATGAATGTTGCTTCCGGTTACGTCAAAGCGTTGCAACTGCCGCATGCAGACAGGATGCATTACGCATATATCCATGCACAGACGCGTACGGTGAATACCGTGCAACTGGTCGAGAGTGATAAGGAAAAGAAAGGCGAGCGTGAGCTGTTTCCTCAGATTTACGGAACGGGAAACGTGTCAGAGGATTCTACTTACGCGGTTGCGGATTATAATGGCGATGGTGAGCTGGACCTGATTGTCGCCGATACCAATGACGCGCGTGTTTGGTTTTACGAGCAAGCAAAGGAGGGGACCTGGACAGAGGGAGTGGATTATCCTTCGTTGGCCGGTATCAGCTCCATGGCCAGTATTCAACTGGGTGAGCGCAAGCGTGAACGGGGCTTGGTGTTGTTGAGTCGAGATGAAAAATTAATCGGCATCAGCCGGTTTAATCAGGATGACCGGCTCGTCTTTCCTAAAACCCTGTCCTTAGAAGGAGAACCCGAGGCGTTTGCTGTTGGCAATTTGGATGGCGATGCGGCCGGTGTTGAAGAATTATTAGTTGTTGAAAGCCGTAAGCGCGATTTTTTTCTAACGCAGCTGCAATACGATGCGGCAACCAAGGGGTTTGTGACAATAGCTTCCTTTGAACTTGAAGGTGTAAAACGTGCCCCACGGAGCATTCAGTTCTTTGATTTTGATCAAGACGGCAAGGACGAAGCATTTCTTATTCTACCGCGTGAAGCTGCGCGCATCTATCGACTCAATGAAGCATCTGAATGGCAGGAAATTGCCACCGAATCTGCCATGCGCAAAAGCCTGTTGGACGATTTAGAGTTATCGCAGATTGGATACGGTGATATAAATGGTGACAACATCGATGAGTTGTTAATCGGTGGTAAAGGATTTGTCCGGACACTTGTGCTGAACAAACAGGGCGATTTGGAGGTTGTTGAGCAGTTTAATTCCCGTCGAGGAGATGATGTAGTCAGTATCCCGCTGATACTCGATTTTGACGATGATGGGCAAGACGAAGTGGTATTATACGTTCAGGAGCGGCAAGCGCTGCAAGTTTTAGAAAAGGATGAACAGGGGGTGTTTCGCTACAACCGCTCGTTCGATGTCGGTAAAATCGAAGCAGTCGCGAGCTTTCCGATCCGTAAAAGTCAGCGGATTCCTAAAACTGGCCAACCCTCCAGAGCCAAATTTGCAACCTATATCAGTCACTTATTGGTTTTGGGGAAAGAAACGTTCTGGATGTTGCCGCTACAATCCAACGGTTTGGTCGTGGATGCCAAATATTCATACGAGACCGATCTGGAAGATGTCGTGCACGGTCAGATACAAGCAGGCGATTTAGACAGCGATGGCTGGGACGAGATTTTGTTGATCGACGGCATCAATCATGTACTGGAAATATTAAAATTTGATGTAGAGAATGAGGATTGGCAAAGTGTTATGCATTTTGTCGTGTTCGACGAAAATATGCATTACAGTGGCCGCAAGGGCGCACCCTTGGAACCTCGAGAAATCCTAGTCGGTGATTTCACGGGGGATGGCAAAGAGGACTTTGTGTTGCTCGTGCACGACCGTATACTGCTATACCCACAAGGCTGAGCTTGCGTCGTTGTGGGCCGATGCCCGAGCCGATGTAGGAAAAGCCAAACAGTCAGTAAATGTCATTCGTCTTTTGTTGACTTCGTAAAAACCAGGTGGCACACACGCTGTCAGATTTTGTAATAAACTGTGATGTTGGGCTTATTCCTGCCGTTCTAAAACAAAAAATAAAATGAGTACACTAAAAACAAAACTAAAACTTCTCGGTGGCGGACTTATTCTGTCATCATTGATTTCAAACGCATCTGCTATTCAAATCCAGGGTAACCTGATCATGGCTGGAGTTGCGGTGCCATTAGATGAGTCCAATCATGAAACCGACTTGGAGTCTTCAACGGGCCTTTATTTTGCCAATGCTTTTGCCTTTTTAGGAGATGGCGATTTCGCTGACATCACTACAGGGAGCGCGATTGATTTTCAGGCATTTCAGTTTGAACCGGCGTTGTTGCCTTCTCCAGTAGCACCCTTGTGGAGTATCGCTGATCCGTTGAGTGGCAATTCGTTGTTTGAGTTCGATCTTACTTCGATTAACGTGAATGAAAAGAGTGGTGAAACATTATCCTTGAGTGGTACCGGAATCCTTTCAGGTGCTGGTTTTGAAGACACGTCTGGTATCTGGAATTTTACCACACAATCTCCAAGTGTCGGTCCGTATTTCTCATTTTCCGCCGCGAGTGCTGCTACGCCCGTACCTGAGGCCAGCACTGTTGTAACTCTCGGCCTTGGGGTTATTGGCTTGAGTATTATTGGCTATCGAAACAGGCGTCGCGCTGCATCTAGCCCGAATGTCTCACCACTCATCGAGCATAATCGACAATAGCAGCACGCAACTTGCCATGCGAATTTTCAGGGTGTGTACCCAGCTGCATCCGGATGGCTGCGTTAGGCACTGTTATTTTCTAGACCTGAACAATTCTGCTTCGATTCTGGTGATCCGGGCTAGCCCAAAAGCACGGGTGGCGGTGTAATTACTAGGAGGTTCTTCAGAAGTATAATTTTTGTTAAACTGACCAATTTTGTGTAAATTGGTCAGTTTTTTTATCTCAAGTCAGCTACAAGTGTTCAGCACACTTACTTATATTTTTTCTTTTCCGAATTGTCTATCTGTAGTCCATGTCGAAAGAGGTTCTGGTCATATTTGAGTGGCATCACATTGGTGATTGCGTCATGGCGCTGCCTTTTATTCGCAGCGCACAAGCAGTCTTCGATGTCTATGTTTATTGCCGACCACAATCCCTTCCCATTCTGCAATTCGTCTTACCCTCTGAGCGTATTATTGCGATGACCCCTCCATGGAGTTTTCGGGGCAAAGGGTTGTTGGCTTGGATCAAAAACGGTCATCATTTTAAACGAAATCTGCAAGCACTGGCACCCCAGCATGTAGTTTGTGTATGGGCTGATACCAGGGCGCACATGTGTGCTGTTCTTTCGCGGGCTAAGAATAGAGTCGGGTTTGCGATGAACTCGTCCAATTATTACGCTTGGGAAGCAGCATTTGAACGCAGCAAATTATTGCAGGGAAAGTGTCTTCAGCGCATCGCTGAATGCTTGTTTGGACAACGTCTGCTCACTCGCCGCTTGGAGCGAACTGATTATTTTCAGCACCATCTGGACGATTGGCGGCAAATAGCTGCGGCATTTTCTATTGAACTGCATACCAAAGCACCCTGGATCCCGCTTGAACATGTCAAAGCACGGGCTTCTGAGCAGGTCCAGACAGCCCTTGCTCCGAGTGCAAACCAAGTTTGCACGGTGCATCCCGGTGCCCGGCTGAATTTTAAAAAATGGCCATTAACGCATACACTATCGTTAATTGAGAAATTAAGCAGTGAATTAAGGTATACGGTGAGAGTTATATGTGCGCCAAATGAAACATTTCCCGTGTCAGAAAACCATCAGTATCAGATTGTCAGGACCGAGACCTTGCACGATTTGGTGTATGCATTGGCACAAACGGATATTCTGATCTGCCTGGATTCTGCTGCCGGACATATTGCTGCAAGTTTGGGTAAAAGGGTCATTGCCCTGTTTGGCAAAATGCCCTGCAACTGGTTCGCTCCTGTGCACAATCGTCATCTCGTCGTCGGCGGAGCATTAGCGAGTGAGCGTGTAACGTTGAGCGAGCGCAGTGCAACCATGCCAGATGGATTTTTGGTGGAGCATGTTTCGGTGCAGGACGTTTTGGATAAAGTGAATGGTATTCAACCCAAACCCTAAAGTTCTTCTTTATCAGCCTTGGAGAAAATTAAATCGCATCGCTCCGTCACCTGACCTCGAACACGTTTGGGGCGGGGTATATCAACCCGACGAAAGTAAGGGGCAAATGTGTATACATTTTCGATTTGGTAAGGAATATAGCCCGCCTCTGCCATCAGCGAAATGATATCGGCAGCGTGGCTACCTTCTTTCTCTGAGGGCCAACAATTTGTTTCAACAATAAATTCCAGATCCTCCCGGGCATGCTTAAAGAGTGGCACGAGTCCTTTGAGGGCGACCCATTCAGCTCCCTCGATATCCATCTTGACCAAACGCGCGCACTTGAACTCCTCAACTTTTATAAGCTGGCTCAACGGTTCGGTCGGGACCACGCATTCCAACTCAAACCCTAAACTGGATTCGGTCGTTGTTTCCGCCGGGTTTTCTGGGGGACCCCGAAAGAGTTCAATCGAGCCTGAATGGTCAGAAGCAGCAATGTTCACGGAACGAACATTTTGCGCCTCATTACGGGATAAATTTTCCTGTAATGACTGGAACATGGTAGGAGAGGCTTCAATGGCAACCACCTGCCCCTTGGTTCCCACAAGTTTGGACGCTAATAAAGAGTAATAGCCAATGTTTGCACCGACATCGATAAAGGTGTCACCTTCCTCAAGTCGTTCTTCAATCCATTGAGTGATGACGGGTTCCCATTCTTTAAAGAGGAGAATGTGGCAATCCAGCAGGTGTCCAGTGTAACCTGAGATTTCACTCCCGAACCTGGTTTTGTCCACAAAATGACGTGGATGATGTGAAATATTGCTCAATGCAATTCTCGCCATTAAAAATGGGAAGATGTGGATGTTTGAGCGGACGCAAGCTAAGGCCAGCGGCCCCATCATCTTGACGATAAGTCTCTTTATGTCATTTGCCATCTTTTTCAGGGTCTGTGAAATTAAATTTTAAAAGGAAAGGTTAAATGGAGATTATTTAGAAATGACGTCTGAGTTTTCGCTTTGTCTATCCGACAAACCTTAGATAATAAGTATTCAAGCAGGATGTGATGATGGGTTTTTCCAGAATCATATGTGTGACGTATCCCACAATTATTGAAAGTATAACAGCTGTAATTATTAATGAATCTGTTAAATCAGAAGTCAACCCTACAGAGAAGGCGATTTTTGCAATAACCGGTAATGTGAAAAAATGGATCAAATATAGAGAATATTAACTGTTTCCTAACGCGATACATACTTTGTGTATGTTGATCGAGCCATGTTTTTCAAGCTATATAACTCCTAAGAGAATTGCTGCTGCGGGTAGCCCGCCAATCACGAAACGTGGCAAACCAAAGAGGTAACCAAATACTACTAATCCAGCAGCAAATGCCCTTAGCATTTGAATTGAGTTGATTCGGTTGGCAGTGCTCATCGTTTAAACCCAAAGATTTGTTATGAACAATCCTGGAAATTCAAAACTTATAACTGTGTTTTTCCTTGATAACGTATTATTTCAATAAATACGAGTTTTTATTATTAAATAACTTAAAAATATACAGATGGATATTGCAGTTTAGGTAATAGCTGCCACTTTATAAAATGATTTTGTAGGAAAAATAGAAAGCTTAGTGTAGGTTGAGTTCTCAGGCCTTTCTGATTGCGTTGATGATTTGGTGTTTATCGAAGTAGCATTTGTCGAAATCATGTTTTTTTGCGAGTTTAGTGGGCGTTCCGCTTATATTTATCTTGTTTGTCGTCTAATGAAGCTATATCACAAAAGATAATTAATATGAGACTGCGCATGTTAAGTTCTATTAGGCCTATTAGGCCTGCTGAAGTGATGAAATTACGTTTGCTTGCCTGCGTCTGCTTGGCGGCGACTGTGTTATGTTTAAATGGTTGCCAGGAAGCGCCCTGGCCAGTTTCAGAAATTAGAACAAGTCATTTATGGCAGCAGCATCCAGACAATCCCATCATTAGAATGGGCGACATGCGAACGCATGGCAATTGGAACGATCCGTCTGTGTTGAAAGAGAATGGGTATGTCATGTATATGACCACGAATGAAGGAAAACCTTTTGAAACGCCTGTTCTGCCGTTTAGAGCTGTATCTCGAGATGGTGTGCATTGGAGATTGTCTCCCAAGACACCGCTGTTGTCCAATCAAGGAACAGATTTCGTCAAAATTGAAACACCCTCTGTGGTGAAGTTCCAAGATCGTTACCACATGTTTTTTACGGGGGTGTATTCAGAGGGGCAGGTGCCAACGATGGCTATCGGACATGCCATCTCGTCCAACGGCATCCACTGGAAACTGAGTAACGGGGGAAAGCCTGTGCTAGCTGGAACGGGCACTGTTTCTGACTGGAACGGCTACGCCGTTGCGGAGCCCGGAGCGGTCGTGTTTAATGATAAGATTTATGTGTATTATGGGGCAACCGGCGCACGAACGAGCGGCCGTCCCCCACAACTCCAGGTAATTGCCTTGGCCACGACTACGGATGGGGTTCATTTTAGTCCATCGCAAATCGTATTGCGCCAAGATGAGCAACTGTATCCGCCCGAACAGGGTTACTGCGGATATTCAACGCCCTCGGCCCTCGTCGTAGATGACAACGTGCATTTGTTTTTCGATGTTGCTCAATTCCGGAAAGGTGCTAATCCAGAATGGGTGCAGGTTGCACTCGATCATGCAACCTCGAAAGACGGGCTGAACTTTGTCCTGGATGACCTGGCAATTGTAAAACGCGGTGAGCAGCCTTGGATTATGACGGAAGTCCGCTCACCTGCCCTGTTGCTGGAAGGCGACCAGGTGAAAATGTGGTACGCCGGACACGGAGAGATGTCGCGCGTCATGCACGATATGCTGAAAGTCGGCAAAAGCAAAGTTTTCGGTATAGGGTATGCGACGATCGATAAGCGCCACCTATCGAATTGATTTTTAGTGATGTTGTAACATTTATTCTGAATATTAATATAATTCTCTTTCATCTCTTCAATAGCTATTGTGAAAACGATCATTTTGTGCGGTGGGAAGGGCGTTCGAGCTTTTCCTTTTACTGAATACTTGCCCAAGCCGATGTTGCCGATCAGAGGTACCCCTATTCTGGTGCATTTGATTCGCAATTATATTTGCCAGGGGTTTAAGGACTTTATTTTAGCAGCTGGTCATCGAAAAGCAGTACTGGATGATTACTTTTATCAGAAAGACATGGGAGCTGATATTAAAATTGTAGACACAGGTGATGGCGCGGATACGGGCGATCGTATATATGCCTGCCGCGAATATGTCGATAGTACGTTCATGGCAACCTACGGTGACGGTCTGTCGGATGTTCCACTTGCCAAACTTATGGAACTTCACCGCTCACACGGTAAGCTTGCGACGGTTACGACGGTACCTCTGCACTCACAGTACGGGATGGTCGAGACAGACGAGCATGGGGTGGTTTCGTCACTTAAGGAAAAGCCTGTTATGCTGGAGCACCAAATTAATGCAGGCTTTTTCGTGTTTGAGCCCGATGTTTTCAACCATTGGTCGGGGAATAACCTTGAACGAGAGGTTTTGTCTAAATTGGTTGAAGAAGGCCAATTGGCCGCATATCGGCATCATGGTTTTTTCAAATCCATGGACAGTTACAAGGAGCAACAAGAGTTTGAGGAAATGCAACCTCAGGGTAAATTTCCCTGGCAAGTCGGCTAACTAACACAAAAACGAAATGAGCTTCTGGAAAAATAGATCTGTGTTTGTCACCGGAGGCAGTGGTTTCTTGGGCAATTGGCTCATTTCTGCGTTACTGAATAAGGGGGCTCGAGTGACGGCACTCATGCGCCCTGCTGTGAAAGACAAGCGGTTTTTCCTTAGCGATTTAAATGGGCGGGTAACAATTCAACCCGGCACTGTACAAGACCGCGATGTCATTGAGCAGGCATTGCGCGAGCATAACATCCAAACCGTGTTGCATTTGGCGGCTCAGGCTTTGGTCGGAACTGCCAACCGCGATCCGGTTACCACCTTTGCCACCAATATTGCGGGAACGTGGAATGTCCTCGAAGCCTGTCGTCAGAACGCATGCGTGCAAGAGGTGCTGATCACGTCGAGCGACAAAGTTTATGGTCACCATGCAACGCTGCCGTATCGAGAGGATTTCCCTCTCCTTGCGCGTTATCCATACGATGTTTCAAAGAGTTGTGCCGAGCAGATCGGTTTTACTTATTTTAACACGTATCAACTGCCAGTGGTAATTGCACGTTGTGCAAATATTTTTGGCCCTGGGGATACAAATTTTAGTCGCATCATTCCCGGCACTATTCGTTCGGCTTTGTTGGGACAAAATCCAATCATTCGCAGTGATGGTTCTCCCTTGCGTGACTACATTTATGTGGAGGATATCGTTTGGGGATTAACGACACTCATCGAGCAGGCGCATCGACCTGAAGTGCGAGGACAAGCTTTCAACTTTGGTTCGGGTGAGCCAAAAAGTGTACTGGAATTAACTCAACTTATTTTGCAGCATACCGACAGACTGCACCTTTACCCGCAAATAAAAAATGAAACTAAAGATGAGGTGCAGCACCACTACCCGAGTATAAGGCGAGCTCAGCAGATCTTGGGGTGGAAGCCGCAAGCGCCTGTATCCGACCGAATATTAGAAGTTATTAAATGGTATCAATCGCATCTGCAAGCAGTTGAAACCTGAATATATACATTCAATGAAACATGGCTAAAGTATTTATAGGGATACCCACATTCAACCGTCCAACCTACTTGCAGGAAACAGTGGAGAGTTTGCTTGCACAAAGTTTTGCAGATTGGGAGGCTGTCGTGAGCGATAATGTTTCTGAACCGGCCCATGCTCAGGTGGTCCGTGACTATGTGCGGGATTTAAATGATCCGCGTATTCGGTTTTATCAGCAACCAAAAAATGAAGGTGAGTATGGTCAGGGCCGCTATTTTTATCGCGAAGCGCAAGGCTCAAAGTATCTGATCATCTTGCATGACGATGACTTGTTGAGGCCCGGCTATCTGGAAAAAGCGGTCGCGGTGCTCGACGGGCCCGATGCCGACGAAATGGCTTTCTTTCTGGCTGACCCCTGCGTAATTGACGGCGATGGTGTTCATTCAGCTGAAATGTCTGATTGGTATTTGCGCGATCATGGCAGAGTTGCAGTCGAGGGTGGGTCGTTTGATATTTTGGAGAAGATCTTCAGCTTGGGCTTTGCACCTATCTGCGGCACATGTTTTCGGCTGGATGCGCTGTGTGCGTCGGGATTTGTGGACGAGGATTGTGCCGGTAATTATCCGTTCGAGTTCAATGTTTTCCTGCGCCTGGGCGACCAGCGATTCAAAGCCTGGTATCATCCAGAGCAATTGTTGTCCTTTCGGTTTCATGCAAATGCCTTGCGAAAACAAGATAAATTAATGGATAACAACCATATAGTTGATACAATGATATGTCTCTTAAACAGGCGCCGATACACCGGAAGAGTCGAATATAGAAGGCGTGTATTATTGGGTCGCCTGCACCGTGCCAAGTGCTTGATTCATCTGCGCCAACACCAGTATGGTCCAAGCCGTAAACATATTGTTATAGCATTGCGCTATTTCTGTTGGTCAAAAAAAACACTTTTACTGGCACCTTGGGTCGTTGCGTTTCCCTCGGTCGTGTGCAGGTGTCTGCCTTTTTTTTCCAAAGACATCGCGATGCCTCCAGATTTCAATCGAAAAAACGCTTAGATTTTATGTTTAATCCATCTTCATTCCGCAAAACAGCAGAATCACAGTTTATTATAAAAATATGCATATCGATTTTGATGAGTGTTGGTGTTGGCTTATCCTGCAGCAGTTGCGTGAGCCCGATCACGGAGGGCTCGGTTTATATAGCGCCCGAAGCATTTAAGTCGGTTAAACGTTTTCAAAAAGAATATGTGCTTGCCGCCGGCGATGTGGTTGAGATCTACGTAGTCAATTACCCAGAAGTATCACGCGTCACCACGATTCGGCCGGACGGGAGGATTTCGCTGCCGTTGATTGGTGATTTGGACGTGGCGGGAAATACATTCAGGGAACTGCAAGACTATTTGACTGCCCGGTTGGGCGAACGGCTCAACAATCCAGAAGTATATGTGATCGCAGTAGACGTTCGCAAACCCATGGTTTACGTGGTCGGCGAAGCGAAAGCACCGCGCCCTGTGTCTCTGCGCGAGGCGAACACGGCTGCGCAGGCGATTGCCATAGCGGGCGGTATGAATATCCGCTCAGACAAACAGCGGGTGACACTGATTCGCCTGGACGATGAAGGTTATGTGACGGCCCAGCCGTTATCCTCAGTAATGAGCGGCCAGGCTGCGACCTACATGGCACTGCAACAAACGTTGCTCAAACCGGACGACATATTATTTATACCCGAGAGCAATCGTTCGCAATTTTCCCGAGCTATCAATGATTACGTAAACCAGCCGTTGAGTGGAATTAATTCTATCCTCGGCACCTGGGTCAACTTCAAGCTAGTCCAAGAAATCGATGACAACAACTAATGATTCACATCAACTCGAGGCGATACCGCATCGTGCAGAAACCGACTCATTTGATCTCAAACCGGCCCTTGTTCGAATTTGGGAAACTGCGCTTACCTATTGGTGGATTTTAGTCGCTACTCCCTTGATCGCCGTTTCATGTGTGGTGGCCTACATCATGATCTGGCCCCCTACCTACCATGCTGCTGTGGGGTTGTTGTCGCAAGGAGAAAAGGATTACGAGCGCGATGCGTTCTACCGTAATTGGAATACCTTCCGCAAAGACGATTTGAATAGTGAGGTGCAGCTTATGACATCGCGGCCAATATTACAGGGTGTTGTTGACGAATTGGGGCTTAAGTATGATGAAATCTACCATCCACCGTTGAGTCATTTAACGTATCTGTGGACTGAATCAGAAATTGGTAATAAATATCGTAGTATAAAACAACGGTTTTTCCCGAAAAAAGCATCACCGCTGCAATTGACTGAAGCAGAAAAAGACAGAGCAAGAATTTTAGCTGATTTCAAAAATGGCGTGAAATTAGAACCAGTGCCTGATTCATACGTTGCAGCATTAACGGTCAAAGCAGCGACACCGCGCGTCGCTGAAATAGCGAATACGCTGGCAAATACCTATTTAAAGCACCGTGAAAAACGCTACGTAGCTGAGGCGCAAAAGGCTTATAACGCTCTGAAAGTCGAAGTCGAACGCGCGCGCAAACAATTGCGTGCAGTTGATGATCAGCGCATCGCTTTTGCGCGAAAAAACGGTCTATTTTTGGACCTTGAGAATGGTAAAGTTGAAATCAGTTTGTGGGAAAATCTGGGGGCTGGCATTATTGAGCTGGAAGCACAATTGAAGGGCTTACAACAGAAAAAATTGAAACTCGAAGAGGAGATGGCTAAGGAACCAGAACGCATCGTTAACACTGAGGTCTATCAGGTCGATCAAAATTATCGGAATCGTGAGGCTCAGCACGAAGGCTTGATCACTCAGCGTGAATTGGGACTGTTGCGCTACCGGCCCGAATCACCTGAATTGCAGATGATCGATAAACAAATTAACGCTATCGGAAATTTGCTCCAAGAAGGCGAATCGGACATGATTCATTCACGGACACTTGCCGTTAATTCTACTTATCAAAATTTGTATTTGACCTTAAAAAATATTGATTCGGATATCGTTGGAATTGAAGCAACACTGGAGAAAAAAAGAGAAGACTATGCAAGAATAGAAGATAGATTGAGTACTCTCCCGGCAAAGAAGGTCAAGTTGCACGAGATAGATAGAGAGCGCACCCAACTTGAGGAAAAATACATTGCATTGAGTCAAAAATTGAAAATCGCCGAAGTTTCGATGACAAGTTTGGCGATCGCACCTTCATCAATTCAAGTTGTAGAGTATGCAAATATTCCGAGTAAGCCGGTGTGGCCGAAAACTAAAGTGCTCCTTGCTGCCGCAGTTTTTCTGGGCCTGGCTGGGGGGCTCATTTTAGCGGTTCTCGTTGATTTAGTTTTTCCCAGATTCAGTATCAATAGTCTGCAAGGATCCAAGGAAGAATTTCCATTTTTTGCTGAGGTGGTTCTGGGAGGCAGAACAGCAACGGTTAATATGCTCAACCCTCATTTATTCGGCAAGCACGCGAATGTTGAGAAATCTGAAGAACTTCAAGTATAACTAAATACAGTATCAACATGTTTAATACAAAAGAAGTCGTTCAAGACGATGTATCCAGGGGCCCGGTGACGGGCCTTAAGGCAAGATCCTTTACGGTCAACGCGGATGAGGTCGTCGAGTTCAAGGAAGAGAGTGTCGTGTGCAACGTTTTTGTCATCACACCTGCGGATGAAGAAACAAACGTGCAGCAGGCAGCTTATCAATTGGCACGGCACTACGCGCATAGCATCGGTTTTTCGACTCTGTTGGTAGACGGCCGTATCGAACGGTCAAATAACATGAAAGAGGAGGGACAAAATCTGGGGCTGACGAATTATTTGATCCAGGAAGAATGTTACCTTATGAATTTAATCAGTGTTCTGGAGGGCCGACTGTTGTTTGGTCTGGAGCTTGGTCAGCCCGGATTTAATGAACCCGCACGCCAACTCCACCATGGATTGGTAGGATGTTTGGACCAGTTGCGCCGACATTTTGAGGTCGTCATCATCTACACCGATACTGTGGTTGGAACGCCGAGCACTCAGTTATTTGTGCCGTTGGCCGATCACATACTCTTGTTAGCAAGACAACGAAAGACACTGTTGGAGCATTTGAAGAAGAGTAAGGAATTTCTCATGAAGTGCGAGGCAAAGGAAATTTCCATACTGCTTCAAACCAATGCGCATTTGATCAAGAGGTTCGCCCGGTTCTTGCGTCTATAATTGTTTTGAGATAGACTATGGGAAGAGGTCTTTTTGCAAAAGTACTTATCGGTACTCCTCAGTGGATACTGTTAGTGGCGACGGCAATTGTCTCGGCAATCGTAACGATTGTGATCGTCAGTGCTGGCGGTGGTAAATATTTTTTCGCACTGTGTGGCGGAATTGGCTTGGTGTTTGGAGTTCTCCTCTCCGGCAATCCACGACTTTTCTTTTTGTACGCAGTGGTATTAACTGCTCCGCTGGATTTCAGTAAACGGTTTATAAAAGTGCCGCACATGGGCGGTGCTTCGGCGATTCGTATCGAGATGATCGATATTTTTTTAATTCCACTTATTCTATTCATTCTGCGCGATTTTTATAAAGGTTACCGAACGGATTTTCGCATGCCCGAACCGCTTAAATGGTGGATATTGTTAGGGCTGCTGGGAGGATACTTCATCTTGATGGGGCCTTATCGAACCAATGCAGTTCTCGAAATCTTTCGCATGCTGAAACTAACGGTGCTCATGTTGGTGATTGTCAACGAAGTTGTGCGAAGAAAGCATTTCGAGCATTTGGCAGCAGCGATGATGCTCAGTGTCATTCTGCAGTCGATAATTGGAATTTTGCAGTATATTAATGACAAGCCGCTTGGACTCCACCTGCTTGGGGAAGCGACGCCTGAGGTGGTCGAGTTATTGTCGAAGGCTACACTGCAAGGTGGAGCTTGGGTATATCGAATCAGTGCATTGCTCGGGCATGCCAATTTGTTTTCAATATTTTTGTCCTCGCAGTTGCCCATCGCGCTCGCGCTGTTGTTTGCGCGCACGCGTTTGTTTGTCAGAATACTCAGTATGCTCGCGCTGTTAACCGGGTGCATGGCCTTGATCTTGACGCTGTCACGCACGGGTTGGGTGACTGCTGCTGCTGCAATGGGCGCAGTCATGCTCCTCAGTTTTTGGCATCCGCAGCTACGCTCACAATTTCTCGTTGGGCGATTGGCGGTGATCATTGGCGGTGCTGCCGTCGCGCTCGCTTTTTCTGGAAAGATTATGCAACGGTTATTCAAAAGTGATGAAGGGGCGGTCGATGTGCGGTTCGAATGGCTCGAAGTCGCATGGGGGATGATTCAGGCAAAACCTGTAATGGGGTGGGGGTTGAATACGTTTGTATTCCAAATGGGACCGTTTACTCAATATGGCAGTTATGATAAGATGTACGATGTGTATGGTGAAAATCTGCCGGTGGTTCACAACGTTTATGCTCTTATTACAGCTGAACAGGGGTTTGTCGGCATGTTTATTTTTCTGATTTTTATCATCAGTATTCTCATTATGGGCTTTAAGGCGTTGTCAGTAAAAAATCAGGTAATGCATGCGTTAGCCCTTGGAGGGATTTGTGGCTTTGGGGTTTATTTGCTCGATTGGTTGGCAAGCTTCAGTTTGAGAATGGATCATATGGGCAGAATGTTTTTTATTTTGTTAGGGCTTATCGCTGCTGTAAATTATTGGCGTATTTATAATGAAAAAAATTTGAAGGTCTGCACTCGTTCAGGCTTAACACCCTAGCATGATGGGGCAAACAGTTATGATGATTGTTGCATGAAAGCGGTGTTGCCCAACAATTTGCTGTGGACGTTTTTTAAAAATGCAGGAAGCCAGATTGGAGGCCGCCTGTTTTTGACCGGCTGCCGCTTTTTAATTGCCATCATCATTATTCGCCAAGCAGGTGTTGCGACTTACGGTGAGTATGCACTGGTTTTAAGTCTACTGTTACTGGCAGAATGCGTAGTCGATTTTGGTATGTCGGACAGTGTGGTCCGGATGATGTGCCAAGAGCCGGAAAAACAGCCCCATCTGTTTTACTTATTAATCCAGGCAAAAGCGATTTTATCGATTGTTGGGGTTGTTCTGTTGTTGGGGATTCTTTGGGGTATGGACTACCCTACATACCTGCTGCTGGCAGGGGGAATTGCCACGTTGGCATTGTTAGCCTTTGCGGGCATTCTGATCCTGCGTACTTTATTTAAGATTAATATGTTGATGGAGCGGGAAGTTGTGGCGGAAATTGTCAGTGTCGTTGCAGTTCTTCCCTGTATCCCATTTGTAGCCCGTCTCGAATCTGCATTGATTTTATTGATCGGTTGTTATGCCTTATCGCGTTATTTGTTTTTATTCGTGGGTTGGTTTCTGGGGCGGGACAGGCTTGTTGTCAAGTGCTCGGGTGAATTTGATAATCCTGATCTGGCAATGGTCTTTAAAGTATCGTTGAGCCTTGGGGTTTCTTACATCCTAATCCGAGTATACGATGTTCTGGACCCGATTCTGTTGTCTAAAATGGTGTCGTCAGAGGCCGTGGGGCATTATCTGGGGTGTATGCGTTTTTTAGCGCTCCTGCTCATGATCACGTATCCTGTGGTGACGACGGCATTTCCCATACTCTCCTCCTGCTGGCAAAAATCAATGGGACGTTTTGAGGAGGTTACACAGGCTACATTTCAAGTTGTCGTAGTGATTGCTGCTTGGGTTTTATGCATTTTTAACGTTTCTGCAGGGTTTTTCCTGGGCCTTATGGGAGAGGAAATGGTGGTGGCCAAAGACATCTTTCGGACATTAACGCTGTATGCTTTTTTGCAATCCATAATGGCGTTTATCGGTTCACTGATGATTGTCAGTGGTGGTTACACTGTGGTTATTATGGTGACGTGCTTGTCGGTATCGACAAAGCTCAGCTTGCTTTTTTTCTTCGTGCCTAAATATGGAGGAATTGGGGCGGCTTATGCCAGCTTGACGACAGAATGTATTATTATTGTTTTATCCTGGGCGTTGATACAGCGAAAAATTGGCTTTAATTTTGATTGGAAGTTGGTTACTAAAGTTATCTTAATCAGTTTCATGTTGATTTATTTTATTAATATTATCGGTGTTCGAGATCAGATTACAGGAGGTATACTGGCAGCTGTTTTATTTCCTGTATTGATCGGCGTTTCAGGAACAGTATCGCTTGCTCAATTTAAGCACCTGGTCAATGCCATTCGTGTTCGAGAGTTGAGAGAAAAGTAGCGTTTACGTGCCAGCAGAATTCATCAGGAAGTTTGAAAAATAAAATAAAAGTTGCATTAGCCTGTCCCGGCGTTGGTTTAGTCCAGCGAGGATTTGAGCGTTTGTTCGGAGATCTTTTCCAGGCTGTTGGGGATGACGTTGACATGACTTTATTCAAAGGAGGAGGCAGTACTTGTGAACGTGAGAAAATTCCATTTTTTTTTCCGCGTAACGGGGCTTTTCTTAAAACGATTCCGTTACATTGGTTAATTGGCAGAACCCGTATGCATGTTGAATGCCTTTCATTTGCAATGGCACTCGTACCACATCTTAAAAAAGAACAATACGACGTTGTGCATACGATTGATGCACCTTTGACCAAGTTGTTGTTTCATTTGAGAAATCGGCTCAATCTCAGGTTTCGTTTGTTGCATACCGAGGGTACCGCAGTAAAGCCGCTTGATTATACACCATCGGACTTTATTCACCACTTGTCGATCGCAACCATGAACAAGGCGATGGCTCATGGATATTCTGACCAGAAAATGCGCCTGATCCCAGGAGGGGTCCACCCGCATTGCTTCGAAACAAAGCTTTCGCGATCTGAATTGAGAAAAAAGTATGGTATTCGCGAAGAGACGTTTGTGATTCTCTCCGTGGCAGCCCTCAATCGCTACCATAAGCGCACAGACTACGTACTGGACGAATTTGCACGTATTGAAGGGGATGTGCTGTTATTATTGGACGGCAGTTTAGATCACGGCGATCCTGATTTGATCCGCATTGCGAAAAAGCGTTTTGGCGACCGTTGCCACATTTCTCGAGTCGAATCGGGTCAAGTGGGCGAATTGTATAAGCTCGCCGACGTAAAAGTATTGGCGTCCCTTTATGAAGCCTTTGCATTGGTAGTGCCAGAGGCTTTGATAGCGGGTACAGCTGTATTGACCCACGATACCGAACATTTTCGTTGGTTGATTGGGCATGAGCAAAATCTGCTGGATATGCGTCAACCCGGAGAATTGTCCAAAAAGATAACTGCAATATGGGCAAACCCAAGCGAAATGGAAGCGCTGCGTCATCCAGACGAGATTCGAAAAAAAGTAGCCTGGGAGCACATTCGCGCCGATTACATTGACATGTACCATCATGTATCTACACTACCGCGACTCCGATCACGCAGTGAGTTAATGGGAGTTGCATAACACTGCTGTCCATTCAAATAATTACGATGCTTCTTTTTCACCTCTATCCTATCACATTATGAGCGAATTAACGATCACTACGGGCAAACGCATAAAATTCCAGCTAATTAGGCTCATTCGCACTTTAGGTCTCCTTAAAGTAGCGGATAATTTTCGATTTAAATTACGCCAGCATGATACTGCCGATGCAAATAAGCGGTTCATGGCTGAAAACCCTGGTTTCATTCCGCCCCCCAAGGATTTAGCATTTGATGCTTACAATCATTTTGATTGGTCGGTTTATACAAAAACAGGAAAATTACACGCTGAATTCTTTGCAAAAACAATTCTTGAAGCATCGTCTGCAGATAAATTAACGGTGTTGGAATGGGGCTGTGGTCCTGGACGTATCATCCGACATGTGCCAACGGAGCTGGGGGAACGGGTTGAGCGGGTTTGTGGTACGGATTACAACGCAAAAACAGTGGAATGGTGTCAACAGGCCCTGGACGGTATCGAAATAAGAAAGAATGAGCTGATGCCCCCCTTACCATACACCGACAATACGTTTGATGGGATATACAATTTTTCAGTTTTTACACATTTGTCTAAAGAGGTTCAATTGGCGTGGGCGAAGGAACTGCATCGTGTCTTAAAACCAGGAGGCGTGATGGTCTGCACCACGCATGGCGAACGGTACCAGCACTTGTTGGTTTCCGAGGAGGAGAAGCGCAAGTATGCGCAGGGTGAGGTCATTCTCCAGGGAAAATATGTGGAAGGAGCGAAGTGGTATTTCGCTATTCATCCCCCGCAATACGTAAAAAGTGAGTTGCTTGCCGATTTTGCTGAGGTGAAATTTATGGGCCCTCAAGCCGATTATGACCTCGATCAGGATGCGTGGCTGGTGAGGAAATAAAGGGCTGTTTTTGTGATGAAAAGAGCATGGCTTCAGCGACGACTCAATACCCTGTTCCAGGCTCCAGGTTACCGGAAAAATCGATTGTACACTTTTCTCAATCAATTAGCACTCGACTATCACCATGCATTTGAAAATCACGACTTTAATTTTGCGACCAATGGCGAAGAGCGACTCTTACAGCACTTGGGGGCATTTTTGCAGAATCCAGTGGTATTTGATGTAGGAGCGAATCGTGGCGAATGGAGCATGCTGGCGTTAAAGCACTTCAATATTGCTAGCCTACATGCCTTCGAGCTGTGCCCGCAAACATTTCATAAGCTCAAGCAAAACCTTACCGGCAAACAGGGTGTTTATTTAAATGATTTTGGCTTGTCCAATCGGGAGGAAAGCGTGAGCGTTCTGTATTCCCCCTCGTGCGATGTGTTGAGCTCGGTAGTCGCAAATGTGATGCAAGTTGCGGATGTGGAGACGATTGCTGGAAACGTAAGGATCGGGCAAAACTACTGTCGTGAGACTGCTGTTGAACAGATTGATTTTTTGAAAATTGATGTAGAAGGCATGGAGCAAAAGGTTCTGGAGGGGTTTACCGCGATGTTGTCAGAGCAGCGCATACGTATCATTCAATTGGAATACGGCATGATCAATGTCTGCACGCAATTTTTGCTTAAATCTATCCACACATTCTTCGCACAGTATGATTATCAGGTAGGGAAATTGTACAGGAGGCACATTGATTTTGTCGCGTACGAGTATACGCAGGAAAATTTTTTAGGGCCCAACTACATTGCAGTGCGGAAAAAGGATCGTGCGTTACTCGACTTTTTACAACAACGATGGGGGTAACTCGAATATCTCTCCTCTCATTGCTCATACTTTAGCCATTCTGGTGAAGGCGTCTGAGGTAGCATGGCTTACTTAGCCAGTCTGGGGCTGATCTGCCCGCCAAATAAACAGGCACTTTTCCTGCTAAAAATTTTATCTTTATAGCGCGTCAGGTTGAAAAAAATCAGCTCCAAAATAACCTTGCAGGTTTTCTATTGTCTTGCGGGCGGCCGACATATTTCGATAAATGGGATCGCCTTGAACTTCTGCCAGAGACTGGGCAACATTGTCTCTAATTGCCTCTAGATTTGACATTTGAGGTGAATCTATCTCTTGAAAAATGATGCTTGTTTCGCCTTCTAGATCGTCAATTCTAGTTGCCAGAGACTGTATTCGACTGTCTTGGTGCCAATTTCTAATCCCCGCCCTAGAGAGTTCAGAAATCCTGCTTGCAGATTGGTTTCTTGTATTTTCCAATTCTTCCAGTAGTTCCGGTAATTTGTTTCTTCGCTGGTTGAATCCGGTCAGTTGAGCATCAATATTTCCCAAGGCCGTTTCAAGCTTATGGGTAACTTCACTTGCTTCCAGTGCGCGACTAAGATCTCCAAGGTCGTAGGTATCGCCGGGACCCTCTCGGCTCGCAGCAATTGCCTCTTGCAAGTCTCGATTGAATAAGGCCTCACGAAGATCTCTGGGATGATTGCCAACAAATTCATCTGGGTTTCGGTGATTTTGTGGCATGACCTCATGCAGCCTGGTTTTATGCTGTTCAATATGCCGATTAAAGGACGCTTGGCGTTCGGAATGTCGTCTGATGCCTCGCGCTGCTGCTTGTTCGGCCGCCAATCTTTCCGCAGATGAAAGTGGCATCCAACCACTCCAATCCAATACATTTGGGTTACTGTTATTGCCCAGCGCATATCGATTTAGATTCGCGATCGACCTGCCATTAATGAACTTATCTGGTCCGGCAAATAACCCAATTTCAAAATCGTGAATTCGCCCGTTCATGTGGGTGTAATTCATTGAAGCAATCGTCTCGTGGCCCGTATAGCCACGATTTTTTTCGATGGTTTTTGCGTCGCTTAAGTTCTGGGCTATGCCTGTGGCCTCAGACCTTCTGCCCCATGGGTCAAAGCGAATGTTAATCGTGCTGCGCTTGTTCCCACCATTATCTGTTGTTGAAACGGGGCTGCCGAGGTGGTCTTTGAGAAAGTAAGTATATTCTTTGTTCATACTGCTGTCGATATCCACTTGAATATCCGGGCTGTAATTTTTAGCTTGAATGCTAATGCTTGAAGTGACCTTATCTCCATCTATGCGATAGTCCATGTTGCTCAGATAGAGCGTCTTATGTTTATCTGCATGGACACGTAGATATCGTCTGTTGCTTGGATCGTATAACAACTCTTCAGTATTGGTTGTGCCTTGCTGAATCAAAACGGGCTTGTTTATCAGGCCCATGTGGATCGTTTGTTGCTGACCGCCAGACAAACCATTCGAGATTCGATTGCGAGCGCTACCGTAGTGGTATTGCCCAATATTATTTTCTCCGAATTCGTGCCTACACTCGTAGGAGCATAAGGACTGTTGCCTTGCAGGGTGTATATAAATAACGTCGATACACAAATATCAGTAATAAATGTTGTAAAATAAAGATATTTAAAGGAGGTCATTTTATATAAATTAATATAAATATTCTTTGAGGATAAATGGTTGTGTGTGACTGTCAAGAAATTTGAATTTACCGAACGATTGAAGGGCTTTATGTGCCTTGGCGTGAGAGGATTTAAGCTGCCCGAAGACCGCCTGACGTTAGCCCGAATCTCTCAACAGAATCGCAGCAGAATGGTTCAGGTCTAGAAAATAACTGTGCCCAACGCAGCCATGTGGATGCAGCTGAGTAAACACCCTGCAAATTCGCATGACAAGTTGCGTGCTGCTATTTTCGGTCATGGGCGATTATACTCGATGAGTAGTGATTCGGGTTAGCCTGTCTGTACGCTGGCTATTTCGTGATGCGCAACAGAAATTTTCCGGCAGTTAAGGCAAATTTGCGACTCATCTTCGACATGTCGCGATACTTGTCGTTATTTTGCAGCGCGGCTGCAATACAGAATAACGGCCAACGAATTGCGTAACCAGCGAACAAAATAAAGTCGTAGAACCAGATACCCGACTTCCCGTGTAGCATAATAAAAAATGCTCTGGGACCTTTGAGGGGAGCAGCGAGCACGTAGGCCGAATCTTGCCTTTTGATACTCTGGCCGTAGAGGTGGACAATAGACGCCTCGGGGGTGTAGACAATGCGCCAACCGCGTTGCGCAATACGATGGCACAATTCGATGTCTTCACCATACATGAAAAATTTGACGTTGAACAGTTCGTCGCCAACAGCTGTTTTTCGGAGTAGCAGGGCGGCCCCGGAGATCCATTCCACATCACACACCTTGCCGGGGTCCTCATCGAAAAATATAGCTGGGGGTGCCCAGGATTTCGGGGCAAATCGGTTCAGGAAAAAATAATTCCAGGCTAAATTTTTCAATGTTGGAAATGCGCCCCCTCCCGAACGCTGGAATGAGCCATCGGGATTAAGGAGGCGACAGCCTAACGCGCCGATGGATGTATCTGCAAGCATCTGTTCAACCATTTTTTTAACGGCGTTATTTTGGACAATCGTATCTGGATTGAGTAACAGCACCAAATCGGCACGGCACTGTGCGTACATCTTATTGTTCGCGCGCCCAAATCCGACATTTTCCTCCAGTACGACGATGTTGAGGTTTGGAAACGCTGCTTGCATCAACGTCACTGAATCATCGCTGGATGCATTGTCGACGACCAGAACTTCCATCTCTTCTTTCGTGTAGCCGCCGTGTTCATACAGTGATTGCAGGGCTTGTACGACAAGCTCACCGACGTTCCAATTAACGATGATGATCGAGATCAGAGGATGGTTGTGGTGGGTGTCCAAGATAGAAAACTCTGTTTTATGAATCCGCTGGAACGGATTGGTGAAGGGGCGCCCAATCTTCAAAGGTTGCGCTAAAAGCTTCCGGATTATAAGGACACATGCCGTTGAGTGTATCCGTTTTTCTACCCGAAGTGTGGTTGGCAAATACACGTCTGAACATATCTCCGTAAGCACTGGCAACTGCATCCCAGCGGTAAACATTACGCGATCTTTTCAAAGTTAATGCGCTCATCTTGGCGACTTTTTCAGGGTTTGCATCCAGTTCGTTTAGGATCGCAGCCAGGTTGCCCGGCTCTTTGGTGAAATAAGGTTGTTCGGCTCCAACGACCTCTGTGTTAAAATCAACGCCTAATGTTAAGCAAGGAGCTCCAGAGCCCATCGCACGCAGCAAGCTTGGGTTGGTGCCGCCGACTTCGTGACCGTGCAGGTAAGTGTAGCAGTGTTTGTAGAGTCCATTGAGTTTGCTGGATTCAAATATCGAGCCAACAATGCGGACTCTGGCATCTGCTTCTGCTGAGATACTCCGGGAATAATCAGAGGCATAGGGAACACTACCAACAACAATCAAAGGCCGAGTGGCTTTGGACTTTTTATACTCTTTAATTAAGATCAACGTATTGTTCTCGGGCTCCTGGCGTGCGACCAATAGGTAATAGCCTTTGTCGGTGAGCTGGAGTTCATCCAAAATACTCGAGTCGGGAGGATCGCCAACCACCGACCCATACGGTATGAACGTGCATTCAGCTTGATAGGTAGCTTGGTAATAATGTATCATTGCATAAGAATCGGTGACCAGCCAGGTCGCTAGTTTAGTGGTGACCCATTCGGACCATTTATAATAACGACGTTGCGCAGGACTCCATTTGGTGCGCTTCCATCCGAGCCCGTCAGTATGGTAAATAACTGGAATTCCTCGCAGCTTAAGCGGCAGACAAAAGGGGCCGTTTCCCGGATCCACAACAAAGACCAAATCGAAGTCCTGTAAGCTGGCATGCCATATTGAAAGATTACTGTGCGTGATACTTTCGAAGCTTTTTCCCCCAGGAGCCGGCAGCCAGATGATGTTTACATTTTTATAGGTGGCAGGATGTTCGTCGAAATAGTGTTTGCGGCCGTAAACGGTGACGTCCATTCCGTGGTCTGCGACGAGTCTTACCGAAATCTCCTCGACCAGAGTACTGAAGCCACTGTATCGAGCAGGTATTCCGCGGTCACCGATAATAGCTATTTTCATTTTACTGACGGTTGACGCCTCTTGTGCAGATTAGAAGGATAGTCGCCACAGCTATACACGATAGAACCGAAGCTAACAGAGAAAGTCATTATGATGATTGTAGTATGGTCTCTAGATATTTTGAATAAGAAGAGTTTTTGGTTTGTTGGATAGTGGATTGAAACTGTTCGCGAGTAATCCAATCTTTTCTATATGCAATTTCATCCAAACAGGCAATTTTCAGGCCCTGCCGAGATTCGATGGCTTTGACAAAATTTGCTGCATCCAGCAGGGCGTCATGGCTGCCTGTGTCTAACCAGGCTGTACCGCGTCCCAATGGCATGAGATTGAGCTCACCCTGATCCATGTACATGCGATTTAAATCAGTAATTTCCAGTTCTCCCCGTTTTGAAGGCTTGAGGGATTTAGCAAACTTCACCACCCTGTGATCATAAAAATAAAGACCTGGAACAGCATAGCTAGAGCGCGGTTTTTGAGGCTTTTCCTCGATGGATAATACACGGTTGTCTGCGTCAAACTCGACAACACCGTAGTCTTGAGGGTTCCTGACGTAATAACCAAAAATACAGTTTTCGTCGACTTTGCTGGACACGTCGCTTATCGTTCTAGACAAATCATGCCCGTAAAAAAGATTATCGCCTAATACGAGCGCAGCGGGCGAGTTCTGCAAAAATTCTTCGCCGATAATAAATGCCTGTGCCAGGCCCTCGGGTCGGGGCTGGACTGCGTAGGATAGCTCAAGGCCCCATCGGCTTCCATCGCCCAACAGCGCTTCAAATGCTGCTCGGTCGCGCGGCGTCGTGATGATGAGGATTTCGCGTATTTGCGCAAACATCAAAGCCGACATTGAATAGTAGATCATGGGCTTGTCATATATTGGCATCAGTTGCTTGCTGGTGGAGACTGTCAAGGGGTATAACCGGGTTCCGCTGCCGCCGGCTAGAACGATACCTTTACGTTTAACGTGCATATTTAATAACAATTTGTGTGAGTCCTAAGCTGGCTTAGCCCAAGCCTTTGTCTTTGATAATTTTTAGAAGCAATGTTGTCACACCAATCGCGGTTATCCAGATACCATTGCAAAGTACGATCGATGCCAGTTGAAAAATCATATTTTTGCGTCCAACCCAACTCTATCTTGATTTTGCTACAATTCATCGCATAGCGCAGATCGTGCCCAGGACGATCCCGCACCAGGGTGATCAACGACTCATAGGATTGCCCATTCGTGCGAGGTAGGTGCTCATCGAGTTTTTGACAAATTGTTTTTACAATATCGATGTTGGTCCGCTCGCATTCTCCGCCAATTATATACGTTTCACCGGGGATGCCTTGTTCAAATACCAGCAGCAAAGCGTCTACATGATCCTCGACAAACAACCAATCACGTACATTTTCGCCTTTCCCGTAAACCGGCAATGGTTTCTCATCAAGGGCATTGAGGATAGTCAGCGGGATCAGTTTCTCTGGAAATTGCCAGGGACCATAATTGTTGCTGCAATTCGTCGTCAGTACGGGTAATCCGTAGGTGTGAGCGTGAGCGCGGACCAGATGGTCACTCGCTGCTTTTGAAGCAGAGTAAGGACTGTTGGGAGCATATTGGGAACGCTCTGTGAAGGCAGGATCCTTCATTCCGAGCGAACCATACACTTCATCGGTGGAAACATGGAGAAAGCGAAACTGATTCTGGCGTACTTTATCCAGCGCTCTGAAGTGAGCTAAGCTACAATGGAGTAAATTAAACGTGCCATAGATATTTGTATCGATAAATTCACGGGGAGAATCGATGGACCGATCGACGTGCGATTCAGCTGCAAGGTTGATGACGGCATGAATATCCTCTTCAGCCAGCAGTTTGCGCACCAAAGCTTCGTCGCCAATGTTACCCTGAACGAAACGATACCCATCTTGTTGGCTGACATTTGCCAAGTTATCAAGATTGCCTGCATAGGTCAGTGCATCGAGATTTACAATTTTTGCAAAGGCCTGTCGTTCCAGCATTCGTGAAACAAGATTTGAGCCAATAAAACCGCATCCACCGGTTACCAGTACATTTATTTTAAGAGGATTTATCATATGCTGTTGGACTGTGGGGATCGCGTCGGTTGGCCAAAATTCATCAGGGCTTTCCTGACAGCTTCACGAGCTGGAGTGAGTCGGATGCCCGCTGTTTCTAGTTTGACAGTGTCGAGAACACAATTTGAACGAGCTGTTTTTGCTGCCGTCTGCATAAATTCTACATTGGATGCAAAAAATGAAAATACCTGTGGGAAAGGATTATGCCCACTATTTTGACGATGCATGTCGCCTGCTTCTCTGATCAACTCGACAACTTCACGTGTGGTGACGGGCCCTGGGTTGGTAATATTGTAAATTCCCATCGGCAATTTCCGCTCCCAACACAGCCAAGATGCTGCGACAAACTCGTCCAATTGGGAAATCGAATTTTCCACGTCGAGCAAGCGCGAATAGTGCATTAACTTATACAAATAGTTTCGCGGGCTATTGTCTTCATTGAAGGGGATCCGTAATCGCCAAACATAACCGCATTCTCTTTCCGATTTCCACTCGAAGTGATTTTCCTGAGTTTCAACTTTACGATACCCCAATGCTTCTTCGCCCAGGGTTTTACATCCACTGTAAAATGAGCAATTATCGGTTCGAAAGCAAAAGTTCGGGATGTCTTTTTCATCGAACCCTTGACCGTCTTCCCGGCGGCCTGAAAAGATGCAACCGCTGGAGACATGGCCAAAAGGAATGCCCATAGACTCGCAGGCTTCTCTAATAATCCCTGGCAGCACAGCATTTCCCAGCAGACAATTCGCCTTGTCCAATTCGCACGCGTCCACGTTGGGTTTACCCGTATAACCAGCGCAGTTAATCACAAACTCAGGGCGTTGGCATTCGAGGTAAGATTGCAGCGTCGATAGCGACGTATAATCCAAATCGCCGCGCGAAAGAGATTGAAAATCAATATTGCGTGTTCCTAGGTATTTGCGAAATGCTGTGCCTACGTAGCCGCGACCGCCAATTATAGTGACCATGTTAAATTTCAGAATTTTGTCAGATTATATCTTACATTAATAATATGTTGTTATGATACTATTATTTGTGTGATTGAGATTATTAATGTCAAGTATCATTCCCTAAGTGTTTATTCGGTCCACTGCTGCTGATGTTGCCTGGCTGTCTCTGCAAAAGTTTTAATATCTGCCATTGTTCTTTCCCGAATAGCCGTTACCGGTTTGCTGGCGGCCAAATGGTCGACAGCGTCACGATACCAGAAGACCGTGCGCTGAATGGTTTCTGCAAAATTCCAGATGGGTTGCCAGCCCAGCAAATGATAAGATTTATCAATACTTAAGTTGAGGCGCCCCGCTTCGTGTGCAGCATCGGGATGCGTATGATCTTCCCATCGCCCGGGCCAAGATTTTAACAATTCTTCCACGACTTCCTGCACCGTTCGATTTGACTCCAATGAGGGGGCAAAGTTGAAAGCGTCCAGCAAAAGCTCCCGCGTCTCCGTCGGCAGGCTGTGTAGATGATCTGGATGGATGTGTGCAGCCAAATGCAGATAACCCGAGAGCGGTTCCAAGACATGTTGCCAAGGGCGGGTGGACACTTTGTTGCGGACCGGTATCGCGCTGTTTTGCAGTAACGCGCGAATGCAATCAGGGATGATGCGATCTGCCGCCCAGTCGCCTCCGCCCATGACATTGCCGGCCCGTGCAGTGGCAATGCTGACAGGTGCTCTGTCGTTGAATGAAAAAAAAGAACGGCGAAAAGAAGCAATGGCGATCTCAGCACACGCCTTACTCGAGCTGTAAGGATCATATCCTCCAAGCCGGTCGGTTTCTCGGTATGCGTGGAGCCATTCCTGGTTTTCATAAACTTTGTCAGTCGTTACAAAGATGGCTGCGCATGCTTTATCCAGTGAGCGCAAGGCATCGAGTACACAAAGCGTGCCCGTGACATTGGTTGTATACGTACTTACGGGTTGTTCGTAGGAAAGCCGGACAAGCGGTTGCGCAGCCAGGTGAAAGACGACGTCAGGTTCGGTTTGCGTTAAGGCTTTGTGCAAAGCATCTTGGTCAGCAATGTCACCGTAGATTGAACGAATGGAATCGTTCAATCCAACTTGCGTGAAAAATCGGTTTTCATCACTGAGTGGAAGGCTGTATCCAGTCACTTCGGCACCCAGTTCCACCAGCCACTGGGTTAACCATGTGCCCTTAAAGCCTGTGTGACCAGTGACAAATACTTTTTTTCCCACATAAAATTGTTTGAACATGCTGTGTATGAGGCTGAATGATGACAGTCGATAACAGACAGTGAATTCGACCTTTAATTTACTGAGTACTGATTAAATAAGTTATATGATGCAATGACTAAAAAAATCCAATCGTATAATTGGTGATGCGTCGAGAGAAGACTGTGGTGTCTGCGGGAATGTTTTTTGCAACATTTGTATTGAAGCTGACAGTTGTGTTGGTACCTACGGATACTGCGCCGACGATATTGGCACGGGAGCCCACGGTGACTCCGTCGCCGAGCATGGGTACGTTTTCAAGTTCTGTTGAGAACAAATAAATGAGGGGGGTCGCCACGACCGTGGCCGCACTGTAAAGCGTAAGATTTTTGCCCGCACAAGCTTGGACTACGATTGAAGCCGTGTGGGGAATATACAGTCCGCCACCAATTCGACAGGCTGGGTGTATACTGGCTTTATTGAGGAGTCGATTACCATGCGCAATCAGGTTTGCCGTCATTTTCCAATTTTTGCAGTAAAACCAGTGTGATAAACGATAAAGGCCGGTACACAGGATGCTCGCTGTGGTCAAAGCACTTAATTTTTTTTTCCAACTGATACGATTTCTTCCGAAAAAATCCTGATGTTGGTAAACAGTTGCTGCATTTAAGTAACGAATGATGTCTGCATGCACATCACGACACATTTGCTTCCAGGGATACGGTTTCATTTCTTACTTTTTCTGTTTTGTTTTTCATTGAGCGAATTTCAATAGGCGTAAGGGTAGCATCGGAAGGGATGTTTTTTATCACAGTGCAATTGTTGCCTATAGTGACCCGATCTCCAATTTTTTGTGGACCGAGGATAGTAGCTCCTCTACCCAGGTACACATCGTCTCCCAGCCAGGCGAATCCTGGGCCAGCTCCAATATCCCGCATGTCCAATCCGCCACCGAAACCAGCCATCCCCTCTACCGTCAAATTTTTTCCACAGCGTCCAATGATAATGACGGAGAACGGGTGAAGTACGACCAGGCCCTCATCTATATCAGCCATCGGATTCATGTCGGCTCCTGTAAAAAGAAAGTTGATATGCCAGAATAAACGAGCACGTATACGTTTGTTTTTCTGGTAATAATAGTGTGCGATCCGATACAGTAAAACACAACAAAATGCAGGTGACATTAAAACGCTCCATCTATGTCGTTGCTCATCAGGGGGCAGCCGCTCGCGTAAACGGCTAAAGTCTACTTTCAACCTGCACCGGGTCTGCTTCCAGGTCAGCGTGCTCATGGTGGTTATGTGTTTAAACTTAGAAATGGAAGTTGTTAAAATTCTGTCAGCTGGCTCCCTGCCCGAAAATCACCACGGGAACTGTTTTCAGCAAAATCCTTAGGTCGAGCTGTATGCTCCACTGGTCGATGTATTGCAGATCCAGGTTCACCCAGTCAGTGAAATTCGTGATGTTGTTGCGTCCCGAAATCTGCCACAGGCAAGTCAGTCCGGGCAGGACGCTTAATCGTCGCCGATCGGAGAAACATGGAAATTTTTCCACTTCATAGACCGGCAAAGGACGAGGGCCAACCAAACTCATATCGCCGATAATGACGTTCCATAATTGTGGAATTTCATCAATGCTGAACTTACGCAGCCATTTTCCGATAGGTGTTATTCGGGGGTCGTTGTTGATTTTAAATACTGGACCTGACATCTTGTTCTTATCGGCCAATGCTTGTTGCATGCTGTCCGCACCGACGGTCATGGTGCGAAATTTATAAATCATAAAAGGTCGTCCACGAAATCCTGTTCGCTGCTGCTGATAAAATACAGGCCCCCTGGAGGTGAGTTTAATTGCTGCCAACACAACGAGTAAAAATGGGGTCAAGCACACGAGTAAGGAGGCAGCCCCAACGACATCTATGATACGTTTTAGAATTAGGCTGCCCTGGTAATGCGGCACGGTAGAAAAGATAATCACGGGCTCGCCACAGTAGATATCTATTTCTGGCTGGGCCAGGGCCGGTTCAAGGTAATCCGCAAAATACCAGCATTCGATTCCCTGCTCTTCCGACATTTTGATAAAGTCCTGAGCACTGGTTATGTTCGATCCACGGTTCACCAGGATCACAATATCAGGGGGATACTTGGAGAGGAGCTGGCGAAATCGGTGGCTGTTGCCTTTAACTTTGGCTGCCCAATCAGTACGCAATTCCTTTTTATTGCCTTTTGTTAAGCAAATCGTTTCTACATCAACCGACTCAGAGTGTCGGGCTTCAAGCTCTGCCAGTTTCCTGGCAACTGCCTCCGCAGATCCGACGACGATGGCCTTTTGGCGCCGGTTGCCGGGATACTTTTTTAATACAATGTTGCGGAATAAATACTCCTTGCCGATTTGATAGCAGAAAAATGAAATGAAAAAACCTATCATCCAGGAACGATTAACGTGCGCAATGGATGACAACGAGTAAAGAAATAAAGTGGCAATGCCGAGCCCCATTAAACATGCTTTGAATGACTCAAAAATGATGTGATTAAAATTTACCATCTGATCGAGTCGATAGAAGCCATTCAAAAGTAGAGGGAATAAAAGACAGATGATAATACAAAAAAATATCCAAAAGTTCTCGTGTAAGTGGGTTACATCTTCAAGCTCGACAGAATAACCGGAGATTTTTTGAATCAAACTACTTACATGATTTGAAAAATGTTGTAGAAAATAATAGAGAGCTTTGACAAGAATTACCGCAGCCAGCAAGTCTGCAAAGAAGCTCAAGTTTTGAAACTGTTTTTTCTTTTGACCTAGCATGACAAAAAGTAATAAAGAATGATGATTTAGAGAGGTTCAGTTTTCTTGAACTTCGCGATAATATAATTGAAGTTATTGAGAAGTATTTTAGCTCTGGATGCTCGATCAGTGCAAGAGGATTTTATGATACGCTGTAGTAATTTTTAGGAATGAATCCCAGACCTTTCGATGAAATGACCTGTAAACGCGGTAGAATACAGCTTAATGGCATGATCCATCCATTATTTCCTACAGGAGAGATAAATTTTTACTTACATTGAACCACTTTTCTTCTTATGTTGCAGGTATCAAAACCAGACTTAACCGATGCTGAATTGCGGGCGTTTCAACAGGTGCTCGACACCGGCTACTTGGGTATGGGCGATGAAGTCCAAGCATTTGAAAGGGAAATTGCACAGTATCTTGCTACTGGACGTTCAGTAGTGTGTACGCACACGGGCACGAGTGCGCTGCACACTGCCTTACAGGCTATCGGAATTGGGCCCGGCGATGAAGTGCTGATACCGACGATTGGATATGTTGCTGCCTTTCAAGCGATTTTTGTGACAGGTGCCAAACCCGTTCCTTGTGATATTTGCCCTCACAATGGTCTGATTGATTTAGAAGATGCGAAGCAAAGGGTTTCGGCGCGAACACGTGCTGTGGTTACCGTTCACTATGCTGGAGGTGCTGATAACTGGGATGATGTGTATACCTTTGCACAGGCGCATGGACTGCGGGTAATTGAAGATGCAGCGCATGCTTTTGGTAATCAACATAAAGGCGAGCGGATTGGAGCTAAGGGCGATGTGATTTGTTTTAGTTTTGATCCGATAAAAAATATTACCAGCGGTGAGGGCGGTGCTGTCGTTACAGGTGATCCGGATGTCGCCAACAAAGTGTTTTCCTCAAGAAAATTGGGAATCGAAGCCCGAAAGAACGATTTTGATGTTTTGGAAAAGGGGTGGCGTTATCATATGCCCAATATGATGGCAGCGATTGGCCGCACGCAGTTGGCACGCTTTGAGTCAGAAATTAAGCCACTGCGTTTGCAGCAAATTCAATGGTATCGTACTATGCTGGCCGAGGTAGAAGAGGTGAGAATTGTGCCACAGCCCACCGACAATTTTCTGCATATTTTGCCGTTATGCGTGCCGGAAAAAAGTAGAGATCGTATACGCGAGAAGCTGCTTGAAAAAAATTTTCAGACAACTCTGCACTATAAGCCGAATCATTTGCTAACTGCTTTTAAAACAGACTATTCCCTGCCGCATTCAGAACATTTTTTTCAACAATGTTTCTCTCCTCCACTCAACTGTGAAGTAACTGAAGATCACATTGATGATATTGTGCATATTATCAAAGAGATCATTATCTGTCATTGATGGAAAATATATGTCAAAAGCCCGCGTGAGTGTCATCATGAACTGCTTCAACAGCCGAACTTACTTGGACGAAGCAATTGAAAGTCTTCTGCAGCAAAGTTATCAGTGTTGGGAAATGATATTTTGGGATAACTGTTCTGATGACGATTCAGTTGCCATCGCCAAATCGTATAAAGATAGTCGCATACGGGTTTTTACAGCTCCCCACCGTATGACGCTTGCTGCTGGCCGCAATGAGGCCGTTGCCCGTTCAACCGGGGAGTGGATTGCATTTTTGGATTGCGACGACATTTGGGATGTTCGCAAGCTTGAACAACAGCTGCAACTGGCCGAAAGCGACCCGGAGCCCGAAACCTTGGGAGGGGTCTACGCGCGGGTTCGTTCGTTTTCTGCCAGAGGCGATGAAGGTGAAAGCATTTTTCGCTATGAAGGGCGTCCGCTGCCGGAGGGGCGTATATTGAAGCAATTGCTGATGGAAGGAAATCTTATATTACCCGTAGCGGCGCTGATTCGAAAATCTGTCTGGGATGAAATCGGTGGCATCCCTTCTCATTACCGATTTGCTGAAGACTATCATCTGTTTTGTGCTATCGCCGAACGCTATCGTCTGGGTTGTGTTCAGGAAACTCTCTGCTATTACCGGGTACATTCAGGCAGTGCGACTGCAAACATGAAGTGGGTGGCGCATATCGAAGGACTGAAAGTACTGCAATATTTTCAATCTCAGCTAACTCGACAAGAGTATATCCGAAGGGTCCGAGTTTATGAGACCCTTATAGGTCTTGAGGAATTGTTGAGCGAAGGTCGACCATTTCAGGGTATCACAAGGCTGTTTACTCGGGGTTCCTGCGCATTTCTGCTGCGTGGAGCTTGTTCACGGGCCTACCGTCGCTTTATCCAGGGAAGGCGTCCGACGAGCTAGCCCGCATCTCTCAGGTATGTAGGGCTTGTCCTAAAAAGGGCAATTTTCTAGTTCAAAATTATTTATAAACATAAATGACCATAAATACATAATTAAAAATTTTCTATTCGAAAACTTTGTTTGATACTGAGTTAGAGTTGATTTGAAGCGGTGCGTACACAGTTATCGCAGGAAATGTCTGATTGAGTGCAGCAATCTATGCGGCTTTTTCAGTCTGCTCAAGTTCTTGTTCTCTGAGCTTTCTTGCGATGAGCCATAGGTTGTGAGCCAGGGCTGCCCAGCTTACTGTGAGCTTGCGACGTTCAAAGCCCTTGGACTTCATCGGATTACCCAAGAACACATTTTTGAAAATCCCAATACGACCCTCTGTTTGAGCGCGTCTTTTGTGGCCGTTGACAAAAACACTGCTATGCTTGCGGGCCTTGAGTTCCTCTGGGTTCTTGGGACAGATGCCATTGTAAATAACAACTTGTCTTCATTGGCTACTTTGCGTTCCCTAATGATACGTTCATGGGCTTGCTTTTTAGCGGCTGGGAGTTGTTTGAGTATGGAGTCTATACGAGCTATGATTTGTTTTATTTCCTCAGGATGGAAGTCTGTTTCATCGCCCTGCACGATTAATAGATCCTTATGTTTGCGCGCATGTTGGGCAACTTTGTCCACTGTTGTTTTTATCAAGGTGCGCACAGCATCCAACAACAATCCCCAGTCTACTGGGAAATGAATATTTGCTTCTAAGCAAGGAGCATCCAAGTAAAGTTCATCAAAGTTAATGGTTTGTTCTAAACCGAAAGGATGCTTCTTATCCTCATCAGCATCAGTCCACATTGAGCAAGGAAACCATAAATGAGTTCATCAAACTTATCACTGGGAATGTGAGTCATATAACGTTGTAATGTGCTATTTGCTGGTAATTCTTTTTTTGATAAAAAAATTACACGCACCGTTTTTAGAGAAAACCAGCAAAAAATGCTGCGGTTGCTCGCTTTTTTATTGTACTAAATAATCAGCATCAACTGCTTCCGATTTTGGGACAGGGTCTATAATACCCTCTGGCCGGACCGCGAAGTCTGTATACGCTGTTTTCTCATGCTTTTTGGTTCTTCGTACCTGCGCCGCTCTTCGCGGCCATTCATATATTGGGGAACCGTTCCGCATTCACCATCAAAGCCGTTTGGACAGCTTTCAAAATTGACCAAAAAGGCCTTGCATGTAGGCGCGAAGGCTTTACAAGGCTAGTGTTTGGCAATTTGGATATGTCACCAATTCTAGTGAGACAATCTGGAGTCAGCCTTTGGGCAGCCGTTTATTCCGGTTACTAAACACGGTATGGCGTAACCAATTGATTAACCGAAAACCGAGTGAAATGAGGTCAGCATAAGATGAACTATTTTTATGGCATATGTATTCCAGCACCCCATGCATTAACCTGCTTGATTTCCATGTTAGCGGCTACAGTGGCCTTGGCAGGATGTGCCAAAATGGACCGACCAACACTGTATTCCAGTTTGGATAGAATTTATTCTGAAAAATTATTAGCGGATAGTCATTTAAATGTGCAGTTAGTCGGGGATACTGAAGCGGCGAAGAGTACGGGCTTGATCAACCGCTTGGTCGCTGAAAAAAATCGTCCAATAGCGGATGTTTTTTTGAGTGGCGATCCGATGCGCACGGCATATCTGGAGATGGCGGGAATCGGCGAAGCTTACAAAGATCGCGAGGTGGCAGCTCGTTTTCGGATGGTGATCGTGAACAAAGATCGGGAATCCTTAAAGGAACGCCCACTTACTACGCTTGATTTTGCTAAGCCGAAGTTTGCCCGGAACGCCTGCATCGCAAACCCACAATTTGGCACCACTTCGATGCACCTTGCTGTGCTACTCGACCGGTATGGCGAGGAACAGACCCAGCAGTTTTTAAACGATTTTGTCGCCAACGGCGGCACCTTGGTTGCGAGTAATGGTGAGGTTAAACGTCGTGTCGGATCGGGGGAATTTATCTACGGTATCACTGATAGCGATGATGTCAGTGTTGCGCTGAGCGATGGCAAGCCCGTAGATTACTTGATCCCCGATCAAGCGACCTTTGGTGCGATTGCGATTCCAATAACGGTGGTGGTTATCCACAATGCACCGCATCCTGAGAAAGCATTGCAGCTAGCGGACTATTTGACGAGTTCGCATGCAGAACAAGTGATGGCTAAAAGTTTGGCCGCACATTTTCCTGTGTTGACGCCTACACAGCGACCCAGTGGCTTTGATTTTTCTTATGCGGAAATAAACGTCGCTCAACTGAACTACGCCCAGCTTGCCCATGCTTTAGAAAAATTTCAGCCTTGGTTGGATAAATGGGTGGCGAGCAATCGTTAGACCTGTTGTGAAAAATTGTTTTAATCGCGAGAGCGGGCTGTTTTTTATTGCTGGAACACTGGCTTTTTTTCCGCTGCTGCTTGTGTTTGTGATTGGCTTTCAGGCTACATTGGATGATTGGGACCAGGTTTTTTATTTACCGACATTTATTGCTTTAAGAAATAGTTTGAGTATATTTTTTTGCCAAGGGTTACTGGTATTTCCTCTGGCTTTAACTATCGGCGTCATGTCGGCTTTGTTTGAGTTTCCGCTGCGACGGCTATCGCTGATGTTGAGTTTTTTTCCATTGATTCTGCCGAGCTTCATCACTGCCATTGGTATTCAGTCTCTCAATATTTTTCTCCCCTATGAGCATATGGATTGGGTAGATGGGGTCTACGGTTCGGTGTGGACCCTCGCGGTGGTGGTGTTTCCACTCGCCACCTTGGGGACTTACTTTACGGTGAAATCGATCGCACGATCAGAGCTTGAAACGCTTTACCAAGTCGGAGGCAAACGATTGCTGCTCAAGCATGCTATGCGGCGTGCTGCGCCAGCAACTTTCGTTTGTATAGGTGTCGCTGGACTTGTCGGATTATCTGATTTTGGCATCAGCAACATCATGGGCTTTCATGGGTTAGCGAGTGAAATTCAGATCAGTTTTGCGGCTAAATTCAACTTTGCATTGGCTGCTGCAAAAGCTATGTTTTTGCTGGTTATGATGGTGCCCGTATTCTATCTCATCTATCGCTGGTTTCCTAAGCGAGTCAGTGCTTCACGTAACCTTAGTCAAGCAAGCCAACCGATAGAACTGTCTTTCTGGTTGGGATGTTTCTGGAGCCTATTGCAATTGTTAGTGTGTATTATTGGGTCAGCCGCCATGTTAGTGGGCTTATTGCAACCTCTGCTGAGGGCTCACAGTACGGTTTATTTGCAGCAAGTTTGGGCACGCTACGTAGACTCTTTGGGGCTGACACTACTGTATGGAATGGGCAGTAGTGTCATTGCAACTGCGATAGGATTCACGCTGTGCAGTTATTTTTTTGGGCAAAGCAACCATAAGCAGCGGACGTTAATGGTGGTGTTGCTTGCATTTACCTTTGTACTACCCTCAGGCATTACTGCATTGGGTATCACGTGGTTGGGGGCGCATTTACCCCATTGGTTAGATGGCGTGTTTCGTAGCGACGGGGTGGTTATGCTGACGATGGGAATTCGGTTTGCTCCCGTGGCAGCGCTCGTTTATTTTTTAGGGTATGCTTTGTTACCGGCTGGGCTGGGCGACGTACACCTTTGTCTGCGCCCCAACTGGGTCTTCTCGAAAATTCAATTACAGTTTTTCACACTTTGGAAATGGGGTGCACTCAGTTTTGTGCTCATCAGTATTTTGACGCTGGCGGACGTCGGAGCGATTCGCTTAGTACAACCGCCTACAAGTGATAGTTTTGGTAGTTACTTTTTTGCTTCAATGGATAATTCCCCTGAAGTGTTGGTATCCTCTATGTGTCTGGTCTACATGAGTACACCTTTAGCGATTGTGGTCGCATCTGGATGCATATATGCTCTTTATTATGCAGCGTATTTTATGTTGCACAAAACACGTCATGATAGAACTTGCAAATATTCATAAGTCATTTGGCAGGCAGTCTGTTTTGAAGGGAGTGCGACTGCGTGTTGCAGGACAAGAACATGTTATGCTGACAGGAACTTCAGGTTGTGGAAAATCCACTTTGCTACGGCTTATTGCTGGCTTGGAATTACCGGATAAGGGAGCTATATCCCTGGATGGCACTGTTGTGGCTGAAGACACCAAAATGCGTGTGAGTGCCGATAAGCGGTCGATTGGATTTGTGCCTCAGGATTTAGGGCTGTGGAATAATTTATCCGTGCAGCAGAATATCTTGTTAGGTCGCAAGCTCTATGATTCGTTTTACACCAACTTACTCGAAGCATCTGGGTTAGCGGCAGTAGAGAGAAAATTGGTCGGGTGTTTGTCCTCGGGGGAGCGGCAGCGAGTTGCGTTGTTACGGGCCTTGGTTGCGCGCCCCAAAATTCTCCTGATGGACGAACCTTTCGCCTCATTGGACCTGTTGAGAAAGCGAGAATTTTATACAGCAATTGAACGTTTAGTGACTGAGGACTGCACACTCATTACGGTTACCCATGAGCCGACGGATTGGATGGGTTTGAAGCCCAGTCGATTGCTGGCGCTTGAAGATGGATGTATCAAGGACGACATATTGAGAGACTCGCATGCGACTCAGGTTGAGTCTAAGATTTTGCAAGCTTGGCAAGCATTGGGCATCCAGGTGTAAAGGCTGTCGAGGGGAAAGTATTTACTGTTTTTAAGTAAAAAATCGTAATTTTTTTTAACATTGCACTTGGAAATTGTGGATATAAGAATACTCGAATTATGCTGGTTCGTTTAATTATCTTTGCAACGGCTCTCTCTTTTGGGATGAGGCTTACTCACGGCAATGCTTCCACCAGGGTGACCGTAGAACGTGTGTCGACTGTCATTCCTTTTCCCCGCGGACTGGCTGTCAAAGAAGGTGATGACAAGTTGTATGTTTTGGCGCGCGGCCGCGTGCGCGGGGCTGGAGGGGTCACGGCTGAAATCAATGATCGTGCCGGGACTTTGTTTACCATCAACCCTAACGTAGGGGACCCACTAACCGATGATGCTGGAAGCGTGGCGCGCAATAATGGTGAGGTGTTTGTTGAGCCCGATAGTACAGTTTTTAACCTGTGGGATAGGACCACATCTCCGCCGGAACGCGATCGCTATACAGATCGCCCCTACTGCGTGTTGCGTTATCACGAACCAAGCCAGAGTTTTTATATATGCGCATTTAGTGGGATTGATAAACCGAAGAAGCCCGGGAATGTATCTTTTAGTAAAAACTTAACAGATGCATTATTCCGTTATGATTTAAGAACCCGGCAGTGGTACGAAATAGAGCGGCATAATATTGAGGCGGGTGGCAATTATCCGCATCACGATCCTGAGTTCAATGAACCGCCCCATGGACGGTTGAATGGCCCTGACAATTGCTTGCCGTTGGGGCAATGGTTGTACGCCGTGGGCAAGGATAACGACTGCTTGGTGCGCTATGATCTCAGTGATATTATCAGAGATCCGGCAGCACCTGCCCCGCAGAGCTATCCTGTGCTGAGTTCAGCGGTTTTGGTGAAGGGACAGGGCAAGCAATATTTGTATGGTCACAGTGCTCTGGCTTTTGAAGGTGGTTACCTGTATGTAGGAACTCGAACGAGTTCCGTTATTTTCCGAATAGCGTTGGATGAAACGTTTGAGCCGGTTCAGCCGATTGAAGCTGAAGTTGTCGCATATTTTGACCCCTTTGATCCGGTAAGCATGGCTTCAGCAAATATTACGGATATGGCTTTTGATGATAAAGGTAGATTGTATGTGATTTCCGCAAAGCCTTCACAGGTTTATCGCTTTAAGCCTGATCCGGTGAACATATATGATGCGCGTAACAAAAAGCAAGCTCCGTGGGTCGATTTGGCTGCGATTACGAACAACCCTAAAATGAAAAGTGAGAATGTATTGTTCTACAACGGTTATCTGTACGTAACTTCAGGAGATGGATATGCGTATCAGCACGGAGCTGACGGAGCGGTTTATCGAGTGGCTGTTTGGGATTGAAACCTAGTCCGGATTGCTCACCAGAATTGAAGCAGAATTGTCATGTCTAGAAAATAGCAGTGCCAAAAGCAGCCATGCGGATACAGCTGGGTAAACACCCTGCACATTCGTATTGCACGCTGCGTGCTGCTGTTTTCGGTGATGGGCGATTATGCTCGATGAGGGGTGAGCAATTTGGGCTAGCTTACCTTACCTCTATTTACAAGGATGCTACGGTTAATGTGAGAATAGCGAACGATCCATTTTGACCGGTGTTTACAATGATAAACTGACCTAATTAGGACGTTTTTTACAGAATATACATACTATTTTACGTAATAATTAAGGAATATCATTTTTATTTGTGTTGTTGTTTTGTGAGGAAAATATGGGTTGGTCTGACTGCAAGGGCCTGAATTCTGAAAGGTGTTGCCGGGTGAAGGCGAGGTGTTGTGAATTGTAAACGATTGTATTGGGGAGTCCAGTATAACTGGTAAATGCGAAATAGACGGTGAGCAGGCCAGCGGGGTCTACATAACTGAACATGTAATTTGAATCCGTGCCACCGGAAATGGTGATAGGATATTTTCTGACGACATCTCCTGCTGTTTCTAAAGATTCTGCTAAGGCCTCTGGCACCGGGAGCAAATCCAGATCCGCAACTGTGTCGTCTAGTTTGAAACCGCTGTAGGTGAGTGCAAATTCGGGTGTCGGTTGGCCTGATTTTGTTTCGGGAAAAGGCTCGTTCAACGCTACAGTCAATTCAGCTTTGTTGACTGTAAAGTTTCCTTTTTCATAATTAAAGGTATAATTTCCTTGAATATCCTCAGCGCCAAATGGAATCAGAGTGTTGGCGTAAACACCCGCACTGGTTGCGGGTCCCACGGGATGATTGCTTTGAATCTTGGGAAGGGTTTCTAAAGTAGACGCATCGTCATTGTTTTGAAACCCGCGATAACTTAACGTAAAAACTGGATCTTCATCGCCGTATTCCTTAGCAGCATGGTTGGCGATAATCGTCAATTCTGCGGGTGTAATATCGCCGTCACTGGCAATACCAGTGAGCGAGGGCAGTGCGTAATTACTCGCCTGTGCGCCAGTCAATGCACCGCCGGTGACCGTAATATTCTTATTGATGCCGACATTGACGTC